>Ga0126311_10001405_pt1 | contig 11691 bp, 13 predicted proteins | sample Plot61_FD_92539 | JGI IMG/M metagenome (GOLD analysis project Ga0126311, IMG submission 92539) | Serpentine soil microbial communities from UC McLaughlin Reserve, CA, USA - Plot61 | ecosystem: Environmental > Terrestrial > Soil > Grasslands | place: USA: UC McLaughlin Reserve, Lake County...
CCAACACGATGAATGGGTCAGCAGCGTGGTGATCGCTCCCGCCGAGCGCTACATCGTGGACGTCCGGTTCGACCGCGCGGGCAAGGTTCCGTTGCTGAACCAGGTCCGCGGACTCAACCACCTTTATGGCCGTTTCTTCGATGAGGTAGATACTCTGGGCGTGGTGGAGGTCTCGGCAAAGCCGGACGCCAGGAATCCAGGCGGTACTTTCGGCGAGCTGAAGCACCACGCCGAAGTGGCCGCCGAGCTGGAGGGATATCGCCGCCGCGCCGATCGGTCGCCGGAAAAAACCCTGGAGCTCACGTTGCAAACCATCGGCTTGCCGGCTATCAGCGAGCGACTCATGCAGCTGGACTCGATCTACTTCCCCCCGGTGGAGTGGAGTGGGACGATGCCGATGATGAACTGGGCTTCAACCGGGCGGCAGGTACGATGGATTCTGCGGGATCAGGACAGCGGCAGAGAGAACATGGACATCGACTGGCGCTTTCGGCGCGGTGAACCGGTCCGGATTCATCTGGTCAGCCAGCGGCAGAGCGCTCACGCCATGCAGCACCCCATCCATTTTCACGGGCAACGATTTCTGATTCTGGCCGTGAATGGAGAGCCCAACCAGAACCTGGTCTGGAAAGACACCGTGCTGGTGCCGGCGGGCAGCACGGTGGATATTCTGCTCGACCCTTCCAATCCCGGTCGCTGGATGGTCCACTGTCACATCGCCGAGCACCTCTCCGCCGGAATGATGGCAGCGTTTACGGTAGAGTAGATCCTTCACTTCGTTCAGGATGACATCTTCTCGTTCAGGATGACACCTTCGGAGAACCTATGCGGCTCCCTGTCTTGCTTCTTGCAGTGTCGACTTTGCCAGCCGGGATGCTTCCTGCCCAGCGACCTGACTCGCTGGCCGAGGAGGTGCGCAAATACGTGTCGGTGGATACCGGCGCCGTCGCGCTCACTCACGTGCTCCTGATCGACGGGACCGGCAGCGCTCCCAAGGCCGATCAAACGGTTCTGGTGCAGAACGGACGCATCGCGCAGGTCGGGCCGGCCGCCAATGTCCCCGTGCCGGCCGGAGCCGTCACCATGGACCTCAACGGACACACCCTGATTCCAGGCCTGATCGGGCTGCACGACCATCTCTTCTATACCGCGGCAGGCGGGCGCGCAGTCCAGATGTCCTATACCGGTCCGCGGCTGTACCTGGCCTCGGGCGTCACCACCATCCGCACCGCGGGAGGCCGCTCGCCCTACGCGGAGATCAATTTGCGGGAGAACATCAACCGAGGCCTGGTGCCCGGGCCCCGGATTCACCTCACGGCTCCGTACATCACCGGTGCCCCGGGGGGCGGCAGCATGGACGTGGTAACCTCACCGGAGGAAGCGCGCCGCTTCGTGGCGTACTGGGCCAGTGAAGGTGCCACCTGGATCAAGGCATACACCGACATCCGCCGGTCGGAGCTGGGGGCGGCCATCAAGGAGGCCCACCGGCACGGGATCAAGGTCACCGGACATCTCTGCTCGGTTTCCTTCCGGGAGGCGGTGGAGCTGGGAATCGATAATCTGGAGCATGGGATGCTGACCGCCTCGGATTTCGATCCATCGAAGCAACCCGATGTGTGTCCGGTCAGCGTCGTCGGCCGCAACAATTCGACCGATGTGCACAGCGACACCGCGAAGTCGGTGATTCAGACGATGGTGCGGCACAAGGTGTCGATGACGTCGACCCTGGCAGTCTACGAGCCGTTCGTCGCCAATCGCCCCACCAAGGACGCGCGGGTGCTGAATGCGATGTCTCCCGAGGTGCGGGCCAGCTACATGAAAATCCGCAATGAGATCGACTCCACCGGCAGCGGGCCTATAGCGGCGGAAGGACTCCGGAGCGCCATGGCGTTCGAGAAGGAGTTCGTCGAAGCGGGAGGACTTCTCGCGGCCGGGGTCGATCCGACCGGCCTGGGCGGAGCGCTGGCCGGCTACGGCGATCAGCGAAACTACGAGCTGCTGACTGAAGCCGGGTTCACTCCGCAGCAAACGATCCAGATCATGACGTTGAACGGAGCAAGAATTCTGGGGGTGCAGCAGCGGCTAGGCTCGGTGCAGGCAGGCAAGCTCGCGGATCTGGTGGTGCTCAAGGGCGACTTGACCAGCCAGCCTTCGGCTATTCGAAACCCGGCCGTGGTGTTCAAGGACGGAGTGGGCTACGACCCGGCAAAGCTGATTGCATCCATTGAAGGACGGGTGGGGATCGATTAGGTCCGATGGCGATATCCGGCGTAATTCGAGTCGATCGGCGAGAGATCGAGATCAGCCGTCCGGAGAAGGTGCTCTTTCCGGACGATGGCATCACCAAGGGAGACCTGATCGAATACTACGCCCGGATTGCGCCGCGCATGCTGCCGCATCTCAGAGACCGGCCGCTCACCCTGGAGCGCTATCCCAACGGCATCAACACCAAGCGTTTTTTTCAGAAGGAGGTCTCCTCCTATTTCCCCAAGTGGATCCGGACGGTCACAGTGGAGAAGGTGGGAGGAACCGTCACCCACGTCGTCTGCAACGACACCGCCACCCTGGTCTATATCGCCAACCAGGCCTGCGTCACGCCGCACATTTTTCTCAGCCGCACGGATAAGCTCGATGTACCGGACCAGCTGGTTTTCGACCTCGATCCCCAGGGCGACGACTTCGATGTGGTCAGGGCAACGGCGATTGACTTCAAGCAGCTGCTCGACGAGCTGGAGCTGCCGGCTTTCCTCAAGACCACCGGGTCGCGGGGGCTTCACGTGGTGGTTCCCTTGCAACGGCGGGAGCCGTATGACGGAGTTCGTGCCTTCGGCCGGGATCTGGCCGGCATCATCGTGAGTCGGGCGCCCCGAGCCCGAACCATGGAGCAGCTCAAGGCCAATCGGGGCAACCGGATCTTTATCGACACCAACCGGAACGGCTACGCCCAGCTGGTGGCGCCTGCCTATGCGGTGCGGGCGCGCAAAGGAGCGCCGGTCTCGGTGCCGCTGGACTGGAGTGAGCTCAAGAAGAAGGATCTCAGGGCCAACAGCTTTACCATCCGCAATGTCTTTACCCGCCTCGACCGGATTACCGATCCCTGGGCCGATTTCTGGGACAGCGCGGTGTCTCTCGCGGGGGCTCGACGCAAGCTCGGCCGATTGGCAGGCTGATCGCCGGCTCCAGGGCTACCTGTCGCCATCACCCTCTCCCTGCCCCGCTGTCCCGCTGCCCCGCCTTTAGAGGTACCGACCAACCGCCATCGCGCTCGCCGCAATGACCAGAAAGCTTGCAGCGACCCGCGCCCCCAGCGCCATCCGGCGCTGGAGCCGGCTCAGCTCGGCCTGCTGCTCGACTGACGGTGGCGCGGACCCGATAGCTTGTCCCAGGGCCAGCATCTTTCGGCCCGCCGAGCCGCTGATGCCGCCTCCGAACGCTGCAGCAAGGATGGCGGCGGCCGCGCCCACACCGTACGCGATCCCGGGGCGGGATCCGGCCCAGGCCCCATGAGTGGCCGCCGCCAGGCGGGCGTACATGGTAATTCCCGACAATACGGTCAACGCCGCGGCGAGCCCCAGATAGAACTGCAGCCGTTGCTGCTGCATCAGTGTTTGCATGAACCGGCCGCCGTCGCGACCCGTTGCACGCACGGTGGGAAGGAGGAATCCCGCCAGCAGGATCATGGCTCCAACCCAGAAAATCCCGCCCAGGATGTGGATGAGCCGGAGCACGATGGTGAGGGTGCGTTCATCCATACTGATTCCTCAGGGTAAGGTTCGTTGTACAGCCTGTACAGCTTGCTTGTACAGTGTATACGACTAAATTGCGCTGTCAAGCCATGACCCCCCGCCCTTACCGGATGCAACGACGGCGCGAGAGCGCAGACGAGAACCGAGCCCGGATTCTCGCTGCCGCCCGGGAACTGCTGGCCTCGCCGCAAGGAAGTCCCCGCTTCTCAATGGAAGAGGTCGCGCGGAGGTCCGGAGTGGCGCGGATGACGGTGTACTACCAGTTCGGCTCGCTCCGGGGACTGCTCGAAGCCCTGCTCGATTCACTGGCCAGCGCCGGGGGGATGCAACACCTCGCTGAAGCCTTTCGCCAGTCAGATGCGTGGGAGGCTATAGATCGATTTATTGCGGTGTTCACGCAATTCTGGGAGTCCGACCGGTTGGTCATCCGAGCCCTGGGAGCGTTCACGTCGCTCGATCCCGACTTTGCCGGCGCGCTCGGCGAGCGCTCCGACTGGAGACGGAAGGGGGCGCGGGTACTGTTGGACCGGTTGGTGAAACAGACCGGCCGCCCCGAACGAAAGGAGATGCGGGACGCGGAAGACCTGCTGGTCATGCTGACCGGCTTCCCGACCTACGATGCGCTGGCGACTCCCAAACGCCGCCCGGACCAGGTCACTGGCCTGCTTCAGCGCCTTGCCCGGCGGGCCCTGGGCTGACGGTTAGCTTTAAATCACGGTGATAGACGAGCCTATGCCCCAAACCAAGCTCATCGGCCTTCCGGCCCAGACCACTCCGCCCGACCTTAGAACCAGCCAGGGCTATCGCCGGCAGCTCCCCGCCGACCTGCTGCGCCAGGCCTCGCGGCGGCTCCAGATTCTTGCTCTGGTTGGGGGCAGCCTCTGGATTCTGGGCCCGGCCTTCGGGCACCTGGCCCTGGGCCTGACCCAGCCGAGCAATCCTCGGTGGGCGGAGTTCGGTCCGATCGACCGGATTGCCGCGCTGGGGGTGACCATTTCGCTCGTCGTGTTCGCCTACACCAGGACCCGCGAGCGAAACCCCCGCTTTGTCATCGACCTGGCGCTGGTGTATATGGTCGCGTGTGCCGGGTGTATCGGGCTCATGATCCACTGGGGCCCGCCGTCGGGAACACCGATGGACCCCACGCCGATGATCACCTGGACCGCTCCGGTCATTCTCATGTTTGCGGCGCTGATGCCCGCTCCCCCCTGGAAGATGGCAGCTGCCGGTCTGATCGCAGCCTCGATGGATCCGCTCGGCATGATCACCGCCCAGGCCGAGGGAGTGTACCACTTCGGGCCGCTCTACAATGCGTTTCTGATGCACTATCCGAACTACCTTCTGCTGGGGGTAGCTGTGGTCATCTCCCGGGTCGTCACCGGTCTCGGCCGGGAGGTGGCGAAGGAGCGGGAGATGGGCAGTTACCGGCTGGGTGAGCCGCTGGGCCAGGGGGGAATGGGCTCCGTGTACCGGGCCACTCACCGCATGTTGGCCCGCCCCGCGGCCATCAAGCTGATCCGCCCCGAGGTGCTCTCTCAGGATCCCCGGAGCGCGGGCCTGGCCGTGGCCCGGTTCAAGCGCGAAGCCGATGCCGCCGCCAAACTCCGTTCACCCCACACGGTAGAGCTTTACGATTTCGGCGAGACCGAAGACGGCGCCTTGTATTTCGTGATGGAGCTGCTCGAGGGAATGGATCTGGAAACCCTGGTCCGCCGGGAGGGTCCCATCCCGCAAGGGCGCGTGATCCACATCCTGCGCCAGGTGTGCGACTCGCTGGAAGAAGCCCATGCCTCAGGGCTGGTCCACCGCGACATCAAGCCGGCCAACATTCACGTGGGACGGGTGGGTCTCAAGCACGACTTCGTGAAGGTGCTGGATTTTGGCCTGGTGAAATCGGTGCTGCCGCAGAGCGAGGACGCCATGGCCACGGCGGTCGGACTCACCCCGGGAACCCCGGCGTACCTGGCCCCCGAAATGGCACTGGGCGAACCCGCCGACGCCAGCGCCGACCTTTACGCGCTCGGCTGTGTCGCCTATTTCCTGCTTACGGGACAGCTGGTGTTCCAGGCCGCGAACGGGCTGCAGATGATTACCAAACATATTCAGGAGAAGCCGGTGCCTCCCTCGGAGCGGAGCGAGCTGGATGTCGCGCCGGAGCTCGACCGGGTGGTGCTCGCCTGCCTGGCCAAGAAGCCGGAAGATCGGCCGCGCAGCGCCGCCGAGCTGGAGCGGATGCTGGCGGAAATCGAGGTGGAGCCGTGGAGCGAAGAAGCGGCCACGCAGTGGTGGCAGACGCATCAGCCGGCCTGAGGGTTTAGACGGTGAAAGCTTCGTCAGTCTGGGTTGTCCTGCTCCTGGCGACCGGTTGCGTCGAAGGCGGCTTTCTCGCCATCTCGGCCGGTGCGCCGGTCACCGTCGCAATCCGGGGCATCATTACGAACTGCGGTGCAGCCGTGGCCAACGCATCGGTCCTGCTGATGGTCCAGCAGGATCTGCAAGCGCAGGCCCGTCCGGTCGACACCCGGATCGGTCCGGTGACAACCGGCCACGACGGCGGCTATGCCTTTGACATTAGTCCTTCCTTTGCCGTCCCCGGCCCGGCCAGCATGCAGCTGGAGGTAACCGCCGGCGGAACGACCGACGTGATAGAGGGCGGCACGCTCGAGTTCCGCATGGGCACCCCGGCACGGGACACCGCCCGGTTCGATGTAGACCTGGGGAATCGGCGCGGCGGATGTTGAGGCTGGGTCTTCTGCTCTCTTTTCTGTCGCTGTCGGCGTTCGTGAGCCGCAGCGCTCAGGCGCAGGTGGATTCGATGGCCGCGGTTCGCGAAATACGCGCCGCCCTGACCGACTGGGTGGCGGCGGCGAATCGGGCAGACTGGAAATCGGCTTCGAGAGTATGGGCACCGGACCTGGTCGGCTGGTATCCGGGACAACCCGATGATACCTATGCCCGAGAGATGGACCGCGTGGCCAATCCGAAATTGGGCAGCCCCAAGACTCTTTATGAGGTTGAGGCGGTCGAGGTAATGGTCTCGGGAAAGCTCGCGGTGGTCCGTGACATCTGGAGATTTACCGCTCCGGCAGGTAAGCCGGATGCCGCTACCTCGGTGGTAAAAAGCTTCGAGGTCTGGCGGCAGCAGCCGGACAGCTCCTGGAGGATATCGCGCTGGATCAGCGCGCCAGAGCCTCCGGCACGCTGAAAATCCCTTCCACTCGCGCCCGTCCTCCGGTAGCCGTGCTGCAGTATCTGCTCGACCTGGTCACCCGTCTCGGCGATTGGAGCTATCTCATCATCTTTGGGGCGGCCATGCTCGAGTGCGCCGCCTTTGCCGGACTGCTGGTACCCGGCGAGAGCGTGGTGCTCGCCTCGGGGTTCTTTGCCCACCAGGGCATTCTGGAGCTTGACGCTTTGATAGCTGCCGTTGCCCTGGGTGCCGTGGCGGGTGACAACATCGGATACCTGCTCGGGGCCCGCCTCGGCCGGGAGTGGCTGCTGAAGAGAGGCTCCCGATTCGGCCTTCGGAAGAAGCGCCTGGCCCAGGTGGAGGCGTTTTTTCAGCGACAAGGACCCCGGGCTGTATTCATCGGGCGCTTCATCGGCTTTGCCCGAGCGCTGGTGCCGTTCGTGGCGGGGGCTTCGCGAATGCCCTATCGACGCTTCGTCGTGGCAGACGCCCTGGGGGCCGGACTCTGGACCGTAGCGTTTGTCGCCCTCGGCTACGGACTCGGCGCGAGCTGGCAGGTGGCTGAAAAGTGGATCAGTCGGAGCGGTCTGGTGCTCGGCGCTGTTCTCCTGCTCGGGGCTGCGTGGTTCTGGGTGCGGCGTCGCCGCCGGCGAGCGGAGACTCCACAAACGCCTTGAGCTTGCCCAGCGCGTGGTCCCACTGCCGAGCAATCAGGTCGAGCGAGCGCTGAGCTTCGTCCAGCCGCTCCGGCTGGAGCCGCCAGAGACTCTCCCTTCCCCGCCGATGGGCTCGAACCAGGCCCGCGCCCGCCAGTACCCGGAGATGCTTGGTCACAGCCTGACGGCTAACCCCGGAGCCGTCCGTCAGCCGGCTGATGGACGCCGGGCCGCCGCTCGACAGCCGGGAGACCAGACGGAGCCGGGTCTCGTCTCCCAGCGCGGCAAATACCGAGGCCGGATCCCGAAGCCTAGCTCGGGCTGGCAAGGTATCGAGTGATGTTCTTGAGTTGTCCGGTCCAGCCCGCGTCGTTCTCCCGGTACGCCTTGCTCCGGCGGGCAACGGGAATCTGATCGAACCCCGATTCGGTGACGGTGAGTCGAGTTCCCTCCGGAACCTCTTCCAACTCGAATACCACGAGGGTCGTCGGCTCGGCCGGATTCACGTCCGGATCTCCCCCCGGCTGCCAGCGCCAGGAAAAGAGCCGCTCCGGCTCCATCTGCTGCACGACTACCTCGAAGGCAAGGTGTTCGTATTTCGGAATGGTGATCGGGCCGCGCATTGTCTGGCCCGGAGCGAATCGGCCGGCCAGCCGGGTGCCGAACCATTGGCCGAACTGGGCCGGATCGGTCAGAGCCTCCCAGACCCGGGACCGCGGCGCCCTCAGGATGATGCTCTTCTGGATCTGATCGGTGCTCGCCCGGTCGGGCGAAAGCTTGCTCGTGCTCATAGGCAACCTCCTGGTTGCGCATAGAATACGATTCGGCTGGGGAAAACGCAACCCTCTGGTTGCCTAATGCCCCGCCGGTAGACAGCCCGTAGCGGCCGGGATCTGCTTGCGGCTTGCACTTCCGCGCATTTGTTTGCTCTGATCACCGTACATCCAGGCCTACACAGGAGCCTGCGATTGACTCGTAAATCACTCCTCCTGGCGGCCCTCTGCTGCTCGCTGGGGTGCAGGGAGTCGGGGACCGGTCACGTTGCCCGCCGGGAACCGTCCGTCCCCGCGCCACCAGCCAGTGATTGGCGAGTGAACCCCCGCTCCGGCAACGGCCCCCTTACGCCGGAAGGAAGCGAGATCGAACTTCGGGAGCGCTACGGCCCGAGTGCCGTGGATAGCGCCCGGATCGAGCTGGGTGAAGGCGAGACGACACCGGGTACGGTGCTCTACCCCGGCGACAGCCTCCGCCGCGCCGAGATCGTATGGAAGGACACCCTGAGCCGCCGACGTCCTGCCCGGGTGATCCTTCGCGGCACCCGGAGCAAATGGCAGGTCGGCCGGGGCATCTCTCTGGGCACCAGCCTGCAGGAGCTGGAGCGACTCAACGGACGGCCATTCATTCTCGCCGGGTTCGGCTGGGACTATGCCGGCGTCGTGACCGACTGGAAGGGTGGCGCGCTGGACTCCACCCTGGCGGGCATCAAGCTCTATCTGGATCCCGGGCCTGCACAACAACAGTCCGCTGCCTACTCCCAAGTCCTGGGCGACCGGGATTACTCCTCGGATCTACCCGCGATGCAACAGCTGAATCCAAAAGTCGGCCAGATCTTCGTGGACTTCGAATGAGCGGAGTCTCCCCGACCGCGGACCTGTTCCGGACCATTACGCTTGGCGTGTATGCCGTGGGCGTCACCGACGGGCACCGACGCGACGCCTTTACCGCCGCCTGGGTTATGCAGGCCTCATTCAACCCGCTGATTTTGGCCGTCAGCATCAACCCGGACAACGCATCCTACGAGCTGCTGCACGCCACCGGTAGCTTCACGATCAACGTACTCAAGCAGAACCAGCTGGACCTGGCCCGGCGCCTGGGGACGAGGTCGGGCCGGGATGAGGACAAGCTCGCCGGGATTCGGAGTCACCCGGGACGCCTTGGATCACCGATTCTGGAGGAAGCTCTGGCATATTTCGAATGCGAGCTGATGGGGCGTACCCGGGCGGGGGATCACGAACTGGTGCTGGGACGGGTGGTGGACGGGAAAATCCTGGACCCCTCGGCCACCCCCCTGACCTACGCCGAGACCGGAGAGATGGATGGCAGCGCCGCCCTGTTTCCCCGGAAGCTCTGATCTGGAATCACGTTTGCCCGAACTGCGGCGGCGAGCTGCTGCGCCGCCCCCTTCGAGTGGAGGCACGATGAGCACAGCCATCATTGCCCGTCCCGAAGCCGAAGAGTCTTCGGCCTACTATCACCGGTATATCGCGCGGGTCTCGGACGAGAGCCTGGCTCAGCAACTGGTCGAGCAGGCCCGTGAGGTGGAGCGGCTATTCGAGACCGTGACCGATCGGAACGCCCTGGCCCGGTACGCCGAGGGAAAGTGGAGCGTGAAGGAAATCCTGGGGCACCTGTGCGACACCGAGCGGATCTTTACCTACCGGCTGCTTCGAATCGCCAGGGGGGACACCACTCCGCTTCCGGGTTATGACGAGAACGCCTACGTGCCGATCGGCCGCTTCGACGACCGGCCGCTCCCCATGCTGCTGGGTGAGTTTCGTGCGGTTCGGATGAGCACCGCCGCGCTGCTCGAGGGACTGCCGGAGGAGGCATGGGGCCGCTGGGGCGAGGCCAACGGCAATGCGATCACCGTTCGGGCGCTGGCCTACATCATTGTGGGCCATGTGAGCCATCATCTCGAGGTGCTGAGGGAGCGGTATCACTTGGGGTGAGATACGGAATCCTTGACTGGCTTCAACACCAGATCCTGAAAGTCGAAGCTGAAGTCCACCGACTCCGACGCCGGCACGATCCGGAGCTGATGGATGCTACCGTCCGGGTTGAGCCAAAACGTAGCGAAGGCATCGGCTCTGAGCTCCCGGTCTCTCCAGCGAGCCAGAAAGGTGTCGTGCTGCCAATGGAACAAGTCGCCCACCAGTGAAGGTGTCCGGGTGAAACGGATGGAGAGCTTGCTGCCCTCCTGAGCCACCTTCACGTCGCCATACCACGGATCCCGATAGGTCCCGGCGAATTTGGCCAGCGGAAGTGACGGCCCAGCCATAGAGTCGCGGGAGGTGGCGGCCTGCTGTTCCGTGCTTCTGAGCTTCTGGCGGTTCTGTTGTACAATCTGATTGAACAGCGCAGGGTAGTCGGGTGACTTGGCGCCGATGAAGTGGTCCAGCACCCGGTAGGTGATCGCGTCGAACGCGGCACCCGACTCCTGGTTGGTCAGCACCGCCACACCCAGCCGAAGATCGGGGATCATCGCCACCTTGGACAGATAGCCGGGCAGACCGCCGGTATGCTGTCGCAGGATGTAGCCTCGGTAGTCGCGCACCCCGAGCCCCAGGGCGTAGCCCGCCATGATGGCGCGGAGATGGGCCAGCTGGGGCTGGTTCCCTGGGATTCCGCCGATGGGAGTGGGCGTCACCTCCCGCCACAGCTCCTTGGCGCTAGCCGGCGAGAAGAGCCGCGAGCCGTCGGCCACCTTTCCCGAATCGAGCTGAACGATCAGCCACCTGGCCATGTCGGCTGAGCCGGCCATGATCCCGCCGGCCGGATTGGTGTTGTCGCTGGCGAAGGGTGCCACCGGCCGGACCGTATCGTTCACCTCCGCGTGGGTCCCGGCGACGTTTCCCTTGTCCATTGCGCCGGAGTGGCGAACATCGCTGTCGTTCATGCCCACCTTACGCAGGATCCGGCTCCGGACGAACTCCTCCCAGGGCTGTCCCGATACCGCCTCGATCAGCTCGCCGGCCACGAGATAGAGCACGTTGTCGTAGGCGTAGGCGCTCCGGAACGAAGTGGCCAGCGGGATGTAGCGGATCCGCCGGGCGATATCCTGCCGGTTATAGGTCGAAGGAGGCCACCAGAGCAGGTCGCCGGCGCCGAGACCCAGGCCGCTGCGGTGGACCAGCAGGTCCCGCACGGTCATCTCGTGGGTCACATAGGGATCCGACAGGGCAAAGCCCGGCAGATAGCTGGTGACCGGCTTGTCCCACTCGATTTTTCCCTCCTCCACCAGCAGCGCAAGAGCAGTCGCAGTGAAGAGCTTGGTGTTGGAGGCAATGCCGAAGCGGGTGCGGGCATCGACCGGAGTGGG
>Ga0126311_10001406_pt1 | contig 11688 bp, 9 predicted proteins | sample Plot61_FD_92539 | JGI IMG/M metagenome (GOLD analysis project Ga0126311, IMG submission 92539) | Serpentine soil microbial communities from UC McLaughlin Reserve, CA, USA - Plot61 | ecosystem: Environmental > Terrestrial > Soil > Grasslands | place: USA: UC McLaughlin Reserve, Lake County...
GAGCTCGTGCCCGCGCCGCGCGACCTCCCGCACGAGCTCGGGATACGCCTCGGCGACGTTGCCGAGAACAAAGAACGTCGCGCGAACCCCCGTCTCGTCCAGCATGTCGAGCAGCCGGTGGGTCGCGCCAACCACGGCCTTCGTCGGCCGGACCACCTCTCCTGTGAGCCGCCTGTGGAACAGCTGGTGCCAGTCTTCCAGGTCGATGGTCAGGGCGTGCGCGGTCACAGGTCACCACCAACCTCGACCGGCGTCCCGAGGCTCTGTTCGATGCGCCGGACGGTGCTCTTGCCGTCTTCGTCCTCTTCGAGCATCCAGACCTCGTCCACCAGGGCGGACTCCTGCACCTCGGCGACGTGGGAGATGATGAAGATCTGGCCGAAAAAGCGCTTGAGACGCTCGAGCGCCAATAACACATTGTTGCGGCGGTTCGCGTCGAGGCTGCCAAAAACCTCGTCTAGGATGAGGAAGCCCAGAGTGGCGCCGCCGCGGGAGGCGATTATCTTGGATAGGGCCACCCGGGCAGAGAGGCTCGCCACGTCGGCCTCCCCGCCGGAGAAGCGATCTATGGCGTAGGAGTCGTCGAAGCGGTCGAGGAGTTTCACCCGGTAGTTCTCGTCGAACTCCATCCGCTCGTAGCGGTTGTCGGTGAGCTCCCGCACCAGGGCCGACGCCTCGGCCTCGAGCATCGGCCGTGCCCGCGCCGTGAGGCTCTTGAAGAAGAGGGTAAAGAGTGCGTCCATCTCGTCCATCCTAGCCGCCTCGAACGCCCTCCGGTTGGCAAGCTTGCGGTCCGTGTCCAGCCGCGCCAGCTCTGCGCCCACCCTCTCGATGCGGTGGTCCGCGTCCTTCCACTCGCCGCCGAGGTGCTCGCGCGTGTCCCTCAGCCGGCCCGCCCGCTCCTCCGCTGCGGCCACCCTCTCGGTGGCTGCCTCGTAGGCGCCCTCGTCGAAGCCCAGAGCCGAGACCTCGCTCCGCAGGCCCTCCGCCCTCTGCTCCGCCTCGCCCGCCCGCCGTCTGGCATCCTCAAGCACCCTCTCCACCTCAGGCCGGGTTGCGAGGCGGCGCTCGAGCTCGGTGGCCCGGCCCCTCGACTCGTCGAGCCGCGCCTTCTCCTCCTTTTTCGCGCGGTAGACCTCGGGGTCGTAGGAGAGGCCGGCGAGTTCCTCCAGCTCCTCCGAGAGCCCCGCGGCGCGCTTCGTCTTCTCGGCGTGCTCGCGGGCCAGGCTTACCACGCCGGGACGGGCGTCTCGCAAGGAGCGGAGTTCCTCGCTGCGGGCGCGGGCCTGCGTAAGATCCTCCTCCGTCGGCGCCACGGACCCCTCGAGGCGCGACCCCAGCTCGCGCCTGCGCTCCCTGGCACGCTTGAGGGCTTCGAGCCTCTCGGTGGCGCGGTCCTCGGCGCGGCGGAGGCCCTCCCGCAACCCGCGCCAGCGCTCGAGTTTCTCGGAGACCCCCCGTAGCTTCTTCTCGGCGGCACCAGCGGCGGCGGAGAGCTTCTCGGCCTCCTCGTTCTCCCTGGCTGCAAGGCGCCTGAGGGCGGCGGCTTGCCGGCGCAGGGTGTCGGAGATCTCCCCCTGCTCGCCGTCGTCAAAGCCCCGGTGGCACGTAGGGCAGTGGTCTTCGGCCCCGCTGTCTATGGCCTCGCGGGCCTTGTCCACGTTCTTCGCCTCGCGCTCGCCCGCGGCGGCCCGGCCCCTGTGCGTGGCGGCGAGCTCTTTGAGCTTCTCTTCCTCTCCGCGCAGCTCACGCTCCCACTTCTCCAGGTCCTCACCGCCCGAGAGATCTTCCAGCTCCTCCGCCAGCCGCCTCACCTCGGCGAGCGCCTCCTCGTGCCGCCCTTCGGTCTCGCCCAGCTCCTTCTCCAGAAGCTCGAAGTCCTCGTGTGCGGCCGCGAGCTCCCGCAGCTTCTCGTAGCGCTCCTCGGCCCGCGCGAGCTCCCCGGACGCCTCCTCCAGTACTGTGGCGGTCTCCGCCAGCAGCTCCGGCCCGTCCAGCTCGAAGAGCGCGCCCCAGCCGGGCAAGGGCTCTTCGCCCTCTCCGTCGAGCTCTTCCAGGGAATCGGCCACCTCGGATTCTATGGCGGCGACCCTCGTCTGCGCCTGCCGCAGCTCCAGCCGCGCAAGATCACGCCTCTCCGCCCGCCGCCGGTCCTCCTCCAGCCGCTCCAGCTCGGCCTCCAGGGCCGGCAGCCCCTCGAGCTCCGGCATAAGGGTTCCGAGCTCCTCCTCTGCCTTCGCGAGGTCTTCGAGGTCCTTCTGGGCCTCGGCAGCCCGGTCCTCGGCGCGCCGGCGTTCGGCCTCCGCGTCCCGGAGCTCGCCGGAGAGGCGCGTGTGCTCGCGGTAGGCGGCGTCGAGTTTGGAGCGGGCCTCGCGGGCGGACTTCAGCTCCTCCTCTGCCTCCATGTACTCGCCCGAGACCTTCTCGAGCTCGTCTTCCAGTCGCTTGCACTCCGCCAGCGCTCCTTCGAGCTCGCCCTGTAGCGATTCGAGGTCAGCCTCGGCGAGGCGGGCCTCGATGACTCGGGCCTCCGAGCGCAGCTCGTTGCGGTCGGCGCGCAGGAACTGCTGGGCCACCTCAACGCCGCTTATGCCGAGCATCTTGCTTATGCGACGCACCCGGCTGATCCCGTCGTCGTGCGCGAAAAAGCGAAGCTCCTTCTGCTTGGCGTAAAAAGTTGCCTCGAAGGTGGTGCGGTCCATCCCCAGCAAGGTTTCCTCGACCCAGCGGGTTACGTCGGCTGCGCCGGTCACGACGGTCTTGCCGCTAGCGTCCTGCGCCTCGGCGGCTGTGGCGTTGCTCTTGAGTTGCCGACGGACGGTGTAGGGACCGTTGCTGGTCGTAAGAGTTACCTCGACCACCGTCGGGTCCTTCGTGGAGCCTCCGCTCCAGGGGATGGATTCGTTGGCGAAGCGCGGGCCCGCTCCCTTCGACCCGAAGAAGGCCCACAAGATCGTCTCGAAGAGGGTGGACTTGCCCGCCCCGTTAGGTCCGACCACACCGATGGCGCCCGCAGGCAGAAAGAGCTCGACCGGATCCCGGAGCTGCTTGTAATTCGCGATAAAGAGCCGCGCCAGGTTCAAATCACACCCCCGGGCTCCTCGCTCGCGGCGCGGGCAAGGTAGCCGCGCCCCTTCTCCAAGAACTCCTCGGCGAAAGCCTTCTCGAGGTCCCCACTCTCCCTGCGCTCCTTCACGAACGCCGCGAACTCTTCCCCTAGCGGGCCGAAGACCGCCGAGGCGGGACCGCCGTTCATCGTCTCGGGGCTCTGCTCAGCGTGGATCTCTAGGCTGAAGTTCAGGCAGCGGCGCTGCAGCTCTCGGAGGAGCTCCCTGTCCACCGCGCTCGCCACCCCGCGCCTCACGTCGTAGGCGCGCAGCCGGGCGATCGCACCTTCAAGGTCGGTGTTCTCGGTCTGACGCCGGATCTCCTCGGTCAGCTCGCGGGCGTCGAGATCCCGGGCCCGGATGAAAGGCAGATCGATCATGGGCCGCGTCTCTATCGGCACGTGCTCCACCGAAACCTTGCCGTCGTCGAATACGACGATCGCGAAGCCGGGCTCAGCTGCGACCTCGCCGAAGCTGAACCGCTCGGTTGCCCCGGAGTAGTAGGAGTTCTCCTTGTGCTTGTGGAACTCGTGGTAGTGGCCGAGCGCGATGTAATCAAAAGCGCCCTCAAGCATCCCGGAGTGCAGGTTCGCCTCGCCCATCTCGTGCTGCCTCGCCTCCAGGTTAGGTACCAGCCCGTGCGTCACCAGGATGTTGATGTCCGCGTTCCTTTCCGGAGTAACGGCCCCGGCGGTGGCGACCGCCCCGTGCGGCACCAGCGTGACGCCGACCGTGGTGTCTCCGACCTCAATGGGGTGGTAGTCGATCTCGAAGCCGTGGGCCGAGTAGGCGTTCACCAGGTTTGAGTACTCCAGGGCTGCCGTCGTAGTTCTTAGTCGCGGTGTCTCGTGGTTGCCCGCGGCGACGAGGTAGGGGATGTTCGCGTGGAGCGTGATGCGGGCGGTCTGCTTCAGGAAGCCGATGATCACGTGCGTCGCCGGCCTCACCGAGTCGAAGACGTCGCCGGAGTGGATCACTAGGTCCACCTCCCGCTCCAAGATGGCGTCAACCGCCCGCCCGTAAGCCTCTTGAACGTCCACCTCCCGCTGGTTGCGGCCTGTCTCGGGGCAAAGCTTCGCGTACCGCGAGTACCCCAGGTGCGTATCCGAGATGTGCGCTATACGAACGATGCTCTCCGAAATCCTCGCCGGTCTAGTTCGGGATCATTGCCTCGGATATTGTATCCTGACAGGCGCGCATTACCTGTAGATCACGCGGAAACGCTCGCACACCAGCGGCATGTCCGTTGCCGGTTCCTTGTCTATGTATCGGCAGCGTGCGCGAGAAGAAGCGCCAGTGGGCCTCCCGCCAGTACTCCAGCGAACGATCCCCCCTCTCCTTCTTCGTAGGCGAACCGGGCGTCGACCTCGCCATACGGTCGCACCTCTACCTCGGTCGTCTCGAAGATGCACATGGGATCGCCGTTCCCGTCCAGTACGATGGTCTTCAACCCGGTCTCGGGTAAGGGTTCCCCTTCAGCTTCGTACTCCCAAAGAGCCGAGCAGGCCGCCGTTTTGGTTCCAGACGCGATCAGCGCACCGAGCTCCTCTGCCATCTCGGAGGAGTCGCCCCATCCTTCCGCTACGTATTGCTCAGCGCGTACCGGCGAATCCGGCGGGAGGGTCTCCAGGTAGCTTCGCCAGTATGCTTGAGTATGGTCATCGTCCACTGCCTGCTCCGAAGTAGTGGCTAGTGTGCGAGACTCCGACCAGGGTTAATCCCTCATCCTGTCGAGCCCGGAGAGTATGCGCGAGGCGTCGCCACCGTTGCGGCGGGTTCGGCTTGGCTTCTTGAGGTTCCAGACGAAGTTCTTGTACGGGTCGGCGGCGCCCTTGCCGGAGCGGAAAGCCGCGCTGACGGCGTCGAGGGCCTCGTAGATGCGCTCCTCGGGGGCGCCTTCTATGTCGGAGCGGATGGCGGTGATCTTGGGCAGCTTGCTCGTGAGGTTGCGCATGACGGAGAGGACGGAGGTCGCCGGGTCCTGGGCGCTCTGGCCGTAGATGGCCGTTCCCTGCGCGCCCATGAGGACCGCCGGGCGGGGGAAGCGGCCGAAGACCGGGACCGAGTAGTGGGCGTGGCGCAACAGGAGGCGGCCCTTCTCGAGCTGCAAGAGCTCCTCGCGCACGGTCTGGGAGAAGGAGCGGTAGGAGGCGTTGGTGAGCTCCTCGTCGCCGACGCGCCCGTAGAGGCTGGTCGCGGCGTTGCCGACTACCTCGTCTTCTACCTTGCTGCGGAACTGCTGCGCCCCGAAGAGGGTGAGCTTGAGGTGGCGTCCGCGGGCGGAGATGTCAACGAGGGTGTCCTTGAGGGAGGAGGTCCGGGAGCCGGAGGGGGCGTATTTGTTGAGCTCGTCCACGAAGATTATTAGCTTGTCCACCCCGAGCTCGTTGCGCTCGGCCTTCTCCCAGATGCTCTTTATGACCTTGGTGACGACTAGGTCCTGCGGCACCCCCGTGAGCCTGGAGATGTCAACGACGCGCATCTCGCGGTCCGTGAACGTGTCTTCCACGCTCGGGGAGTCCTTGTGGTCCACCCGTCCGTTGACCAGCAGGCCCTGGCACTTGCTCGGCAGGCCGTTGAAGCGATTGCGGACCTTGGCGATGGTCGCCTGGTGGTGCCCGTTCCAGTACGAGCTGTCGTTGTCGTCGAAATAGTCGAAGGCCGCGTTGATCTCCCCTTCGAATGCTCTCATGGACTCGACCCTGGCGCTGATCAGGTACTCGACGAACCCGCGGAACTTGTCGTCGTAGTCCGTGGGGTCGAAGATGCGCCCGGCATGCGGCAAGACGTCCCCGAGGTCCCACAGGATGGGGTGTACGTTCGTATCCTCGCCGCGCGCGGTGCGCAGGGTGTTGAGCCTCCTGGTCGGTATGTCCGACGGGTAGACCGTGCCCTCGCCGGGGTCCTGACCGTAGGCGAGCGGCGCGAAGATCGTCAGGTTCCTGAACGGCTCCATCCTGAGGCCGAGCGCTTCGTACATCTCCCGGTCCTCCTGAGGGAGGCCCTTCTGGTTCGCCTTCTCGTAGCGGGCGGCGAGGTCCGGGGCTTCTTCCGGGTCGACCTCCACGGGCTTGTCGAGGTAGAGGAGGTCCGCGCCCTTCACGTTGAACATGAGGGCGGCGACCTTCTTATCTTTCGCGGTCTGGAAGATGCTAGAGATGGTGAAAAGGGCGTGGCTGGTCTTGGTGGAGAGCCCGCTCATGCCGGTTATGTTCAGGTGGCCGGCCTCGGGTCCCATGAGGTAGTCGGCGTCGGCGTAGAGGGGCGTGCGCTGCGGGGTGCCATCCACCTCGTTGCCGTTCTCGTGCAGGAGCATCGGGATCTTGGTGCCGGAGAACTCCTCGGTGCCGAGGGCGAACTCGATGGCGGCGTTTGTGGCGAAGTGGACGGGCCCGCTCTTCACCGGGCGCTTGCTCTTCTTGCGCTCCTCGCGGTGTTTGGTGGCGAGCACGCGGGCGCGGAACACTAAGATCTCCACCCGATCCGAGAGAGCCGGCAGCGATGGGTCGCCGTCGAAGGCGTAGAAGTCGTCGAGAAAGGACCGCAGGTCGGAGTATCTCCGCGGGTCGTCGAGGACGGCTATCGCGGTGGCGTCCTCGCTCTCAGCGGCGACGATGTGCCCGATGTCCAGGCTCTGTGCCGCGTCGGTCTCGGCGGTCCAGAAAAAGAACTCGTGGGCAGTTGCCGGGTGCTCCTCGCTGGTTACGACCCGTCCGATGGGCCCCGAGACAATGTCCAGGTAATCCGGGTGCAGCATCTAGTTCCTCCCGTTCGCGGCGAGTTGCCGCTCCAGCCTCGCGTACGCCCGCTCAGAGCCCTGCACGAGGGGTTTGAGGATCCTCTCTACGTAGTGGATTGGGTAGATCATCGCCGGCCAGCGCGGATCGGGCTTCGCCAGCGGGGCTCGCTCGGCAAGGATCCAGCGCGAGATCTCGTCCGCCGTCTCTGGACCCGTGCCCTGCGGCGCCTCCACCCGCATCAGCGAGCCCAGAGCATCCGCGCCGCGTTGGGGAGGCCACATCCGCAGGTACCAGGAGGTGCGCCGCTCGCCGGGGTCGCGACGGAGTTGCCAGTCCGGGACAAAGCTTGTCGTGCGCATCCCAGGCTCCAGGTCCAGCAGCATCCCGACGTCCTTGCCCACGAACTCCGGGCGGGCCACACTCTTTATCAGGCCGATGGCGCGCCGGTTCGATTCCCTGATATCCTTGAGCTGGCCGTCGACCGCGATCCAGGCGTCGGGATCCTCCAGCGTCCGGTCGTCTCCTTCCCATTGCCGGAGCATTCCGCCCTCCAGCCGTTCCCGGAGGGCGCGGACCCTGACGCGGGAGCGCTCACGCATTCCGACGTAATCCGAAGGGTCCTCCTCGGCCATGTATTCTGCGGAGTCGAGGATCAGGTGCGGGGAGGAGGGGACCTCGTCCGGACCGAGCTCCGAGAACCCCGCCTGACTCAAGAGATCCCAGAACTCCTCGACCCCCGCGGCTCCGACGCTGCGGGGGAGGAGCACGGCCTGCACCACGACCGGCGGGCTCTCCAGCGGCATGCGCGAGAACCGCCGCTCGCAGCGGTTGACGATCGCGGCGGCTACGGTGGCGATAATGACCGGAGCCATCTCTATGCGGCCGAGCTCGCGCGAACTCTGCACGCCGTCGAGGAAGTAACACAGCCGCGACGTGCCGTCGGGGCTGCCGGGATCACGTGGCCCCGGCGGGGTCTCCAGGTGGTGCGGCCGCCCAAGAGGGGTCTGCTCCTCTTCTTGCGAGGAGTAGCGGTCGAACTGCTGGGCTTCCAGATCGCAAGATCCCGCGCCGGTGGTTACATGGATGCCCTTACGCTCGGCCTCGGTGAGGGCCTTGCTTATCTTCGCCACGAAATCGTTCGCCGTGCTCCCCATCAGCATTGACACCGAAGTATACGCGGATGCGTGGGAAGAAACTATGCCCGAAACTGTCCCTATTCGTCAGGTACAGGCACGGGGAGCTCGAAGCGCCCCTCGGCGAGGCCGACGGCGGCGCGGAAACTCCTGCGCTCTTCGGGGGTCTCCGTGTAGGCGTCGCGGGCCATTTTGAGCACCTTTTTGGCCTCGCCGCGCTGCTCGGCGGCGTTGGGGACCTCCTTGGAGAAGGCGTAGGTGAGGTCATCCTCTTCGGCGTGGTAGAGGTGGACGAAGATGCTCTTCTGGCGCCCGAGACCTGAGAGCGCAGCGTCGCCCGAGACCTGCGAGACGTCCAGAAGGGTCCCTGAGGAGAGGTGAGTATCCGCTTCCGCGGGGTAGACGGAGAAGGCGAGGCGGACGACGGGGCCGTAGAAGGTCTTGTAGAACTCGAGGCGGCGCACGACGCGAGCGGGGCCGCGGACGGCGTCTATGGACTCCCTCCCGGCGGCGACGACTATGTGGCCTTGAGGGGGGCGCATCGAGTCGCGGCCGCGGGTGGAGATCAGGCGGGCCTGCACGCCTCGCGAAGCGACGGCTGAGGCGATGCTCCGCCGGACGCGCTCGGGGAGGTCGAGCCCTCGGGCCTCTCCCACTAGCCTCCGAACCGCTCGAAGAAGCGGGCGAAGTAGCTTATGGCCTCGAAGTAGTCATCAAGGCGGACCCATTCGTTGGGAGAGTGGAGGCGGCTGTCGGTGTTCGCGACGCTCCCCGTCATAATGGTCGGTATCCCGAGCTCGGTGGCGATGAGCGAGGTGGGGCCGCTCCCCCCGATGGTGGGGTAGACGACGGCGTCAACGTGCCCGAGGTCCTCCCAGGTCTCGATCGCGGTCCGAACGACCGGCGAGGCCACCGGCGTCTTGGCCGCCTCGACCCCGTGCAGGTCGACGACCTCTATGTCGTCGAAGCCGCGCTTTCTCAAGTGGGACCGGATCAACTCCACCACAGGCCCCGGGCTCTGGCCGGCGACGAGCCTAAAGTCCATCTTGACGAGCGCCTCGGACGGCACGATCGTCTTGGAGCCGGGGCCGGTGTAGCCGGACATGAAGCCGGCGATGTTGGCGGAGGGCCTGAGCAGCATCTCCCTCAAAGCCTCCTCGTCCGAGAGGTTCCTGTCGAAGGTGTCCACGCCCCAGGATCTCTTAAGTTCCTCTGCGCTGAACGGGATATTCCTTATCGCCTCGAGGTCTTTCTCTGAGGGCTCTTCGGCGAGCTCCTCGAGGCCGTCGAGGGTGACGTTGCCCCTTTCGTCCTTTATCGTCCTCAGGGCTTGGACGAGGCGCCAAGCCGGGTTTGGGGCGATGTTGCCGTACATGCTGTGGAGATCGTAGGATGCACCGCGGGCGCGCAGCTCGACGTAGGCGAGGCCCTTGGTGCCACAGAAGATCATGGGCCGGCCCGCCTCGTCCTTCATCGAGCCCTCCCACAGGCAGGCGTCCGCCGCGAGTAGCCCGGCGTTGGCGCGCACGAAGGGGGCGAGGTTGGGGCTGCCGACCTCCTCTTCGCCTTCGATAAAGAACTTGAGCTTGAAGGGGGGTGGGCCGTGCTCCTCGCTGTAGAGCCTCAGGGCCTGGATGCGGGCGAGGACGTCGCCCTTGTCGTCGGCGACGCCGCGGGCGTAGAGCCCGCCGTCGCGGACGGTGGGCTCGAAGGGCTCGCTCTCCCAGAGCTCCAGCGGTTCGGGGGGCTGCACATCGTAGTGGCCGTAGGAGAGGAGTGTTCTCTCGCCTTCTCCGACCTCGGCGTAGACCACCGGGTGCCCCTCGGTCTCTATGATCCGGGCTTCGGCGCCGGCCTCCACCAGCTTTCCCGCTACCCACTCGGCGCACTCGCGGAAGCCCGCGCTCCCGTCCTCCTTCCGGGCGGAGATGGAGGGCATCCGCAGGAACTCCTCCAGCTCGCCGAGAAGGTCGTTTTTCAGGCCGTCAACGCGCTCTCTGAGATCCAACCCTCAAGTCCTCCTCTCGGTTCCACGAGAGGGTAGCATTTTCGGTGTCTCACGCCACCCTCGGACCGTAGTCCACCGTACCTTGTGCTGATATATTTGGGGCGAGGCACCTCCGTGGAAAAGAGACCGGATCACAGCCCCGAACCACGCCGCGGTGAACGCCGCGGCGACCCCGACGAGTACTTCGGGCTCGACGTTGAGAGCATGAGCCCGAGGGCCCAGGTCACGACCTCGCTCGCGGTGCTGATACCCGTTGCGTTGGCCGGGATCCTAGTGCTCACGCTGTTCTCCAACTTTTGGTGGCTCATCTTCGTATTCGGGTGGACGATCTTCCCCGCCTTCGGCTTGCTGGTGCGGGGCATCGCCGGCCTCTCGGAGGGCCGGTCCGAGCTACCCTCAGCGTCGGGTAGCGGGGAACGGGAGCTCCTCGAAGCCCTGCGGGAGAGGGGTGAGCTCACGCCCGCCGAGGCCGCGATGGACACCTCGCTCTCAGTGGCGGAGGCGGACCGGATGCTCAAGGAGCTCGCCGAGGGGGGACACCTGAACGTGCGGGTGCGCGGAGGCGGGCTGTTCTACTCGTTGTGGGAGCGCGATGAGGGCGAAGAAGCGGGTCGTCTGGAGGGCCGGTAGGGGGTATGGCGCATCGTTCTCGTGGTATCATTCACGGTCCGAGGATATGGCGCGTGAGATCGTGAGCGTGGGGTAAGTACGGACCTATGGAAGAGCGACAGATCCCTGAGACGCTCGAGGAGGCCTACAGGCTGCGGGACGCGGCCTACTCCCTCCCCGAGCGGGATTTCTACCAGGAGCAGGTCTACCGCCTGAGGCGCGAGGAGTACCGCTCGCGCGGCATCAGGACGGAGATATCCTCGAGGAGGCGCGAGCGTCAGAGCGCCATCGAGTTCTCCCGCGAGATGTTCTTCCTCGAGGTCGCCGAGATAGCGGGCCGCTCCTCGGGACGCCAGGGCGGCCGCGCGGCCCGCGGCGCCCAGCAGGAGGCTCGCCGCTTCGCCACCCGCCTCGACACCCACGCCTTCCTCAAGCAGCTCGCCTCGCCCCACTCGGGAGCCGTCGAGCTGTACCGGCGCAACTACCTGGCGCTCTTGAGGATGGACAAGTCCCCGGGTGAGGCCTACTACCTCTCGCGGGTTATCGGGCTCGCAGGGGAGCCGGAGTTCCGGCGGGCGCTGGAGAGCGTGAGGGAGACGGGGTACCCCACAAAGGGGCGCACGGCCTACACGGTCGAGAAGGCGGCCATCCAGATCCGGGACCTCCCCGGAGGGATGATCCTCATCCTCCTGACCTTCTTCGCCTCGCTCTTTGCCTTCGTGTGGGCGACCAAGATGTGGGGCCCTCCGGCGAGCGCGGGCACCATCTTCTTCGTCTCTTTGGGGCTCGTCGCGGCCGGGGGGATGATGTTGATCTCCGCGGTCTTTATCGTTACTTTTATCAGGTCCATAAACAAGTAGCCCCGGCGCGCCCGCGCTATTTTCGATAGATAAGCCACTTGCTATGGTCCCCGCTGCCGCCAACTCCCGGCTCTCAACTGTCAATTACTGTCAAAATTACTGTCAAACTCTCAAGTTCATCAATCCCCTTCCGTAAGTTCCTGCAACCTGTCTAACTTTCCCCGCAACTTCTCCGCTTGTTCGTCCCTGCCTTGCCTCTGATGCTCCGCAATCTCACTCGGCCACGCAGCC
>Ga0126311_10001407_pt1 | contig 11679 bp, 9 predicted proteins | sample Plot61_FD_92539 | JGI IMG/M metagenome (GOLD analysis project Ga0126311, IMG submission 92539) | Serpentine soil microbial communities from UC McLaughlin Reserve, CA, USA - Plot61 | ecosystem: Environmental > Terrestrial > Soil > Grasslands | place: USA: UC McLaughlin Reserve, Lake County...
CCGAGGTCATGAAAGTCGAGAGGTCGAAGGCCGGAACCAGGAAGAGGAGCGCGCTGGCGATAGAGCCGAGGTCGTAGCCGTAGATCAGGCCGATGATGGCTGCCGTAATGGCGATGAGGACGTTCAGCCTCGAAACGCTCTGCCCGCGTTCTGCCCCACTTTCCACGGCAACCTTCTTTCCCCGAGGTCCCATCAAAGATGCCGGCATAGTAGCATAGGGGATGGGGAGAGATAGACCCCGCAACAACGTGGAGATCGAAGCGTGATACGGGAGCGTGAAACGTTTGCACGTCTACAGTGACCCGGCCTCGAAGCGCCACGTCAACGACCTCGCCGGTGTGGAATCTCCGGAAAGGTTTCCCGCGGCCCTCGCTGGGGTCGAGAGGGCGGAGCAAAACGGCGTCCCCGTGGAGTGGCGCCCGTGCGCTCCCGCGGAGGAAGAAGCCCTCGCCGCGGTCCACGATTCGGCCTACCTCGATGGGCTGCGGGAGATGTCCGTGGCGGGAGGGGGTTACCTCAGCCTGGATACCGCTGTCGGCGCGGGTTCCTGGGAGGCGGCCTCTTTCGCGAGCGGGGCCGCCTGCTCTGCGCTAGAGAGCGCCCTCGCCGGCGGGACGGCTTTCGCCATCGTCCGTCCGCCAGGTCACCATGCGGGGAGGGATTACGGGATGGGGTTCTGCCTCACCAACCACGCTGCCGTCGCCGCCGGGCAAGCCCTTTCGCGGGGGCTGGAAAAAGTCGCCATCCTGGACTGGGACGTGCATCACGGCAACGGCACCCAGGACCTTTTCTACGCTGACGCCAGTGTCCTCTACCTCTCGGTGCACCAGAGCCCCTTCTACCCCGGAACCGGTCGAGCCGGAGAGGTGGGAGAAGGAGAGGGTCTTGGTTTCACGGTGAACGTGCCGTTACCCGCAGGCTCGGGGGAGGATCTCTATGCGGCGGCTTTCGCCGGAGTTTTCTTTCCCGTGCTGCGGGAGTTCGGGCCAGGGGTGATCCTGGTCTCCGCCGGTTTCGACGCCCACGCGGACGACCTGCTCGGGGGCATGGCGCTAGGGAGCGGTGCCTTCGGACGCTTCGCCGCGGAGATCTCGGCCCTCAGCCACGAACTCGGAGCCGCGCCCCCCGCGTTCATCCTCGAGGGGGGTTACAACCTCGAAGCCCTCACCGCGAGCGTCGCCGCGACCATGCGAGGGGTGGGGGAGAGGCCCCCCGGCCGGGAGTATGTGGGCGGGGTGAGGCAGGTCGAGGAGAGTCGCGAGGCCCTGGCACCGTTCTGGCGGAGCCTCCGCTGATGCCATGAGGATCTTCGGCCCTCCGCCATTCGAGGACCGCAGGGACGCGGGCCGCCGGCTTGCAGGAAAGCTGTCCCGCTTCCAGAACGAGCGGCCCGTGGTCTTCGCCCTACCAAGAGGAGGAGTGCCCGTGGGGTATGAGATCTCACGCTCCCTCCGCGCGCCGCTCGACGTTTTCGTCTCGCGCAAGCTCGGGGCGCCGGACCAGCCCGAGTTCGGTATCGGGGCCGTCGCCGCCGGCGGTGTGCGCGTCCTGAACGAGGACGTGGTCAGGCGTCTCGGCATCCCCGCTGACTATATCGAGCGGATCACCGCCCAGGAGATCGCGGAGGTAAGCCGTAGGCTGCGCTACTTCAGGGGCGCCAGGCCCGAGCCGGAAGTCGCCGGTAGGACCGCGATCCTGGTCGACGATGGGCTCGCTACCGGGGTGACGGCCCGTGCCGCCGTGGAGGCCCTGCGATCCAGGGGCCCACGTCGGCTGGTCCTGGCCGCGCCCGTGTGCGCAGCCCAGACGGCCGGGCTCTTGAAGCCAGCGGTTGACGAGCTGGTCTGCCTGCAGTCTCCCAAGGACCTCGGGGCCATAGGCTTCTGGTACAGGAACTTCGAACAGACCTCCGACGAGGAGGTCGTAGAACTCCTCGAAAGAGCCAGGAGCGAGCGCGGCGGGCACGGGAGCCCGTAGAGACCAACCGGTGGGAGACTGGTCCCTTACGGGTACAATTACCGTAAGGTGTCCTAGTCATTGGAGAGGTGAGAGAGATGTGTGGCAGGTATACGCTTTCTACCCCGGCAGGCAGGCTGGCCGAGGAGTTTAGTCTTGACGACGCGGGGGAGATCCCGCCCAGCTACAACGTCGCCCCGACGCAGCAGGTCGCCACGGTTCTGGAGGAAGAAGGAGGGCGGCATCTGGAGATGCTCAGGTGGGGGCTCGTCCCTTCCTGGGCCGACGACCCCGAGATCGGGGCGCGCATGATCAACGCCCGCAGCGAGACGGCCGCGGAGAAGCCCTCTTTCCGCAGCGCCTTCCGCAGGCGGCGGTGCCTGATCGTGGCCGACGGCTTCTACGAGTGGAAGCGCGAGAACGGGGGCAAGCAACCCTACTACTTCCGCATGCATGAAGGTCGTCCGTTCGCCTTCGCCGGACTCTGGGAGAGCTGGGAGAAGGGCGACGAGGCACTGCGCACCTGCGCTATTCTGACCACAAGAGCCAACCCCGTGCTCGACGGGATCCACGACAGGATGCCCGTGATACTGCCCTCCGGCGCCTACGACCTCTGGCTCGACCCCGACGCTGACAGGGAGCAGATCTCTGACCTTCTGATCCCCTACCCCGGCGACGACCTCGAGACCTACCCCGTGAGCCGCTACGTCAACAGCCCGCGTAACAACGACGAGCACTGCATAGAACCGGCCGCTTGAGCTTCGAGGAGGGCCTGGGAGCCAGCTCGACCGGACGATGCGAAGAAGGTGGGGAGCTTGGTAGGGGTGCCTATCTCATACCAGGTTCGCCAAGACAGAGGCGCATTCGTGATGCAGGCAGGCTATGCTATAGCCGTCATTCCCGCGCAAGCGGGAATCCACGGATTGGAGAGATTAGGTGATCGAAGGCTGGCAGCCTCATGCCGTTACTATCCACCCGGACTTGGTATCAATCCCTGAAGGAGTACGCTGGTATTCCATTCGCTCCAGGCCGGCAGCGGAAGAGGGCTCCGGCATGGGGTTGTTGATGTAGCTCTCGTTCGGATAGCCCCTGGGTGGCCGAAGTGATGTAGAGCTCGGTGAGATCTTCGCCACCGAAGGCGCAGCTGGTGATCTGGCTCGCTGGCAAGCTGACGACCGTGTGCAGTGTCCCGTCCGGCGCGTACCGATGGACCGCCCGGCCACCCCACAAGGCGACCCAGAGGTATCCCTCCGTGTCCACCGTCATGCCGTCAGGCGCACCGAGCTCGGGAGGGATCTCGATGAGCCGCCGACGGTTGCGCACGGCGCCCGTCTCGAAGTCGTAATCGAAGATGTCGACCCCGTTGGTGGGGGTGTCGATGAAGTACATGTTTCTGTCGTCCAGGCTCCACGCCAGGCCGTTGGAGATGGTGACGTCATCCAGGACCTTCGTGACTGTGTGGTCGGCGTCCAGTCTATACAGGGCCCCGGCGCCAGGGGTCTCGTCGAAGGCCATGGTTCCCGCCCAGAACCTCCCCGAGCTGTCGCACTTGCCATCGTTCATGCGGTTGTTGGGGTTGTCCGCTTCGACCTCGGCGACCATCTCCAGGCTTCTGGTGGCCACGTCGATCACGCCGAATCCGGTCTCTACCGCGGCCACGAGTCCTCCGGAAGACCGTGTGGCCACCGCTCCGACGCACTGGCCGACATCCACAGTCTCCGTATGACTGGTCGCTGGATCGAGACCGTGTACCAGGCGCCTGGTGATGTCGACCCAGACCAGCCGCCGTTCGGGGCCGATCCAGACCGGTCCTTCGCCGACCTGGTCGCGGCTGTCGACTACTACCTCGACTTCTACCGATCCATCTCCCGATAGGTTCACTGCTACCTCACCTCCATGAAGGCGCCGCGATCTGCCCTGAGCGTGACCCCTGCGCTAGATCTACTTGCCCTGAGCCGCTTCGGATTGTGCTCGGTACTCTGTCTGGCTGATCTTCCCTTCCCTTTCCGATCGCGCCACCTTGCATACACAACGACCATCTGCGCCACCTCGTCGGGTTACCCTCACATCCTCTAACACATTGTAGTAACTTTCAGTTCCCTATCTAGCGGGAAGTACGGGGACGCCATGGTGGACGTAGCGGAGGCAATGATCGGCGCGGAGCATGTAACGCTGAGGGGATGTAGTCGATGTATCGCTCTCCGATGTATCGCTCTCCCCGATATGTGGATATCATAGTGTAGGTGTGGAAGTGATCTCGAACTCGCGGGAAGAAGATGGAGGCTGTGTGATGGGGAGAAGAACAAAGACCATGGAGGAAGGAACGCACTTGATTCGGGGTGACGGTCATTGCGCCGAGAATGGGGGAAGGGACGCCAGGATCAGCCGTCGCAGGTTCCTGCAGATGGGCGCGGGTGCAGCAGCCGGCACGCTTCTGCTGCCCGTTCTTCCCGGGGCCGCCAGGGCCGCGACGATCGTAGATCCGTACACTGGGGTGATCCCGCTCGTCTTCCCACTTCGCGACGGTACCTACAGAGCGCCCGTGCAGGATAACTGGCACGCTAACAGGGAGGGGCAGACCTACAGATGGAACCACAGGAACAACATGACGCAACGCGCCCATGACGGGGTTGACGTCTTTCCTTCCAGGCCCCGCAAGCTGCCACGGGTCTATGCTCCGATCACGGGGACGGTTGCAGCAGTTTGCACGCGCTCGTCCAACACCGTCAATGCGGCCGTGACATACAGGGTGAGCAGCGACGGCGACACGCCGCCGCCACCCTGGAACTACAGCAAGGCCATCGACACCGAAATCAACCGGCCGCTCTATGGCAACTTCGTCTGGCTCCATAGCACCGATGCCGCCAGCGCCGGGTATTTCGTCTTCTTCTGCCACCTCAAGAACGAGACTACCATCCAGTCGCTCGATCCCGGCGATCCGGTAACGGTAAGCACGCCACTCGGCGTTATGGGCGATACCGGCAACGCCGTGGGGTCACCCCAGCTGCACGCGGAGATCCACTACCCCACGGGGTCCAGCTTCACCTGCAGCCACTGCACCCCGGGCACAGAACTCCTCACTGCGATAGATCCCCAGCCATCGCTGGTTCGGGCGACACCGCGGGGTACGACGTAGCAAGGAGCGAGTCGAGTAGAACCGCGCTTACAGCGACGGCGGCTGCATCCGTAGTACCTTCGGGTCCGTAGACACCTTTGCCGGAAGAGAAGTGGAAGGTCGCACCCTTGAGCGTCGAGAATCCCAGAACAGTGTTCGGAGCGAGTCTCCGCCCGGCGAAGCTCGTCTTCGTGCTGCTGCTCGGCATCGTCGCGCTCTTGGTGGCCGCGTGCGGCGGGCGGGCGCCGGACGATTCCTCCAATGATGCAAGCCACCAACAGAGCACCAGCGCCGCTTCGTCAGAGAAGAGAGTCGTCGAAGAGACTACTGTGGGGAAGACCAGTGCCTACAGCGAGGCGGCGGAGCTGGCGAGGGCCGAGGTGGGGGAGCGGGAGATCACCAACATGATGCCGGCCGGAGGGGAGAAGCCCGACGCAGCGCGGCCCTTGCCCGAGAACCCGCCGCAAGGGATAGAAATCTACCCTGCCACCACCAACGCCTCCGTCGAAGGCCCCATAGATTACGACAGGCATCCGCCGACCAACGGGGACCACGCCCCGATCTGGCAGAACTGCGGCTTCTACGAGCAGCCCATACAGGACAAACACGCCGTCCACAGCATGGACCATGGCGTGGTCTGGATCACCTACCGCCCCAACCTGCCAGAGCAACAAATAAGAGCCCTGCGCCCATACGGCAACGAAAACTACGTCATAGCGAGCCCGTACCCCCGCCAGAACGCCCCCGTAACCGCCACCTCATGGAGAGTCCAACTCGAACTGGACAGCGCGAACGACCCACGCCTAAGACGCTTCGTAAACGACTTCAAGATCTCCGAGCTAGCCCCCCTCTCCGGCAACCGCTGCACCCTGGGCGTAGGCACCCCGAAAAACTAGAACCCGTGGAGAGTTCCATCCCCTACTCCCTACCAACCCCGGCGACAGCGGCCTCTATCTCCTCTTCGGAATGCTCGAGGTCGACCAGCTCTCCGGCGAGATACTGCTGGTAGGCCGAGAAGTCGAAGTGACCGTGGCCGCAGAGATTGAAGAGGATGGTCTTCTCTTCGCCCGCCTCCTTCGCTTCGAGCGCCAGATCTATGGTGGCCTTTATGGCGTGCGTCACCTCGGGCGCCGGCACTATGCCTTCTGTCCTGGCGAACGTGACGCCGGCCTCGAAGGTGGGATTCTGGGCGTAGGCCCGCGCCTCGATGAGTCCCTCGTGGGCCAGCGCCGAGACTATAGGTGAATCGCCGTGGTATCGCAGTCCTCCGGCATGGATGCCGCTGGGTACGAACGAGTGCCCGAGCGTGTACATCTTCATCATGGGGGTGGTGCCCGCAGTGTCGCCGAAGTCGTAGGTGTAGCGGCCCTTGGTGAGCGTCGGGCACGAAGCTGGCTCGACGGCGACGATGCGCGTGTTCTTCCCGTTCTTCAGGTTCTCGCGGATAAAGGGGAAAGCCACGCCACCGAAGTTCGAGCCCCCGCCGACGCAACCGACGACCACATCGGGATATTCGCCCGCCAATTCCATCTGCTGTAAAGCTTCCTGACCGATCACCGTCTGGTGCAAGAGCACGTGGTTCAGGACGCTCCCGAGCGAGTATTTGGCGTCGTCGTGCTTGACTGCGTCCTCGATCGCTTCGCTTATGGCTATACCCAGAGATCCCGGCGAGTCAGGATGCTCCTCGAGGATGTTGCGGCCTGCCTGCGTGAGGTCCGTGGGACTGGAGAAGACCTCTGCACCATACGTCTCCATCATGATGCGTCTGTAGGGTTTCTGGTCGTAGCTGACACGTACCATATAGACCGTGCAATCCAGGCCCATCACGCCGCAGGCGAAGGCGACGGAAGAGCCCCACTGGCCCGCCCCGGTCTCCGTGGTCAGGCGCCTGACACCCTCCTCGCGGTTGTAGTAGGCCTGCGGGACGGCCGTGTTCGGCTTGTGGCTGCCCGGCGGGCTGACACCTTCGTACTTGTAGTAGATGTGGGCCGGAGTATCGAGTAGCTTTTCGAGGCGGCGGGCGCGGAAGAGTGGGGTGGGGCGCCAGAGAGCGTAGATCTCCCGCACCACTTCTGGGATGGGCACGTACGAGTCTGTAGTCACCTCCTGCTCGATAATCGCCTGCGGGAAGATCGGGGCGAAAGCCTCGGGTCCAACAGGTTCCATGGTGGCAGGATTCAGGGGCGGCTCGAGCTGGAAGGGTAGATCCGGCACCAGGTTGTACCAGCTCTCGGGGATGGCCTTCTCGTCGAGGAGATACTTCGTCTGTTCCATTTGGGTCTCCGGCTCTAGTAGCTGTCAGCGATCGGCCGTCAGCTTACAGCCTTTTGCGGCTGCGGGTTTTCTGTTAGCGGGTTGTGGAAGCTCGATGCACCCACAACCCGCGCTTCTCAGCTGTTCATCTGAGACCGTTACGTCTGGCGACTTCGATCAGGAGTTCGTGGTCGTCGCTGATGATCCCGTCGACGCCGAGGTCGATGAGCCGCTGCATCGTCGGCGCGTCATCGATGGTGTACGGTATGACCTTGAGCGCCCGCGGCCCAGATGAAGATCACCCCGAGCGCCAGCGCCGCGCCAAGGGCGGCCAATAGTCCCCTCGAGCCCAACCCGTTACCCACCATCGCGTTCCTCCCTCTGCTCTACTAACGCCGCTGCGCGAAAGGACCGGTGATAGCGTAGGTCACTGCGTTCTGGTCCGGGAGACCCTCTGCGGGACCGCCGCGCACGCCCTGCTGGTTGAGGAAGAAGACCGTGCCGTCAGGACTGAAGCAGCCTCCGCAGAACTCGGTGTCGTTGGTGACCGTGCGGGCGAAGTCGTAGATCCTGCCCTCAGGGGTGAGCCCGCGGACGAACTGATCGCCGCCGCTATCCTCCTGCAGGAACACGTCGCCGGTGGGTGGCACGATCACCATGTTGTCAGGGTTCTCGAGCGTCGCCCTGTTCGTGGACTCGTAGACGAGCGTGATGGTCTGGCTGCCCGGGTCGAACTCGTAGACCTGGCCCAGATCCACCACGCCGCCTTCCGTGCAGTCGAAGTAGACTTTGTTCCCCCCGACCCAGATGCCCTCTTCGCGGTCGAAGATGGCAGCGCCTTTGGCCCTGGCCTGCTCGCCCACCGCGCCGGGAGCGTCTGCAGAATCGACCGTCGGGTTAGGGTTGTCTATGGTTACCCACTCGACCTCGTAGGGCACGTCGACATCGGGAAAAGTGTCCATCATCGCGTTCGCCACGCCGTTGATCTTGAGCGCTTGCAGCACGCCACTGGTGTCGGCTAGATTGCCGCTGCTCCCCGGCGGGTTCTGGGGGATGTAACGGTAGAAGAAGGCGTCGTCCCGCTTGTCTTCGGTCTCGTAGAGTATGCCGTCCAGCCAGGCCACAGCCTCGTGGATAAAGCGTCCTGCGGCGGTGACTGGCCTCGCCTGTACCGGACCTGCGGCGGAGGTGTCGATCTCGAATACGTAGCCGTGCGGCGTGCCGGTCACCGCGGAGCGGTTGACGACCTCCTCGCAGGTGATCCAGGTTCCGTAAGGCGTCTGGCCGCCGGCGCAGTTGGTGCCGGTGCCGCCGAGGATGGCGAAGCTCTGGACCACGTTCAAGTTCCTGTCTACGACGAGCTTGGTGTCGCCACCGTTGTAGGACGGATCCTGGTCGTAACGAACCTCTGAGGGCACTATCACGGCGAACTCCCCAGCCTCCCCTCGGTTCTCGTGGTTGCGGATGAGTACAGTGTTCCCGTTCGGTCCAGGGAAGGCGCCCATGCCGTCGAAGACGCCAGGCGTGAGGTTGCCGTCGTCCATGGCGAGGCCCTGGCGTGAGATCACCTTGTAGCTGAAGCCGCGTGGCAGGGCCAAAGCGCCCATCGTCACCAGACGTCCGTAACCCTGGGTGCGCTCTGCTGGCTTACCTGCGGCCTCGCGTGCTCCCAGCGCCGTAAGGCCGCCACCCACCGCCGCCATCGCAGCAGCTCCCCGCAAGAAAGACCGGCGGCTTATCCGCCCCTCCCAACTCCCCGTAACGCCCAAAAGACCTTCCTCCCCCCGGATCGATTTACCTACCGCGTGAGATAAACCAGTATTCCTCAGCAGGGTTGTTTAATGACCGTAAACTCTTCGTTAAAGTTGCGTAGCCACCTATCGCACCACCACCTCCAGCGTGTGCACGCCGTCGGGCGCAGCCTCAACGAGAACCTCGTTGCCACGGTTGGTCCTGCTGACCTTGTAGTCGTCGACGGGCTCGCCGTCGAGGGTAACGGAGGCGATCTCCCTGCCCCGCGGTACCGTGTGACCGACGAGTAGTTCCCGCAACTGCTTTTGCAACGCGGCGTCAGGGTCCACGGTGGTAGTGTAGGTGTCGCCTGTGGTGTTGGCCGAGACCGCCACCGAGCCGTCGCCCAGGCGGATGTTCTCGCCGGAGATCGGCTCCGGCGTGTCGGGCGGGACCTGCGGCACGACTTCCAGCGCTCCGCGCCCCAGGTCAGGCCTGACGCCGAGCCACTGGTGGACGACAGGCCAGATCGTGCCGTACGCTCCCCACGCCTGCAGGACCATCGCCCGCTCGTTGAACGGCCTGTCTATGGAGCCGCCTAGCGCGTAGTCAGGCGACGGCGCTATCTCCGGCATCGCGCCGGGTTGCTCGTCGGGCGGATCGAGCTGCAGGTCCACGTTGCCGTACATGTAGTGCTGTTGCTGGTCGGTGCCGAGCCGGCCGTAGTTGCCTTCGCCTACCGCCATGATCGCGGTGTTGAGGGTGAAGATCACACGTTCCGCAGGCACCTCGGACTCGTGCGTGTCGCAGAACGGCAACGTCTCTTTGACACCGTCTACGGTCGGCCCGGTGCCTGTATGGTACATGCCGAACTCGGCCGTGTAGCAGGATTCTTCCCTTTCGTCGAGCGCAGCCTGGCTGTGCTGGGGGCTGGCGAGGCCTGGCACGGGTTCGCTGTGGTTGCCGGTAACGTTGACGAGCTCAGCCTCCATGGGGGTAGCCCCGATCCAGTGCCGCTGGAAGATCTTGGTGTTGTCACTCCCGACGGTTGAGGGGACGTCGATGGAATCGGCGTACTGGGTGACCCCCTCCTGCCCGAACCACCAGGAGGCCTCGAATCTGTTCTGCATGTCCCTGGCCCGCTTCAGAGCCCACGTGGCGGTCTTCACGTCGCCCTTGCTCCACGCCATATCCGCGAGGTCGTAGAGCCCGCGGATGGTGTAAACAGTGTTATCCAGCTTCTCCTCGCCCATGCCGGAGCGCTCGACGTTGCCGAGACCCTCGGGCCAGCCGTCCTTGTCCTTGTCGAGCTCGCGGAAGATGTACTCCATGTTGGACTTGGTGAAGCCGTACATCTCATCCCTGAAGGCGTTGTCGCCGGTCCAGCGCCAGATCAGGGCCACCGCGCTCGGGAACTTGGCCGTCTCGTCGGTGTTGCCAGCATCAGCGTTGGACCCGAAGTAGACGGATCCGTCGGTGACGACCTCGTGCACCACTTTGCCGGATTTCCCGTTGTCTATGAGGCTGACCTCTTTGAGCGCGCGCAAATGGTCCTTGATCGGCCCGAACTGCCCCACCCCGACGCTGGCGAACGCAGTGTACTCGCCGTCAGTGCCGAAGAGCCACGGATAGTCAGGGAAGCCGGCCCCGAGGAAGCGCATCTGGGTCAGTTCACCCTCAGGAGGCGGGTAGTTCTTGCCGGCGTTGGTCTCTCTAATCTCCAGGTCCCTGGCTACCTGCACGGAGTCGGCCAGGTTCTGCTTGCTCCAGTCTATGCCGTCCACGATCCGCTCGTCACCAGGCAACGTGAGCTGGGTGTTCTCCCGGAGCGCGAGCCGCCCGGAGATCTTGGTCTCCAGCAAGGCTTCCGGGTCAGATAAGACCTCCTCGTGCTCCGCGAGGGCCGCGGCCTTCGCGTCGGCCGGCTTCTCCCCGTCGAAGTCAGCACCGGCCACAGCGAACCATACGGTTTTCGTGGTGCTCGCCGGGACGGTCACGTCGTAGCGCAGCTGGCCGCCCTTGCCCTTGCCGTAGTCGGTGTCATCGCAGCGAGGCGGGGCGGGTGGCGTGTCGGGACCGGAGGCGGGGCAAAGCTCATTCTCGTCTACGGGGTTCTGTGGACCGCGGAAGTCGTCACCGGTATCACTCGCTGTCGGGGTAAGGTCGGAGCCAACGACCGCCGCCCAGTCGTGGGACAGGGCGTTCGTGGCGGGTGGCTTGCCCTGCTCCCGGAAGACCAGGTTATCCCCCTCGGCGGCGACGGTGTCAGGCAGGTTGTAGTCCGTCTGGCTCGGGTTCGTCTCACCCCAGGGGTAGGCGCCCATCAGCTCGGAGTGGGCGTCCATCTTCAGGGTGAAGTTCTGGGCCGCGTCTCCTGCCGTGAACTTCAGTCCGACGAGAACCGCGCGTTTGCCGTCGGGCACGAAGTCCGTACGGGTGACGCTCATGCCTCCCTGGTCCGGGAGGTCCATCTTCACGTGGCCGTAGCCGCTGGTGAACTCGGTGGCCGGCCCGATCCACTGGTCTCCGATCCCGAACCACATCCCATCGAGAAGCTTGATCGGGGGGCTCCACACGCCACCCATCTCGCCGCGGGTGTGGAAGCCCATCGCCGGGTAGCGTCC
>Ga0126311_10001408_pt1 | contig 11679 bp, 6 predicted proteins | sample Plot61_FD_92539 | JGI IMG/M metagenome (GOLD analysis project Ga0126311, IMG submission 92539) | Serpentine soil microbial communities from UC McLaughlin Reserve, CA, USA - Plot61 | ecosystem: Environmental > Terrestrial > Soil > Grasslands | place: USA: UC McLaughlin Reserve, Lake County...
CCCAGCGATGCTCCGGGCGTGGGCGGTGGCGCGTGAATACGCGTGGAGCAACTGCACGCTGAGTCCTAGAGAGGAACGCGCGATCAATGTACGTGGTACTGCCATCACAGTGAAGTGGACGTGGCGACCACACACTACGTTTGCGTCTACCGCATGCCTAGCGGAAGAAAGATCGTCCGATCCCACACCTGATCAGCCCTCTGAAGGAACGCCGTCCGCAAAAGCCGGGTCGGTGCCAAACCTGTCGGATATACGACTGATGCCGAGATTTGCTCCGCGCGGAAAACCGGAGCCTGAAACGCTCATGGCGTTTTATCGCTCCCGCTTACGCCGATGGCACTGCCGTCGCGCCGGAGGATTAGGCCGCCGATACTCCCGTGCCAGAGTGGGGATGCGTACGTCAACATCAAACTCGCCAATCTTGGAGCAAAGCCGTGGACCTATGACGTCGTCGTCGACGCACACCAGAGGCAAAGCGAGCAATGCGGACTGCGGACCCGAGCCGAAGATCGATAACTCCGCGCCGCGTCGCCCAAAGCGACGGCGAATAATCGCCCCTTCCGCATGCGCGTGGTCAACGACGCAGAAGATTCTCGACAGAGCGCGCCTCGAGCCCGGCCCCGTCAGCGGCGGCACCGGGCTCGAACGTCGCACAGCGGCGTCAGCTAGCGCGAGTCCAGATCCCCTCCCAGATCGCTCGTCTGTTCCCGCAGCGCTCTTTGGCTGCGTCCAGCGTCAACTGATCGCCGTCGACCGACCACTTGTACGAGCCGAAGGGCCCCGCTGCGGTGCAGTCGTTTCCGCCCAGCCCCTTGTGGCCGAACCGGCTGATGCCCTTCGGCGCCATCCAGATCGGGGCATAGACGCGAATAACGTCGAGCTTCGCATCGTATTGGTTGACGACACCCGATCCCTTCGGGTCAAGGTGCCACGCGCCGACGCGGTCGAAAACGAGCTTCCATTTCCCCGCTGGGGGAGGTTCGGGCCCCGCTTTGATCAAGTCGGCAGCTGTAACGGTCCGCGTCCACGTGCCTGCGAGCTCGGCCGGCGGCTTCGGGGCGGGCAGAACACGCGCGACGACGGTATCGGTTGCCTTACGCCCGCTCTTGCTCGTGACTCGGGCGGTGAAGCGATGCTTCCCGGGCTTCAGCCAGGTTGTGATCAGAAACCCCTGGTTGCGGCCGTTGTCGTCGGCGCCGTAGACGTACGGCGGGTTGCGTTCGATCCAGCGAACCTTGCCGTCGATCAGAAAGTCGACTTTAGAGACGTCGGCTGCGGGTAGCTGCGCCCGGACAACCCAGCGCAGTCGAAGTGGCAGCACCTTCTTGTCGTCGAGCGTCGAGGTGACCTTGAACTGAGCGCTTTCCGACGCTCGTCCGCGTGCCGCTGCGGACGATACGACGACCACGCAGGCGAGCAAGACGACGCTGCTGATGTGCGCTTTCGTAGACATCCATTGCTCCTTCCTCGTTCGTGCAGGATGGTGCGGAGCCTCAGAGGATGTGTCGCGCACGTCGAAAGAACCTCGAAATGAGGTCGAAGCCGTGCTTCACTACTCGAGATGAAGTTCGGTGTCCTCGGTCCGGTCGAGGCACGGGTCGACGGTAAGCCGGTTGCCCTAGGCGGTCCAAAGCCACGTGCTCTGCTCGCGATTCTGCTGCTGCACGCCAACGACGTCGTCTCGCGCGACCGGCTGATCGAAGGTCTTTGGGGCGAGAGCCCGCCGCCGAACGCTGGACATAGCCTCGACGACTACGTCTCGCGCCTGCGTAAGGTGCTCGGCGCCGACCGGATAGAGCGGCGCGCACCTGGTTACGTCCTCCGGGTCGAGTCGGACGAGTCCGACCTTGTGCTGTTCGAACGTCTCGCTGAGCAGGGGGCTGCGTCGCTCGCACGCGGAGATGCCGCTGAGGGGGCTCGGCGCCTGAGCGACGCTCTCGAGCTGTGGCGGGGCCCAGCGCTCGCAGACGTTTTGTACGAGCCGTTCGCCTCGCTTGAGGCCGAGCGGCTCGAGGACCGGCGACTCTCGGTGCTCGAGAACCGAATCGAGGCCGACCTTGCGCGCGGGGCCGGCCCCGAGGTTGTGCGTGAGCTAGAGAGGCTCATTCACGAGCACCCGTTGCGGGAACGGCTCGTAGGTCAGTTGATGCTCGCCCTCTACCGATCAGGCCGGCAGGCGAATGCCCTCGAGGTCTTCCGCGCAACGCGCCGAAGGTTCGCCGACGAGCTCGGGATGGAACCCAACCCGCAGCTACGGGCGCTCGAGCGGCAGATACTCGAGCACGACCCGGCGCTCGACCCGCCGCACGTCGCGCGGCATGACGCGCGCGGGCATGTTCAGCGAACCAGATGGTCTTCGATCGAAACGTCTCCGGCCCGGAGGGCCTTGATCACAGCGGCCGCGGCCGGCGCAGCAGCCGTTGCGATCGCGGCGATTGGGCTGCACGCCGGGGTCGAACGGACGACGGCATCCCAACTCGCAACGGGCACGCGTAGCGAGCTCGTCGTCGTCGACATCGACGCGGGCCGCGTCGATCGTACGAGCCCCCTGAGCGCACAACCGGGCGCCGTCGCGAGCGGTAGCGGCGCGCTCTGGATTGCCGAGTCCGGTGGCGGCGCCGTGGCGCGGATCGACACCGATTCCGGCAGCGTCGTCGATCGCATCCCCGCCGGCGCCGGCGTCGGGGACGTGACGGTCGGCGGCGGCGCAGTCTGGGTCGCGAGCGCCGTCGGCGGCACGATCACTCGGCTCGACCCGAATACCGGAACAGTCACCCACACGATCCGGCTGGGGGTGAATCAGTCGTCGCTGGCATTCGCCAACGGACAGTTGTGGGTTGCCGATCCAGCTGACGCGGCGCTGATTCGCCTCGACGCCGCGACGGGCGCCGCCTTGCAGACGATCCCGCTGACGGCACGACCTTCCAGCGTGGCGGTTGGCGCCGGCGCAGTCTGGGTTGCGAGCCACGACGCCGCCACGGTCATGCAGGTTGACCCGCGTACGAACCAGGTGGTGGCGACGGTGCCGGTCGGGCAGGGGCCAAGCGCGCTCGCGATAGGTCGAGACGCGGTCTGGGTCGCGAACGCCCTTGACGGGACGGTGTCGAGAATCGACCCGGAGACGGCGAATCTCATCTCAACGACTGCTGTCGGCAGCGGCCCGTCCGATCTCGTCCTAGCGGATGGCTTGCTATGGATCGCGAATGAATTCTCGGCCGATGTCTCGGTCATCGACCCAGCAACGAACCAGGTCGTGCGAACCCTCGAGGTCGGTGGTCGCCCCGTTGCCATCGCAAACACCGGAGAGCGCGTCTGGATCGGCACCGCTCCCTCCGGAACGGGACATCGCGGCGGCACGCTCACTCTCCTCGGCTTCCGCCCGCTTTCAATCGATCCTGCGTTCAACCCGCTCAACTATCCGCCGCCGCAGTTCCTCGGGTTGGCGTACGACACGCTGGTGACCTTCGAGCACTCAGCAGGTCCAGACGGCCTACACCTCGTCCCCGACCTCGCCGTCGCCCTCCCGATGGCGACGAACGCCGGAAGGAGGTACGCCTTTCGCTTGAGGCCCGGGATTCGGTACTCCGACGGCAGCCCGCTTCGCGCCTCGGATTTCCGGCGCACCATCGAGCGCCTCTTTCGCCTCCGCTCTCCGGCGTCCGCACTCTTCGCCGGCATCGTCGGGGGATCACGCTGCTCGCGTCGCCCGCGGAGGTGTGATCTGAGACGCGGAATCCTCGTCAACGACGAGGCGCGCACGATCGTGTTCGAGCTTGGCGAGCCTGACCCCCAACTCCCGTTCAAGCTCGCGGTCGGGTTTTCGGCGCCGATACCGCCCGGAACGCCTTATCAAGACATCGGTTCGCGTCCGTTCCCCGGGACCGGCCCGTATCGCATCGCCGCGTCGGGTACGCGCCAGACGCGCTTCGTACGCAACGCGCGGTTCCGTGAATGGTCGCACGCCGCTCAGCCGAGCGGCTACCCGGACGTGATCGTGTGGCGTTACGGGCTCTCGGCGGCGGCACAGGTGCAAGCCGTGCGCGAGGGCCGGGCGGATTGGATGTTCGAGCATATCCCGCAAAAGCTCTTGTCCCAGATCCAGATCGGTCGCGCGGCGCAACTCCACGTGAGCCCCGCTCTCGCCGTCGTGTTCCTCCACATCAATACGCGCGTCCTGCCTTTCGACAAGGTCGTGGTCCGCCAGGCGCTGAATTTGGCGATCGACCGACGGCAGATCGTGCGGCTGCTTGGCGGGCCTTCTCTCGCCACTCCAACATGTCAGGTGCTACCTCCAGGCATCCCGGGCTACCGCCGCTACTGCCCTTACACGCTCAACCCGACTAGTGCCGGCCGCTGGTCCGCACCGGATCTCGCGCGCGCGAGGCGGCTGGTCGAGCGCTCGAGAACGCAGGGCGCAGAAGTCACCCTGGGAGGCTCCGCCGAGGCTGTCTCGTCCGAGAAGAAGGTCTTGCGCTACGCAGCGAAGGTTCTTCGCGACCTCGGGTACGACGCGCACGTGCGGTTTCGGTCGGAGAAGGACATGGAACGCGCCCGCAAATCTGGGGACGTGCAGCTCGGTATCGGAACGTGGTTCGGCGGCGAGCTCGGGCCGGCCGATTTTCTGCAGAGCTTCTTCAGCTGCGACGCTCCCTATGGAAACGGGTGGTTCTGCGACGAACGCGTCGACCGACTGATACGGCGGGCGATCGCGCTCGAGATCACCGATCGAAGGAAGGCCGCAGCGACGTGGGCCGAAGCGGATCGAGCAGCCGTCGACGCCGCGGGCTGGGTGCCGCTCATCACCCCTCACCAGGCGGAGTTCGTTTCCGCGCGCCTGCACAACTACCAGTACCACCCGATCTGGGGGTTCATCGCCGACCAGGCGTGGCTGCGCTAGCGGACACGGCTGCGCCCATCGCCGCGCCAGCCGCTCCGCCGCGTGTCCGAGTTCGTGATCATCAGATCGAGCAGGTTGCGCAGACCTGACGGCCGCTGCGTCTTTCGCGAGTTTGGAATCGCGTTCGGTCGTGGTGATGCTCATGCCTGTCGGTGGCTGTTGCGGCTACGCGAGGATGCGGAGTCGCGTCGAGACGCAGATTCCTCCTTGAAGATGCCCCGCGCCCGCCGACCGGGGGCGAGTTGCTTGGACCTCGGCTGCGGGTACGGCGTCCCGCTTGGTGGTCACAGGCAACAGCACGACAGGTTCCCCGATCGCGCTAACGGCGCTGGCGAAAAACAACGCCCTCGAGATCTCCGGCAACACCCTGAATTCAACACTCCAAAATGCGGTGAACGTCGGGTGCGCGACCAACGTCCCAACCAACGGCAACGGCGGCTGCGGCTCGATTCAGATTGGCGCCGCATCGGGCGCGATCGCGTCGATCACGTTGGGCAACAACACGACTGGTAGCGCGCTTGCCACAGGCTTCACCGACGGCTGGGAGTACACATTGTCGTACCCACGGCGCCATTGACGAAGGTGTTCAGCCCCTCGACGATCGCGGCGGGCGGTACGAGCCAGCTGACGTTCACGATCGCGAACCCGGCGAATACCAGCCAGCCGACCCTTACCCCGCTCGGTTTCACCGACGCGCTGCCGACAGGTCTGACGCTGGCCGACAGCACGGTCAGCGACAACGGCAACTGCGGGACACCTTCGGTCACCGACTCAGGCGGCGGCGCCTTGGCGGCAGGCGGGACGAGCGTCAAGGCGTCGGACATCAGCCTCGCCGTAGGCGCGACCTGCACGATCACTGTGCACGTCACCGCGGCCGCTGGTGGCAGCTACACCAACGACAACAGCGACCTGTCGACCAGCGTCAACCTCGTCCCGGACGCCAACGCAACGCTGACCGTGCCGCGTTCGGCCACCGTCACGGTGGATAAGGACTTCGTTCCCGACAACACGAGTGGCTCGGTGACCGTGACGCTCAGCTGCGGTAGCGGCACCATCGGTCCCTCAGCGAGTCAGAGCGCGACGTCCGCCGTCTTCACGACCACCGGCTTCGATGCAAACGAGACGTGCGACGCAACCGAGGGAGCCAGTCCCCCCGGCTACAGCACGGACGAGAGCAACTGCCAGGGCGTGCCGCTCACCGACCTCGCCAACAGCAACTGCACGATCACGAACACGCTCGATGGCACGCTGACGGTGGTCAAGTCATTGAGCCCGAGCACGGATCTGGGCGAGTTCGACCTCCTGATCGGCGGATCGATCGCAGGCACCGGTGGCACCGTCGGGAATGGCGGGACGACAGGCCCGATCGAGCTCCCCCCGGGCACCTACACGGTTAGCGAGCAGGCCGCCGCGAGCTCACCGACGGTGCTCGGCGACTATGCGACGAGCATCTCGTGCACCGACGGCAGCGTGCTCGCAGGGAGCGGGCCGCTGACGGTGACCCTGCACAGCGGCGACAACATCACCTGCACGATCGGGAACACCCGGATCACCACCAGCGGCCCCCGAACGTCGCTGGCACCGACGCGAACGACCTGCAGCCAATTCCTCAACGGGCAAGCAGCCACGCTCGGCTCGCTTGCATACACGCTCAAAACAGGATCGATCAACAGCGTCAGCCCTGGCGTCTTGTTCGAATTCACGTCCTTCCGGGCTCCCGGCGCAGGAACGTTCACGGTGCAGCTCAACCAGAGCAACAACGGGCCAGTGCCGCAAAGCGCGAGTCAGTGGCCGAACTTTCGCGTCTCCCACAGCCAAGTGATCCTCTACGACGCGCACTGCAACGTGATCACCAACGGGGCGTTCGCAGTGACCGACAGCAACGGCACGCAAACGATCACTGTCACCGTGCACGCCAGCGCACCAGGCCAGGTCTTCATCATCAGCAGCAAGTTCGAGCCCTCGGCGGTCAAGGGCGTCACGCCACCTGGCAACGCGACACCGACCGTCACGTACACCTTCAGCACCGTCATCGGCGCGATCACGACCGCAACTGCCCAGCTGGCGCTCCAGAAGAAATAACGAACGGGTGCAGGCGGGCAGCCCGTTGTCGTCGCTCGCGCGGCGGGCAGTGTTGTAGGCACGGTCGAACCGGCTCGGAGCGGATGGAGGTCGTGCTCTCGGATCGTGGACTCAACAAGCACGATCGCGCCGAGCGCGCTGAATGCGAACTGTCGCTGGTTCGAGTCCGGCTAGCTCCATGCCCTCCATTTACAGGAAGACCTAAAACAACCACAATCTCACGTATGAACCGCGCGCCCGTCGAGGGTTTCTGGCGTCGGTTTCCGCGACGAGCTTCGGCGGGCGGTTAGCCCCGCGCCCCGATGTCCACCCTCGCGACCGAGACAGCGGTATATGTTCGCGCGTGTCCGACAGAAAGGAATCCTGTGACCGACTACACGGTCGTCCCAGTAGCCGACGTTCCTGACGTGGCGGCGGAGGTCGGCATGGATCCGGATCACTTCGAGATTCGGTTCATGCGCGAGCCTCTCGGCCTGAAGAACCTCGCCGTCACGTACGAGCGGTTCGGTGGCGGCTGGCGAGCGCCGGAGGGACATCCGCACCGCCGAGGGCACCGACATACGATTCAGGAGGAGGTCTACTTCCTCATCTCGGGGCGGGCGCAGGGCAAGTTCGACGGCGAGGTCGTCGACATCAAGCCCTGGACAGCCGTGCGGGTCTCGCCGGAGACGGCTAGGTCGTTTCGGGCGGCCGGCGAGGAGGACGCAGTCTTCGTCTCGATGGCCGCACCCCAGGCCGGTCTCGACGACGTCGAGTTCCTGCCGGACTACTGGGAGGACTAGAGAAGGGCCCGAGTGCGGGTGGAGTGCCAGCCGAGGCCGAAGCTCTCGAAACGGTTCGCCGCCCGCTCGATCATCGCTCGGTCTTGACGGACGATGCCCAGAGCACGGAGCGCGAACGGCTCGAGATACGTCCCAGGCTGTAGCGCACGGTTTGCCTCGATCTCGATCCGCTCGCGGGCTCCGAGCGCGGCGAGGCCATCGAGGTGGGAGGCCATCGAGCTGAGGTAGAACCAATTTGTGGTCCGGACGGCCGGCTTACCTAGAAGGGACTCGACGGCAGAGAGGTCGTCGCGCTGGAGCGCAAGCTGAAGACGCGGCGTGTCGAGGACTGTTCCGTAACCAGTCATCGCGTGAGCTTCTGCTTCCCGTTCGAGCCGCCGCGCCTCCTCCTCGTCTCCGATCTGAGCATGGGCGAGCGCGCAGACGAGCAGGGAGCGTGCGTTCCGCACGCAGGGCGTGGCTAGGTTCTCGGCGACGGCTTTCTCCACCTTTTGCTGTAGCTCGATGGCCCCTGCCCAGTTGCCGACCAGCTCGTCGAGCTCTAGCAGGCCGGAGGTGCCGTGCAGGCGGTGATGCGGCGACAGCGGGGTCGTGACCTCGTCCTGAAGCACCGCGTACCTCCGCGCCTCGTCGAGCTCGCCGCAGGCGACAGCCGGATTCACTGCCGCGGCGTAGACGTAGGCCTCGGCGTCAGGGTCGTCGAGCTCGCCGACAATCGAAACCCGGCGACGGCTCCAATCCAGCGACTCCCGGTAGTCGCCTCGCACGAAGTTGACAAGCCCGCGGACGTCGTAGCCGTACGACCGCAGCACGGGCTGATCGAGGTCCTCTGCGATGCCGCTTGCCTCGGCGGCGTCGCCAGCGGACTTGTCGTAATCCGAGTAGCAGCGGGCAATGAGGGCCTTTGCACGAGCTGGGCTACCCTCCGCCGCCAGCTCGAGCGCGTGCTCGATCCAGCCTTCGACGAGTTCCGACGGGGGCGCCGTCCCCCACATGCCCGCTCGAGCCATCGTCTGAAAGGCGAGCTCGGCATGGAGATCGGCGGCGGCCGCGTCGTCGTCGGCAGTTGCGATCGCTTCTTGCAGCGTCGCCGCGAACGCGCTGCCGTCGAAGTAGAGGACGTGTGCCTGCGCGATCTCCTGCAAGATCGCGACCCTTGCCTGCCGGTCCGGCTCCAGGCCGACTGCGCGCTTCAGCAGGCTCACAGCGTCCTTCATCTCGTAGCGCCCGACGGCGAGACGAGCCGCCCTTCGCAGCCAGGTGACGGCGCGGCCGCGCAGTCGGCCCACCTCGTCGTCGTCCGGCCAAGCAAGGTCGACGTCCTCGGGGCGCACGGCCTCCGCATAGTGGTGCGCGAGCAACGGCGCGTGCTCGTCCCGTCCCTGTCCCGCAGCTTCGAGCCAGCCCGCGAAGCGGGCGTGCAGGCGGAGGCGGTTCGCCTTCGTCAGCTCGTCGTAGGCGACCTCGCGGGTCAGGGCGTGCTTGAAGACGAACTCCTCCTCGCCGAGCATCGAAGAAACGTCCTGCCGCTGGATGAAGTCGCGCTCGGCGAGCAGGCTCAGGTTCGGGTGATGGCTCTCCACGAGCGCTCGGACGGAGTCGCCCCAGAACGTGCGTCCGATCACCGAGGCGGCCTGGAGAGCGGCCTTGTCGGCAAGCTCGAGCAGGTCGATGCGAGCGGCAAGGAGCGCCTGGACCGTATCCGGAACGCGAAAGTCGCCCGGAAGCTCATCGGCGATCCAGTGGCCGTTGTCGCGGCGGAGCACGCCCTCGTCGATCAGGGCTCGCACCAGCTCCTCCGCGAACAGGGGATTGCCCTCCGCACGTTCGAGGACGACGGCGCGGACTGGCGCGGGCAGTCCGGTGGGCACAAGCTCGTCCACGAGCCGGCCGGACTCCGGCGACGAGAGAGAATTGAGTCGGAGCAACATCTCGTCGCTGCTCCAGCCAGGATGGGCTTCGACAAACTCCGGGCGCGCAGTGACGAGGAGCAACAGGGACCCCGAGGCGGCTGCGAGGCCGCTTGCGAGGACGTCCAGCAGGTTCTGGTCTGCCCAATGGAGGTCCTCGACGAGCAGGACTGCCGGCTGCTCGGCGACGAGCTCCCCCAGGAAGTCAACCCAGGCGTCGTGAAGCCTGTTACGGGCCGCGAGCGGGTGGAGGTCCGGCGGCGCCTCGAGTCCGAGCGTCAGCCCGAGCATCGAGCGTTGGCCCAGACGGCTCCGGACGGTCGCGGGTGAATCGCTGTTCAGCAGACCGAAGTGCTCGCGCACGATCTCGCCCAGCGGCCCGTATGCGTTTCCCTGCCCATACGACCGGCATCGCCCGATCTGTCTGAGCGGTTCTGGTGACCGTGTGCCGAGCCAACCCCAGAATTCGCGGACGAGTGCGGTCTTGCCGATCCCAGGGTCGCCCACGATGGTCACGAGCCCGGGCCGCCGGGCGGAGGCGACGCCTTCGTAGGCATCCCGCAGACCCCCTCGCTCGAGCTCGCGGCCGACGAAGCTCTGGCGCAGCGCACCGGCGAGGCGCGGCTCTGCGGCTGAGACGGCGCGGACGAGCCGGCGGCAGGGAACGCCCCCAGCCTTCCCCTTGACCGCCAGCGTGACGGTCTCGTCGAACTGAAAGGCATCGCGCACAATCGCGGCGGTGCGCTCTCCCACGAGAATCTCACCCGGCCTCGCCGCCTGCTCGAGTCGCGCAGCGACGTTTACCGCGTCGCCGCTTACGAAGGAGCTGCCGACGCGCGGCTGCCCTACGATCACATCGCCAGTGTTGACGCCGATGCGAAGCCGAGGCGTGTCGCCGAAAAGAGCGGCGAGCGTCTGCTGCATCGCGAGGGCCGCATGGAGTGCGCGCTCAGCGTGATCCTCCTGTGACGCAGGTGCCCCGAACGCAGCCATCACGGCGTCGCCGATGAACTTCTCGACGGTACCACCAGCGTTCGAGATCTCCGTCGCCATCATCTCGTAGAAACGGTTGAGCACCACCCGCGTCCGCTCCGCGTCCTGGTAATCCGCGATCTCGGTCGATCCCACGAGGTCGGCGAACAGGACCGTCGCTAGCTTCCGCTCCTCGCTCGGCCGATCCTCCGCAAGGGGGTGGGCGCAGCTAGGACAGAAGCGGGCGCCCGGCGGGACCGATGCGCCACAGTTCGCGCACGATGTCACGGTGCGATTGTCCCACCCCACGTCGAGGGCGTCGACGGCACGCCGAACCGGAGCGGCCAGAGCCGTGAACGCGCGGAAGAGGTCTATCGCACGCTGAGGAGTCTCCTCACGGGGTCAGATGGGTTTGAAAGCTGTCCGGTTAGGCCCACTCGAAAAAGGCCCGCTCGTTGACTCTTCGTGTCTCCTTACAGACAACAAACCGCCTTTGATCAGCCGGTGGTCAAACTTTGGTCAACTCGGCTCGTCGGCCTCTTCGCACTCCAGAAAAACGCCGCCTGAGGACGTCGAGCCGGGGACGGGCGGCCGCCCCCGGCTCCGTGCTGAGCGGCTAGGCGGACGCCGTGCCCGCCGCGACGGCACCTGTCTTCTCGGGCACGCCGGCGATCCAGCCTTCGATCGCCCCTGCGATTTCGGCCCATTTCTCGGCCGCCATCATCAGGTGGGGCCGGCCGGCGAATTCGAGGTAGTCGGTCTGTGCCGGAGACTTCTCGTACTTCTTGAACTGCTTCTTCGAAACCGAGGCGGGGACTGTGTGGTCCTGGTCGGCACCGATGATCAGTAGCGGTGCCCGATCCTCGTACTTGAAATGCACCTCCGTGGGCGGGTGCAGATGGAAGTTCGCGAAACCCGCCTCGAAGAAGATCTGACCGGTCTCCGGGACGTAGTACTTCTCGTACGCGGCCTTCGCCTCCTCGGGCGTGAACGTGTTCACGAAGCCGTAGGTGAACTCCTCGAGCGTGAGCGGCAC
>Ga0126311_10001409_pt1 | contig 11676 bp, 8 predicted proteins | sample Plot61_FD_92539 | JGI IMG/M metagenome (GOLD analysis project Ga0126311, IMG submission 92539) | Serpentine soil microbial communities from UC McLaughlin Reserve, CA, USA - Plot61 | ecosystem: Environmental > Terrestrial > Soil > Grasslands | place: USA: UC McLaughlin Reserve, Lake County...
AGATCGCGAGCACCGGAGTCTTCGTTTTGCGAATGAACTCGCCAAAGCCGTCGAGAATCGACTGTTTGTAATAATCAAAATCGCGCAACGTGCCGCTGAGCACGATAGCGTCAGGCTGAAAAGTTTTCGCCGCCGTCGCCACTTCCGAGAGGTGAGCCACTTGAGTGGTCGGTTGCTTCACCAAACGAGAAACGTTGCTGAGAATGTTTTCCATCGCCATGCCGGCGATCAGGCGCTCGCGTCGCAACTCGGCGGCAAGCAACTCGCCCCATTCCTCGCGCGCCACGGGCGAAAGATCGCGTTCGTCGCGCAGCAGGTTGTCGATGACGAGCACGCGTGCTTCAGCGATGCTCTGGTTCACAGGCTCGTAGCGACAGAAGTTCTGCTGGTTGAATGGGAAGGGAAGCGCACCGGAAATATCTGTCGTGTCGGTAACGGGGGTTAGCTCTTGGGTCATTATCGTCGTTGTTTTGTGTTTTGCCTGAACTCCGGAACTCGCGCGCCGGCGCCGGCCTCTTCAATCTCGGCGCGTATCTTAGCAAGTAGCAGGCCACGAAGTCGCGCTTTAAGTTGCGCGCTCTCGGCCTGCGCTTCCTGCTCGATAAGCAACAACATTCTATACCACGATGACTCTAATTCGTCCGCTATTTGGGAGATTTTTGTTATGTCGTACGGTACTGCTACAGCGCCGCTACCGAGTCGTGCAAAGACCGAAAGATAGCGAGCTGTGGCGAGATCCGGGCAGAGAAGTCGGCGTCGTCCGACTTTCAATTCGACGCCGAGCAGCGTGTGTTGAATTACAACGCGCGTCGAGGCGCTCGGTTTTTCGAAATGATATGAACGCGTGCGGAGTTTGCGAATGCGCTCACGATAGATTCGCGGCAGCCACGTTTCGCCGAGTTGTTCCTGGATTCGTTGAGCGTAATCTTCGGCAGGCACTCGTTCCACGAATTAGCGTTCAGTGAACAATTGAGATTCGATCCGGGTTTGCAGCGCGTTGATCACGCGGCCCGGGAAGATTCCGAGGTAAAGCACGCCGAGTACGGTTATAACCAGCGCAAGCGCGACGCTCGCCGGGATTCGTGGTGCGCTCCACGCCATTGTCCGCTCGCCGAAAAACATGACGATGATCAGCCGCAGGTAGTAGTAAGCCGAGATCGCGGTGTTGAGCACACCGATCACAACAAGCACGTAGTACTTCTGCTCGATCGCGGATCCGAAGACCATGATCTTGCCTATGAATCCCGCAGTCAACGGCATCCCCAGCAGGCTCAACAGGAAGAGGCTCAACGAAAACGCGAGCACCGGCGATTCGAAACCGATGCCGCGATAGTCTTCGATTGACGTGCGACGGTCGCCACTGCGCGCGATTAGTTGTACTACCGCGAACGCGCCAATGTTCATCACTGCATAAGTCAAAAGATAGAACACGACCGCGGTGATCGCGGTGTTGCGTTGCGTGAGATCCGTGGAAGCTCCGGCCGCGACGAAGCCGACAAGCGCGTAACCCGCGTGTGCGATCGACGAGTAAGCCAGCATCCGCTTCACGTTGTTCTGAACGATCGCGACAACGTTGCCGAGTGTCATCGTAAGGATCGCCATCGCCATTAACGTAGTGACCCAGAGAGTATGAAGACCAGTGGAAGCGGAAACGACGAAAGGCAAACCAAAAATGAAAACGCGCATGAAGGAAGCGAAGCCTGCTGCCTTAGGTCCCGCTGCCATAAACGCTGTAACCGGTGTGGGTGCGCCTTCATAAACGTCGGGTGTCCAGATGTGGAAGGGTGCGGTGGCGATCTTGAAACCAAAGCCGACGAGCATCATGGCGGCGCCCGCGAAGAGCAGTGCGGGATACTGTGCCTGACCGATACGCGTTGCGATCTCGGCGATGTTGGTTGTGCCCGCGACCACTCTGCTGACCGTACCGCCTGGTCCAGGTTCGGCAATCGACGTGGCGCCGTAGATGAGCGCGATTCCGTAAAGCAGAAAGGCTGACGAGAAGGAACCGAGTATGAAGTATTTCAACGACGATTCATTGGAGCGTACGTCAGTGCGACGGAATCCCGCCATCACATAAGTGGCGATGGAAAGAATCTCGAGTCCGAGAAAAACGATCACGAGGTCGTTGCCCGAGGCCATCAGCATCATCCCGACTGTCGCGAACAACAGCAACGAATGAAACTCGCCCGCGGGCAAGTTCTCCCCGTGGACCCAAACAGTCGAAAGCAATAACGTCAGACCGGAAACTAAGAGGAAGATGAGTGTGAACCCGAGACGCAGTTCATCCAGCACGATCATGCCGTTGAATGCGTCTGCTGTTGTAGTTCCGGTGGACCAAAGCCAGATTGTGCTAACCGCGCTGGCAACAATTCCCACGAGCGAAATCGTGCCTGTGATCCAGCGCTGCGTCGGACGCACAAATGCGTCGACCAGCATCACGATCACTGCTGCTAAGCAAACGATGACTTCCGGTGCGATTAACGACCAGCTGATGATCGGCATCATTGATTGCGCAAAAAACAAACTCATTCCGTCTTGTTACGTTCGACCGGTTCCGCCGCGGTTGTATATGTCCCGCCGGCCGGACTGCCCGAAACGCGATCGCGAATGGCTACCACGCTCGATTTCGACCGATCGAGAAACACTCGTGGATAAACGCCCATGAACAACATCAACAAAAGCAGCGGGATTATCAGACCCAGTTCGCGCTTATTGAGATCAAGCAACCTCGCGTTTTCTTCATTTGTGATCTTTCCGAAAAGCACGCGCTGCAACATCCAGAGCATGTAAACCGCCGCCCAGATCACACCGGTCGCCGCAAGCATCGTCACAATCCACGAGTGTGTAACGGCGCGCGACGTCCACGTTCCAATCAGGATCAGAAACTCACCGACGAAACCATTCAAAAACGGCAGTCCAATCGACGAGAGCGAAGCAATCACAAACAACGTCGAGAACCAGGGCATCGGTTTTGCCAGTCCGCCAAACTCACTGATCAGGCGCGTGTGCCGCCGTTCGTATATAAAACCGACAAATAGGAATAGCGCGCCCGTTGAAACACCATGATTGAGCATCTGGTAAAGCGCACCCTGCATGCCTAGCTCTGTAAAAGAGAACAGCCCGAGCACGACAAACCCCATGTGGCTCACCGACGAATACGCTACGAGTCGTTTGACGTCGGGTTGGACCATCGCAACGAGCGCGCCGTAAATAATTCCGATCACGGCAAAGATCATTATGACCTTTGCCCAATCACGCGATGCGTTTGGAAACAGCGCCAGGTTGAAACGCAACAGACCGTACGTCCCCATTTTCAGCAACACACCGGCGAGGATTACCGAACCCGCTGTCGGCGCTTCGGTATGCGCATCGGGCAGCCACGTGTGAAACGGGAAGAGCGGCACCTTGATACAAAACGCGAGAGCAAAGGCCAGAAAAAGCCAGAACTCTGCCCGGCCGTGGTTAGCGAGCGGCTCTGCCGTTATCGCCTGTAACAGCGTTGGATAGTCGAAGGTGTGATAGAGAAAGTAAAGCGCGATGATGCCGACCAGCATCAGCAAGCTGCCCACCGCCGTGTAAATGAAAAACTTCACTGCCGCGTAAACACGACGCTCGCCACCCCACACGCCAATCAAAAAGAACATCGGGATCAGCGACGCTTCGAAGAACAGGTAGAACAAAAGCAAGTCGAGCGAAACGAAGACGCCGATCAACGCCGATTCGAGAATCAGCAGAAACGCATAGTACGAGAGCTGGCGCTTGCGAACCGCGGTCCAACTCGACAGCACCGAGATCGGCATCAAGAGCGTGGTTAGTAAAACCAGCCACAGGCTAATGCCATCGACAGCGATGTGATAACGCGAGCCGATAAATCCGATCCAGGTGACGTTTTCTTCAAACCTGAACTCGGCGCCGCCGCCGATGCCGTACAATAACAGCAGTGAAGCAACGAACGTCGCGATCGTCGTGATCAACGCAATCCAGCGGTAATGCTCTTCACGCCTGCTCGACGCAAAACTGTACAGTACGAGCGCGAGCGCGCCGGCCACAGGCAGAAGAAGCAAAATGGTCAATAAGTGCGACATAACTATGGCGTTATATTCTGAAAGCCGAGATACGCGAACAACCCGATTAGAATCAATGCGCCGAGCAGGATGATCGCGGCATAACCGCGCACGAAGCCTGCTTGCAGGTAACGCGCGAGCCGGCCGGCTTCAGTCACCGCTTCTCCAATCGAGTGGAGCAGGCCGTCAATCACGCCGACGTCGAATATCTTCCAGAGACCTTCGCGCGAGCCCGCCTCAATCGGACGAATCAATGCAGCGTCGTAGATCTCGTCAACGTAATACTTGTTCTCGAGTAGTCGCGGCATTTGCAACAGCGGCCGGTTCTTGAACACGTACCAACCAGCGCCGATGCCGAGTAAGCCGATGAGTACGGAAAGGCCGGCGAGCATTCGCTCCGCCGTAATCTCTTCACTCGAATGTTCGTGAGTCACCGGCTCAGGCACAGGCGCGGGCGCGTTCTCCGGGGCGTGAGCCCCTTCGCCTGGAAGTGAAGTTGGCCCGGCGGTGTGCACTCCCGGCGGCACTGTTGCGACTACAGGTTCGAGCGTGTGTTCGAGAACGTTGATGTTTCGATCCGTAAACGCGGAACTCAGCGCATAAGGTATGCCGATGAAACCACCGACGGTCGACAACACTGCCAGCACGATCAGCGGCACGGTCATTAACCACGGCGACTCGTGCGGCTCAACTGGACCGTGATGCTCATCGGGTTCCTGCTGCTTGTGCGCGTGGGTATCGCGAAAACGCTCCTGACCCCAGAACGTCATCACCATCATGCGCGTCATGTAAACCGCGGTCAGAAACGCGGTGATAGCGCCGACGCCCCAGAGCAGTTTGCTAAACGTGGTTGAAGGCAGACCAAAAGCCGGCGCGCTCCAGGTTCTCCAGAGAATCTCGTCTTTCGAGAAGAATCCGGCGAAGATCGGGACGCCGCTGATCGCGAGCCAGCCGATCGCCATCGTCGCAAACGTGATCGGCATGTACTTCCTGAGTCCGCCCATGCGTCGCATGTCCTGCTCGTGATGCATCCCATGAATCACCGAGCCGGAACCAAGGAACAGCAGCGCTTTGAAGAATGCGTGCGTGATGACGTGGAAAATCGCGGCAATAAACGCGCCCACACCGCACGCCAGGAACATGTAACCGAGTTGCGAGATGGTTGAGTAAGCGAGAACTTTCTTGATGTCATTTTGCGCGAGACCGATTGTGGCGGCGAAGAGTGCGGTCGCAGCGCCGATGATCGCGACGATAAACATCGCAGTCGGCGCGTGCACGAAAATCTCCGAGCAACGCACGATCATGTAGACGCCGGCAGTGACCATTGTCGCGGCGTGAATCAGTGCTGAAACCGGTGTTGGACCAGCCATCGCATCCGGCAGCCAGACGTACAAAGGGATCTGCGCACTCTTTCCGGCGGCGCCTATAAACAGCAGTACCGCGATCGACGTCGCGCCACCGGCGATTATGGCTCCGGCCGTGAATGATTCAACGGGCTGCGTCTTGAAGAACGACAACGCCGTGTGCGTCACTTCGCCTGCCGCGGGATTGGCAAAGAAACTGACCGAACCCGTGACGAAGAACGTCAGCATGATGCCGAGGACGAAACCCCAGTCGCCGATGCGGTTAGTAATGAATGCTTTCTTAGCCGCGTCACCGGCTTCTTTGCGATCGAAGTAGTAACCAATCAGCAGGTAAGAACAAAGGCCGACGCCTTCCCAACCGACAAACATCAGCACGAAGTTGTCAGCCAGCACGAGCGTGAGCATCGCAAACATGAACAGGTTGAGGAACGCGAAGAAGCGGTAGAACCCCTCCTCCTTGTGCATGTACCCGACTGCAAAGACGTGAATCAGAAATCCGACAAACGTGATGAAGAGTGCGTAAGTTCCACTCAGTCGATCCATCGCGAGTGCGAAGTCAGCGTGGAAAGTTCCGACTTGCAGCCACGTCCAGATGTGATCGAGCACCGGCGTCTCAGAATGCAGCGCGCCACCTGGCATTAACGCCAGATAGAACGCGACGATCGTCGAGACCGCCACCGCCCCGCACGCCACGGCGCCGACGAGCCGCTCATCGCGCACGCGGCGACCAACAAACCAATTGATCGCGGCGCCCGCCAGCGGAGCAAAAATAATTAAACTAAGAAGATTGTTTTCCATCCGCGTAAATTCGCGTTTATCCGCGGCTACAACCTCAGTATGCTCGCCTCATCCACATCGAGTGACTCACGATTGCGAAAGATCGCGATGATGATTCCGAGTCCAACCGCAGCCTCCGCCGCCGCGACAGTCATGACGATGAACACAAAAAGCTGCCCGATGACGTCCTGAAAGAAACTTGCAAACGCAACGAACGTCAGGTTCACCGCATTCAGCATCAGCTCGATGCACATGAACATCGCGATCACGTTGCGCTTGATGATCACGCCCGTCACGCCGATCGTGAACAAGACGGCCGAGAGCGCCAGGTACCATGAAAGCTGTGGTTCCATCGTTCTAGTCTTTCTGTGTATTCCGTTGATCGATGCCGAGCAGCCGCGCGGCCTCGCCAGTCGAATCTGTGTCCACTAACCTCAGGTCATCCGGAGCTGCCCTCGGGTCGACCAGCGACCGCGGCAGTTGTTGTGCGCCCGGGATCACGCGCGCTTCATTCGATAAGAGCCCGCCGCGACGCGCGAGTGTCATCGCGCCGACGATCGCCATCAACAGCAGGATGGAAGTGATCTCAAACGGCAAAAGGTATCGCGTGAACAACTGTGTCCCGATCGAACCCGTGAGTCCGATGTTTGAAACAGCGGGCGTTGGATTGTTCACCGAAAAGAGAATGAAAGCCACTTCTGCAATCAAAACCCCTGCGAGCACTACCGCAGTGGGCACGAGAAACTTGAGCCGGTTGCGCCCGCGTTCTTCCTGCTCGACGTTGAGCAGCATGATGACAAACACGACGAGCACCATGATCGCGCCCGCGTAAACAATCACCTGCACAGCAGCGATGAACGGCGCCGCCAGCGTCACGTACAAACAGGCAAGGGAAATGAAGACGCCGACAAGCGAGATGGCGCTGTAGAGCGGGTTGCGTTGCGCGACGACCGCCAGCCCACAGCCGATAGCCATTCCGGCAAAGAGAATGAAGAGAAGCGCCAGCATCAAAGATTCGGGAAGAAATATATGATCGTGGCTGTCAGGAAAATATTGAGCAGCGCGAGCGGCAACAGAAACTTCCAGCCAAAGTTCATCAACTGATCAAAACGGAAGCGCGGCAGCGTACCGCGGATCCAGATGTACATAAACAGAAAGAAAATTACTTTCACCAGAAACCCGAGCGCGCTCACTAGGCCGAACAGGAGCGTGCCACGCACTAAAAACATGTCGATGAACGGCACGTTCCAGCCACCAAGAAACAACGTGGTGGCCAGCATCGAAACCGTAAACATGTTGATGTACTCGGCTAGGAAGAAGAGCGCAAACTTCATCGCGCTGTACTCAGTGTGAAAACCGGCAACGAGTTCGGTCTCGGCTTCCGGAAGATCAAACGGAACGCGATTCGTCTCAGCGATCGCGGAGATCATGTACAGCACAAAGCCTAACGGCTGAAACAGAATGAACCAGCGCGTGCCGTGCCAGCCTGATTGCAGGTCAACGATCTGCGCGAGATCGAGAGTGCCCGCAAGCATGATGACGCCGATCAAACTCAGGCCCAGCGCCAGTTCGTAAGAGATCATCTGCGCCGAAGAGCGAAGCCCGCCCATCAAGCTGTACTTGTTGTTAGAAGACCAGCCCGCGAGCATGATGCCGTAGACGCCGATCGAAGTGATGCCGAGCACGTAAAGCAGTCCGATGTCGAAATGCGTGACTACGAGCGGTATCGTGATCGACGTGAACGGGATCCTGATCTCGGGTCCAAACGGGTAGACGATCATCGTCATCAACGCAGCCATCGTGGCGATCACGGGCGCGAGAAAGTAGATGAAGCGCGTTGATTTATCCGGAACGATGTCTTCTTTTAGAATGAACTTCAGCAGGTCCGCGAAGGGTTGCAGGACGCCGCCGTAACCGACGCGATTTGGACCAAGCCGCCCCTGAATGAACCCGAGCACGCGACGCTCAGCGAGCACCGTGTATGCGACCACGAGCAACACGACAACAAAAGCCACAGTAATGGCTGCAAACTTGAGAGCTATATCGATTGCAGTGTCCATGAAACCTAAGCCGCGGATGACAACGATTTAATCTGATAGAGCGGCGAAACCGCGGTCGTCTCCGGACGCGGATTACCCGACGCGAGCAACTGAAACTGCGCCACTTTGTCAGTCAGCATGCCGAGCCGGAACAATTCCGTGCCGACATCGGGCGTTACGTTCACCTTCTCACCGCTATCGGGAAGCGATTCGACTCGCCTCCGAACTGCATCGATCGCCGACGACAAATCCGCTGATTCAACAACCTGGTACTTCGCCTGCACCGGATTCGTCTCATCTTTCAGCAGCGGATAACGCATTCCCGCATACGCCGGCACCTTTTCGCCAATCTCTCGAAAGACCGCAGTCGCCGACCAGTCGTACCCGAAATCGAGCCCGAGCTCTTTCGCGAGTTGCGAGACGATCACCCAGTCAGGTTTCGACTGGTGCAACGGCGCGATCGACTGGCGCACTCGTTGGACCAGGCCGTCGTTGTTCGTGAACGTGCCATCCTGTTCGGCATACGACGCGGCCGGTAGAACCACATCGGCGGCGGCAGTCGTGTCGTTCTCAAACAACTCCTGGACCACGATAAAGTCGAGCTTTGCGAGCGCGTCTTCGCGTCCTTTTAGATGTTCCGGCAGGAAGCCGCCGGCCATGTAGAGCGCGCGAATCGTGTCGCCGGCGCCGTCGAGAAGCTGAGCCGGCGTCACAGCCGCGTCCATCATTCCCATGTCGTGCGCGCCGATACTGTTGTTAAAGAACGGCAGCGGATGGAACAGGAAACGACGGCCTTCAGCCGCAAACGTTTCCGGCAGTTGCGCGATGATGGCCTGAGCTTCACTGCTGATCTGGTGACCAAACATGACCACTACATCGCCTGTCGTGTTTGCTATCGCCTGTCGAGCGGCGTCGACGTCGCTCGTCTCGATACCGGACTTTTGCGCGGCGAGTGAATCATCAGCGTTGCCGGCGAGCGCCAACACCACAGCGTCTTCAGTTCCCGGTCTAACATGCAGGAACACCTTCGACTGTTCACGCAAACGAATCGGCACTGAATTCACGAGCACAACGGTCGCGCCGCCGTTTCTCGCTGCTTGTCGAATCTGTCTCCCTGTCAGCGGCTGTAACTCTCCCGGATCGCCGCCGATCAAAACAATCGTCTTTGCATAACGAATGTCGCGATGTGTCGCGAGTGGCGCGCCGAGATTGTTGAAGAAATTTCTAAAACTGTAGAGATCCGTGGTGGTGTAGTTTTCAGTGCCGACAAGTTCAGTCGCAAACCTGCGCAAAACGTAAAGCGCTTCGTTTGTGAGACGCGGACTACCAACCACCCCGATCGAATTGCGTCCATGGCTATCAGCAACCGCATCGAGACGCTCAGCAACGTGACGAATCGCTTCATCCCACGTTGCGGGAATCAGCTTGCCGCCCTTCTTGTAACGAATCAACGGCGTGCGGATACGCGCTTCGTGATTGATGAACGGGTGTCCGAATCGTCCCTTAACGCAAAGAAACTCGCCGTTGATGCCGTTGACGTAACGATCGCGCGCGACTGAACGCAGCACCTCGCCGCCGCGTGAGCCAAGTGACATCTGGCAACCATCCGAACAGAAGTTGCAGGTCGTGATCGATTGCGCGAGTTCCCACGGGCGTGTTTGGTGACGGTAAGTCGCGTCGAGCAGCGTTCCGGTCGGACAAACCTCGATGCAGTTTCCACACTGTGAACAATCGAGCCAGCCGAGATACGTTCCGATCACGGTGTGCGCGCCACGACCGCCGGCTTCGATCGCCTCTTCACCCATCCACTCATCGCAGACGCGCGTGCAGCGTTTGCAGAGAATGCAGCGCTGCGGATCGTTCGCCACCATCGGCGAGAGATAGCGTTCGGCGTAATAGTTCTTTTCCTCAGTGAAGCGTTCTTCGAGACCGCCCCAATCGAAAGTCATCTCCTGGAGTTCGCATTCGCCGCCGCGATCGCAGACGGGACAATCAAGCGGGTGATTGGCAAGGAGAAACTCGGTCATGCCACGCTGTGCCTTCTCGATCTCCTCGCTCTGCGTAGTGACAATCATGCCGTCGGTGCAGGTGATCGTGCAGGAAGTCTGCAGCTTCGGCATCTTCTCGATGCGCACTAGACACATGCGACACGACGCCTGTAGCGTCAGATCCGAGTAGTAACAGAACGACGGGATATCGAAACCTTTATCGCGGCAGACGTCGATCAGACGCGCGCCCTTCGGCACCTGAAAGTCTTTGCCGTTGATAGTTACTTTTACTAATTCAGTCGACATTTAATCTTCGTTTGAAATCTTCCGGAAATCTTTTAATAGCTGACTGGATGGGCCATGACGCAGCATCACCGAGCGGGCAAAACGATTTGCCCTCGATGTTGTCAACGAGATCGAGCATCAGTTGCGCATCTTCAAGACGCCCGCCGCCGTTGTCGATTCGTTTAAATACTTTCACGAGCCAGTCAGTGCCTTCACGACACGGCGTACACCAACCACACGACTCGTGTTTATAAAACTCTGTCAAATTCTTCGTCGACTCAAAGATGTCAACCGTCTCATCCATAACGATGAAACCACCCGAACCGACACTCGAGCCTGCCGCGACGAGACCTTCGTAATCCATGCGCACGTCTTTGCCGATGACCTGATCGGCGCGCATGATGTAGACCGACGACCCGCCCGGAATCACGGCTTTGAGTTGCTTACCCTCGAGCATGCCGCCGCAGTCTTCCATGATGAACTTTTCCATGTCGTCGTAGCCCATCGGCAGTTCGTAGACGCCGGGACTGTTGACGTGACCGGAGACGGACCAGAGTTTTGTGCCGCCGCTCTTCTCGGTGCCGAGTTTTTGATAAGCCTCGCCGCCCATCTTGATGATGTCGGGCACTGCGGTGAGCGTCTCGACGTTGTTCACGACTGTCGGCGCCGCATACAAACCCGAAACAGCTGGGAAGGGAGGTTTCATGCGCGGATGGCCGCGCAGTCCTTCAAGTGAACTCAGCAGCGCAGTCTCTTCGCCGCAGATGTAAGCACCTGCGCCGGTGTGCGTGTAGATCTCGCATCCGAAGTTCGTGCCGAGAATGTTATTGCCGAGGAGTCCGGCCGCACGCGCTTCGTCGAGCGCGAGGTCCATGATGTCGATCAGGTACCGATACTCGCCGCGAGTGTAGATGTAATTCATCTTCGCGTTCAGTGCGTAGGCGGCGATCAACATGCCTTCGATGAGCATGTGTGGATCGCGCTCCATCAGGTAACGATCTTTAAAGGTGCCCGGCTCGGATTCGTCAGCGTTACAAACAACGTACTTCGGCTTGGGCGAGTTTTTCGGAACGAAACTCCACTTCATCCCGGTCGGAAATCCGGCGCCGCCACGCCCGCGCAGTGACGACTTCTTCACCTCGCTGATCACGTCGTCAGG
>Ga0126311_10001410_pt1 | contig 11673 bp, 7 predicted proteins | sample Plot61_FD_92539 | JGI IMG/M metagenome (GOLD analysis project Ga0126311, IMG submission 92539) | Serpentine soil microbial communities from UC McLaughlin Reserve, CA, USA - Plot61 | ecosystem: Environmental > Terrestrial > Soil > Grasslands | place: USA: UC McLaughlin Reserve, Lake County...
GACCTTGACCCACAACGGCAAGAACCTTCAATACTTTGCCACCTATACTTTCGGCAAAGCTTTGGGAACTGTAGCGACTAACGAAAGTGACGGCGCAGCATGGGCCGATCCGATCGACACGCGCAATAGAAGTTGGGGCGTGTTGCCTTTCGATCGCACACACGTATTCAATCTCTCGTACAACTGGAGTGTGCCGAGGATTGCGCGTGGTGATTGGGAGAACACTGTCACCAGAGGCATATTCAATGGTTGGCAGGTTTCCGGAATCACGACTGTCCAGAGCGGAACTCCGATTCGCCTGAGGTTCACCGGCGATATTGCAACCGCTGGAATGGCGACCGGATGGTATGGTTCAGACGCATTCAACGGCACGAATGCCGGCGCCAGCCTGGGCGCAGTAACGCCGATCTATCTCGGAAATCCCCTGGTCAGTGGCAGCACCGCCGTAGGAGCTAAGACACTCGACATCAGCAAACTCGCCATTCCATCGTTCCCAAATACTGGACCATCGCAACCGCCGTTCTACATCCGATATCCGGGGCGCAGCAACTTCGACGTCTCGTTCTTCAAGAACTTCAATATCACAGAGTCGAAGAAGCTCCAGTTCCGAACCGGGCTGTTCAATGTCTTCAACCAGGCGTATCCAACACGATTCGACACTGCGGCGGTAAATCTCACGTCAAGTGATATCTTCCTGGCGTTGGATACCGTTTGTCTGCGTAGAGTGACTGTTCCGACCGGGAATGGCACGAGCACCGCAAGTGCCTGCGATCCGACTGGTGGGTTCCGCTACACAGATGGAAGATCGGGTGACAGAAGTGACACGGTCAATAACTTCGGCAAGATCGTGAACAAGCACGGCCGGCGAATAGTCGAATTTGCACTGAAGTTCTACTTCTAAAGCTGCTTTACCGAAGTTGCCGCAAAGAGGCACACAATGCACAATGAAGGGCGTGAAGTTCGTTGTGCATTGTGTGCTTCTTTGCGGTTTCGTACTGTGTACTCAAGCTCAGGAGATCGATCCTAAGTACAAGACCGCGGACACAAACAACGCGGTGATTCGCGGGCGCGTTACGCTTCCATCCGGATTTGCCGCGGAAACTTATTCCCGCATCACCCTGAGAAATCAGCAGAGCATTCTCTCTACGATCTACACCAACAGCAGCGGCGAATTTCAAATCAGAAATCTGAGTGAAGGCATTTACTTTGTCGAGGCCGACCTTCCAAAGGGCAACTTTGAGCCGGTAACGCGCCGCGTCGAACTGGGGCGCGGCTTGACGGTTGATGTGGTAATGGAGCTCAGGGCGAAGAACGATCCCGGTGCTGGTCCGGCCGGCAAGGTTGTTTCCGCAGCTGAGTTGCGACAATCAGTTCCGTCGGCTGCGAAGAAGCAATACGAGCTCGGCCTGAAGTCGGTGACCAAAGGTAAATTCCAGGAAGCTGCTAATTACTTTCAGGAAGCGCTCTCGATTTATCCGGAGTATCTCGCGGCGCGTAACGATCTGGGTGCGCAGTATCTGAAGTTGAAACAGCTCGATGAGGCGCAAAAGAATTTTGATATCGTGCTGACAAACGATCCGAAGAACTTCAACGCGAAGTTCAACATGGGATTGGTGCAAGTCGAGCGGCACAATTACACGGAAGCGATTGCGTTATTGAATCAGGCGATCGCAATCGACAGTACGCGGCCGGTTGCGCGACTCTGGATGGGAATTGCGAAACTTGAGTTGGGTGATACGGAAGTTGCGGAAGGTGAATTGACGCGGGCGTTGATCATGGGCGGCGATGAATGTGTCGCGGCGCACTATCACCTCGCTCGCATCTACCTGAATCGTGGCGCGTTGAATGATGCAGCGCGATCTGTGCAGGCATACATTCAGATGGCACCACGTGGTGAGTTTATAAAAGAAGCCAAGGAACTAGCGGCACAAATCGCGAGTAAAAAGTGACTTGTTCTAGCTACCGATGACAAAAGTCGTAGAGCGAGTGATGTTGTTCACCGTGATCTTCAATTCGTAAACACCCGGCGTAAACTTATCAATCGCAAACGATCCGGCATATTTAATCTCACCGCGCTCGTCAGCGGGCGGTAGCTCACCGGTCGTCGTTCCAAGCTGACGGCCATTCTGCAAAATTTCCAAAGTCATTTGCAGCGGTTTCGTTGAACCTTTTACGGGCCACGCCGTGAAGAAGTACGCGAGTTGTCTGGTTTCTTTGCGATCGATCCGCTCACCAAGATTCGGATAAACAAGCAACTCTCCGAAGCGAAGCGGCTGATCGCGCTTCTGCTCTTCGGGCGTAAGACGCTCAGCACGCTTCAGCACAGCCACGCTGCTCAATCGCGGTTTTGTTTCGTCAACACGCGAGATCTCTAAAGGCGTAGTGCTGACCTTCACGTCGCGGGTCGCAGCGTCGTATGCAATGAGTTGAACCTTATATTTACCCGGCGAAAGCTGCGCTTCGCGATAGAAAAGTACGTTTCCTTTAGGCGCGGCAGTCAACCCGTAATGTTGGCTCAGCTTTTGCACCACCTGCTCGGTTTCGTCCTTTATTAATGCCACGATCGAGAAGTCACTGGCCATCGGCGCCTCAGCAAGAATCAACGTCAATCCATTTCTGCCCGGCGCCGGATAACTGAACGCGCTGCTGTGCAACACTGTTTGATTTGAAGCTTTCGCGTTCCTCGCTGCCGCAATCGCCGGCGCTTCGTAATCGAGCACCGGCAGTTGACCAGCGGACTCAACCGCGTAGTAACCCTGGCGCGACTGCACTTCCACATTCGATTTCGCAACTTTCACGTTTATGCGACGAAAACGCCCGTCGTAATCCTTGTTTTGCGGCACGTAAGTGAGGAAGTAATAGCCGTTCATGTCGTCGTCGATACGACGCATTCCCGATGCGAGATCGTTAGTATCGTGAATCAGGAAACCGCCGGTCTGATCCGAGAGTGCGCCGAGGCCGCTGCGCGGATCGAAGCGCAGTAGATCTTCATTACGCTCGAGGGATCTAAGGTACGGGCCGGTGCTGCCTCGATCATTGCCACGACCCTGCTGCGCCATGCGTGCTGCCGCTAGTGAATTGAGCTCGCGCGCGGCTTCAGCGGTTCCGCTTTCTGTGCGCAATCCGGCGGCGTCAATTGAATAGATACTCACGTTCGCGCGATTCGCTGCATTGATTACGGCCGGAAACTTCTGTTGCACTGACGGCGGCAACTTCAGACCTTCGGAAAAGAAGATGATCGTTTTTCGTCCCGGCAGGTTTTGCATCGGACTAATCACTGCGAGCAGGCTGTTGATTGTGGCAAAGCCTTCCTGATCACGCTCGAGACGCTCGTAGTGATCGATCATCTGATTCTGCATCTCGAGGAATTTTTGTTGCGTGGCAGCCTGACCGGCGGCTTCGCCGGCAGCGGACGCGCCCGCGCTGTTCTGCGAAGCGCCGGCTGCCTGAGCGTCCGACACCGACGATTGTATCTGCTGGTCCAAAGCAATGCTTCGGTCTCTGCCTTCACGCATCTTCACGCCGCCCGAACCAGATGCGGACGTCGCGGTTCCCGTCGCTCGTTCAACTGCGTCAGTGACCAGTGTCGCGTCGTCAGTGAAAGACTGAACTGTCCGCAACGACTGATCGATTCCGAAGACGCCCGTAAAACTTCCGCTGCCCATGCCTTCATGCGCATAAGCCAGGCCGGCTTTTCGAGCGAGGGCGCGAGCTTCCGGCGATAGTCGATCGAAGACGAGCGCTGTAACTGTTGGTGTGGTTCGGCGCGCCGGCGTTGTTGTCGAGGTATCAACAGGTGACTTGCCGTCCTTCGACTCTGAAGTCGTCAATCCGCCTTCCCTCGAGACGAAGCGAAACGACTCGATCTTCTGCGATACGCCGTCTTCCAAAACCTCGAAATCCGCGGCCTTAAGATCGCGGATCGGACGGCCTTTTTTATCTTTCACGATCACGTCCAACCGCACCTCATTGCTGCGCACGCGGATCACTTCGTCCTGCTCTTGCGAGACAGCCTGAAGACCGATCGCGACGATGAGTAAAAGACTCAGAAACGACTTCATTTTTATGCCTGAGTATGACACATATTTGTGCGCCTGAACATGGATTAATCCGCGTTCGTTCGCGTAAATTCGCGGCCAAATCTTGTATACTCTTCCCCTAAATGGCAATCAAAAAAGTTGTTGTCCTGATTTCTATTTTTGCGTTGGGAACGGTGTTGGCCGGCGGCGTTTCCGCGCAGGAAACTGCGGTCGATCAGGAGTTTGAACGCGCCACTCAACACCATCAGAACGGCGATCTGCAAGGTGCGGTTAAGGGCTATCTGGCCATTCTCGACAAGTACCCGGCGCGCGTCGACGTGCGCTCAAATCTGGGCGCTGCATATTCCGCTCTCGGGCGTTACGAAGACGCGATCGAACAGTACAAACGGGCTCTTCTCATCGACACCGGAAATCTCGCCATTCGTTTCAATCTTGCGCTCGCGTATTACAAGGCGGCGTTGTTTGCGGAGGCCGCGCCCGAGTTGGAACAATTCATCGCCGCGGCGCCGAACAGCCCTCAGTTAATGAATGCGCGCCTCGTGTTGGCTGACTGCCAGGTGCGGTTGGGTGAGTACAAAAAAGTTATTCAATCACTTTCGCCAGTCGCGGACGCAGACCCCGAGAACCGCACGCTCGCTTACCTGCTTGGCAGTGCGCTCATCGGCGACGGCCAGTTAGATCGAGGACAGGCGATCATCGATCGCTTGTTTCGCCACGAAGATTCTCCCGAAGCGCACCTTTTAATGGCATCGATTCTGCTGCTGGCGGATGATGCGCAAGCGGCGCTCAAAGAAGCGCAGCGCGCAATTGAGTTGAATCCGAAACTTCCGGCCGTTCAAGCCTGGTATGGTCGTGTGTTGATGCGTTTGGGAGATACGGAAAAAGCTAAGGTCGCGTTCAGGAATGAGCTGGCGAGCAACGCAAACGACTTCGAGGCTAATCTCTATCTCGGAGTGTTGCTCCGGCAGGACAAACAGTTAGATGAAGCATTGAGCTATTTGCAGCGTGCGATTCAACTCCGTCCGCGCGAGCAATATGCTCGTTATCACTTAGCGGCAGTTTATGCAGCGGCGGGGAAACCAAAAGACGCGTTGCCTCTGCTCGAGAGTGTTGTGAAGGAGCATGGTGATTTTACCGAAGCCCGTGTTCTGCTCGCATCAGTTTACTACCGTCTCAATCGCAAAGAAGACGGCGATCGTGAAAAAGCGCTGATTCAAAAAGCAAACACCGAGCAACAAGCCAAACCACCAGAGCGATAGAGGAATTGATCATTCACGTAACGGCATTATTTTTGATCTTGTTGTTAGGTTCAGCGCCGGTCTCGGCGCAGTCCACCCGCAAACCAAGACCCAAACCTCGCGGCACGCAAACTACAGCCAATAGCGATGCGAATTTTGAACGTTTCGTGAAGCAGGCTGATGAAGCGCGGCTCGCCGAGCGCTTCGACGATGCGATCGCGCTCTACGGTGAGGCGTTAAAGATCAAACCGAAGTGGCCTGATGGGTGGTGGTACGTCGGCGCCATCTTCTATCAAAAGGATCTTTACGCGCAGGCGCGCGATGCGTTCGACAATCTCGTCGCGCTGGAGCCGGACAGAGGACCGGCATGGGCTATGTTGGGTTTGTGTTTGTTTCAGACGGGTGAATACGAACGCGCGGGAGTCTCGTTACAAAAAGGAAGATCACTTGGAGTCAACGATAACTCTGAACTGGCTGCTGTCGTCCGGTATCATGCGGCACTCGTTCATATTCGCTTTGAATACTTCGAGAATGCGTACGACATACTCAATGAGTTCGTGCGGTTCGGGAACGAAACTCCCAAAGTTATACAAGCTTTTGGCTTGACGATCTTGCGCATGCCTTTCCTGCCGAACGAGATTCCTCCCGCGCAAAGGGAAAAAGTTTTGATCGCGGGACAGGCCGGCTACAACATGGCGGCGCGTCGCCTGGACCAGGCGCGCGCAGCTTTCGATACGCTGCTGTCTCAGTATCCAAACGATCCGAATATTCATTACGCTTTTGGTGTCTACCTGTTATCGCAGGACTCGGACCGGGCGCTGAAAGAATTCACTCGCGAACTCGAGATCTCTCCAAATCACTTTGCGGCGATGACTCAGATGGCTTTCGAGTACATGAAGCGAGATCAATTTGACACCGCATTACCGCTGGCTGAAAAAGCAGTGCAACTCGCGCCGAAGTTATACGCTGCACGCAACGTGCTGGGACGGGTGTTGCTCGAGCTAGGCCAGGTTGATCGAGCCATCAAAGAGTTGGAAGAAGGAGTGAAACTCGCGCCCGCGAGCCCGGAAATGCACTTCGCTCTCGCACGCGCTTACACGCGCGCCGGTCGCAAAGACGAAGCCGCGCGGGAACGCGAAACATTCAAAAAACTTCAGGACGAATACAGTCAGAAGCGGCAGATCGAACAAAAACCAAATCCGCAATAATCCGTGTCATCCGTGTACAAAAAATCTTTCCTAACCGTGATCGTCATTGCCCTCGGCATCGTGGCGAATGCCCAGATGAACGCAGTGCGCCGCTGGAACCCGAGACGCGTTCCGGCCGACACCGTGTTCACCGGCGATCAGGCATGCGGCGAATGTCACAAGAAGCAATTCGCCTCGGCCAGCAACAGCGGCATGGCGCAGGCGATGGAGCCCGTCGCCGAATCTAAAATCCTGAGCGAGAATCCAAAGTTAAAAATGAGCGTTGGTCCATATACTTATGAGATCACACGCAACGGCAAGCAGAGTTCTTACTCGGTGACTGACGGAAAAGACTCGCTCTCTTTCCCGATCGCCTACGCTGTCGGACAAGGCAAGATGGGCCAGACGTACGTGCTCGAGCGTGACGGAAAGTTCTACGAAAGCTTGGTGAGTTTTTACAACGAACCGAAGGCGCTCGACTTCACGATTGGCGCGGCGCGTGGAGTGCCGAAGTCACTGGCGGATGCAGCCGGTCGTCTCCTGTCTGCGAATGAAGTCGCGAGCTGCTTCAGTTGTCATGCCACGAGTGCGGTTGCCGCCGGTTCGCAGTTGCATCTGGAAAAGCTCGCACACGGCGTGCGCTGCGAGGCTTGTCATGGACCAGGCGGACAGCACATCGCGGCCGTTAAGGCTGGGGACACGCCGGCGAAGTCGATCTTCAATCCCGGGCTGATGAGCGGCGACGAGCTGACGCAACAGTTCTGCGCCGCATGTCATCGAGGCGCGGAAGAGTTTTCGTTGTTGCAGAGCATGGAGCTCAACAACGTTCGCTTCCAGCCCTATCGTATTTTTCACAGCAAGTGTTACTCGGACGATCGCAAGATAAGCTGCACGGCGTGTCATAACCCGCACGAGCCGCTTCGCGAAGACGCCGCTTACTACGACAAGCGCTGTCTCGAATGTCATTCACTCAGAGACAAGAACGCGAAAGCCGGTGACGGCAAAAGTTGTCCGGTCGCCGACAAAGATTGCACTTCGTGTCACATGCCGAAAATTGAGATAAAGGCGGCGCACTTTAAGTTTACGGATCATTACATTCGAGTGGTGAAGCCCGGAGAGAAATACCCGAATTAACCATGAAGCTCTTCTTCTTAATCACACTAACTGCGTTGCTGTTCGGCAGTGGCTGGCACGTGTCGCAGTCAACTACTTCGCCGCAGCGAGTGACGTTCGTGGAAGTGCCTTCGTCACAAAGCAAGATCACGTGGACGCACGATAACGGCCGCTCCGAATTGCGACACCTTCCCGAGACGTGCGGCGGTGGCGGTCTCTTCTTCGACTTCGATAATGACGGCTGGATGGACATCTATCTCGTCAACAGTGGTCCATCCGATTTCTACACTCCCAAAACCCCGATCAAGAACGCGCTCTACCGCAACAACGGCGACGGCACTTTCACCGACGTAACCGAAAAGGCGGGCGTCGCGTGCGGCCAGATGGGCAACTTCGGGATGGGCGCCGCCGCAGCCGATTTCGATGGCGATGGCTGGCAGGATCTCTACGTAACCAACTACGGCGTCAACGTTCTCTTTCACAACAACGGCAACGGCACGTTTACAAACGTCACTGATAAAGCCGGAGTCGCAGCGCCCAACTGGTCCACCTGCGCCACCTGGTTCGATTACGACAACGACAGCAAACTCGATCTCTTCGTTTCCAGCTTCGTGCAGTACAGCGGCACCGGCACGATCTTCTGCGGCGATAATCGCGTCGGGCGTCGTTATTACTGCGTGCCGCGCGTCTTCAAGCCGCGGCCCAGCTTTTTATTTCACAACGAAGGTGGCGGCAAGTTTCTCGACGTCAGCAAGGACTCGGGCATCGCTGCTTCACTCGGCAAATCGTTTGGAGCAGTTGCCACTGACGTAAACAACGATGGGCTAATGGATCTCTTCGTCGCGAACGACACGCTCCCAAACTTTCTCTTCGTAAACAAAGGCAAGGGAAAGTTTGAAGAAGCCGGACTGCTATCCGGCGTCGCGTACAGCGACTCGGGCGCGCCGCGCTCGGGAATGGGTGTCGACGCCGCGGATTACGACAACGACGGCTGGCAGGACTTGTTCGTCGCGAATATCGATCAGGAACTGTTCAGCTTGTATCAGAATCAGAAGGACGACCTGACCTTCATCGACAAGCCGGGCGAAATTGGACCAGCGACGCGTTTGCTCAGTGGCTGGGGATTGCGTTTCTTCGATTACGACAACGACGGCGATCCGGATCTGATCCTTGCGAACGGCCACCCGGACGACATGGTCGAGGTCCAATCGCTGAAAGTTAAATACAGGGAACCTCTGTTGCTGTTTGAGAACACGAATGGCTCGTTCAAAAACGTCAGCGCGACTTCAGGCGCGTCCTTCACTAGAGACTGGCCGGCGCGTGGCTTGTCGGTTGGCGATTACGACAACGATGGCGATCTCGACGTGCTGATCATCAATAACGGCGACGCTCCGGTGCTGTTGAGAAACGAAGGCGGCAATCGCAACAACTGGGTTGGTTTGAACCTCGTCGCGACGCGCAGCAACCCGGGCGCTGTCGGTGCGCTGATCACGTGGGAAGCGGGCGGCGTGAAATACAAGAGACTCAAAACAGCGGGCGGCAGTTATCTTTCATCGCACGATCCGCGCGAGATTCTCGGCGTCGGTTCGGCGACGAAGATCGATAGCATTGAGATCAAATGGCCGAGTGGAAAGGTAGATAAGTTGACCAATCCGCCACTCAAAAAATATCTGAAGGTAGTCGAGGGCGGGGCCAATTGACGAGCATCAGTCGCTTAATCCTGCTTGTCGTCTGCGTTGTTGTCCTATTCTTTCCGCAGGCTTCAAATACAACTCAACAATATCCATTTCAGAATCCGGACCTTCCGATCGAGCAGCGCATCGACAACATCCTTTCGTTGATGACGATTGACGAGAAGATCGAGTGTCTCGATACGAATCCGAGCGTTCCTCGTCTGGGTATCAAAGGCAGTGGCCACGTCGAAGGCATTCATGGGCTGACTCAGGGTGGTCCAGGTAAGTGGGGACGCCCGATGACGATTCCCGCGACGACTTTTCAACAGGGAATCGGACTCGGCGAAACGTGGGATGCGGAGCTGCTGAAACAAGCCGGACAAGTCGAGGGCTACGAAGCGCGCTACGTGTTTCAGAGTTCGAGATATCTTCAGGGCGGAATCGTGATCAGATCGCCCAATGCCGATATCGGGCGCGATCCGCGCTGGGGCCGGACCGAGGAATGCTACGGCGAAGATGCGTTTTTCAACGGCACGATGGTGGTTGCGTTCACCAAAGGCTTGCAGGGCGATCATCCGAAATACTGGCAAGCGGCTGCGTTGATGAAGCACTTCCTCGCGAACAGCAACGAGAACGATCGCGATAAATCGAGTTCGGATTTTGATGAGCGGCTGTTTCAAGAGTACTACTCGTTGCCCTTTTACATGGGTGTGGTCGAAGGCGGTTCGCGGGCCTACATGGCTGCGTACAACGCCGTCAACAAAGTCCCGATGACGATCAATCCTGTGTTGCAAAAGATCACGCGCGAGCAGTGGGGACAGGATGGAATCATTTGCACTGACGCGGGCGCGATGCGCAACCTCGTTACCACGCACAAATACTATCCGGATTTTGAGACTGCGGCGGCGGAGTCTGTGAAAGCCGGTATCGGCCAGTTTCTCGACGACTATCGCGATCCAGTCAGAGGCGCGCTGAAGAGAGGTTTACTAACCGAAGCGGACATTGATCGGGCACTGCGCGGTAATTTTCGAGTGATGATTCGACTCGGCCTGCTCGATCCGCCGGCACGCGTGCCGTATGCGTCCATCGGGCAGGAAGGAAACGATCCGTGGCTGACTGATAAACACCAGGCGGTAGCACTTCGCGCGGCGCAGGAATCGATCGTGCTGCTGAAAAACTCCACGAATCTTTTGCCGCTCGATAGGGGATCGTTGAAGTCGATCGCGGTGATTGGACCACGTGCGAATGAAGTACTGCTCGACTGGTACAGCGGCACGCCGCCGTACACGATCACGCCGCTCGAAGGAATTAAGAGTGCGGTTGGCGCTGCGGTAAAGGTGAGTTATGCCGCGGGCGGTGACGAGGCCGTCCGAATGGCGCGTGAGTCAGACGTCGCGATCGTCTGTGTCGGCAATCATCCGAACGGTGGCTTTGACACGCAGTGGGCGCGAGTTTCTGTACCGAGTGAAGGACGCGAGGCAGTGGATCGACAGTCGATCACGTTGGAGCAGGAAGAGTTGATCAAGACTGTCTTTCAGGCGAACCCGAAGACGATAGTGGTGCTCAAGTCGAGCTTTCCGTACGCGATCAATTGGACGCAGGAGAACGTGCCCGCGATCGTCCACATGGCGCTCAACAGCCAGGAAGAAGGGCGCGCGCTCGCGAGTGTGCTCTTCGGCGACTACAATCCCGCGGGCCGGCTGGTCCAAACATGGCCCAGGTCACTCGAGCAACTGCCGCCGATGATGGACTACGACATACGACACGGGCGGACTTACATGTATTTTCGCGACACGCCGCTGTACCCATTTGGTTATGGGTTGAGTTACACGAGGTTCGCGTATCGAGATCTGAAAGTCAGTCAGAGTCGAGAGAGTATCGACGTCAGTGTCGCGTTGAAAAACACCGGACAACGAGAAGGCGATGAAGTGGTGCAGTTATATGTGAAACACCTCAACTCGAGTGTGCAGCGTCCGCTGAAGGAATTGAAAGGTTTTACGCGTGTCCACCTGAGTCTGCAGGAAGAGAGGATCGTGAAGATCGCTGTGCCTCTCTCACGTCTTGCTTACTGGGACGCCGAGGCTGATCGCTGGGTCATCGAAAAAGATCAGATCGAAATCGCAGTCGGTGGCTCATCAACGGATGCCAGATTGAAAAAAATCGTGAAACTATGAAAACACTGATCATCGCTGTTCTGTTGTTCTTTGTCTGCTGGTCCAACGTACAAGCGCACGATAATGGTCTCGCCAAAACTCCGCCGATGGGCTGGAACAGTTGGAATAAGTTTGCCTGCAACGTCAGCGAGAAGCTGATCAAAGACATGGCCGACGCGATGGTGACGAGCGGCATGCGCGACGCGGGTTACGTCTACCTCGTGATAGATGACTGCTGGCAGATCGATCGCGACGCGCAGGGAAACATC
>Ga0126311_10001411_pt1 | contig 11670 bp, 6 predicted proteins | sample Plot61_FD_92539 | JGI IMG/M metagenome (GOLD analysis project Ga0126311, IMG submission 92539) | Serpentine soil microbial communities from UC McLaughlin Reserve, CA, USA - Plot61 | ecosystem: Environmental > Terrestrial > Soil > Grasslands | place: USA: UC McLaughlin Reserve, Lake County...
GACCAACTGGCTCGAAGCGATCTATGTACTCGGCACCACCAAGTCGTTTCGCACGAGCCAGGTGCGCGACTGCATTCGTTTCGGCGCGGGGCAGAGCCTGCTTCGCGGGGAGACTTTGCACGGCTCTTTGACCAAGCAGATCCAGCTGCTTTTAACGGAATCGACTAAAGAGCTATACGTCAACGGCAAGCGGGAAACGGTAATGCGCTATCTCGGTAATCTGGATGTCTTCGTCTTTTCGCTTGAAGAGATGGACGTGATTCGGGGAGAACCGAGCCAGCGCCGCCGGTTCATAGATCGGGGAATCGTCACCATATCTCCGGGCTTTCTCAACACCATCTCCAGGTACAACCATATCATCCGGCAGAAGAACCGTCTTCTGGCCCAGGCGAGCAGGAGCGAGAGCCCCGCGAGATACGTCGAGCAGGTCGAGGCGTGGAACGAGCAGTTGATCGATTTCGGCACGGCGGTCCACCTGGCTCGCGTGGATTACGTCGAGCGCTTGAACCGCGTGCTCGACGAAAACGACCACGGGCGGGCGATCTTCGGGGCGGAGCGGGTCAACGTTCGCTACCGCTCGCAGCTCGAAGGAAAGGGCGACCTGGATCGCTACGACACCCTTTACAGGGACCGTCTGGCCCTTAGATTGAATGCCGAGATAGCTTCCGGCCATTCGCTCATAGGCCCCCACAGAGACGACCTGGAAATACTCGCCGACGGGCGGGAAGTGGCCCGCTACGGAAGCGCCGGACAACAGCGAAGTGCCTTATTACTCCTTGATTTAGCACAGGTTTCCATCTATAATTCTATTTACGAAGAAAGCCCCGTTTTGCTCATCGATGATATCGATGCGGAGCTTGATAAAGGGCGCATTGAAGCGCTGCTTGTAGAGCTTGAAGGCCGCGCTCAAACCTTTGTCAGCACGTCTCGCAGGGCCATAGCAAGTCGCTACAGCGACCGTGCATCTGTCTATTATGTGGACGGAGGCCGGGCGGTGCCCGACCCAAGCCCCGGGTCGGCAGACATCATGGCCCTTCATCAGGGAGTTGCGCGCGGTCAGCAAGAGGCGCACTCGGAGGAACTGGAGCGGACCGTGCGCGAAATGTTGATAGATGAGTAATCAGGTGAACCCCCGGGCATGCGTGAGGGGTTGGAACTGGCAGAGGAAATAATGAGCGAAGTATTAAAAAGAGTGTCAGATAAGGAGAAATCTGTGAGCGCAAATAATTATAGCGCGAGTTCGATAGCCGTCCTCGAAGGGCGCGATGCTGTGCGCAAGCGGCCCGCGATGTATATCGGTTCGACGAGCGAGATGGGGCTTCACCACCTCGTATATGAGATCGTCGACAACTCTATTGACGAGGCGCAGGCCGGTTATTGCGACCGCGTAGACGTTACGATTCATATGGATAATTCGATCACGGTCGTCGATAACGGCCGGGGCATTCCCGTCGACATTCACAAGACAGAGAAGGTCTCCGCGGCCGAAGTGGTCCTGACCAAGCTGCACGCGGGCGGGAAGTTCGATTCCAACGCTTACAAGGTATCGGGGGGGTTGCACGGCGTGGGCGTCTCCGTGGTGAACTTTCTCGCCGAATCGCTGAGGCTCGAGATCTGGCGCGATGGCCATACGTACGAGCAGGAATACGTGCGCGGTATTCCGCAGGGCCGCCTCAAACAGACCGGCAACACGCGCAAGCGCGGGACCAAGGTCTCTTTCAAGCCCGACACCCAGATCTTCGATGTGATCGATTTCAATTTCGACACGCTCTCGCAGCGATTGCGCGAGAAGGCTTTCTTGAACTCGGGCGTGCGCGTCACCATAACCGACGAGCGCACGGAGAAGAACCACGAGTTCTTCTACAAGGGCGGCATAGCCGAATTCGTCAAGCACCTGAACAAGAACAAGACCGTGCTGCACGCGCAGCCGATCTACTTCTTCAAGGAGGACAGCCCTACAGACTCGCTCGCCGTGGAGATAGCCATCCAGTACAACGACGGCTATAACGAGATCGTCCAGACCTTCGCAAATAACATCAACACCGTCGACGGCGGCACGCACCTGACCGGCTTTCGCGCGGCTTTGACCCGCACCATAAACAACTACGCGCGGTCTTCCGGGCTGTTCAAGAAGGACGACGAGAAACTCGCTCCCGAAGACGTGCGCGAGGGACTGGTAGCGGTCGTAAGCGTCAAGCTGCCCCAGCCCCAGTTCGAGGGCCAGACCAAGGGCAAGCTCAACTCCGACGTGAAAGGTGCGGTCGAAACGTTCGTAAACGAGCACCTGGGCCGGCACTTTGAAGAGAACCCGACCGTGGCGCGCAAGATCATCGCCAAGGCTCTCGACGCGGCGCGCGCGCGCGAGGCCGCGCGGAAGGCGCGCGACCTGACGCGGCGCAAAGGGGCGCTCGATTCTGCCGCGCTTCCCGGGAAGCTCGCCGATTGCTCCGAGAAAGACCCGAAGCTGTGCGAGCTCTTTCTGGTCGAGGGGGATTCGGCCGGCGGCAGCGCCAAGCAGGGCCGCGACCGCCGCACGCAGGCCATACTGCCCCTCAAGGGCAAGATCCTCAACGTCGAGAAGGCCCGCTACGACAAGATGCTCGGCCATTCCGAGATTCGCACCATGATCACGGCGCTCGGCACGGGGATAGGTAAGAACGACTTCGACCTCTCGAAGCTCCGGTACGACCGCATCATCCTGCTTTGCGACGCGGACGTCGACGGCTCGCACATCCGCACGCTGCTGCTCACTTTCTTCTACAGGCAGATGCCGGAGCTGATCGACCACGGCCACGTCTATATCGCGCAGCCGCCGCTGTTCAAGGTCAAGAAAGGGAAGAGCGAGCAGTACATGCGCGACGAGAAAGAGCTCTCCAGGTTTCTCATGCGCAAGGCCACCGAGAACGTGACCGTCTCGGTAGAGGCCACCAGGGCCGAGTTCAAGGGCGCGGAGCTCAGGAAGATGCTCGAAAAGCTGGCCGACCTCGATACTTACATGGACAAGCTCGAACGGCGGTTGCACGACAGCAAGCTGGTGGAGGCCGCCATCAACGCGTTCGCGGGGCCGGAAGGAGTCATCCAGCCGAAAGACGGCACCAAGCTGCACGAAGTATTCGGGAAAGCGAACCTCCTCCAGAAGATCGCGTCGGCGCTTGAGGCGGCCGGATTTCAAACCGAGCTCGATTCGGACGAAGAGCACGGCGTCTTCGAGCTAGTCATCGCGCGCACCCGGGGCAACGGGCGCGTGACAATCGACTGGGAGCTTGCCACGCACGTGGAATTCCAGAAGGCCGTGCAGCTCTACGGAGAGCTTCAGGACCTGAGTCGCCCGCCGTTCGTCATCTCCGAAAACGGCAGCAGCACTGTCGTCGATTCGCGCGCGGGGCTGCTCGAACACGTGATGACCGCGGCCAAGAAGGACATACACATCCAGCGCTACAAAGGGCTGGGCGAGATGAACCCCGAGCAATTGTGGGAGACGACGCTCCAACCGGAGAAGCGCACGATCCTCAACGTGCAGGTCAACGACGCGGTCGAGACAGACGAGATGTTCACGGTATTGATGGGCGACGCGGTCGAGCCTCGCCGCCGGTTCATCGAGGATAACGCGCTCGACGTGAAGAACCTCGACATCTAAACCCTCGGCGGGGCGAGAATCGAATAGCATTGCCGCACGGCTGAGAACTTCTCAGCCGTATTTTTTTGCCTGCTATCGATTACACCTCGTTGATTTTATTCCTCGCCCGTGAAATGTTTTCGCCTTGAGGGTCATTAAATAGCGAGGGGGGCGGAACTCCGAGCTTCGGTGGCCTGCTGAGCGTGGAGTTCCTGCCCTCCTCTTGATCTGATTCTGGAGGGGGTTCAATACCGGTCGGTTTTATTACGATTTCTATGTTGTTTTGAAAATGGAAACGATATATATTACGCCGCGCCGTAGTAGCACGGCCCGCGAATTATTACCGATTGTGGAGGCCCTGACCTTAGCAATTAACTCTACGCTACACCAACGATTAAATATTTAGACAGCGAACTTTTTGTCGTGGCTTGTTGAGGAGTTTTCTATGACTTTTGATTCAACGCAAGGCGCAGGCAGCAAGAAGATGACTTTGGAGGACCTGCCGCCCGAGGTCCGCGAGCGCGCCGCAAAAGATCATCTTTTTTTGTTCAGGAATTTTCCGCAATTCGTAAATCGGGCGCTGCCCGAGCCGCACGTCGTGAAAATCCTGATATTGACGGACTCAACTGGGAATTACGGGGTCGGTACCTACGGGTTGTCACTCCTGGTCAAAGCGCTTCGTGATAATCCCGGACCTTACGCGCATTTCGACATAACGGAGAGGCATAGGACGGAACCCGTCGGGGCGAGCGGCCCCTTGGATATGATCACGGATGTTTACCTGAGAGAATTTCAAGAGCTGTGGTTATTCGGCATCGGGCCCGGGCTCAGCCCCTCGCTCGGGCCCGAAGAGCAGGCGGCTATAGCGCGCTTTATGGACAGCGGTAAGGGTGTATTCGCCACGGGAGATCACGGAACGCTCGGGGCCCCGCTGTGCGGCAGCCTCCCGAGAGTCCGCAGTATGAGGAGGTGGTTTGAGAGAGTTCCTGAGCGGAATGGCGCGTTCCGGCACGACTCGTTGCGCTTACCTAGAGAGGGGGACTTATACCAGGATCAAACCCAGGCTGATACCACTCCCCAATCAATTTACCCGACAATGTACGAGCCGCCCGACCCTGACAGATGCAAAGTATATCCGCATCAACTGCTCGGTCGAGGCAACTACGTGGTCAGGTACTTGCCTGATCATATGCACGAAGGCCAATGCGTCGTGCCTGAAATAATGGACGAGACTATCTCGTATACCAACCCTGAATACGTGTGTGTCGAATTCCCTCCGCTGCCGGATGGCGTCAGGCTGGCCCCGGAGATTATCGCCAGGGCGATGCTGACCGAGCCGCACGTTACTTACGACCAGATCGGAAGGCCGAGCGGCGAATGCCCTGGCACTTTTTTTCCTCTTACGCGAGTCGACTCTTTCAATCTGGTCGGGGCATACGACGGGCATCGCGTATCGATTGAGAAAAAAGAATCTCAAACGGCGAACATTGGACGAATAGTTGTCGATTCATCGTTCCATCACTTCATGGAGTATAATCTTGGGGCGTTCGAAAGGGCGGAAAGCTCTGCCGACCCGAATATGGCGGCCGCTAGAGAAGCGTACCAGCATATCAAGACGTATTACAGGAATATAGCCCTCTGGCTGGCTCCTAAACCTGATCACGTCCAGATGCGGGACCGCGCAATATGGATCGCCCGCTGGTACGACGCCTCTCTTTCCGAAGAGATACTGTCCATCACGGAACCACTCGATTACGACCAATTGGAGCTGGAGCCATACGAGCTGTATTTCAGTCTGGGAGCGAAGGCGATGGCCTTTATTGCAAGTATCTCCTCGCTCCCATTGACACTGCGATGGTCCCTCGAATTAGTCCGTCAGATCCCCGATGAACACTTTCCCGGGAAGGCCGAATTCCTGAAAGTGACGGATCCGTGGGCCCACTCTCCCGACGCCGCTCCTGCCGAGGGTTATGATGTCGAACGGATTGCCGAGGCCGTTCTCGGGGGGGCCGTCCTCGCGATTGTGGCCCGGTTCGGTGATGCCGTAATAGAGTTGAACGAGCATAATGCGGAATCCCTGAACCTGGCGGCAGTTCGAGGCGCGGAAGCGGGGATTGATGCCTTCCTCAGGAGCACACATGCCAGGTACCTCAAGCTCGGCAGGCAGGTGAAGGAGTTAAACACGCTCTTCACCGGTATCGATAAACTAAGAAGCGGAGTTGAATAAGGAGAAAATATGCCGCGTAAAAATTTCCTTCTAGGGGACTGGGAAGTCTCTCCTATCATCCCGAACGGCACTGCCACGAGGAATGTAATAACTGTTGCCCCCCATAGTGGCGGCGATGTAGACCTGGTGAAAATCATCTATAAATTTACCAATGACGATTTACTGGTACTCGGCAGTACAGAGACTAATGGCCATACTGCTTTCGACACTCTCTACTTTGTGCTTCCTGTCGGCGTGAACTTCATTCATTTCGTCGGAAAGGTAATACTCCACCGGCATGGCGATACAGCCATCGAGATGGTAACCGAGATGAGGGGGCGCAGAAAAACTCTCAGCAGCCGCGACTTGATTGCTCTCGGCGACGTGATTCCGGATGCGACCCCTCTGAGAGAGGCCCGGAGGAGATCGGGCAACGTTCGTGGCGCCTTCGGGATTAGCTCGATTTTATTCAAGACCGAGGACGGCGATTGGTTGGCCACCAGGCCGCCCACGACATAAGGTTATCTAAAGAGCGTTGCTTACCTCGTCAGCTTGAGGCTTGCGCGGATTACACGCCGCGCAAGTTGCAGGGGTGCGCAGATGATTCAAGCATTACCGAACCGCCAGGCAGTTCTTCTCTGCCTTTTTATTCTCTTCTCGCTCTCTCTTTCAGCTCGCCCCGCGAGTTCGGCTCCGGCTTTTTCGCTTGCCTTAATAACGCAGACGGAAACACCGCAATTGCTTGAGCCCGGTACGCCTATCGAGAAAGACCTTGCCGGAGGGCAGGCACACACCTTCCGTGTCCCGGTCGAATCAGGCCGGTTTCTTCGCGTGATAGTCGAGCAGCAGGGAATCGATGTCAGGTTAGAGATAATCGCTCCTGACGATCAAGCTCTTGCCGAGATGGACGGGCCGTTCGGTAAACGCGGGCCGGAATCGCTCTCAATCATGGCCGTCTCGGCGGGTGATTACAGGATCAGGGTCCGTCCGGCCAGCGAGACGGCACGGGCGGGCCGTTACACGATAAGGATTCATGAGCTGCGCGCGCCCGCGCCCGACGATGACGACCGGATAAATGGGGAGAGAGCTTTCGCGGAAGCGCGGAAGTCGGGCCCCCGCGCTTCCGCGAATAATCAGTATACAGCCCTCGAAAAGTATAACCAGGCGCTCACTTTCTGGGAGCAGGCCGGGGACCGGTATGAGCAGGCCAGAGTCCTGTATGGCCTGGGCGAGTTTTACTTCCAGATTAATAAAGCGCGAGACTCCGTCACGCGTCTCTCCCGCGCGCTGAATATGCAGCAAGAGCTCGGGGATCGCTGGGGCGAAGCTTATACGCGGACGCTCCTCGCGAGGGTCTACGGCGATATTCAGCTCGATCTAGCTCTCGAACACGCGAACCGCGCGCGCGCTTACTGGGAAGAGGCCGGAGAAGAACTCAATAAGGCCCTCTCTTTGAACATCCTCGGCGGAATCAGCCAGAGCATGGGAAACCCGGATGAGGCGCGTCGTTACTGGACGCAGGCGCTTGAAATCCGGCGCGCGCTCCAGGACAGGATGGGCGAGGCCGCCAGCCTCAACAATTTCGGCACGCTTTCCGACGCGCTCGGAGAGCCGCAGCAGGCCTTACAGTATTACTCGCAGTCCCTCGCCATTATTGATTCCTTTTCGAACCCGAGCAGGGACAAGCTTGGCAGGAAGGCGACCACGCTCGGAAATATCGGGTATGCATATATGGCGCTCGGCGAGTTCGACCGCGCGGTAGAGTACTCCAGCCGGGCTCTCGATCTAGCAAAGCAGCTCGGCGATACTCGAACTCAGGCGCAATCGCTCCTCAACCTGGGAGACGCCTATTTCGAGATGGGGCACACGCAAGAGGCCATGGAGCGCTACAACCTCGCGCTTCCTATCGCCGTGGACCTGCAGGATATCTGGAAACAGGGCTACATCCTCACCAGTCGCGGCCGGGCTTACGCGAAGATGGGCAATTACACTCAAGCCATGGCCGACTACAATCAGGCGTATGAGTTGCAGAAGAGCAACGAGAACCTCTTCGGCCAGGCCGATATTCTCAACAAGCGCGGCCAGGCCTATGCCGCTCTCGGCAGCCGGGAGCTGGCCCTTGAACAGTACAGGCGGGCCCTCGCCCTCTGGCAGATACTCAAGGATGCGCGAGGCGAGGCGGCGTCTCTCTACGGCATCGCGCAGGTGGAGGGCCAGCTCGGAAATCTCACGGAGGCGCGCAAGAATATCGAGAAGGCCATCGACAGGATGGAGGATCTTCGCCACAACGTCGCGAGCCCCCAGCTTCGCTCGGCATATCTGGCTTCGGTGCGGGATTCTTACGACCTGGACGTAGACTTGCGCATGCGCTCACACAGGCTCGACCCTTCGGGAGGCTACGAGGCATCGGCTTTTTACGCGAGCGAAAGGGGCCGGGCCCGGAGCCTGCTTGAGAACCTGACCGAAGCCAGCGAAGACATCCGGCGCGGAGTCGACCCCTCGCTAATAAAGCGCGAGCGCCTCTTGCGGCAACAGGTCAACATCAAAGCCGAGCGCCATATGAAGGCGCAGCGCGCCAGCTTCTCGGAGAAGGAGAAAGCCGCCTCCTCCAGGGAGCTGGAGGAGGCGCTGGAGCAGTATCGAATATCGCAGGCTGAAATCAGGGCGAAGAGCCCCGCTTATGCCGCGCTAACTCAGCCGCAGCCCGTGGCGCTTTCCGAGGTCCAGAAGAGCCTGCTCGACGACGACACGCTGCTGCTCGAATACTCTCTCGGCGACGCGCGAAGCTACCTCTGGGCCGTCACCCCGTCTTCCGTTTCCAGCTACGAGCTCCCCGGCCAGAAAGAGATCGAAGAAGCGGCCCGGAGCGTTTATGAGAGTCTTACGGCGAGACAGCCCGTCGTCGACGAGCCCAGCAAGATGCGAAGCGCGCGCATAGCCTCGGCGGACGAGCAGTACCCGGCGGCGGCGGCCCGGTTGAGCCGCATACTGCTCGGGCCGGTGGCTTCGCAGCTCGGAACCAGGCGGCTGGTGATAGTCCCCGAAGGCGCATTGCAGTACGTGCCTTTCGAATCTTTGCCCGCGCCCGCGGGCGGCTCGCCTCGCCCTCTCATGGCCGATCACGAAATATCTTACCTTGCTTCGGCGTCCGTGCTTGCGGCCCTGCGTAAGGAGGCTCCAAAACGCAAGCCGGCCGAGAGGGGCGTGGCCGTGTTCGCGGACCCGGTTTACGAGCCTGACGACCCGAGAGTCGAAGGGGCGAAGCTGGCACGGAAGAAGAGAGACGAGCCCGCGCCCAAAGAGCTTGCCGGAGAGGCCGACCCGCAGGAGAAGCACGGGCAGGGTGAGATCGGGTCGATTCCGCGCTCGGCCCCGGATTCCGTGACAGGCGGCACCGAATTTCAGATGGGCCGGCTCTCCCAAAGTGGAGAAGAGGGCAGGGCCATACGCGCGCTGGCCCCCGGGACAAAGAGCTTGCTGGTCACCGGGCTCTCAGCAAACCGGAAGCTTGCTGAGAGCGACGAGCTGAGCCGCTACAGAATTATTCACTTTGCGGCGCACGGCATTCTCGATAATAAGAATCCGGAGTTGTCCGGGATAGTGCTTTCTCTTGTAGATGAGAAAGGCCGCCCGCAGGATGGATTTTTGCGGCTGCACGATATATATAACCTGAAGCTCACGGCCGACCTCGTGGTGCTGAGCGCATGCGACACGGGGCTCGGGAAAAACATCAGGGGCGAAGGACTGGTAGGGCTGACGCGCGGCTTCATGTACGCCGGAGCGCCGCGAGTGATCGCCAGCCTCTGGAAGGTCCATGACGAGGCGACTGCTTTTCTGATGAGCATCTTCTACCGGAACATGCTCAAGGAAGGCATGAAAGCCTCGGCGGCGCTCCGGTCGGCGAAGGTCGAGATGTCTAAGCAGAAGCGCTGGAGCGCGCCGTATTACTGGGCGGCTTTCGTGCTGCAAGGCGACTGGAAGTAAAGCGGCGACCCGGCCAAACCCCGAGTCTTTTGAAAAGCCTTCGGCTTAATATCGGAAATTATTCGGAATTCTCTCTTTTCTCCAGCTTGCATGGCCTTATACTCTGTGCCTGCGGTCTTCGGCGGAAAGAATTTTCGGGACGGCATACCTTTAGTGAAAAAAGAGTGGGTAGTAACACAACAGGCCTTCGATAAGATGCTCGCATGGCTGGACGCCGACCGCGAGCGAGCGGGCGAAAAGCACGAGCTGATCCGCCGGAAGCTGGTGAGGATCTTCACCTGTCGCGGTTGCCCTGACCCTGAAGAGCTGGCCGCCGAGACGATCAACAGGGTCATGCGGAAGATTCAGGACATCGCCGATACATACGAGGGCGACCCGGCGCTCTATTTCTATAAAGTAGCTCACTATGTGCACCTCGAATCGGTCAGGCCGAAGCCCGAGTCGGCCCCCATGCCTCCGCCGGACCCGCCGGAAAAGGTGGAGCGGGAATACGCCTGCCTCGACCATTGCATGAAGCGCCTCCCGGCCAAGAGCCGCGAACTCGTGCTCCAATATTATCAACAGGATAAGCGGGCCAAGATAGATCATAGGAAGGAGCTTGCCGATAGACTCGGCATAGCTCTCAACGCCTTGAGGCTCCGCGCTCACAGGATAAGAGCGAGCCTGCAACAGTGCATGCTTGAGTGCCTCGACGAGCGAATGTGAAATATGTTCCAGATTTAGTCATATCTATATGGATATTGAATTTTGAAACTAAAAGGCGACCGGCCAATGGAACCGAGTTTTGAAGACGACGAGAGGATCAGACTGTACCTGCTCGGAGATCTTCCGGGTCAGGAGCAGGGTAGACTTGAAGAACGCCTGATGTCCGATGACGAGTTCTTCAAGCAACTGCTGGCAGTCGAAGAAGAATTGATCGATGACTACGTTCATGGCCTTCTGACCCAGTCTGAGCGCGCGCGCTTCGAAGCACACTTCCTTTCCACCCCCGACAGGCAGCAGAGGTTGAGCTTTGCCAGGGCACTCGACCTCTACGCCTCCAGGAAAACAGAGCCGAGCCCCGCCACCGCGCCGAAACAGGGGCCTGCTTCCTGGTGGAGGCTCCTGCTATCTTTTTTTCGATTGGAGAGCCCGGCCTTGAGTCTGGCCTTCGCGGGGGCGGCCCTGTTGCTCGCGGCAGGAGGCGCGTACCTGTTGTACAAAGTCTCGCAGACCGGGCAGGCTCCCCAACAGATTCGCGTGGAAGAGAAAGGCCCTGAAACGACTGAGACGCCGGGCTCGCCTGTCCCGCAGCCCGCGCCGCAAGATAAAGTGGCGGACGGTCACGCGCCCGGCCCGGCCCCACACCCCGCCGACAGGCCGCAGCCCACTCCGCCTGATAGGAGGCCCGACTCGCCTCCGTCCGGCGCGCTCAGGCTCGCGGCGGTAATTCTGCCGGGAGGCGTGAGGAGCGGCGGGCAAACGAACCGGATAGCGCCCGTGCCGGGCGAGAAAGCTGTCCGGGTGAAGCTCAACCTCGACGAGGACAGGTATACGAGCTACAGGGCGGAAATCAAGAACGCGGATCGCCCCGGCGCGCTGCCTCCCCAGGACCGGCTGAAAGCCGTTGGCGCGGGCTCCGCAAAGGCCGTCTTTTTACGGGTGCCGTTTTCTCTATATCCCCCCGGAGACTACGAAGTGACCCTGAAAGGGCGTACCGCCCGGGGCGAGCTCGAAAGCGTGGGCAAGTACTCCTTTAGAGTTTTGCCGGCGAACTGACCGCCCGTCGCAACTATCCACCAGAGGGTATTGACATCAGGTGTTACAATACTGGTCGAGCGGCCTCCCCTGACCGCCCGCGAGAATCTCAGCCCTCAATTTAATC
>Ga0126311_10001412_pt1 | contig 11670 bp, 12 predicted proteins | sample Plot61_FD_92539 | JGI IMG/M metagenome (GOLD analysis project Ga0126311, IMG submission 92539) | Serpentine soil microbial communities from UC McLaughlin Reserve, CA, USA - Plot61 | ecosystem: Environmental > Terrestrial > Soil > Grasslands | place: USA: UC McLaughlin Reserve, Lake County...
ATCATTCGCGATGGGGAAGCTCGAGTCCTTCAATCCCGCCACCGGCGAGCTGGTCGGCACCGTCGAGACGATCACCCCGAGTCAGGTGGACGAGGTGGTCGGTGCCGTCGCCGAGGCGCAGCCGTTCTGGGCGCAGCTCTCGCTCGCCGACCGTGCGCGCTACATGCGCCGCGCGGCCGACGTCTTGGTGGACGAGATGGACGAGGTGGCGCAGCTGCTGACCCGCGAGCAGGGCAAGCCCATCACCGAGACCTACACGATGGAGATCCTGCCGACCATCGACGCGCTGCACTGGTGCGCCGACGCCGGCCCGGGGATCCTCGCCGACGAGAAGGTCTCCTACCCCCAGCTCTTCCTCAAGACCAAGCGCAGCTTCTTCAGCTACGAGCCGCTCGGCGTCGTCGGGGTCATCGCCCCCTGGAACTACCCCTGGTCCATCCCCTTCGGCGAGGTGGCCATCGCGCTGATGGCCGGCAACGGCGTGGTGCTGAAGCCGGCGAGCCTCACCCCGCTGCTGGGCGAGCGGATCCAGTCGATCTTCGACAAGGCGGGCTTTCCCGAGAACCTCGTCCGCACGGTCCACGGCGGAGGCAAGATCGGCCAGGCTCTGTGCGAGTCGGACGGCGTCGCGAAGATCTTCTTCACCGGCTCGGTCGAGGTCGGCCGCGGCGTAGGCGAGATCTGCGCCAAGAACCTCAAGGGCTCGGTGCTGGAGCTGGGCGGCAAGGACCCGCAGATCGTGTGCGCCGACGCCGACCTCGCCAACGCGGTCTCCGGATGCGTGTGGGGAGGGTTCGCCAACGCCGGGCAGACGTGCTCGGGCATCGAGCGCACCTACGTGGTCCGCGACGTCGCCGACGCCTTCTGTGAGGGCGTAGTGCGCGAGACCCAGCGGCTCACGGTCGGCGACCCGCTCTCGTACGAGACCGAGATCGGCCCGATGGTCTCGGAGGATCAGTTCGGGATCGTCACCGAGCTCGTCGACGACGCGCTGGAGTCGGGCGCCGAGCGACTCACCGGCGGCGCCCGGGAGGTCGACGGCTACTCCGGCAGGTTCCTGGCGCCGACGGTCCTGGCCGGGGTCGAGGACGACATGCGGATCATGCGCGAGGAGATCTTCGGGCCGGTGGTGCCGATCATCGTCGTGGACAGCGAGGAGGAGGCCCTCGAGCGGGCCAACGACTCGAATTTCGGCCTCGGAGCCTCGATCTGGACGAAGGACCGCGCCAAAGGCGAGCGCATGGCACGCGAGGTCGAGTCGGGGATGGTGTGGATCAACGACCACTCCTACAGCCACGGCGCGTGTCAGTGCTCGTGGGGCGGGGTCAAGGAGTCGGGCCTCGGGCGGTCGCACTCGAAGTTCGGCCTGTACGAGTGCACCAACGTGAAGCTCGTGTCCTGGGAGCCGGGGCTCACCCGCGACTTCTGGTGGCAGCCCTACGACCGGACGCTCGGCACGGCGATCCGCTCCTCCGCGCGGCTGATCTACGGCCGCAACGGCCAGCGCCTCAAGGCGCTGCGCGAGGGCCTGGTGCCGCTGTTGCGGGTGGGCGCCCGCACCACCCGCAAGGGCCGTTAGCGCGCCGCCCGTCCACGGCGGGTCCAGCGCGCATCAGTGGGGCGCCGTGACCTTCAGCGGCGGCGACCAACCGCTGTGCCGCTTCGGATTTGACGCGATCTCCGAGCGGGCCTGGATCCGATACGTCTTCCCGGGCTTGACATCGACCGGGTAGTTCGCATCCCCGAAGTCGTAGATCGCGAGGGACGTGTTCTTGAACCAGGCCTCGTACTTCCCGCCAGAGCCGGGGCCCTTCCAGCGCAGGTCGAACTGGTCGCCGGTGTCGAGGCTGCCGTCCGCCCACCTGACCCCGAAGAGGTCGTTGGTGAGTGGCGGGGTCTGCGCCGGCGCTACCGCGACCACGCCGTCCATGCCACCGCTCTTCGAACCGTGGACCTCGCAGTAGTAGTGGAATGTGCCGGCCGAGATCGTCTGGGTCGCCTCCGTCGCGGTGTTGCTCGTCGGCGCTCCCGAGTAGAAGAGCTTGTGGTCCTCGCGGACGTTGTGCTCATCGGTTATGTCGTCCGCCCACTGCCAGGTCGTCGAGGACTCCAGGAGCTGGCTCGCGTTGCCGGGCACGAACTCGTCGTCGCGGACCTCGATACCGGTGGGTGGTGGGCCGGCCCAGGTCGAGGGGACCAGGAGGAGCAGCACGGCGAGCGCGCCGGCGGCCAGCGCTTTGGCGAACGGGCCTCTCACAGCACGACGACCTTCAGCGGCGGAGAGAAGTCGCTGGCCCGGCGCGGATGCGCCGCGAGCTCGCTTCGCGCGCGAAACCGGTAGGTCTTGCCGGACTTCACCTCAACCGGGTTGCCGTTCTTGCCGAAGGTTCCCTCGATCGCCGAGGTGTCCTTCTTCCAGCTCTTCCAATCGCCCCTGTTCACGCGGAACTGGAGGTCGAAGCGGTCTCCGGTGGGGAGCGACGCGTCTGCCCAGCCGACGCCGATCTGGGTCTCTCCGTGCTTGGCCTTGGTCGCCATCTGGACCGGCTGGATCTTCAGCTTGCCCGCCATGCCCACACCGCCCGGCGCGCCGTGCAGTTCGCAGTGGTACGGGAACGTGCCGGCGGAGACGGGGATCGAATAGGTGAAGGACGTCGACAGCTCGCCGCTGCGGAACAATCCCTTGTCTTGGCTCACGTTGTGCTCGTTGGCCGTGGTCCCGCCGCTCGAGAACCAGCCGACGGGGCTGCCCGCGGGCCCCTGCACCACCGTGGGATCGAAGACCCCGCTGGCTCCAAGGTCCTTGACCTCGATCTCCAGGCCGGCGCTGGCGACGCCCGGAATCGCGAGCGAAACGACGGCTACGGCGACGACGGCGAGCGGTGCGCGGCTTCTCATCCGGCTGCCGTCTCGACCTTCAGCGCCGGCGAGAAGCCGCTGCCCTTCCCGGTGATGCTGGACTCCGAGCGGACCTGGAAGCTGTAGGTCTTGTCGGGCTTGACCCGTACCGGGTCGTTGTTCGTTCCGAACTCGCCGCTTTCCAGCTCGGTGTTCCTGAGCCAGGTCTTGTACTTGCCGTCGGTGCCCGGGCCCTTGTAGCGGACGTCGAACTGATCGCCGGTCTGATCCGCGCCGCCCCACTGGACCCCGATCACGAGGCCGGCCTGGCGCTTGCGCGCCAGCTGCACCGGCTTCACCTTGAGCTTGCCGGACATGCCGACGCCGCCCTTGTCGCCGTGCTGGTCGCAGTAGTAGGGGAAGGTGCCGGCGGAGACAGTGCGCTGGAAGCTCAGGCTCGTCGACGCGGGGCCGCTGTCGAACAGGTTCTTGTCCTGCGTGACGTTGTGGATGTTGGTGGTGGTGCCATTCGAGCTCCAGAAGACGGGGTTGCCGGCGTTGGCGGGCGACACCTCCGGCGAGAAGAAGTCGTCGTCGACCAGGATCGAAATGCCGGCGCTGGCGGATGCCGGAATCGCGAGCGAAAGCATGGCTGCGGCGGCGATGGCGAGCGGTGTGCGGCCTCTCATCCCTGTGAAACCCCCTGCAATCGAAATCTCTCCTGGCTGGGACAATCAGCCTAGTGGCAGATGCAGTGATTGTCCAGCCTCGCGAGCGGGCGGAGGCAACGGCCTCCGCGCCTGCGATCCGCGCGTCCGGCCTCGTCCGTGAGTACGGCGACCTGGTGGCGCTCGACGGGGTCTCGCTCGAGCTGGCTGCGGGCGAGACGCTCGCGGTCCTCGGCCCCAACGGGGCCGGCAAGACGACGCTGGTCCGGATCCTGGCGACGCTGCTGCGCCCGACCGCCGGCGCGGTCTCGGTGCTCGGGTGCGAGTTGCCGCGCCAGGCCTGGCGGGCGCGGGGGCGGATCGGCCTCGTTGGCCACGACCCGCTGCTCTACCGCGACCTCACCGTGGCCGAGAACCTGCGCTTCTGCGCCGCGCTTCATCGCGTCGAGGAGCCCGAGACGCGGATCGAGAGGCTGCTCGCGAGCGTCGGCCTCGAGCGCCGCGCCGGCGAGCTGGCGCGCAACCTCTCGGCGGGGATGGCGCAGCGGGCGGCGGTCTGCCGCGCGGTGCTGCACGAGCCCGAGCTTCTGCTCCTCGACGAGCCGCGCTCGCACCTCGACCCCGAGGCGGCGGCGCTGGCGGAGCCGCTGATCGGCCGCGAGGCGGGCGTCACCAGGGTCCTCATCAGCCACGACGTCCCCGCGGCGCTGGAGGAGAGCGACCGGGCGCTGCTGCTCGACGTGCGCGGACGCCTGCGCTACGAGGGGCCGTCGCGCGACCTGTCGCCCGGCGACGCCCGCGCGGCGTACGGGGGCCGGCCGTGAGCCCGTTCCGCGCGATCCTCGCGAAGGACCTCCGGGTGGAGCTGCGCACGCTGCAGTCGCTGCCCGGGATGGCGCTGTTCGCGATGACGACGTTCGTGCTTTTCCGCTTCGGGCTCGACCGCACCTCCCTGTCGGGCAGCCTCGCCGCCGGCGTGATCCTCGCCACCGTCCTGTTCGCCGCGCTGCTGGCGATCAACCGGCTGTTCGTCGCCGAGCGCGACGAGGGCGGGTTCGACGCGATCCGGATGGCGCCGGTCGACGGCACCGCGCTCTTCGCGGCCAAGGCCGCCGCCTTGGTGATCTACCTGGTGGCGCTCGAGCTGGTGCTGCTGCCGGCGTTCGGGTTCCTGTTCCTCGACGACTGGGCCGGGCTGGCGCCGCTCGCCGGCGTGCTGGTCGCGGCGGACGTCGGCCTCGCCGCGACAGGCGTCCTCGTGTCGGCCATCGGCGTCAACTCACGCGCGCGCGACCTGCTGGTGCCGCTGTTGCTGCTTCCGCTCGCGGTCCCGGTGATGATCGCGGCCGCCGGCGCGGGCGAGTCGCTGCTGGCCGCAGGCGGGCCCTCGTACGACGACGTCGGCAAATGGCTGGCGATTCTCGCCCTCTACGATCTGGTGTTCGTCGCGATCGGCTACGCCGTATACGACTTCCTGCTGGAGGACTGACCGGTGCCCGTCGCCGCGATGCCGAGCCGATGAGCCTGCTGAGCCTGCGAAACCTCGCCGTCGCCACCGCCGTGCTTCTCGCCGGCGGCTTCGCCCTGGTGTTCTTCCACGCGCCGAACGACGCCGACCAGGGCTTCATCCAGAAGATCTTCTACCTGCATGTCCCGCTGGCGACCTGCGCGCTGGGCGGCTTCGTCGTCGCTGCGGTCCACGCGATCCGCCACCTGCGCACCGGCGACGCGATCCACGACGCCCGGGCCTACGTCTCGATCCACATCTCGATCATCTTCGGCGTCGCCGTGCTGGTCACCGGCTCGATCTGGGCCCGCGCCTCGTGGGGCAAGTGGTGGGTGTGGGACGAGCCGACGCTGGTCAGCTTCCTGATCGTCTTCCTCCTGTACTGCACCTACTACCCGCTGCGGTTCGCCATCGAGGACCGCGACCGCCAGGCCCGTTACGCGTCGGTGTTCGCGATCACCGCCGGGGCGTTCGTGCCGCTGAACTTCCTCGCGGTGCGGCTGGCCGAGTCGCTCGTGCACCCGCGCGTGTTCGCGACCGCCGAGGGCGGGATGACGGGCGAGATGTGGCTGGCGTTCCTGACGTCCCTGGCGGGGATGGCGTTGCTGTGGGTGACGCTGGTGCGCTTCGAGCTCGTGGCCAAGTCCGCCTCGGCGCGCATCTCGCGCCTGCGCCGCGCGCTCGACGCCGGGGCCCCGGCGGGCACGCGCTCGCGCGTCGCGCCGTCCGTTCCGTCGACCGCGACCACCTCCGGCTGATGCCCGCCCTGCCGCTCGACGAGGCCGGCAAGTACGTGGCCGGGGCCTACCTGGTCTTCCTGGCGCTGGTGCTGATCTACGTGGCGATCATGGCGGCGAAGCTTGCCCGCATCGAGCGCGAGCTGGGCGAGCTGGGGGACCTCGCAGAGGAACGTTCGGCCAATGGCTGAGCTGCTGGCGATAGGCGCCTCGCACAAGACGGCGCCGCTGGAGCTGCGCGAGCGCATGGCGCTCACGGAGGGGCGCGCCGCGGGAGTTCTCTCCGAGATCGTCGACGAGGAGGGCGTCCACGAGGCGGCTGCGCTCTCGACATGCAACCGCACCGAGCTCTTCCTGTTCGCCGCCGACGGCGTCGCCGCCGAGTCGCTGGCGCTGGCGACCCTCGCCCGCGAGGCCGACATCCGGCCGACCGAGCTCGTCGGCCACCTCTACTCCCTGCGCGGTGCCGGTGCGGCCGAGCAGCTCTTCCGCGTCACCGCCGGGCTCGACTCGATGATCATCGGCGAGACCGAGGTCCAGGGGCAGGTCAAGCGCGCGTACGAGCTCGCGCTCGTCGAGGGGGCGACGGGCCCCGTGCTCAACCGCCTGTTCCGGGGGGCGCTGGCCGCCGGAAAGCGCGCCCGCTCGGAGACCGGGATCTCCGAGGGCGCCCTGTCGGTGCCCCAGGTGGCCGTGGAGCTGGCGCAGCGCACGCTGGGTGATCTGACGTCGCGCCGGGTGCTGGTGGTCGGCGCCGGCGAGACGGCCGAGCTGGCCGCGAGGGCGCTCGCCGCGCGCGGGGTGGAGGCGGTGTTCATCGCCAACCGCCGCTACGACCGCGCGATCGGCCTCGCCGAGCGCTTCGGCGGTCGCGCCGTGCGCTTCGAGGAGCTTCCCGAGCAGATGGCCGAGGCCGACATCGTGGCCTCCTCCACCAGCTCGCCCCACCATGTGATCGAGCGCGACGCCCTCGCCGAGGTGATGGCCGCCCGCGACGAGCGCCCGCTGCTGTTGATCGACCTCGCGGTGCCCCGCGACATCCACCCCCACTGCCGCGAGCTGCCCGGCGTGACGCTTCACGACATGGACGACCTCCAGGCGCTGGTCGAGCGCAACGCGTCGGGGCGCGAGGCCGAGGCCCGCCGCGCCGAATCGGTTCTGCGAGCCGAGTTGTCTCGCTTCGAGCGTTGGTTCGGGACCCAGGACGTGACCGCGACGATCGCCGCCCTGCGGGCCCGCGGCGACGAGGTCGTCGCCCGTGTGCTGGCCGAGAACGAGGCTCGCTGGGAGGGCCTCACCGAGGCCGACCGGAAGCGGCTTTCGGCGATGGCGCGGGCGATCGCGTCGCGCCTCCTGCACGAGCCGACCCTCAGGCTGCGCCGGACCGGCGACGACGAGGACGCGTACGCCAACGTCGCCGCCCTGCGCGAGCTGTTCGGCCTCGATCCCGAGGCCGAGCCGCTCGACGCCGAGGGCGAGGTGCGCGAGCTCCGGCGCCGCGGCGAGCGCGGCTGAGCGAGGTCTTTCCTTGAGCCTGCGCCTCGGCACCCGTGGCAGCACGCTCGCGCTGGCGCAGGCCGAGTACGTCGCGACCCTGCTCGGTAACGCCGAGGTGGTGCCGGTCGCGACCGAGGACGGCGAGCCCGGCGACAAGTCGCGATTCGTGCGCGGGGTGGAACGGGCGTTGCTCGAAGGCGAGGTCGACCTGGGGGTCCATTCCGCCAAGGACCTGCCGGGCGAGCTTCCGGAAGGCCTGGCGCTGGTGGGCGTCGGCCCTCGCGAGGACCCGGCCGACGCCTTCGTCGGCGATGCGACGGCGCTCGCCGACCTGCGCGAGGGGGCCCGCGTGGGAACCTCGAGCCTGCGCCGCCGGTCGCAGCTGCTGGCGCTGCGCGCCGACCTCGAGATCACCGATCTGCGCGGCAACGTCGACACCCGGCTTCGCAAGCTCGATTCGGACGAGCTCGACGGGATCGTGCTCGCCGCCGCCGGCCTCGCCCGGCTGGGCCGTGGAGAGTCGATCGCGTTTCGCTTCGGCGCCGACGAGATGGTGCCCGCTCCCGGCCAGGGGACGCTCGCGCTCGAGGCCCGGGCGGACGACGAGGCGGCAATGACCGCGGCGGCCGCCGTCACCGACCGGCAGGCGCTGGTGGAGCTGACGGCCGAGCGCGCCGTCGTGTCGGTACTCGGCGCGAGCTGCCAGACGCCGGTGGGGATATGCGCCCGGCACATGGATGGAACGCTGGCGCTTGCGGGGTTCGCCGGCATGCCCGACGGCAGCGAGTGGATTCGCGACGCGGTTCGCGGCGACCCCGATCAGCCCGGGGCCGTGGCGATGGCGCTGCTCGAGCGGCTGCAGTCGGCGGGCGCCGGGGACCTCCTCGAGCGCGCGGAGGCGGCGGGATGACCGGCGGAGGCCTCATGACCGGCGCCCGGCCGGGCGTCGTCTATCTGGTCGGCGCCGGGCCCGGCGATGCCGGCCTGATGACAGTGCGCTCGGTCGAGCTGCTCGAGAGCGCCGACGTGATCCTGCACGACCGCCTGATCCCGGGGGGGGCCTTGGCCCACGCCGGCGCGGACGCCGAGCTTGTCTACGTCGGCAAACACCCCGGCGAGGCAGCGATGCCCCAGCCGGAGATCGAGGAGCTGATGGTCGCCCGGGCGCGCGACGGCCGCAGCGTCGTGCGGCTGAAGGGGGGCGACCCGTTCGTCTTCGGCCGGGGCGGCGAGGAGGCCGAGGCGCTGGCGGCGGCCGGAGTGGATTTCGAGGTCGTTCCCGGCGTCACCGCCGGCGTCGCCGCCCCGGCCTATGCCGGAATCCCGGTCACGCACCGCGACGAATCGGCCGCGGTCGCGTTCGTCACCGGCCACGAGGACCCGGCCAAGGACGAGACCGCGCTCGACTGGGACGCGCTGGCCCGGTTTCCCGGGACGCTCGTGCTCTACATGGGCCTGGGCCATGCCGGCGAGATCGCCGAGCGCCTGATCGCCGCGGGCCGAGACCCGGGCGAGCCCGCGGCCGCGGTCGAGCGGGGCACGCTTCCGGCGCAGCGGACGGTCGACGCCAGCCTCGCCGAGCTGGGCGGGGCGATCGAGTCCGCCGGCCTGCGGCCGCCGGCCATCCTGCTGGTGGGCCCCGTCGCCGGCCGGCGCGAGGCGATCGCGTGGCTGGAGCGCCGGCCGCTCCATGGCAGGCGTGTGGTCGTCACCAGGGCGCGTGCGCAGGCCAGCGGCGTGGCCCGGGCGCTCGGCGCGCTGGGGGCGGAGGTGGTTGAGCTGCCGGCGATCCGGGTCGAGCCCCGGATCGACACGGCGGAGGTCCGCGACGCCATCGCCGGCCTGCACTCCTACGCGCTCGTGTGCCTCACCAGCCCGAACGGCGTGCGGCTGCTGTTCGAGGCTATGCGGGAGCAGGGCCGCGACGCTCGTGCGCTGGCCAACGCGACGGTCGCCGCCATCGGCCCGGGCACGGCTGCCCCCCTCGCAGAGCGCGGGGTGATCGCCGACGTCGTTCCCGACCGCTTCGTGGCCGAGGCGCTGGTGCAGGCGCTGGAGGGGGTCGAGGTGCGCGACAGGCCCGTTCTGGTCGCGCGGGCGGCCGAGGCGCGCGACGTCCTGCCCGAGGCGCTACGGGGCCGCGGAGCGGAGGTCGACGTCGTCGCGCTCTACGAGACGGTGGCGGAGGAGCCGGACCCTGCCGCGCTGGAGGCCGCCGCCGACGCCGACTACGTCACCTTCACCTCCTCTTCGACCGTGCGCAACCTCGTCGGCGCCGTCGGCGACCGCTTCCCGAAGGCGGCGCGGGTCGTCTCGATCGGCCCGGTGACGAGCGAGGCTGCGCGCGAGGCCGGGCTGACCGTGCACGCCGAGGCCGAGCGCCACGACCCCGAGGGCCTGGTCGAGGCCCTGCTCGCCGATGCTTCGGCCCGCGACTAGGGTGGGGCCGTGGCGACACGGCCGATCACGTTTCTCTCGGACTACGGCTACGACGACGAGTTCGCCGGGCTCTGCCGGGCGGTGATCGCGGGCATCGCCCCCGAGGCGAACGTCATCGACCTCACCCACGGAATCCGCCGGCACGCGGTCGCAGAGGGGGCCGCGGTCCTGGCCAAGACGCTGCCCTACACGCCGGCCGGCGTCCATCTGGCGGTTGTCGATCCCGGTGTCGGGTCGCCGCGGCGCGCGGTCGCGGTCCGCGTCGCCGACGACGACCGGGTCCTGGTGGGCCCAGACAACGGCCTGCTGTGGCCGGCGATCGAGCGGCTGGGCGGAGGGCTGGCCGCAGCCGACGTCTCGGTATCGCCGTTTCGCCTGGAGCCGGTCTCGGCGACCTTCCATGGGCGCGACCTGTTCGCGCCGGTGGCGGCGCGACTCGCGGCGGGAGCCACGCTGGAGGACGCCGGCGAGGCGATCGACGCCGCGTCGCTCGTCGCCCCGGAGGCGAGCGCCCCGGTGGTCGAGGAGGGGCACGTCCGCGCTCACGTCGTCTACGTCGATCGCTACGGCAACGCCGCGCTCGACGTCAACCACTCGATGCTGCCCGGCACGGGCCTTCGTCTCGGCCGGCGCGCGTGGGTCGGCGCAGGCGGGATCACGCTCGACGCCGTCTACAGCGTCACGTTCAGCGACGTCTCCCCCGGGCAGCTGATCCTCTACGAGGACTCGTATCGAAGCCTCGCGCTCGCCGTCAACCGGGGCAGCGCGGCCGAGGTGCTCGACCTCTCCGCCGGCGTCGAGGTGACGCTGCGCCCGGTGTGACCTCGGCAGGCTTCGGCAGCCCGCATCGCCATCATCGGGTCACCGACTCGACCAACGACCGGGCGCGCGAGCTGGCGGAGGCCGGCGCTCCGGTGGGGACCGTGGTGACCGCCGCCGAGCAGAGCGAAGGCCGCGGCCGGCGGGGCCGGAGCTGGACCGCGCCGCCGGGCGCGGCTCTCCTGTACTCGGCGATCCTGCGGCCCCTCGACCGGGGGGACGCGCTGCTGCCGCTGGCCGTCCCGCTCGCCGTCTGCGACGCCATCGAGGACGTCGCGCAGGTCGAGTGCCGAGTGAAGTGGCCCAACGACGTCTGGATCGCTGAGCGGAAGGTTGCCGGCGTGCTGATCGAGGCGCGTCCGCCCGAGTGGGCGGTGATCGGCGTGGGCATCAACGTCTCGGTCGCCGACGAGCAGTTCCCCGCCGACCTCCGGTGGCCGGCGACGTCGGTGGGACATGGCGTGACGACCGATGCGATGCGCGAGGCGCTGAACGCCGCCCTTTCGGAGTGGGTCGAGTCCGAGGCCACCCGCGTGCTCAGCGAGTTCGCGCGCCGCGATGCCCTGCGCGATCGAGCCGTCGCCTGGGAGGGGGCGGGCGAGCCGGACGACGGGGAGGGTACCGCCGAGGGGATCGACGAGCTGGGAAACCTCGTCGTCGTCACCGCCCAGGGCTCGCGCCTCGCCCTCGGCGCCGGCGAGGTGAGCCTGCGGCCGCCGCCCGAGGCCTAGGTGCCCTAGGTGGCGGTCTCGTCGGCGTTGTCCTCGGCCGCGTCGAGCTTCTCGCGCTCGCGGCCGTTCCCGCCGTTCTTGTTGCCGTTCCCGCCGTTCTTGTTGCCGTTCCCGCCGCCGGACTTGGAGCCCCTGCGGCGACGGCGCCGGGAGCCGCCCGACTTCGGGAAGTTGCGCAACAGCTCGCGGGCGACGGCCGACGGCTTGCGGGCCATCCGCATGCGCGCGCCCCGCAGGACCTCCTCGGCCTCCGGGGTGTGCGCCACCGCGGCGGCGAGCAGGGCCACCGCCAGGCGGCGGTCCTGGTTGCGGGCCGCGTGCACGATGCGGCGGGCGTTGCGCCCGTGGGCGCGCCCGGAGGAGTTGACGAACAGGCCCAGCAACCGCTTCGTCTCGGGCCAGCGCTGCACCGCGTACTCCTCGTGCAGCTCGCG
>Ga0126311_10001414_pt1 | contig 11667 bp, 5 predicted proteins | sample Plot61_FD_92539 | JGI IMG/M metagenome (GOLD analysis project Ga0126311, IMG submission 92539) | Serpentine soil microbial communities from UC McLaughlin Reserve, CA, USA - Plot61 | ecosystem: Environmental > Terrestrial > Soil > Grasslands | place: USA: UC McLaughlin Reserve, Lake County...
ATGGAGACGCAGGAGGCCCTCGACCACGAAGATCAGGCGACGACGCGCGTCTACGTGGAGGCTGTCGCGGTCAAGCGCGACAAATACAGTGAACGCATCTCCAGGCGCGTGGATTGTTAAAGGGATTCTGTCGCAGGGTTGGCTTCATAGTTATAACCTGCCCTTACGCTCTCGCAATCCCACTCCACGAGCGAGTCTAGTCAGCCCGTTCGCGTGACTAAGAGGCCCGCTTACAGGATGACTTCGGGCAAGGTTAATTCATTAAAGTGACCGAGAGCGGCTGGCGGCTGCTCCACTAACTCAGTCGCAGCCCCTCTGGTCGTCTTACAGTCCGCTTGATGCTGGCAGCGTAGTACGAGGGAGTGTGTGTGCTCGGGTATAAGGCGCGGATCATCAGGCAGAATCACACTCGGCAATGCTTTAATCGAATCTTGACACTTGTATTGGCTTAAACATAAATTCTCCCTTGCTTTCACCTGTATGGTGAGCGCCTAAGAGGCCGTTTGATCTACTCAAAACCTCATCGCCAAAGTCACTGCCAAGTCACCAGAGAAGGCTGCGCACTTTTCGCTTCTTCGACATCAATACCGGTCCGACATATAGAAGTTATTCCGTAATCATGAGTACGAATAAAGCCCACGTCTCACAAATATTCGAGTACTTGCTTGCGCTCAAAAACCTATCGGTTCCGGTCGTCCGCGACCTCAGCGATTACAACGAACGATTGTGGTGGCAAAGCGACCTGCCGGTGGGTGACGGGTGCTCGCTTCACGGCTACTGCGCCAACCCCGACGTATGGCTCGAAGTGCGCAAACAGAACATCCCGCCAGCTCCGCAGCCGCCGACGCAACTCAGGGAGTGGGTGATCGACCCAGGGAGCGAGCCGGACAAGGCACCCGCATACCGCGCTACCATCTCACTGCTCACGCCCGCCGAGATGCGCGAGTATCAAACTCTCACCGCCCGCATTGCCGCTCACCGCAAGGAGGGAGCCGCCGCGCCGGCGCAGAATCTCTTCCCCGATAATTCCGAGGGGGGCGACGAGCTAGCGCGGCTGGAAGAGCGCTTGCGTTTCCTGGAACCGAGGCGCGAGGTAGCGTTCGACGCCGACCCGCGGCGCGTGGCCTTGTGGCGGAAGTGGGTGGAAGAGAGCTGGAAGCCGTGGGCCGAGGCTGCCTTGCCCCTCAAAAAGGTGGAACGCCTTTACGGCGACCTCTTCACCCTCTACCAGCGGCTGCGTCGTGAGTCAGAGACGGTCGAGTTGGTGTGGGGGCACGGCCTCCTGGTTTGGAAGAAAGACGGGCTCAGCATCCGCCGCCATGCCCTCACGACGCGTATGGAGCTGACGTTCGACGTGCTCCGCGGCGTCTTCACGCTCACCCCGGCCGACGCCGGGACGCAGCTTGAGACGGACATGCTGACCGGCATACCACTCCCGAACGCGGAGCACATGTTCGGACTCGAACGCGACGTCCAAGAGCTGGTGATTGACCCGTGGGACGCGGACGCGATCAACCCACTGCTCGGCAGGCTGGCGAACGTTATTGACGAGCGCGGGCGGACAGACCTCGACAGGCTGGTCGGCGGCGGTAGGCTGAGCCACGAGAGCTACCCCGTCATTTATAACGCGCCCGGCGTCTTCCTACGCAGCAGCAGCGGGCGTCAGTGGCAGAGGGATCTGCGCGACATCCTCAACGCGATTCGCGAAGGCTACCCCGTCCCCGAATCGATAAAGGGACTCATCGACGTGGACCAAGCTCCCCCGGGCGAAGGGGAGCAGGCCGCCTGGAGGCCGGTCGGAGAAGACCTGTTGTTCCCGCTCCCGGCGAACGAAGAGCAGAAGGAGATCGTGCGCAGGCTCGCCCGCAACCACGGGGTGACGGTGCAGGGCCCCCCGGGTACCGGCAAGAGTCACACGATCGTCAACCTGGTCGCGCACCTCCTCGCGCACGGCAAGCGCGTGCTCGTCACCAGCCAGACCGAGCGTGCCCTGCGTGTGCTCGGCGATATGATCGACCGTAAGCTGCCGGAGATCGCCCCACTCTGCGTCAGCGTGCTCGGCGGGGACGCGCGCTCGACCAAGGAACTCGAAGAGTCTATCGGGCGCATCTCCGAACAGCTCACCTCTCTGAGTCCGGAGTCGCTCGAACGCCGCATCGCAGAGTTACGCCGTGAGCTGTACGAGACGCGCAACCGGATCGCCAGCACGCGCACGGCCCTCGGCCGCGCGTCCGAAGCCGAGCACGCGACCGTCGCCCTCAACGGCAGGGAGCAGACGCCAGCGGAGGTGGCCGCGTGGGTCTCGACTTACAGAGACATTCACGACTGGTTCCCTGACAACTTAAGCCCTGAGGACGCGCCGCCGCTCGGGGAGGCGGAGATGGTCGATCTCCACCGCCTGCTCGCCGGCCTCGGCGAGGGCGACCAGGCAAGTCTGAGGCAACACCGCCCTTCGCCGGAGCAGTTGCCGACGGCCACCGCCCTGAGGCAGCAACTCGACCGGATGGCTCAGTGCGAGGCCGGCGCCGGGTCGCGCGCCGAACTACTCAAGTCGTGGACGCTGCCGGCTGAGGTCCCGGCGAACGTGCCCGACTGCATTAGGCTCGCCGACGAAGCGTGCCGCCACCTCGAGCCGCTCACGGGTGGCTGGCTCCGCCACGTCCTCAACGACGCGGCGCGTAACCCCGAAGGGGCCGAGGTTTGGCGTGAACTTGTGGACGATTTCCGCCGGCGCAGTCAGGAGGTGCGCGCCGCGGAGCGCGGGCTGGCCGACCTCAACGTCCAAGTGCCGCCTCCGACTGACGCGCGGCAATTCAAAGAGGATTTGCTGCTCCTGCGGGAAGAGTTCGCCAAGGGCGGCGGCCTCGGATTCCTGTTCCGTAAGTGGGGCGGTAAACACACCCTCTACGTCTTGGAGCAGTGCCGGGTGAACGGGTCGGCACCGCGCTCGGCCGAAGACATCGACGTCCTGCTGCGGTACGTAGATATTTCCGAGGCTCGCGAGCGCCTTGTCACCAAGTGGAATAATAGCGTCCGTGACGCCGAGGGCCCGCAGCTCTCGACCGGGACTCCACGGCTGCTGCAGACGCTCGAAGAGCACTTGGAAGCGGTCGAGGCGGCCCTCAATTGGAAGACGGCACATCTCCAGCCGTTCATCGACGTGACCGCAGGGATCAGGCCGCCCGGTCAACAGGCCTACAACGATCCGAAGTGGCTCACGAACTTCCGCGCAGGGCTGCAGGCATATTTCGACCAGGGCGCCGAGCAGATTGAGCGGGAACGCCTCGTACGGCTCGCGCAATATCTCGAAGACGGTGCCTGCGCGGAAAACGCGCACCCGGTATGGGCGAGGCTCCGCCACGCCCTGGCGGACCGCGACAGTGCGGCTTGGGGCGTGGAGCGTGACGAGGTGGCGCGGCTCGCCTCCCTCGAGGGTCAGTTCGATCTCCTGAACAACCTCCGCGGGAGGCTGCGGAGAGTGGCGCCCCGGTGGCTCTCGGATATTGAGGCTTACGCCTGCGGCGGCGGTCTGCCCGAACCCCCCGCGGACTGGCTGCTCGCCTGGGAGTGGAAGCGGGCGGACGCCGGGCTGGTGCGGCACTTAGAAAACACCCGCACCGAAGAGTTGTACCGCACGCTCGACGACGCGATACGCGCGGAGGCCCGTCTCATCGCTGAGTTAGTCGCGCAGACCACTTGGCTCGAACAACTGCGCCGCATCACGCCCGTGCAGAAGCGGAGCCTCCATGCCTGGCTCCAGGCAATCAGGAGGATTGGTAAGGGCACCGGCAAGTACGCTGACAAGCACCGCGCCGACGCCAAGCGGGAGATGGCCGTCTGCCGCGGTGCCGTCCCCGTCTGGATCATGCCGCTTGGCCGCGTCATTGAGAACCTACACGCGGCGGGCGACCGCTTCGACGTGGTCATCATCGACGAGAGCAGCCAGAGCGACCTCTTCGCCTTAAACGCCCTCTTCCGGGCCGAGCGGGCCGTGATCGTCGGGGACGACAAGCAGATCAGCCCGGAAGGGGTCGGGCGGGAGCAGACCGAGGTAAACATGCTGATCGAGCGCCACCTCGTGGGCGTCCCGCAGCGCGCCCGCTTCACGCTGCAGGACAGTCTCTATGACATGGGCCTCAGGGTCTTCCCCGGCCACCTCATGCTGAAGGAGCATTTCCGGTGCGTCCCGGAGATTATCCAGTGGAGCAACGACATGTTCTACGGCGGCGACATCAACCCGCTCCGCCTGCCGTCGCTCAGCGAACGGCTCGACCCGGCAGTCAAGGCCGTGCGCGTCGCAGAAGGGAGACGTGACGAGGGCACGAGGGATTACAACGAGCCCGAGGCGCGCGCCCTTGTCGAGAAGGTCGTCGAACTCTGCGGCCGCGAGGAGTACCGCGGGCGGACCATGGGCGTGGTCTCCCTGCTCGGGAAAGACCAGGCTTTCCTCATCGAGCAGCTACTGCGGGAGCAGCTCGGCGAGCAGGAGATGGTAGGGCGCTCCGTCGTATGCGGCGACGCCTACTCGTTCCAGGGGGACGAGCGCGACGTGATGTTCCTCTCGATGGTCTCGGCGCCCAACGTGCGGAGCGGCGTACTCAACAAGACTTCGGACCGGCAGCGGTTCAACGTCGCGGCGAGCCGCGCGCGCGACCAGATGTGGCTCTTCCACTCCGTCGATTTAAAGGACCTGAACTCGGAGTGCATGCGGTCGCACCTGCTCAGGTACTGCCTCGACCCGCAGCGGACGCAAGCCTCGATGCAGAAGGCCGAGGCCGTCTTTGACCGCTACGGCTCGAGCGAGTTCCATAAGGAGGTGCACCGGCTCATCACCGCGCGGGGCTACCGCGCCGTCCCCGAATACAAAGTCGGCACGCACCCATACCAGATAGACACCGTGGTCGAAGGGCTGAACTCGCGCCTCGCCGTGGAGTGCGACGGCGACAGGTGGCACGGCCTAGACCGATGGGAGGCTGACTTGGAGCGGCAGCAGGTGCTGGAGCGGGCGGGCTGGAAGTTCTGGCGTTTGCGCGCGAGCGTCTTCTACCGCGACAAGGATAAGGCTATGGAGCCCCTCTGGCAGTTGTTGGATTCGATGAAGATATACCCGGCCGGCTCCGAACTCCAACCGACCCAATAACAGGCGGCAGTAGGGCATCACCGGGAATATGAAATGAGTTGCGATCAGGCGTGGCATTCGACCGCGTGGAATTAATAAGGAAGAATAAGAGATGTCAATCCACATTTCGGCGCGCTTGGCCTGGCACATGGACGGTTGGAACGGCCGCGTCTGCCAAAATCCGTCTGCGAATACCTGGTGTATCGGCCGACACTCATATCCAGGGACTGCCATCGCTGAACGCCGCGACCTCGAGATCGAACAGGCCAACAAAGGAAAACTGTGTACGGCGATCAAGGGAGATTACATACCGCCCTGCATCTACAGCATCAACGCGTTCGGCTCCGAAGAGCTGACCGCGTACGCCGACCCTCCCGAGTTCTTCGGGGACGCCACCCGGCAGAAGAGATGGCCGCTCCCGCCCTCGACCGTTTGCGTCTGGCCCTTCGAGGAGATGTACCACGGCGAAGGGGTCCGCACGGAAGACGATTCGCGCTACGACTACGACGCACGCCTCCTGAGGGCTCAGGAATATTTCGCCGAGATAGAGAACGACCGGAGCCTGATCTTCTACTACGCCAACTACAGCAACCCGTTCAGTGAAGAAGACCAGAAACACTACGTCGTCGTCGGCCTCTCCCGGGTCAGGAGGGTCGGGGAGATCCTAAAATACGAGAACTGCTCGAGGGAGACGAAGGAGAGGTACGGCGGAGGCTTCATCTGGCAGTGCAACATCACCTCGCACTATCCGGACGAGGGCCTGCGGTTGCCGTACCACCTCTACCTGGACCGGCCTGAAGTGTTGGAGAAGATTCTGCTCGTTCCCGACAACCCGCGCAACTTCAAGTACGCTACCCGCCAGTTCGATGACGACGAGGCCCTGAGCCTGATCGAACAGTTCCTGGACGTCGCCGCGGCCCTCCGGGAGATGGGGGACACCACCGAGAACTGGCCGGTCCGCATCGAGTGGCTTCAGTCGCTGATCGCGGAGATAGCGCAGAACCGCGGGCTGTACCCCGGCCTTCTGAAGGTGCTCGATTATTTGAAGTTCGGCGAGGCCATCCGCTTCTGCAAAGACAAGATCGCCGAAGGCAAAGAGCAGAAGGTGAAGGACGCGGTTTTCGCTTTCCTGGACGGCAAAGCGAGAACCATCCCCGGTCTCATGCTCCCAACCTCTAGGCAGCAACAGGTGCAAAGGGCCTGGAAGCTTCAGGGGGCCGATGGGCAGCGGCTCCTGCGTGACGTGCTGCCCCGCTTCGCCATCCCGCCCGAGCAAATCGAGCGCATCCTGGCCAGGGATCGGGCGAAGAACTGCATCGAGGCGTCGCTTAAGGAAATTGCTGAAAACCCCTACATCCTGTGCGAGCAGTATGTCGGTGATAATGCCGACGACGCGATAACGTTCAACCAGATCGACCACGGCATGTTCCCCTCGCCGGAGGTCGGCGGTGAAGCCCTGGCAGAGACGGACGACTGGCGCCGCCTGCGCGCCCTCTGTGTCGAAAGACTCCAGAGGGACGAAAAGCACACGTTCTTGGTCGCCCCGCAAGTGATCCAGGAGGTCAATCGCCGTCTCAGTTACCTGCCCGACTGGAAGGCGCAACAGTTCACAGACGAACACCTGGAGGTCGACGTGGAGGAATTCTCCGGGGCCCTGACCTTCCGCGAAGAGGAAGGAAGAAAATACCTCTACCTGAATACCGCTTACGAGGACGAAAGGTATATCGAAGAGCAGATCAGGTTTTTAACCAGGGGGGCTGACATCCCGCTGAGGGCGCCGGTGACAACGGCCCACTGGGAGAACTTCCTCTACAACCCGAAGAGCAAGCTCGCCGAAAGGAATCCGAAGGAGTACAAGAAGGCGATCCGCGGGCAGGCTGAGGTCTGCGAGAAAGTGTTCGTACGGCCGGTGTGCGTGATCTCCGGCGAAGCCGGCACCGGTAAGACCACGGTCATTAAGGCCGTCATCCAAGCCATCGAAAAGGCGCACGGCACCGGGACGTCCTTCCAGCTGCTCGCGCCGACGGGGAAGGCGGCCGACCGCATCCGCGAGGCGACGGGGAAGCCCGCCGCGACCATCCACTCCTTCCTCGCCAGCCCCAATCGTGACTGGCTCAACGACAACTTCACCTTCAAGAGGGACGGCGGTCGCCAGGAGGCCGGCATCTCCACTTACATTATCGACGAAGCGTCCATGCTCGACCTCGATTTGGTGGCCGCCCTCTTCCGCGCCATCAAGTGGAACACTGTCCAGCGGCTGATCTTCGTCGGTGACCCTAACCAGTTGCCGCCCATCGGGCGCGGGCGCGTCTTCGCCGACATCATCGACTGGCTCACCGAGCAGAACCCCGAGAGCGTGGGCAAACTGGAGATTAACATCAGGCAGATGGAGGGCGTGCTCAAAGGGGCCGGCACCGGCATCATCGACCTGGCGAAGCTCTACACGCGCACCGCGCTGGCCGATGTGAAGGACGAAGATGCCTCCTCGGAGGCAGAGCAGATGCTCCGGCGGATGCAAGAGGAGGGCGACGTCTCCGACGACCTTCGGGTTCTCTACTGGAAAGACCCGGACGAGCTGTACGAGAAGCTGGCCAACACCATCGTCGCCGACATGAAGGAGGACTCCGGCCAGGAATTCGACGAGGACCGACCCTACGAACTCTGGGACGCCGCCTTCAAGCGCGGCGGCGAAGTGAGGAGACCCGAGTACCAGCAGATCATGTCTCCTTACAGGGGCGAGGAGTTCGGCACCGAACTCCTGAACACCCTCCTCCAGAGGCACCGTGCCGGGCGCGAGGAGATCGAGCACCGCTACCAGCTCGGCGGCATCGCCCCGTTCGATAAGGTCATCCAGATCATCAACCGGCGCAGATCTAACGGCCCTTGGGGCTGGAACACTCTGACGCATAAGAATGAGAGGCTGGAGGAACTCTTCAACGGCGAGCTGGGGTTCGTGAAGGTCCACGGTTTAGATAAGGGCTACTGGAAGAGCCCGACCTTCTCCCTCAGGAAGTTTCAGGTGGTCTTCTCCCGCAAGCCGCACTTCTGGGTCGAGTACAAAAGCGGGGATGTCGAGTCTAACCTCGAGCTGGCTTACGCGATCTCCGTGCACAAGGCGCAGGGCAGTGAGTTCGAGCGGGTCTATTTCATCGTCCCCAAGTACAAAAAGGCGCTGCTCTCGAGGGAGATGTTTTACACGGGCATCACGAGGGCGACCCGCCATTGCACCGTCCTGGTGCAGGAAGACGTCTCCCCGCTTTTCTCCTTGCGCCGGCTCGAGAACTCACACCTGCTGGGCATCAACTCGTCCCTCTTCGACTTCAAACCGGCGCCGGATGAACTGCTGCGCAGGCGCGACTGGTATGAAGAGGGGAGGATTCACCACACGCTCACCGAATACATGGTGCGGTCGAAGTCGGAAGTCATCATCGCGAACATGCTTCACGAACGGGGGATCGAATTCGAGTACGAGGTGCCCCTATACGCCCGCGACGGCAGCGTCTATCTGCCGGACTTCACCATCAACTGGCGCGGAGATAAGTGGTACTGGGAACATCTGGGGAAGATGGACGACGCGAAGTACCGTAAGGACAACGAGGAGAAGCTAAGGTGGTACGAGAAATTCTTCCCGGGGCGGTTGGTTACAACCGTCGAAACGGGGAAGGGGAAAGGCGCTAATCTGAGTAAAGACGCGGACAAGATTATTAAGAAGCATTTCTCATGATAGTGGACAGCCATAGTATTAATAGAGGGCATGAGAGGCATGCTTAGGGCTGCCCCAGTTGTGGCAACCAAGGATGGTAGGGTTCACAATAGAGACGGACCTGAACCCTCAGGTGTGGGCTTGTATAGAGAAAAATCTCCAGCGCCCAGTTTTAGACACGCTCGCCCTATCTGGTAAGGCCCGACGCCGGCTTGCGAAAGCGAAGCGCCGTCACCAGGGCCCCCACCGCGACGAGCAAAAGTGCTAGGGCATTGAGGACGGGGCCTGCATGCTCGGCGGCGGAAACAATGAATGATGCCGCTAGGATTCCGGCCCCGAACGCTAACTCGATGAGTCTTCTCACCAGCAAGAAGGCGAGATACAGGCACACCAACATGCCGAGCATGATCCATGCCTGCGAGAACAGCGCGGTCGTCCTGCCGTACAGTGGGACGTGGATCAAAGCGAACCCGACCCAGCCTCTCGGGAAGAAGTCGAAGCAGAGGTGGACGGCCGAGGCGAGGCTAAAGCCGATGATGAAGGAGCGGAACGACGGCGCCTTACCCTTCGCCCGCGCCGACAGGAAAAGCAGTGAAGGGACTATTAAGCCGTGCGTCACGGCGGAGCGGTGGAGCAGCAACCGCGGGGAGATAAGCCATTGAAATCGCGTGTCTACGTCCGGGAAATGTAGCCCGAGGGCGGCGCCCAAAAGCAACCACACGAGCGTTAAGGCGATGTAGTGCCTTGCCGGGTTCTGCTCGCTATACATCTCTTACGAATATACTTTCAGCTCTGGCTCCTAGTCATAGGGTAGCCCTTCGGCAAATCCTTCGTCATCGCTGCCCCGGCAGATCGAGACGGTCAACGAGCGCCATCACCTCCGCGTATGCCTCCGCGAAAGGGATAAAGGTATAACGCGTTGTCGCCTCCAGCTCTTCGTACCCTTCAGCGGCCCTGGCCTTGATCTCTTGGCCCCTGAAAGCCTCCCGCGAGACCGGAACGGAGCGCGCGGCGGCCTTGCGTATCAGGTATTCGGCTACTTTAGCTCGGTCTAAGTCCTCCCCACCCCGCAGGATAACCGCAATATCCAGCATGTCCTGGCGCCGCGAGCGGTTACGAATCGGCTGCTGCAGCAGCGCCCGCAGTTTCTCGGCCACGATGTCTTCGAGCGTAGAGACCGCCAGCGGGTGGGCGGCGTCGATGTCGACCCCCACCGACGCGCAGATCGGCTCGTTGAGGCTGATCTCGACGGGCACCACGGCAGACACGTCCTCATTACGCTCTATCTTCTGCCGACTCCGAAGGTCGTCGGGCAGAGCGTAGCCGATCTTCACGTCGTAGGTGATGAACGTCTTATTCTCGCCCGGCGGGTTCTGTCTTACCCTCTGGACTCGGTAAGCGACGCCGGTCTCGCGGCCGGCGCGCGCCAAGCTGGCCGTCAGTAACTCCTTAATCCGCCCGGCCCCGAGGTCCGACTCCCTCGCCGAGAAGTCCAAGTCTCTTGTGCTTCGATTCGGCTGCCAGACGAAGTCGAGCGCGTTCCCACCTTTGAAGACAAGCGTCTCGCTCAATGCCTTCGAAGACGCGACTGCCCGCAGCACACCGTACTGGGCGAAGCGGAATCTCGCCTCGCCCACCGGCAGCCCCGTCTCCGCCGCCCACCGCGCCGTCTCGGCGAAAGAAGTGGGGTAGAGGTTCTTCACCCAACTCCCTCACGGAGCGCGCCCGTGGGCGCGTTGATCGACAGTTTCCAGCGCTCGCTAAAGGTCGGCGCGAAGGGTGCGCTCCCCAGCAGCCGGCTTGACCCCCCGCGCTTGGCCTTTCCCGGCCATTCGGCGACGGCCGGGCTCGAGAGCCCCAGTTCCTCCAAAATGAACCCGGCCCGCTGTCTTAGTACGGCAACGTCGAAGAGTTCCACGTACCTGATGACCTCATCCAAGTCGATCAGATCGCGGTAGCCCGCCCACCCCCTGAGCACGCTCTCGAAGCCGCCGCACCACTCGGGTTGGAGTAGCCCGTCGAGCAGCGTCCGCTCCGGCGTGGTGACGCGCACGGGGTAGCCGCGCGGCGAGTACTCTCTGGCGCCGAAGAGGCGGTCGGCTGAAAGCCGGTGCCACCTGATGGAATGGCCGAAAATCTTACCCGCGGCGCGTCCCCTCACCAGCGAAAGTCCCTCCCAATCCTCGGGCGTCGTGCCCGGAGGGAGCATCCCGCCTGACCCGTGGTCGGGGATCGTTGCCTGGATCTCTTTCGGGAGGTCATCCGTCATCTGGTGGAAGGCCATGGCGGACTGGTGGCTGATCGTAGCGAAGGGCTGAAGTTCCATCAGGATCTCCGCCTCTTCGACGGCCTCCGAGCGGGCGTAAGGAAGCGTTACCAGGTATAGGTGGGAAAGTTTGGGGATGGGCTCTAGATCGCCTTTTTTCGCCAAGCGCCTGAGCACAGGGCGGAGGTCGTAGACGCTGGACGGCATGTTCTCCCATCGCCGCCGCTCGGGTGGGAGCGTGAGAGTAGCGCGGCGAAGTAGCACAGCCGCACGCCAGTCAGAGAGTACCCTGCGATTCTCCGCGGCGAGCGCTTCGGCCAGCACGTTCATAATCGAGTATTTAGGGCGCTGGTAAATCACAAATCAATCTTTATCCTATCCCCCACCGTCCTTAGGACGGTGGGGGATAGGATAAATCATTATTTTGTGATTGTCAATCTCCTGAAACGCAAGTCCGAGCGCCCCCTCTGGACAAGACACGACAGGGCGGGCAAGCCCGGCGCGCCGCTCACCTCGCACGCCTTCGTCAAGAATCTCAAACGCTACGCTAAAGAGGCGGGCCTCGAACATATCCACAAC
>Ga0126311_10001415_pt1 | contig 11666 bp, 5 predicted proteins | sample Plot61_FD_92539 | JGI IMG/M metagenome (GOLD analysis project Ga0126311, IMG submission 92539) | Serpentine soil microbial communities from UC McLaughlin Reserve, CA, USA - Plot61 | ecosystem: Environmental > Terrestrial > Soil > Grasslands | place: USA: UC McLaughlin Reserve, Lake County...
ATGCCAGTCCGTCTGCCTATAAAAACTGGCTGGAACATGTTGTCAGCTATACTACTAAAAATTTGCCCGAAGAAAAACGCTTTGTGTTCATCAATGCCTGGAATGAATGGGCAGAGGGGACCCATCTCGAACCCGATCACCGCTACGGGTATGCCTATCTTCAGGCAACTGCCGATGCAATACAGAGTCCAGACAACCCAAAGTTTTCCTATCCATCCGGCTGGAAAATTCTTTTTGTATCACATGATGCCCACAAGGGAGGTGCCCAGTCCGCTCTGTTGAGTACGCTTGAATGGTTTAAGGAGCACACGTCGATTTCTATTAAGGTGTTATGTCTGGAAGGCGGCGCTTTGCTGCCTCGCATTCAAGCATTGGCAGATACGGTCGTTTTGAGCGAATTACAAAATTCCGGGGTTTGGGAGGCGGGAGAATTGACAAAACGCCTTTTGGATTTTTGTGGCTGGAAACCTGACTTGATTTATGGCAATACAGTGGTGGCAGGTAAGGCATATCACTGGCTCCATACCCTGCGAGTTCCCATCCTGACACATATCTACGAATTGGAAATGAGCATCCAACGCTATGCCGCTGAATGGATGGGGGATGTCTTGAAATACTCGGTTCAATATATTGCTCCCTCGAATGCGGTCAAGGACAATCTGGTCAAAAACCACAATGTTGAACAAAATAAAATCATGGTGGTACATGGGGCTGTTTCCAATGAGCCATTACCTCTTTACGAATCTGATCAGGAAAAAAACCGGGAAAGAAAAAAACTCGGGTTGGATGCCGAAAAATTGTTGATTGTTGGCTGTGGTCTGGGCATGCCCTTTCGGAAAGGCGCTGACCTTTTCATCCAATTGGGGGAGGCTGTGCGCCAGCGGGGCCGCACTGATTTTCATTTTTATTGGATCGGTGACTTCGAAGACTCTGAAAGTGACCCGATCTACGGAAGTTGGGCCGCCCATAAAGCCAAATTAGAAAAACACAATTTGGGAGACTTTGTAACATTTCTTGGTTATAAGGAGAATTTCAAGGACTATTTTCAGGCAGCGGACATATTTTTGCTGCCGTCCCGGGAAGATCCTTTGCCGCTGGTTGCCATTGAAGCTGCAAAGTGTAGTTTGCCGCTGGTTTGCTTTGCCGACGCCGGGGGAACTCCGGATTTGGTTGGGGACGATGCCGGCTTTGTCGTGCCTTTTGAAGACCTCGAAATAATGACCGAAAAAATTCTTGAATTAATGGACGATGCCAGCCTTCGATCGGCGCTGGGGAAGCGCGCAAGGGAGAAATTTCTTTTATCCTTCACAGTGGAAAGTACTACGCCAAACATACTTTCCACCTGCCGCCAGGTGGCAGGTCAAAAACCTGCAGTTTCGATCATTGTGCCCAACTACAATTGTGAAAAGTATCTGGAAAAAAGATTGGATAGTATTCTACATCAGACCTTCAAGGATTTTGAACTCATTCTGCTCGACGACTCTTCTACGGATCATAGTTTGGAGATCATAGAAAAGTATTTACATTACTCCGGTGTAACGCTTTTGAAAAATCACACGAATAGTGGCAACACGTTCAGGCAATGGCACAAAGGGTTTTTAGAGGCAAAAGGGGATATCCTTTGGTTTGCAGAGGCTGATGATTTCTGCGAACCTGACTTTTTACAAAGTCTATTGCCAGCGTTCAATCATCCCTCTGTTTCATTATCCTATTGCGACTCCTTAACCGTAAACGAATCCGATAGAGTGACAGGCGATTATGACTCTTACCTGAGTGATCTTGACTCTCATCACTGGAAATCCTCCTATCAGGTTACGGGATCGCAGGAAATTAATTTTGGGCTTGGGGTTAAGAATTCCATCCCAAATGCCAGCGCAGTGCTTATTAGAAAAAGCTGCATTTCTGAGGCTTTGTTCAATGAGATATTTCAGTTCAAATTTTCTGGTGACTGGTTTTTTTACACGCAGGTAATTAAAGGGAGGTATATTGCATTTTGCTCTGAAAAATTAAATTATCACCGTAAACATCATCAAACTGTTACATCGAAATTCAATACAGACAAATCTGCAATTCAAATACTGATTAAAGAACAGGAAATAATTCACGAACATATTCTGGAAGCATTTCATATTGATTCGAGTTTTTTGAATAAATGGGAAACCCACGTAGCTGGCCAATTAAATACGTTATATCCAACAATCTTAAAAGATGATTTTAATAAATACTATCCATACAATGTAGCGAAAGAAAAAATTAATACGGCAATTACTAAGAGTGAGCATTGCAAAAGATTGGTTTTTCTTACAACAAACGATGGTGCGCCCAACGGAGGCAGTGAACAATTATATATAGAATCTGCCATTGAATGCAGAAAGCGCGGCCACGATGTAATGGTCATCATAAAAAAATGGGATCCTGTGCCCCATTTTATTCAAAAGTTCTATGATATTGGCATTACCGTTCTTTTTAAAGGCCAGGATGATTTCAATCAGATGCTGTTATTTAAACCTGATCTGTTGGTTGTTTCCACCGGCGATCAGGATGAAGGAATTGACTGGTATGAGCAGTGTCGCTTGCACAATGTTTCTTATGTAATAATAAATCAGCTTACTAAAGAGCCTGACTATTGGCCCATCAGATGGGAAGTGAATAAACAAGTTAAGAATGGGTATCTGGGCGCTGCGAGAGTTTTTTTTACGTGTAAGAACAATCATAAGGTGATGGAGAAAAGGCTCAATTCAAAAATTCCTAATGCAGCCATACATTACAACCCGTTTCATATTGACAAGAACAGCGTTGTTCCCTTTCCATCCATGGAGAATGGCTTGAAGATAGCCATTCCAGCGAATCTTTCGCGGGTACATAAAGGTCAACATCTGGCAATTGAACTTTTTAGCCAAAAGAAATGGAGAGAACGGCCAATACAACTTAACTTATATGGTGAGGGCTACGATGAGCAAGTCCTGAAAGAAATGACCAAACAATACCAGTTGAACAGCGTATTTTTTCATAAACATACTCATGATTTACTGACCATCTGGCGTGATAATCATGCCATATTTATGCCTTCGTTTATGGAAGGACTACCTCTGGTGCTGGTCGGAGCCATGATATGCGCCCGGGTCCCAATCCTGACTGATATTGGAGCACATCGTGAAGTTGTAGATGACAATATCAGTGGTTTTATCGCTGCAAAACCAAGTGTTGAAGCGCTTGACGAAGCACTGGAAAGGGCATATCAGAAATCAGCTCTATGGGAGGAAATGGGCCAAAAAGCAAGAGAGAAAATCCTGGCTTATCTCCCTGCGAATGACCCTGTTGATGATTTCATATCGAAGATAATTCCTCTTACAGACAAAAAAGAAAGACGGTAGACTGGAATGTAGATTGCCAGTTGACAAATTGTTTTTTTATATGAACATACTGCCAACTCAGCGATCTCGACTGAAAGCATGTTGGTGATTTCACTCCCCGTATCTGATGCGGAGATCAAAATGGTCCTGTTTCATTAATTAGACGCTGATTCTTGGATCAATTTGTGGCAAGCATCCCTAAACGACCTGGCAAAAAAAGGTATACTGGACTCTGGATGCGAGTGAAAAAGTTTTGCACTTAAAAACATGGATGCAGTTCGGTGATTTGGCATTCTATTTTGTGTTAGCATATTTTTTTGATTCTCCAACGTTTTTCACCCTCTTATTAAGGACTATGGCTGGACCTTGCCCATTACAGCAATGGTGCCCACAGGATTTTTCCATAGTTTTAGAGCGAAAATAAATAATAATGCAATGCATACAGGATCTAATTCATGAATTGTCTTGTGCTTGGCGGCAATGGTTTTATAGGTTCTCATCTTGTTGATCAACTTCTTGCAAACGGACACAAAGTGCGGGTTTTCGATAAAAACGAGGAATATTATCGCAAGCCCATCTCCTCCGTGGATTATCAATATGGCGATTTTGGCAATCGTGGACTTTTAATGGAGGCGCTGACCGATATTGATATAGTATTTCACCTTATTAGTACTACATTACCCAAAACGTCGAATGATGACCCTGCCTTTGATGTACAGTCCAATGTGATTGAAACGCTGTTCTTACTGGAACAGTGTGTCGCACGGAAAGTAAAAAAAATCATCTTCATCTCATCCGGAGGGACGGTTTACGGTAAACCGTTGGTATTGCCAATCTCTGAGAATAGCCCGACAGATCCTGAATGTTCTTATGGGATTACCAAACTTGCCATCGAGAAGTATTTACATCTATATTGGTTTCTTTATGGATTGGATTATTGTGTTTTACGTCTTGCCAATGCCTATGGAGAAAGACAACGGCCAACAGCAACTCAAGGGGTCATCCCGGTATTTTTGGAAAGAGCGCTACAAAATGATGAGATTGTAGTATGGGGTGATGGCTCTGTTGTGCGGGATTATATATATGTCACTGATATAGCACGCGCATTAGTAGAAGCATTAAACTATTCAGGGGAGATGAAGATCTTTAATATAGGCTCCGGACGCGGTCATACCCTAAACGAGGTTATCCACGTCATTGAAGGTGTTACCGGGCGTTCGTTGCAGGTAAAATATACTGATAGCCGTCCTTTTGATGTCCCGATCAGCGTGTTGGATATATCACGGGCAAAAAATTATCTAAACTGGATCCCTATGACCCTACTTTTTGAAGGCGTTGAAAGTATGTATGCGTGGATGTTGAAGGAGTCGAAAGGCCATTAAATTCTTGTTTTCTGTACCGGATGAGCATTATTCATCAGTGGCGGATTACATGGTTTGTAAAAAGAAATAAATGCTATGGGCCAGGTCATGCCTGCGAATCATGTTCACTTCCTGATTGTAATTTTGGGATCACATTTTGATGTAAGAGGTAGTATTGTGGTGAAAGAGATACTCAGAAAAACGTTTCGCAGGTCAAAATTGTTGCTCAACTCTCAGCCCAAGTTTCAAAACTCGGGATACTGTTATGCGTGCGGACAAGAAGCGAGTTTTGTTGCTTACGAAGATTGGTGGCGTGATCATTATGTATGTGTTCATTGCGGATCAATTCCTCGAGAACGTGCGACCATGTATTGCATCGAAAAATTCTTTCCGAACTGGAAGGATTTGATAATTCATGAATCATCTCCAGTGAATCGAGGAACCAGTGAAAGATTGCGTCTGGAAACAAAGGATTATATCCCGAGCCAATATTTTCCAGATATTCCTACGGGAACACTTTATTCATCGTTCAGGTGTGAAAACTTTGAAAAACTGACGTTCTTGGATAATTCAATTGACTTGCATATTAGCCAGGATGTATTTGAACATATATTTGATCCTGCACAGGCATTTAGGGAAATTGCCAGAACGCTGAAGCCGGGCGGTGCTCATATTTTCACCACGCCCTTGGTAAACAAAAATTCACCTACTGAGTGGTGTGCGCGATTATTGCAGGATGGGACTATAGAACATTTGATTCCCCATCCGGAGTATCATGGAAACCCTGTTTCTGAAAACGGTTCTCTTGTAACAGTACATTGGGGGTTTGATATTGTTAAGTTTATCCATGAGGCATGCGGCTTGTTTACAGAAATGGTCTATATTGATGCGCTGGAACTTGGGATAAGAGCAGAATATATTGAAGTGTTAATAACACGGAAATTTTAAGATAATTTAATTCTCCTTACAGTTGATATTTCATAGCGGAGCAATCAAGGAGTTGCTTTATGAACGCAGTTAAGATTTTTGCTCAAGGTACAAACAGTTGGCGTCCGCACAAACATATTGCAGCCGCACTTGTCATTGCATTCAGCCTGATTCTCTTTTACAGGGATGTAATTTTTAACGGTCGAACATTCCTTATGGAAACAGCTGCACCCGGTACTATGCCTGGTGCGGGGCCCTATGAATACGAGGGTGTTAGTCCAGGTTTTGTAGCTAACGATCCAGGGGCAATTGCCTGGCAAATAGAACCATTTAACAGGTTTATATCAACATCTGTAAAAAAGGGAGATTTCCCACTATGGAATCCTTATGCAGGGCTGGCAGGTAGCCCTTTGCTGGCAGATGGCCATACGGGATCTCTCGAACCCATACAATTTTTTTTCTTTTTCCTTCCTGACAGGTTTTGGCCTCTTGCAATTGATTTCCAGCTATTAATACGATTCTTTATTGCCGGTTTTACCTGCTATCTGTTTGCTCAAAGGCAAAAGATAAACTTTTTCGGTAGTGTTTCTGCTGGCATCTTATTTATGTTATCAAGTTATTTTGTAACCTATGGCAATCACCCCCAAGTCAAAACCGAGGTGTTATTGCCATTGGTCTTATATGGTTATGATCGCCTTGTTGATCCTGAAGATCGATCAGGCTTCTGGTTTTGTGCTCTGTTTATAGGTTGGGCAATCATTGCAGCCATGCCCGAATCAACCTTCTTTGCATTATTTCTGGGTACGTTATGGTATTTTTACAAGTCAATCCTGCATGGGTACAAAAACGGTCAGGCTTTTTATGAAGCAAAAAACCTTATTTTGAAATATTTAGGCGCTACGACTATTGGTTTTTTTATTGCCGCCGCTTATTTGTTGCCTTTTTTTGAATTCGTGTTGCTATCCAAAAGCGTTCACACTCCCGGCACAGTGGATCATGCATATGCGTTACAGTTACTACCAGGCTTAATTTTCCAAATCCAACCTAACTTCTTTCTGCATATTGGTTTTTTTGCAATCTTTTCCCTGATATTTTCACTGCTTAACTTCAAAAATTGGCTGAAGTACCAGCAGCATATTATTTTCTTTAGCTTATATGCCGTTATCTTCCTATTGATCTTGTTTGGCTTTCCACTCACCAACTGGATAAGGCATTTGCCGGTTTTCAATCAATTAGTTCTTGGGAAATATTCCATCCCATCCATTGTTTTTTGTCTTGCCATCCTGGCAGGTATTCTTATCGACAGAGTCAGCGACCTCCCACTATCCTATAAGAAATTGTCACTTTCCTTGCTTATTTTGTTTCTTATTTTTATTGGTATTCCAAGGATAAAAAATCTGGAATCGTTATCTAATTTCTCATCTGACCTAGAATTTATTTATAGAGACCTCGGATTGATCGTTAGCGTATCAATCATCCTTTATGTACTGGCTTTCTACCAAAGCAGACGTGTAGTTAGTCATTACGTGGTACAGTTTAGTTTCTTAATTATTGTTGCTTTCGAACCTTTCTTCTGGGGAACACGGATAAATAGACCCGAGCGCTTTGATCCATTCCAGGCGCCACCTTTTATAAGTTATCTAAATAAAAACGAGGACTTTAGAATCTTCGGATCCGATGGCACGCTTTATCCGAATATTTCCACTGCTTATGGCATTCCAGATATTCGCTGGCTACATGCATTGGCGTCTGAGCGCGCCTATGATTTTTCGACCAGATTCATTGAATCTAATGAAGTCAACACCATGCGATTGACGGGTACGACCTTACCAATTTCGGATAGGATGTTCAGTCTACTAAATGTAAAATATGTATTAAGGCAGAATTCATTCACAGAAAACTTTGATAATTGTTCATCAAATACTGATAGTCAGCCGTATTTTGGGCAAAGTGGGCTCAATCGATTAATTTATGAAGAGAATCGCAACAAGAAATCGCCTTTGAATATTAACGGTGCCACCAAGATGAGCATTTTTGCCCATCCACCTCAGAGCATTAACCTAACTCTTCTTATCCCAAAGGAACCTTCAAAACTTGATTTTTCGATCGGGCTAAACCCAGAGGTATTTCTGCCGGAATACGGCGATGGAGTAACTTTCAGAGTTATTTTGCTGGAACAAGAAAACAAGGTTGAATTATTTTCAAAATACATCGATCCGAAGAACATTCCTTGCGACCGAAAGTGGTTTGACGAGAGCATAAATCTGGAAAAATGGGCTGGCAAAGAAGTTACCTTGAGATTTACAACGATTGGTGGTCCACTCGAAGATATCTCTTACGATTGGGCCTACTGGGGAGATATCCGGTTGACAGCCATTTCTGATACCGATGAGGTCTCTGGAGAAATCGCCGACACGACCTATAACCTGGCATACCACGATCAGGATATATTGATTTATGAAAACAAAGATGTTTTTCCTCGCGCTTTTGTGGTGTACCAGGTTAATAATGTTCCATCTTTCAGCCATGCTCTTGATGTGATGAATACCCCCAACCTGGACCTTCGACAAGTTGGAGTAGTAGAGAATCTACCAACTGAATTAGAGAATATAATCAACCAGAACAATCCGCAAATACAATCCATTAATGGGAAGATAAAATTTATCAGGTCAGGCGAATTAAATGTCGAAGTTAGTACCAGGGCACCGGGTTTACTAATCGTTTCGGATCAATATTATCCCGGTTGGAGCGCATATGTGGATGGCAAGACTACACAAATATATGCTGTCGATGGTATTTTGAGAGGACTCTTTTTAGAGGCGGGAGAGCATGTAGTAGAATTCAAATATAGACCCCTCTCCTTCATACTTGGTGGGATATTCAGTGCTGTGTTCCTGTTAACAACTGTTTTTTTCTTAATCTTCTATACTCGTGCAGCAAAAAACATCAAGAATAATTCATCTGACTACAAAGAACAGGCAGAATTCCGGTAGCTCCTGAATGCCAGTCCGGTTTAGAAAAAATTTTGTGAAATTTGTAATCAATATGAAGTTCCCGCGAAACATGAAGGTTCTCAACATTGTGTCCTCAGTAACAAGAGATATTAAGAGATAAGTCACTTTAAAAGATTGTCTCCATAGGATAGAATGGCCAACCGTCGTACTATAGAAATCATCTAGCCCATAGGAAATTTACATCATTGCATTAAAGATATAGGCTTGAAGAGTGAATAATTTGATATATCTGGATCACTAAGGTCCCTCACCTAAAATCTATGAACCTTTTAAGTAGTTTCTCCTCCAAAAAGACGTTAAAGCACTAATGTGGGGTACAAAGCAAAAATTGGCATATATAGACTTTGTGTAACCTCAGAAAACTTGCAAAAAGAAGTACTAAGGAGAATAAATGAGACCAAACGAACAAACAAGTTGGCCGAAGTCTAGGCCGGACTTAACTGAAGAACAGAAAAGAATATTTTCTGATTGGTATCAGCATTGGCTATCCAAAGCCGGTATGCAAGGTCGCTATAGCTTTGTCGATCGTTTTGGTCACGAATATGCCGCCAGGACTTTTGAAAACGGATGTAAGACGCTGGATATTGGTGCTGGAAATGGCGCCCACTTAAAGTACGAGAACCTGGATGCCCAGGAATATACAGCATTGGAGCATAGTAGCGAATTGCTCACGAACATAAACAAGTTATATCCACAGGCTAGAACTGTTATTGGCGATTGCCAGAAAGAAATGGAATTTCAGGACAATTATTTTGACAGGGTTCTGGCGATTCACGTGTTGGAACATCTCGACAATCTTCCAGTGACTCTACAGGAAGTTCATCGAATACTCCGCCCTGGAGGTACGTTCACTGTAATTATTCCCTGTGAAGGCGGAGCTTTATATAGTATAGGTCGAAAATTCAGCTCGGAGAAAATGTTCAAAGCGAGATACCACCAAAGCTATGATTGGTTGATCAAATATGACCATATCAATACTGCAAAAGAGGTGCTCTCTGAGCTGAAAAATCTTTTTAAGATTGATAGCACCCAGTATTTTCCATTCATGATACCTAGCGTTGATATGGAACTTGTCATTGGACTGACTTGTACTCCCCGCAAGTGAATGTGAAATCCCAATTGAGTAAATGAGGCTGCATGGCTGATCAAACCCAACCGTTACTATCCATCGTGATTCCCACCTTAAATGAAGAATTGACCATCGGCGAGTTTATCGATTGGTGTTGGGAGGGCATTCGAAAGGCTGGGGTTACTGGGCAAATTCTCATTATAGATAGTTCTACAGACAATACCGCTCAGATCGCCAAAAGCAAGGGAGCCGCAGTGGTCTGCGTACCGAAGCGCGGGCTGGGTCGCGCGTACATAGACTCACTTCCTCACATTTGCGGCCGGTATGTGATCATGGGGGATGCCGATCTAACGTATGATTTTCGAGAGATACTGCCTTTTGTCGAAAAATTGAATGAAGGCTACGAATATGTAATGGGCAGCCGATACCTGGGATATATCGAACCAGGTGCAATGCCTCCGCTTCACCGATATTTTGGCACCCCACTCACCACATGGATCTTAAACACAATGTTCGGCACAAAGTACTCTGATATCCATTGTGGGATGAGGGCGATTACGTTGGAGGCTCTAAAAAAGATTAGCCTTGTATCCCAGTCATGGGAATATGCATCGGAAATGGTTTTAAAGGCGAGCAGATATAAATTAAAAATAGCAGAAGTGCCGATACGGTTCTATAAAGATCGTGAGGGCCGTCTCAGTCATCTGAAGCGTGCCGGCTGGACAACACCCTGGAAAGCAGGCTGGATCAACCTGCGTGTTATGTTTTTATACGGCGCAGATTTTTTCCTTTTGACCCCAGGCGTCCTTATCTTTATCTTGGGTTTCATGCTTACAACCAGCCTTGTGAACGGCGAATATTCCATCGGTCCTGTCTTCTTAAACCTTCATTGGATGCTACTTGGTTTGACCTTGACTACCCTGGGTTACAGCGCGGCACAACTTGGTGTCATTTCACGGGTATACAATAATTTTGAGGAAACCTTCACGCGGACCGTTGAAAAGATTGTTACGTATGATCGTGGAGTAATATCGGGGCTTTTGCTATTCTTGATTGGGTTTTTTATCAATTTAAATCTTCTGTTTCTATGGATAAATAGTGGCTTACGATTGGCAAATTTTTATTACCCAGGTATGTTTGGCTTATTGCTCATGATCCTAGGATTTCAGACGTTTACGTTTACACTCATTATTCAAATGATTTTAAGGAATAAAAACCCATAGGAGAATCCATAAAATGTCATTGACCGACAAGGTTCGGAAAGTATTTGTAACCGGCGGGGCCGGATTTATTGGCTCGCACCTGGTCAATAAGATACTCGATACAACCAACGCTGCTGTCACTGTATTTGATAATTTCAGCACCGGACGCCGTTTTCACTTTGCAGAACGAGTGTCTGATTCACGACTCACCATCATCGAAGCAGACGCGCAGGATCAGGACAGATTGATCAAAACCATCCGGGGCCACGATATTGTCTACCATTTTGCGTCCAACTCCGATATTGCTAAAGCACAGCAAGAACCGTCCGTTGATTTTCTGAACGGCACGCTGCTCGCCCATAATGTTTTGGAAGCCATGCGCATCACAGGTGTGAAGCGGATTGTGTTCACATCGGGCAGCGGGGTTTATGGCGAAGTCGGCTCCACCCCAGTCCCGGAGAACTATGATCGCATGATCCCTGTTTCCACCTACGGCGCGTGCAAATTGGCTTGTGAGGCGTTGATCAGCGCCTACAGTTTCATGTTCGATATCACGGGAACTGTTTTCCGATTTGCGAACGTTGTTGGCCCCCATCAAACCCACGGTGTCGCCTACGACTTTATCCACAGACTTGCCCAAGATCCAACCCAACTCAAGATATTTGGGGATGGGACGCAAAGCAAGCCATATGTCCATATTGAGGATATTTTGAATGCCTTCTTTTTGATGGAAAGGGTTC
>Ga0126311_10001416_pt1 | contig 11662 bp, 13 predicted proteins | sample Plot61_FD_92539 | JGI IMG/M metagenome (GOLD analysis project Ga0126311, IMG submission 92539) | Serpentine soil microbial communities from UC McLaughlin Reserve, CA, USA - Plot61 | ecosystem: Environmental > Terrestrial > Soil > Grasslands | place: USA: UC McLaughlin Reserve, Lake County...
ATGCTCAACCGCTACCTCGGGGAGAAGAGGATAGAGGCCGAGCTCGACCGAATAGGTGCCGACTCCACGCGCTACTGGAATCCGATCAACACCACAACCCCAAACGATATCTTGCTAGTGCTGAAGAAGATCGCCGATCCCTCCTACACGAGCCCGCAGCTCTCGGCCGAGATGCTCGAACTCATGACGAATACCTCCTTTGAGGAGCGCTTACCTAAGCCACTACCGGAAGGAACCCGCGTCGCCCACAAGATCGGATCCTACGAGAGCACCCTCTCAGACGCCGGGATAGTGTTCCCCGAGGAGAGCGGCAAGGGTCAGGAGTACTACATCGTCGTCTTCTGCGAAGGTGCTGCGCAAGTGGAGGCCATAGAGACGATTCAGGACATCTCCCTAGCGACCTACCAAACCCTCGCTCGCTAGAGGGATTTTGGCCTTCCCTATGTTTCACCACATTGCGTTCGCGGTGGTGCCAGGGTGGTGACCGGTGAATGGGTGACTGCACACCCGATAAAAAGGGTCGGTTCTGACCTATTTACGGGATAAGATCTAGCACCATGCACGCCAGAGGCGCACGTAGTTATCTGCGGTCGGGCCGGAAGTGAGTACTCGTAAGCGCCTGGCGCTCTTTCTGTTGTGCCTAGCTTCGTTCATCGCCGTGGTCGATACCACCATCGTCAGCATCGCATTGCCTTCGATACGGCGGGAGTTGGGCTTTTCGGGTGCCGACGCCCAGTGGATCCTCAATGGTTACGCGCTCGCCTTCGGCGGCCTTGTGCTCCTGCTCGGGCGCGCTGGTGACCTTTACGGGCGGCGGCGCCTCTTTATGGCAGGACTCGCCCTATTTGCCGCCGCCTCGCTCGTTGGTGGGTTCTCCTGGGAGCCTTGGATCCTCGTCTGTGCCCGCTTCATCCAGGGCGTCGGCGCGGCGGCGCTCGTGCCGGCATCACTCTCGCTCCTTACAGCCACCTTTGCGGAAGGGGAGGAGCGTAACGGCGCCATCGGCGTCTACGGCGCGATGGCAGCCATAGGGTTCGTGGTCGGCATGGTGGGGGGAGGTGTGATCACGGAGTTTTTCGGTTGGAGGTGGGTCTTATTCGTAAACGTGCCCGTGGCCCTGGCTGCGCTCGTACCCGCCCCGGCGGCGCTTCCCGAGAGCCGCAATGAGATGGCCCCGCGCTCCCTCGATCTGGCCGGGGCGCTTACGGCTACCTCGGGGCTCGGGTTGCTCATCTACGCTATCTCCGAGGTGCCAAAGAACGGCTGGACATCCGCCGTGACCGTTAGCCTCGGCACTCTGGGCACGCTGCTCATAGCCTGTTTCGTGGTGGCCGAACACCATTCAACCGCCCCACTCGTGCCCCTTGGCGTGCTGAGGAAGCCCGCCGTGGTCGTCCCCAACGCAGCGATCTTCTTACAGTCGATGGTCGGCATCGCCTGGCTCTACGTGCTGACGCTCCATTTCCAGGAGGTGCTGGGGCACAGTCCGCTCACGGCCGGGCTCCTCTTCTCACCCATGACCCTCGCCTCGGTCGTCGCCGCTCCCCTGGCCGGGCGGCTCGCCACACGACTCGGCGTGAGGATGACCGCAGCATCTGGCCTCGTGCTGGTGGCGGTAGGATTGCTCTTGATGACGACGATGTCCGTCGGAGGTGGGCTGGTGTTCGTGCTCTTGGGCATGGTGGTCGGGGAGATCGGATTCATGTTCTCCAACGTCCCGCTGACGATTGTCGGCAGCGGAGGCACGGGCGAGCGCGGGCTGGCCGCGGGCCTCTTGAATACCTCCATACAGCTCGGCAACACCTGGGGATTGGGGGTGGTCGCCACGGTGGTTGCGGCCGTGACGTCCGCGCTAGGCGGCGAGTCGGGCGGCGCCGAGGCGCTCGTCATTGGCCTGCGGTGGGGGCTCTATGCCTGCGTAGGCTTTGCCATGTTGGCCCTGCCGGTCGTCCTTATGGGATTGCCAGGCCCCGAAACGTCCACGGACTGAGGGGCGTTAGCTTTTGGCGCTTCGATCCCGTCCTAAGCTTCTAAGGTCCTACTGGCGATAGACAGGACGACCGACATCAGAGTGCACGGCTCAGGCTATGGACATGGAGTTGGCCTATCTCAGTTCGGGTCCCACGGACGGGCCCTTGCTGGGCAAGGCTACGCTCAAATCTTACAGGCCTACTACCAGGGGGTATTCCTCCAGGAGTGCCCGGACGATCCGCCCATTCGGGTCTTGCTGGGGGAGCGGGATCTGACCGGGTGCCAAGACGTGGCCGTGCGCCCGGGGACTAAGGCGCTAATGCGAAACCGTGCCACGGACGGCACGGTTGTCCTCGGCCCCGGAGCCTACCGGGCGCAGTATCTAGCGAACAGTGGACTGTACACCTTAACGAATCTCTCTAAGGGGAAGGCCGTGGGCAGCTACCCGGGGCCGATCCGATTCGAGACCTCAGGGGGGCTGTTGGGCTATGGTCATCGATACTATCGAGGATTCCTCACCGTACGAACGGTGAACTCAAGAGTCTGCGTTATTAACCGACTGCCAATCGAGTGCTACATCCAGGGCGTAGTCGCTAATGAAATGTCTCCTTCCTCGCCCCTCGAAGCCCTTAAGAGCCAGGCCATTGCCGCCCGCTCCTATGCACGAGCTACGCAAAGGGGTGAGTACTTTGACGTCTACCCCGACATTCGCGACCAGGTCTACGGAGGGGCCACATCCGAGACCTCTGCCACGAACGAGGCTGTAGCAGCCACGGCACGGATCTGCGCCGTCTACAACGGGAGCCCGATAATAGCCGTGTTCCATTCTGCCAGCGGTGATCACACGGAAGATACCTCGTTCGCTTTCAATGCCTCGACCGCGTTAGGTAGCGCGCCCTACCTCAAAGCGATGAGAGACGTAGATTCGGAGGGTCGCTCGTTTGAAGGACCGGCCTATGTCAACGCTCCCTGGATAAGATGGTCCGGTGCGCTGGATGCGAACGGGTCGCCCCTATTGAAGATCGGTGCTGTAGTCGCTGTCACGGTGCTTGGGCGTTCCCCTTCAGAACGACTCACGAAGATCAAAGTAACCGGCACGCAAGGTGAGAGAATCATCTCCGGCGGGTACGATATTCGACGTAGCCTGAAGACCACCGGTCTGCGACTCGCCGATGGCTCGTTCTACCCCGCAGGCGTTCTGCCCAGCGCACGGGTATCCTTCTTCGGTGCCGCCCGCCCCTCCTGACCCCCCGCCCAAGGCCGCGGCGGTGCTGGGCATGGCACTCCTCGCGGTCACCTGGCATGCGGCGACCCGGCGACGTGGGCAGGCTTAGGTGTGATAGTCGAGAGAACGATGCGCAAGTGAGCCCGAGCAACGCCTGGGTCGCTGATCGAGAATCACTGTGGCAGGAACAGCGGGGTGCTCGACGAGCGTGTCATCATGGAGGTCCGTGTGGTGTCATGAGTTCCTGCGATAAACCACGGAGCCACTTTCTCGTATCCCTGAGAGCGTCAGGGTCTGGAATGAACCAGTCGTGCCTCCTGAGCCTGGGAAAGGGTGGTCAATGAGCAAAGGGCAGCCGGAGCAAAGCAGTGTCAGATATATCTCTATCGCGACTTCTTCGCCGAGGTGTCGAGTTTGGTGGATAGCTCCTCGAAAAGGTTGATCCAGTAGCCGTAGCCTCGCTCTCCTTCTTCCTTGCCGAGCCGGACGATCACCAGGTCTTTCTCGGGAGCTACGTAGATGTACTGTCCGTATTTGCCGCGCGCCGAGAAGTGGGAAGTCTCGCTGTCGGGCGTGCTGATCCACCAGAAATACTGGTAATCCTGGGAAGGATCCGTGCTCGTGTCCGCGCGCGTGGACTCCTCTACCCAACCTCGGGAGATGAGCTGCCTACCCTCCCAGTTGCCCTCATTGGCGAACAGCATGCCGAACCTCGCGAAGTCGCGCGCCCGCGCGTTAACTCCGCTCTCCATCTTCTCGAAACTATCCTTCTTGCTGTCCAGGCTCCAGGAACCATCGGCCTCCATACCCATGGGTTTCCACAGCTTCTCCTGCATGTAGCGTGAGACCGGCATACCCGTGGCCCGCTCGAGTATCAAGCCCACCAGCAGGGGGTTGTAGTTGTTGTACTCGAAGTACTCTCCCGGCTTGCCCTCGATCCGGCAGGTCAGAGCCAGTTCCCTGAGATCGGTTGCGTAGTAGGTCTTGGTGTCGTCTGCCTCCTCGCTCCATGGCAGGTCGCCGCCCTCCTCGTACTTGATCCCTGAGGACATCGTGAGGAGGTTTCTTATGGTGATCTCCTTGAAGCGCTTGTCTTTCTTTAGCAGTTCGGGGATGTAGTTAGTTATGGGCTCATCTACGCTCTTGATGTACCCCTCGTCGATAGCGATCCCCACCAGCGCAGAAGCGAAGGACTTGGCCATAGAGAAGGAAGTATTGAGGGAAGTTTCGTCGTAGCCGTTGAAGTACCTCTCGTAGAGCAATTTGTCGTCGTGGATGACGAGGAAAGCCGTTGTCCCGCTAGCCTCCAGGTAATTCTCGAAGCTGCCGTTGGTGCTACGGTTCCCGATGGCCTCGATCTGTGAAGCATAAGGGTTGTGAGCGGGCAGCTCATCGAAGTGGGAGATGTAGGGTCCGTTGTGGATGGTGCGAGCGGGAAACCTTTGGAGGTCTTTGTAGTCGGACTCGCCCCAGAAGATGGTCCGTGTCAGGTAGAAGTGCGGCGCTGACAGGTACCCTACAACGACCATGACTAGCGCGAGCAAGAGCAACGAACCCGCCCCTATTCCCAGCATCTTGAGTCTTCTCGGAATGAAGACGCTCCCTTCTCAGGCCCAGGGTTGGTTGTCGTCATCATTGCCCTCGCTTGCTCGCCCATTATGTCCTTCTTACCTTGCTCGCTTCCAGCAGTAGGCTCCTGATTCGCCGGCAGGTGGCCCGCCGAGCGCCGTACTAGGCTGTGAAGAACTCCCCCAGTACCGGAGCCAGCGCCGATGGGTCTACGTTGTGCTCCTGTCCTTCAAGGATGCGTCTCTGCGCATTGGGGATAATGTCCGCGAGCGCCCGCGCCGTCTCGCGCATGAACGGGAAGCTCTCCCCGCCGGCCATCACGAGCGTCGGTGCCCTGACGGCCGCCGCCAGCTCTGCCGGCAAAGAGTAGTCGCCCATGATAGTAGCGTCGTAGGCGAGCGTGTGCGCCAGCTCTTCCTGTTTCTGCCAGAATGGCTGGGTGCGCGCGTAGGCGACGAACTCGGGCGGGAGGCCCACCACCTTCGTCATGAAATACTCGACCGCGTCCCCTCGCCGACCCGCCGAGATCATCTCGTTGTAGCGCTCCACCTGGTCTTGAGGCGGTCGGCTGCTTTCGTCTATGCTAAACGGCGGCTCCCACAGTGCCAACTTCGTGATGGAGAGCCCGCCCGCTGCAGCCTCAAGCGCCAGGGCCCCGCCGGAGGACGTGCCGTATACGAACGCAGATCTTCCTGCTGCGGCCATCACAGCGTCGAGATCCTCGACCTCGCGCTCGACTGCATAGGGCGCAGCGTCACCGCTGTCGCCACGGCCCCTGCGATCGTAGTTGAATACGGTGAAGTGCTCGGCCAGGAGCTCGGCCAGCGGCGCGTTCGCCATGCGATCGGTCGATCCGCCACACACCAAGATGACCGGCAGTCCATCACCCAATCGATCGAAGGCTATGGTGGTGCCGTCTTTCGAAGTTACTGTTTCCATGAAGCTCTCCTTCCGATTCGTGCGTGCGATCCAGACAAAGCGGACGCCCGCTGTGTTGCCGTGTTCTTTCCCGTTAGGCGCCCCTGCTCCGGCGCTGCGCCACCCGCTAGCGCCCTCCAACGAAGGCTAGCTCGCCCTCCTTCAGAAGCTGGAAGCGCATTGCTCGTCACTCGAGCCACTCCGTCTCCATCCGGACTGCCGGGTGGATACTGATCTGCCTGAGCCGCCCAGCACCCGTGCTTAAGAACTTGTGCGGCGTCCCGGCGGGAATGACGACGATCTGTCCCGCCGTCGCCTCGAGCGTCTCCTCTCCGAGAGTGAAGCGGACCTTCCCCTCCAGGACTATGAACGTCTCTTCATATGGATTGCCGGTGCAGATCCGGTCCCGTGCCCGGTCTGTTGCGGCTGATAAAGAACGAGACGCTTGCCCCGTACTCGTGACCGTCGAACCTGGAGGCATTCTCACTGCCAGGGAGCCCCTCTTTCTTGATCACGTACTCGCTTCGTTTGCTGGTCATCGAGTTTCCTTAACGACCACACGACACCATCTCCTCTCAATTTTCATCCTTGTTTGCGGGCCGGTCTCCGGTGTCCCGCTTGCGCTTCTTGTGCCGAGTACCACTACAGAGCTCGTCCGGCGGCTCCGCCATACTGCCGCCGCGGTCTCGGCCCACCTCTTGCGGCTCAGGGCCGCAGAGCTGGGCGCCCCGCATCGCAGCAAGAGGGTATATTATCGTCTGAGCTGCGCCGGTGAGTCGCTGCCTGGGATTTTCGGCGAGATCAGCTGAAGGTGGGAAGTCGACTTGAGCACAAGAGGATGGTGGATTCGGTGGGCGGGAACCAGAGATCTTTCCTGCCCAATCAAGCCCGGCGCGGAGCCCAGCGAGGACCACGACTTCTCAATCGTTGAGCTGCCTGAGATCGAGCAATCGGTCACGACCATGCACCGTCGCTCAATGTTCAACGTCTTGCGGATAATCCGAACGCTGGCTCGCTGGATCGACGCAATTAGACGCCGCTCGGCTGATTAGTAGATGGGCGGCCACGACATGCACAAGGCACTGTTGCAGTCGGCCACTAATGCAGCTCGAATGCTGAGGCGTAAGGAGATCTCCTCTCGCGAGCTGATCGAGGTATTGCTCGCGCGCATCGATAGCGTCAACCCTGCGCTGAACGCTGTCGTTGAGTTCCGCCCCGAGGCGGCACTGCAGGAAGCGGTCGCGGCCGATGAGGCGACCGCCCGCGGCTTTGCCACCGGACCGCTGCACGGTGTGCCCATGACGATCAAGGACAGTATTAACGTTGCCGGACTGCACACCACCTGGGGCAATCCCGACTTCAAGGACTTCGTAGCAGACTGGGATGCTACGGTCGTCCAACGGCTGAGGCGAGCTGGTGCGATCATCGTCGGCAAGACCAACGTGGCCTTCATGCTAGGCGACTTCGGGCAGACGGCGAACGAGCTCTACGGCGTAACTAACAATCCGTGGGACCAAAGGCGCACGCCGGGCGGCTCCTCCGGCGGATCAGCTGCAGCATTATCCGCTGGGTTGACGTTCCTCGAATACGGATCGGACCTCGTGGGCTCGATTCGCATCCCGGCAAGCTTCTGTTGTGTTTACGGACTGAAGCCGAGCGTCGGGATCGTCCCGTCGACCGGATTCCAGCTGCCCGGCCCTCCAGCGGGTCCGAGCGACATGAAGTACATGTCCACGGTGGGCCCGCTCGGCCGGTCAGCACAGGATCTGAGGATGGCCTTGAGCGTCACCGGGGGCCCCGAGAACCAGGCGGCGAAGGCCTACACCTGGACCCTGTCGCCATCACGCCACACGCTGCTGGAGGATTTTCGTGTCGGCGTAGTGCTCGACCACGAACACGTGCCCGTCACCGGTGAGGTCGCCGCGCCGCTATCTAATGCTGTGGACACACTCGCCCGAGCCGGTGCCACGGTCGTCGAAGGCTGGCCCGATGGAGTGGACCCCAAGCGCCACTACGAATCGTTCGGGTTCCACATGCGGTTGTTCTTCGCCTTTCAGCAACCCGGTGAAGACTTCGCGCCGCTCTCGGAAGTCATCGACCACGAGAACCGCCGTATGGCGGCCCGTGCCGCCTGGGGCCGCTACTTCAGGGAGATCGATGTGTTCCTGTGTCCAGTAAACTTCACGCCAGCCTTTCCACATGACGTCAGATCCTTCGAGGATCGCACGATAGCGACTCGTGAAGGCGAGCGGCCGTATAACGACCAGGCTTTCTGGGTCTCGCACGCCTCATTGGCAGGCTTGCCTGCCGTAGCCGCACCCATAGGACGCACACGTGGTGGCCTCCCCGTCGCCGCACAGATCTTGGGGCCGCTCTACGAAGACAACACGGCGATCACATTCGCCGAACTGTTTACAGAGATAATCGGTGGATACGCCCCCCCGCCTCTGTAGTTCTTTTCGCACCGATCACGTGCAGGTCCAGATGATGAACATGGCTAGCGCAGAACTGGGAGGTGCAGGTTTTCGCCCCTTGTTCTCTGGTGAGCTCACCTAACGCAAGTTACACAAGCCTAGATGCATTCCACTTGGTGGCTAAGCGAGTCAGGGTGGGCGCCGAGAGATACCTACGAATTACAGGGTTGCGTATCCGCGTCAACTGTTGCCCTTTGGAGCTGGTTCAGCTTTGAACTAGAGATCTTTCACATATCGATGAGAAGGCACGGGGATTGGACCGTGCTCACCTGCCGCGGCGTACTCGAACAGACCCCTGTCGGACCAGCCGCAGCGCTCGTAGAACCTCCGGGCTCTCGCATTACCCGCCACCACAGCGAGCCAGGTGGTCGAGTATCCGGCATCTTTGATCCGTCGTTGTGCGTCCGCCATGAGCATGTCGGCCACGCCTTCGCCGCGATGGAGCGCCGAAACGTATAGCTGTTCTACTTCGTTGTCGACGACCATCACGAATCCAGCGATCTGGCCCTGGACTACGGCGACCGTGGTATCGTTCACTCGCTGCGCAGTCCTCGTCCTAAACGAATCTTCGTGACGCAACTCGATCAGCTCTTGGGACACATGCCCGAGGTGGCCGTCGCGCCATCCGTGATACCAGATCTCAGCGATCGTCGGCGCGTCTTCCGGTAGTGCTCCACGCAGCGTTATCTCCGAGCGCGGTATCACCGACGGTCAGCGACGCCGGCGCTGTTGCCGGTCTCCGACTCCACAACTGGCCCAACTCGCCCTCGATTTCGCGCCGCAGCGAGACGGCCGCGACCATCTTCGTGACGCCAGACCACGGAATCACCTAGTTTCTCGTGCACAGGTGGGCCTCCCGCTCAGCTAAGGGCGCCATCCCCCACTCGTCTCTCTTCCACTAATCTCCTTATCGCACTTCACTCGCCTGGGTCCCAAGCAGACGAACGATCAGGTGCAGCCGCTCGACCTCGCGCTTTGCGTGCTGCAGATCGAGCTCCGCCCTCGCCCGGTCGTTCTCCAGGCGGCGATGCTCCTCGGTATCGAGCAGGCCATCTAGGTAAAGGCTGGCCGTCCTCTCGTTCTTGGCCTCAAGGATGGCTTCGGCGTTGTCCAGGCGGACCCTCCTGATGTGCTCTGTGAGCTCACGGTCGGCGCTCGCTAGCCCCTCCGCAGCGGCATTCAGACGACGGTACGCCGAGTTAATCTCCTCGATGAGTACGTCGTCGGTCATCGGTGCCTCCGCCTTCACCCTATTCGCCTTCGCCGGGGTTGCGGCAGCCGTCGTCGGCGTTGGCCCCAAGTCCCCCGAGCCACCCTACTAGTCTAACGCCAATAACGGGTCAGGCGCTCGGGTATATGGTCTCTGAGTATGCGGCACTGCCAAGGTCGAGGACGTAAGCCGCTTGCCTCGGTGGGGCGACTAGCGGCGGGCTCGTGTAAGCTGGTGGCCGGCGATGGGCCCATTGCGCAACAAGTCGGTGTCCGTGAGGCTCGAAGAAGTGACCGACCTGCGCTTGCGCCGCCACAGCCTCCGAAGTGGCGTCCCGACCAGCGCCCTGGTGCGCGCCCTCATTCACCGCTGGCTCCCAGAGCAAGCAGACCAGGAAGGGGAGGCTGTGCGTGATCTGGAAGGCGCTAAACGCCGCTGGCAGCCGGGGCTTTTCGGCGAGGGAGGTACGCCTTGAGTGGCTAGGGGAAGTCAGGTTCGTATGTCCTTACGCTTGATGCCCGGCGTAGCGTCGACGTGCCAAGGCCGCGAAAAGCCCCAAGGACACGGCTACCAGGGCAGCCGTCGCAAAGAGCTCTCCGAAACGACCATCGTCAGCCAGAGGGGCCGCTGCTGCGGTGGCCGGCCCGCTGCCGGCGAACAGGGCCGCGGCGAAGAGTGAAATCACCGTCGCCCGAGCCTCCGGCAAGCCCTCGGTGGCCCATGTCTGCAGCGTCGAATGCATGAAGGCGAACCCCCGCCCACCAGCATCGCCGCGACGCCCACACCCACGAGCGAGTGTCCCACGGCACCCGAAGCGTAACCGAGCGCGAGCATACCGCCCCCGATGAGGACTCGCTGGTGAGAGCCCGCTCGTCCTCCACGGTGTGGACTATGGCACAAGCAGAGGTTCGCAGCGCCAGCCGGGGGAAAACGCATAAGGAACGCCCGACCTAAACGATCGGCGTCTCTCGTGTAGGATAATCGTATCCTCGCGCGCAGTACCGGACGCCGGACCGGCTTGCGTGCGCCCTGACTGCCCTACGGTAAGATGGTCCGCCGAAGAGAGGAGAATCTTGGACGATTCGGAGAAATCCAAGAGGCTACAGAACGTGTACTCGGCCCGCGACAACCGCGAGTTGGCCAGCCGTTACGACGAGTGGGCGGAAGATTACGAAGACGACATGCTGAGCTTTGGCTACGCAATACCCGCCGTGGCGGCCGGATACGTGGGGCGCCATGTCCCATTCGGGGGGACCGTGCTGGATGCCGGCGCAGGCACCGGCATGTTCGGAAGCATACTGCGCGTGCTCGGTTACGAGGACCTCGTGGGGATAGACATCTCCGAGCGTATGCTCGAGAAGGCCGGCGAAAAGGATGCCTACCGCGGCCTGCACTGCATGGTGTTGGGTGAGCCCCTGGGTTTCGACGCCGCCTCCTTCTCGGCCGCCGTCTGCGTGGGGGTCTTCACGACGAACCACGCCCCGCCCGAGGCACTCGACGAGCTCGTGTGGGTCGTCGAGCCGGAGGGTTGGGTGATCTTCAGCGTCCGTGACGATGTGTATCGGAAGGAGGGTTTCGAGGAGAAGCAAGCGTCGCTGGAGAAAGGCGGTAGGTGGCAGAGGGTGACGATGAGCGAAGCTTTCCAGCCCTTCCCCGCCGGGAACACCTCACACATGACTCGCCTCTTCGTCTACAAGATGGAGTAGCAACCCCGGCACAGCGCAACCCAACCGTGGACATCGGTTGGATATTTTCTCGCGTCGTGTGCAATGCGGTAGCGATACGGGCTCAGCCTTTTCACCCCTGCGCACTTGTACCCTCGTCTAGGCGAAACTCGTCCAGTGTCCACAGAAGAACGCACCTAGCGCAGCGCCTCGCCCGCACGTGCTGCCGCGCATGAGCTACGTAGATAGGGGAGCCACGAGTCTTTCATAGTTACTTTCGCGAACGTGCTCGTGGAGGCCCCATGCTCGGGCAAACTGCATGGCATCCTCGAACATCTCCAGCGAGTAAGGCTCGAAGATCAGCTTCTCGCCTCTGCCGAAGGAAGCGTAATCGTGGTCGCCTTCGAAGGCAGGAGGAATGTTACGCTCCCAAAGATGCAAATACTTGTCCGTATTCTGCTCAAGGGCCTCGTCTGCTAGCCTCAACGCTCTGAAGAACTTGCTAAGTGTGTCTCGGGCGATGGTAGGCGACACCCAGAACGTGATCACAAACTCACCCTGCGCCAGCTTACGTAGCCCTTTCGCTTCCGCGATCGGGATCTCGGGATCGAGGAGGTTCGCCGCCTCCACC
>Ga0126311_10001417_pt1 | contig 11660 bp, 10 predicted proteins | sample Plot61_FD_92539 | JGI IMG/M metagenome (GOLD analysis project Ga0126311, IMG submission 92539) | Serpentine soil microbial communities from UC McLaughlin Reserve, CA, USA - Plot61 | ecosystem: Environmental > Terrestrial > Soil > Grasslands | place: USA: UC McLaughlin Reserve, Lake County...
ACCACCGAATGGACCGCACCGATGCGCGCGCAAGCCAGCATCGCGATCACGGCCTCGGGCACCATCGGCATGTAAATGATTACGCGGTTGCCTTTCTCTACGCCTTGTTGGCGGAGTGCCCCGGCGAACAACGCGACTTCGTTCAAGAGATCGCGATACGTGTAAGACTTAACGACACCAGTGACAGGACTATCGTAGATGAGCGCAACTTGTTCTGCGCGCCCGTTCTCGACATGCGTGTCGAGCAAGTTGTAGCAGGTATTGACGAGACCACCCGAAAACCAGCGGTAAAAAGGAGCACGAGAAGCATCCAGCACCTGGTCCCATTTCTTATACCAGTGAATTGACTCCGCGGCCCTGGCCCAGAACCCCTCTGGATCCTGCAGCCATTCACGATACGTCTCCTCGTACACTCCGCGCATATGTGACGCATTATAACGAACCCCTGAATTTCTATGCGTATACTTCCCAGCGTGACTCACTTTTCAATCGAGTCACATTGGCAATCACAAGCCGAGCGACGCCGTCGCTGAACTGGCTCGGCGTTAATATTTAGAGACCCTGCTGGGCGCAAGAGTCTCTAATATGTGCCACTCACTTGATGTGATTTCGTGGTGGTTCCAGATAAAGCGTTTGGACGGTTGATAATCTTCAACTGTCACACGCACTGCGAGTATCGATCCATATCCTCCAAATTGTTTTGGATTGGCCCACCAGCCCGAACTCGGATCCCAAATCTTTATTTCTCGCGCGTTCGTTTCGATTGCACAACCCTCGTGGTAGATCAACGGCCCTTGAATCCAATGAGTTGAAGCGGGATGATCGTTCCACTTTGTGGTCCAATGGTCCGTCGTATCATCCGTATACTGTTGAATCAGCTCGACGCGGTGACAAACCACTCCTCTGTTAGCAAAAATTTCAGAAGTTAACGCCGCCAGCGCGCCACAGTCCAGAAACTCACGTTCAACGGCTTCGCACCATGTCATCGGCCATTGTGAAGGTCCCCAGTCATACTTTCGACGCACCCAACGAGGACCCATGAATTGATGCTGCCCGTTAAGTTGCGAGTGGTCCATCGAAAGGAGCCAGGTACGCGCAATACTGCAACATGCTTTGCCGTGATGCAGAAACTTTGACGGCGACGAATAACTCCAGCGACCGATGGCTGCCGTCAAGTCTGTGCTATTCACTTTTTCGATGTGATTATCCGCGACCAAAGTCATATGACATGCTCCTATCGTAAGCGCCGGCGTCGCAAAAAACTAAAACATCACCCGCGCGCAGGTGGCCCGGCAATTCAACGTTCGGCGCCACGATATCGTTTTCCATACAAAGCCTGCCCAAAAGTCGAGTCTTGCCTCTGCTAAGTGGTTGCCAATCGCCCTGTAGGTTTCTGTGCAGTATTCGATGCGGTTGCACAAATTGCATCGGCAATTCAGCAATAGAACCATCGACGACAGCAGTTGAAGTGTCTTTTCGAGAGTCGTGAATCTCGAGTAATCTCATCGCCACCGCCATAGTCGGTTGGGCCATAGCTTTACCGGGTTCGGAAATTACTTCCTGGAGATTTGGCAGCGTCGCGACTGCACGAGAGACCGCGCTCGCTAACCGGTCCGGTGATTTGTGATGCCAGTCATCCGGAAACCAACCGCCACCCATGTCCAGACAGACGATCGGCCGCTGCGACAACTGTTCAATGGAACGACACCACCTGAGCATCGACTCGTAAAGATGCCACCATTGACGAACCCCAATGTTGCTGCTCGCGAGGTGAAAATGGATTCCAAAGAGACACGCGCGCGGTACCGTCTGGACCATCTCTATTAATTGCGTGAGTGCTTCGGGCGTATCGATCGGAATGCCGAAACGCGAACCAGTTCCGGGCGGGCAAAGTCGTGCGCCAACAATCTTCGCCTGCAACTCGTGGTTTTCGATCGCACGAATGACGCGTTTGAAATCCGCGAGCGAATCGGAAAAGACAGCGTGAAGCGGGGAGTTCGGCAACGATAAATTGGGCCACCATTTGCCTGGTCCATTCAACACGACCTGCTCTGACTTGAAACCCAGACTCAAGGCTCTCTGCAATTCGGCCAGACTAATTACCTCCGCATGAAAACCGTAGTCTCGAGCTAAAGCGATAAGCCGTGCATCCGGATTAGTCTTGATGCTATAGCCGTTCGTTACCTTTACTTCCGGCGTACTGAGTTTCGCAGCTAAGTCGGAGGCCTGTGCGAAAGTTTCGGCTGCCGTTTTCTCGAAGAAGAGCCACGACGGTGTTTCGGTGGAAGCAAGGTCCAAACTACAAAGGTCGCTGATAAATGTGGGAGGAACAGGAGGGAAGCTTTCGACGTCTTTCTTACTCACTGCGTTTCCATTGCCGTTGGAGTGGGTTTTTGTGTCGACGTAGTTGTTAGCGTTTCCTTCAAGTACGTGTAGTTTTTGCAGGCGTTCTGCGAGGGCCAGTGTGCCTGATGGATGTTTCAGAGAATGACCGATGCCGCCGGGATACGGTTCGGCTAAGCTCGGCAGTGGAAAATCATCGCGAACAGGGATCTCCAATACGACTCGAGTAAATTCCTCGCCCATCGATACTGACTTTTTAGCTTTAGTTGCGGAAGCACGCTCCACCAACGCTGCCGGCAGATTTCGTCCGGTGATGGTTGAGCCGTGAATCCAGGCGGGGAATCTTGGATTGCACTCGAGTAACCAGAGTTTCCCGGCCGGGTCACGAACCATTTCGAGTTCAGCTCCCCCGGTCCAATTCAACTCAGCGATTATTTGTCTTAGTGGTCCAGTGAAGCTTTCCGGAACGTCGGTAACTTCACCGGCCCAGGTCTTGCCCTCCTCGGTTAACTCTCGCTTGCGCATGTAGACCGCTTCCACCAGTTGTCCTTTATAAGCGCAGAAACAGACGGACTCTTCATAACCGGTGACATGAGCTTGCAGAAATAGACGCTCGGTGGACCACGCGTCTGAAAGAACGGCGCGCACGCGCTCAAAGATGTCCCAACTGCTCGTTCGGACCGCTTCGTAGTATGGACCTTTCAACCAAACCTTCCAGCCGTGCTCACGACAAAAGGAATGAAGGTCCCAATCAGATTGTTCAGTTGAAATGAATTCGGGAATCTGAACGGGGAGACCTCGATGCGCTTCGACGGCGGGTTTAATGATTCTCTGCAAAGCCGATTGTGGTGGTGTAAGCAGATGTGGATGACCGTGCGGAAAAACCGACCCCAGCCACATGATCTCCAAATCGACGCTCGAGATCCAAAATGCTCCGTCGTCTAAATATTGCTTGATGCGACGCGCATGAATATCGAGATCGATGTGTTCCCAGGATGGTTGCAACGAGACTTCGTCAAAGTCATGCCAATGTATCCCGGAGCAGCGATTGGAATATTCGATACCAACCAGAGTCGCAGACGGATACGCTTCACGTAACGATCGTGCGATCCCGATACCGGGTTGCGGGTTGGTCCCACTGTACAAGCCACTGATGAATATCTTCATCTTTCTTCCTCACAGCCGGGCGCCGAACGTAGAGATCACGGCGCAAATCGGGCCGAGTTAAAACTAACTAGGGATTAGTGAGAGTATGCGCCGGGAAGGGCGTTCTACCCTGCTTGTTCGTCGATGGGGGGTTATTAATTATTAAATATCAGAGGGTTTAACGCAGCGTCTGTTCGGTAGCGATCCAAAGCGCGAACAGGTGAGGGAATTAAAAATTCTGGTCCAGACTGGCCCAAAGAGCAGGCGTCGAAGCCGGATTATGCGGTGGTATTGGAATATTCTTCCGAAACTCGGGACTAAAAATCCCGTCAACGCGAATGCTGAATGATAAACCCGAGACTGCGTCGCTTCCGTGAAATTGGTTTACGGTATCAAACCAGGCGCTGTACGACTCCACATACAACTTCTCCTGCGTCTGAGCGTTGTACACATAGAAAGGCTTCCTCAGATTCGTTCGGAACCAGATAAACTCATGACACACGTCTGTTTCCAAATGGTCCCGATGAGCAGGTACTTCCGACGCTTTATTATCATAAATAATCAGCATTCGCCCGGTTTGTTCAAACGGCAATGTCTTAATGAAATCCATCAATTCAGAAAATTCCGCAGCCGACTCGGTTGGCTCCCACAAAGAACATCTATTCAGATCGAGATAGTTATACGGTGTGCCTGGTCTGGTTCGTGTTAACCACACTTCCCGCGCCCCCGGCTCATGGGGCGCGTCTTTATCCAGGCGATGCTCATTTAGAAAGAGATCGTGTGTGGCCAGCCGCGCATGTTCCTGTAGTTTCTCGGTAAGGTACTGGTCCAGTGATTTCAGCCGGGCAACATCGATGAATCGGTCGAACGACTTATAGCTTGGGTAGAGCATCGCTAAATCCATCAATCGAGACTCGCCCAGAGCGACGGTGTTGCCGCAACATTGTCGGAAACAACTTGTGGAATCTGTTTTCTAAACTCATCTGTAAAAGTGCCGTCAACTCTAATGCTGAAAGTTAGACCTTCAGCAGCGTCACTGCCGTGAAATTGGTTCACGGTGTCGAACCACGCGCTATACGACTGTACATACAGTTTTTTATCGTTCGTTGGATCCAGCAAATAAAACGGCTTCTTCAAATTTGTCCGAAACCAGATGAACTCATGACAAAGCGTGTGATCGGTATGGTCGCGATGTGCAGTGACGGGACGGCTAGTGCTGTCGTACATGATCAGCATCCGGCCAGTTGATTTGAATGGCAACGTTGCTATGAAGTCCATCAATAATGAAAATTCGCTGGTAGCGACCGTCGCATACCACAGCTCCGACTTATCAAGATCGAAATAACTGTCAGGTTCCCTGGATTGTGACAGGTAAACCATCTTTGTGCCGGGCCGATCCGGCGCTGTTTCCTGCAGGCGAAATGGGCCGGTATAAAATTCAAGGTCGTTAGACGAACGTAGATGGCGTGTGAGTCTTTCCGAGATGTAACCATCAAGAGATCTCAACCGTGCGACATCAATAAACTCGTCCAGCGATTTGTAACTCGGGTATGGGATAGTCATTTCTCGTACGGGTACTACTCACCTAAGATAATTACGAATTTGCGTCAACTTCCTTTCATAACTGTCTAGCGTGCGATACCGATCAGACCATCGTAATAGCACCTGATAAGGGTGACACGATCTTAGCCCCCGGACTTTTAATGTCTAAGACGAACTAACCAGGGAGGGTATGATGGCTGATAAAGATCAAGGTGGACGCGGCGGTCAATCCGGCGGCGGCCAGGGTGGTGGAAAGAAGGGAGGCGGCGGCGGATCAGGCGGCAGCCGGCAGGGTGGTGGTGGCGGTAAACAAGGTGGAGGACGTGGCGGTTCGGGTGGCGGTGGCGGACGCAGCGGTGGCGGCAATCGCTAGTCTCGAACACACGTAGAAATTCCAGGGCGGGTCTGATTGGCCCGCCCTGTTTATTAGTTCCTAAAAAGTGGTAAGCACTCACCGTCGCTGCACGGCGAGAAAGGAGGTGATATCGGCAAAGTCAGTGAGCAGGTACGCGTCGCCGAGGCGTGCACCATCTTCGGCATCGGCATTGATGATTGCAACCGGGACGCGGGTTAAGGTCAGGTGTTCGCTGAGACGTGCCATCAGGGCATTGAAAGTTGGCAACTCCTCTTCAGTGAGGATCAGTTCGGGCGATTCCCGTTCGGCCAACTCGAACGCTTCCGCAGCATTAGTTGCTTCCACGGTGCAGTAGCCCTGTTCCTCGACCAACTTCTTCATGCCAGAACGTATCCACTCGATGTCCTCGACGATGAGGATCGTCGGACGTTGCCTAGAAATTTTCATTGACCCCTTCTCCGCACGGAATGCCGCTCGAAGCCTTGAACTTTTATCAGGTTGGGGTTTTCCGGTCTGTCCCTTGCCGTACTGGTTGGAATTACATATACGTGGTTTGGTGACGGCCTACACTCCTCAGCGCACCGTAGCATTCGCACGCCATGTCCTCGAGCATTCGCCGGTCATTGATGCGCAAGTTCCCGCGCCTGTACGTGATCGCTCCGGCAGCCTGCATGGCCCCAGCCACGACCGTAACACCAGCGCGCCGCACGCCGAGATGGTCAGCGATTTGCTCCTGAGTAATGTGAATCAGATCCTCCCCCGTGCGGTCGTGAAGGAGAAGCAGCCAGACCGCAAATCGTTCCGCCACGATGTGGAAAATGGTGCAAGCGGAGCGTTGCGAGACTTGCGTGATGTACGCGCCTGCGTAAGCTAATAGTGATTGTTGGACACCATCACCGCGCGTTATCTCTCGCTTAAAATCGTCCGTGCTCACCCTGAGTGCGCTCCCGGCGACCGAAACATTTAGAGAATGTACAGTCGGGCTGGAGCCAATGAGCGCCGTAATGCCGGCGACGCCTTCAAATCCAATCATCCCTACCTCTGCGGATTTGCCGTCCTGCATGTCGGCCTGGCACGAAAGAACGCAGCTTTCCGGGAAGTAAATGAACCGCATCATCTCTCCGGCTTCCACGAGACGCTGGCCTGCGGAGAGTGAGACAGGTTGCAGTAGAGGCAGCAGGCGCGCGAACTCCGGTTCGCGCAGTCCGGTAAGTATCTTATTGGTCAACATTTCTTTCATTACCTGTCACCTCTGAGTCTTTTTTGTAAGTGTTTGCTCCTGGCCTGATGTGCACGAGGACGGATTTCGTGATGTTCCGGTTCATGCGCTGGCAGATGCGTGCCAGGAGCACTCTGACCGGGTGAGCGGAATCCTGGTAGTGGCAGTCGAAATCAAAGCTATCGGCAGCCTTCGCACCGGATGTGAACTCGGTAACGCAACTCCGAAACTCTTCGACATTTTCGAACGGTGCGACTTCGTCGTAGAAGTTAAGTCCTGTCATGTCGAGCGGCGTGCCGCGCTCTTCACTCGCTTCCATTCGGTAATAGAGCACCTTCCCGGCTTCATCGAGTTCAAACAGTCCTAATAATTGTTGGTCAGTCAACAGCGACATGCTCATCGTAAAAACTCCTGCATAAATCTAAATAGCGACCGCTCGCGCGTTATTGCCGCAATATTTTTCGACCACGTGTTCCAGCTCATCGAGACCAAATGGCTTCACGAGGTACTCGTCACATCCGGCTTCGCGTGCGCGTGCGAGGAAGGCTGTTCCGGCGTGGCCGGAGATAAAGACAATCGGCACGTTGCCGACGTCTGCTGATCCGCGTATCTGCCGGGTAGCGTCAAAACCGCTCATGCGCGGGAGACCGCCGTCCATCAGGATTAAGTCAGGGCGCGCGCTCTCAGCGCTCCGGACAGTTTCTTCGCCGTCTGCGGCTTCGATCACGCAGTAACCTCGAATCTCCAGCACCGTGCGAAACAGCAGACGCGTGTCCTCGTGATCGTCTGCGACGAGCACGAGTGGCCGCGTTGTTTCCGGGGAGTTGTGCAAGGAAGAAGTCATGCTTTTGGGAAGCACCTTTTTCTCACGAAAGGAGGATACGGGCTATTAGGAAGGTGCGAGGCGGGAATAAGGACTATCCCTATGGAAATCTGCCCACCGTGTTACGACGGAATCCCACCCACGGCAGTGGGTGGTTCCGTTCAAATTCTTTCTGGGGGATCTGAAGTATCCACCAACTACGGTTGGTGGGATTCCATTGAGTTCGAGAGAGGTTCTGTAGAAAGGATCTGAAACGAACCACCCACTGCCGTGGGTGGGATTTCCGTTGAGTTCGAAAAAGTCTGGCGCGGGCGTCAGTTATCCTGCAGCCAGCCCTGGAAGATGGCGTAGCGCATGAGGTCGATGCGGCCCGTGATGTTGAGCTTGCGCATCGCATTTGCTTTATGGACTTCGATGGTCTTGACGCTCAAAGACAGGCGGGCGGCGATCTCTTTGTTGCTGTAGCCGAGCGCGATGAGGCGCAGCACTTGCGACTCACGATCACTCAAGTTGCCTTTCGCCTCGCCGCGCGGAGCTTGATCGCTATAACTGCCCATGACTTTCGCTGCCAGCTTTGGGTCTATGTATTTTCCACCCGCGGCGACGGCGCGAATGGCGTGGATCAGTTCACTCGGCGCGCTCTGCTTGAGCACGTAAGCGCATGCTCCCGCGGCGAGCAGTCCGCGAATGTAGCCGTCGTCGGCGTGGCGTGAGAGCGTAAGCACTTTCACTTGCGGGCAGCACTCAGTGAGTTTCATGGTCGCCTTCAGCCCGTTCAGTTTGGGCATCGAGATATCCATCACGAGCACGTCCGGCAGGAGCTCCTGCGCCTTAGCGACCGCCTCGCACCCATCACCCGCAAAGCCCACAACCTCCATGTCATCCTGAGCGTTAACGATCATTTTCAAGCCCTCGCGCACTGTCTCGTGATCGTCCGCGAGCATGATGCGCAGCTTGCTCATTTCGCCTCACCCGCTTCTTCTTCGAGGAACTGAGCGGGAACCCGCGCAAAGATGGTCGTGCCATCCTTCGGTTTAGATTCGATCTGAAGTGTTCCGCCGACGAGGGCGGCGCGCTCGCGCATTCCGATCAGGCCCATCCCTTTGTCTTCGGCGCCCACCTCCTGACCCTGGCTGAAGCCGATGCCATCGTCTTCGACTATCAGCACCACTTGATTGTCGCGGCGTTCAAGCAGCACATCCACGCGCTTCGCCTGTGCATACTTCATCGTGTTGTTGAGCGCCTCCTGCATGATGCGATAGAGGTTAGTTTCCGTCTCGGGCGAAAGCCGCTGCTTATCCATGCCGCTGGTGTGAAACTGCGCTTCGACGCCGGAATGCCTTGACCACTGGCTTACGAAGGTCCCTATGGCTTCGGCGACACCGATATCGTCGAGTGCCGCGGGCCTGAGTTCCCAGGCGAGGAAATCCACATCCGCGTCGAGCCGCTCTGCAATTGTTTTGGTCTGTTCGAGTTTCTCGCGTAGTTCTCCGTCTCCGGTATAGCCCTGCTCGAGGACAGCGAGATTAAGTCGCAGCGCCGTCATCTGCTGGCCGACCTGGTCGTGTATGTCGCGCGCGATGCGGCGGCGCTCGTCCTCCTGCGCGCGTACGATCTGGCGGAGCAGACGCACCCTGTCTCTTTCGGTTTGTATGCGGTCGGAAATTTCATCGCGTAGCGATTCGTTGACTTTCGCCAGTTCAAACGTGCGCTCCCGCACCCGCACTTCCAACTCATCGTTCACGCGACGCAGTTCTTCCTCAGTGCGCCGTTGCTCGGTTAAGTCGCGTGCAATCTTAACGTAGCCCGTCACGGCGCCGTCCGCATCGCGCAAGGGACTGAGCACGCCGCTCACGTAGAAGCGCGTGCCGTCTTTGCGCACATGCCAGCGTTCGTCCGCCGCGCGTCCTTCTTCGCGCGCCATCGCCATCTCTTTCAAGGGCATCTCGCGCCGGCGGTCCTCCGGCGTGAAAATGATCGCCACGGATTGACCGGTGACTTCCCTCGCGGTATAGCCAAATACGCGCTCGGCGCCGGGATTCCACATTTCGATGTGCCCTTCAGCGTCGAGCATCATGATGGCGTAGTCCTGTACGCTCTCCATCATCAGCCCGAGGCGCGCATCCGATTCACGGAAGAATCTTTCCGCATGTTTGCGTTCGGTGATGTCGACGGCCATGCCGACGAAGAATCGGCGCCCGTCTCTTAACGTACCGGGCGACGAAGCGTTGAAAATCCAGTAGCGCAGGTCCCCATCCACGGTGCGGATCGGTAACTCGACGTTCAGTGTACGCCGCCGATCCTTGACTAACTCGTGCATGTGATTGCGCACCTCGTTCGCGCCTTCCCCATAGGCGCGCGTCAGCCAGGCATCGAATGTTGGCACTTCGGCGATGGAATAGCCGGTTAGACTGGTCCAACTTCGGCTAATCTGTAACACTTCGCCGTCTTCAGCGTGCATGATGACCGGAATCGGTGCGTCCTCAATCGCCCGGCGGAACTGCTCCTCTGCGCGGTAGCGTTCGGTGATGTCCGTGAACGCGAGGACCACGCCGTCAATGCGGTCTTCGGTTGTGCGGTAAGGCGTAATCTGCATGAGGAAGGCGAGACCGTCCTTTGTGCGCACAGTGCGCTCGAGGGGCTGAAGCATTTCGATAACCCTCTCGGCGTCCTTAATTAAACCGTCGCCTTCGAGTTTACTCGTGATGTCCGAAATCCCCCGACCCACGTCAGCAGGGATCAGATTAAAGATGTCGCGGGCGCGCGGCGTGAAGAGCTGGACGCGCAGCTCTCGGTTGAGGAAGACTGTGCCGATCCTCGTCGAGTTCATCAAATTTCTTAAATCATCGTTCGTGTGGGCCAGCTCATCGATCTTGATCTTCAACTCCTGGTTGACGGACGTCAGCTCCTCGTTGATTGACTGCAACTCCTCCTTGGAGGTCTCGAGCTCCTCGGCTGCCGAGCGCATCTCCTCGTTCATCGCCTGCAACTCTTCGTTAGAGGCCTTGAGCTCCTCGCGCTGGAGCTCGTCGTGTTCGATGGTCGCGCGCAGTTGCGCCTTCATCTCCAGCAACTCTTCTTCGAGGCGGCGTGCTAATGGCTCTTCATCTGTGACTGCAATCTTCGTCTGCTCGTTCGTGGGGGGCTCGTTCGCCTCCTCTAACAGGACCAGGAAGAAGCCTCGGGCTCTGTCCTCTTCGCCCAGGACCGGTCTGATGCGCAGGTTAATTGACTTCGTCTCGTTGCCCACCGGAACGGGGATGCCATGCGACTCCACGTCCGTCTTCTGGTGTGCGGCCTGATACAGCGCCGTCCGCAACTCGAGACGCAGTTCCGGGCGGACGAGCATCAGCAGATTATGTGACAGCTCGCCTCCCTGGATCTGCATGAATTTGCCGGCGCTTTCGGAGATGTGCACGATGTCATAGTCTTCGTTGATGACGACCGAGGGCGGCGCGTAACGCTCGAGCAGGCGCTGGTGCAGTTGTGCGTAGGTAGTACGCTGCGTCGGCTGCGCGTCCCGCATGCGCCCCACTTCCGGCAGCTTTCCGAGTCGCATGACGGGCCCGCCGTCCGGGACGGGGAAGATCAGGCGCGTGCCGATGGCACGGCCTTGAAAGATGCGGTGCTCCTTGTCGACAACGGAGAAGAGGTCGCCCGCACCGTCAACCGATTCTGACGCGCCGAGCATCAGGTAACCACCGGGATTTAGGGCGAAGTGCAGCACGTCCATTACACGGCGCTGGGCCGTGTGGTTGAGATAGATGAGGAAGTTCCGGCACGTCGCCAGGTCAAGATGCGCAAACGGCGGGTCTTTGATGATGTTATGAAGCGCGAAAAGCACTCGCTCCCTGATCTCCTGCCGCACGCGATAGCCCTCTCCGTCGGCAACGAAGTGGCGGCTCAGGCGCTCGGGTGGCACGTCCGCCACGTCGTTGAGCGTGTAGAAGCCGTTGCGCGCTATGGCGATGGCGTCCTCGTCTATGTCCGTCGCGAACACCTGTATCTGCGGCGCCGTGCCGAGCTTCGCGGAGTACTCGGCGAGCATCATCGTCACTGTGTAGGCTTCTTCACCGGTGGCGCAGCCCGGCACCCAGACTCTCACCTGATCCTCAGCACTCTTACCCTCAAACAGCTTCGGGATGATGTGGCGCTCCAACGCCTCGAATGCCGCCGCATCGCGGAAGAAGTTCGTCACGCTGATGAGTAAATCTTTCAGGAGCGCGGTGGCC
>Ga0126311_10001418_pt1 | contig 11658 bp, 10 predicted proteins | sample Plot61_FD_92539 | JGI IMG/M metagenome (GOLD analysis project Ga0126311, IMG submission 92539) | Serpentine soil microbial communities from UC McLaughlin Reserve, CA, USA - Plot61 | ecosystem: Environmental > Terrestrial > Soil > Grasslands | place: USA: UC McLaughlin Reserve, Lake County...
AGGGGTCCTCCAGCTCGGTCTCCATGCGCTCGGGGTCGGTGACGAAGTACGGCGAGATGTAGCCCTTGTCGAAGCGCATGCCCTCGGTGAGCTCGAGCTCGAGGCCGAAGGTGTTGCTCTCCTCGACGGTGATGACACCCTCCTTGCCGACCTTGTCCATGGCCTCGGCGATCATCTCGCCGATCTGGGGGTCAGCCGCCGAGATGGAGGCGGTGGAGGCGATCTGCTCCTTCGTCTCGACGTCCTTCGCCATGGCGAGCAGCTCGTTGGAGACGGCGTCGACGGCCTTCTCGATGCCGCGCTTGAGCGCCATCGGGTTCGCGCCGGCGGCGACGTTGCGCAGGCCCTCGCGCACGAGCGCCTGCGCCAGGACGGTCGCGGTGGTGGTGCCGTCGCCCGCGACGTCGTCGGTCTTCTTGGCGACCTCCTTCACGAGCTCCGCGCCGATCTTCTCGTACGGGTCGTCGAGCTCGATCTCCTTGGCGATGCTCACACCGTCGTTGGTGATCGTGGGGGCGCCCCACTTCTTCTCCAGGACGACGTTGCGGCCCTTGGGGCCGAGCGTGACGCGGACGGCGTCGGCGAGCACGTTCATGCCGCGCTCGAGACCGCGCCGGGCCTCCTCGTCGAAGGCGATGATCTTGGCCATGCTGTCGGGTTCCTCCCGTGATCGGGTGGTGACCCTCAGGCGCCCGCGACGGACGAGCCGGTCCGGCGCGCTCTGGTCACGCGGCGGTGCCGGCCCTCACCTGGGAGTCGACGTCTTCATTTGGCACTCAACGGGTCGAAGTGCCAGGTCCAATGATTAGCACTCGACCCTGCCGAGTGCAAATGCCTGTCCGGCTGTCGAGTAGCCCCCGGCGCCGCGGGGGAGGATGGCCGCGTGCGCACCCTCGACCTGCTCCGCCGAACCGTCAACGGCGTGACCCTGGCCACGCCGCTCGGGCTGGCGCTGGCGGCGACGGGCCGCGCTCGCCTGCGCCAGGGACCGCGCGGGACGGTGCTCGCCTACCGCTACCGGTCCCCGTTCCCGGCCCCGCGCGCCGCCGCCGTCACCATCGGCGACGTCGTCCTGCTGCGGATGGACGCCCCCGAGCTGGCCCTTCGGCCACGGCTGGTCGAGCACGAGGTGCGGCACGCCGTGCAGTGGGCGCAGCTGCTCGGCCTGGTCGGCTTCCCGGTCGCGTACGGACTGGCCAGCGCCTGGTCGTGGCTGCGGGTCGGCGACGCCGCCACGGCGAACGTGTTCGAGGTCCGGGCCGGGCTCGCGGACGGCGGTTATCCGCTGACCCTCGAGCGGCCTCCCCGCGCGCGTCGGGGGCCGAGGCCGCGGAGGGCTCAGCCGGAGTAGTCGGGCCCCAGCACGACGGTCACCGCGCCGTCGCCGAACTCCGTGGAGCGCTGCACCCGCTGGGTGCCGGGCAGGTCCTCGCTGACCGCGCGCGCCGTCGCTCGAAGGTCGGTGCCGGAGTAGTACACCGTGCTCGATGGCTGAGTCGGTAGCCGCGTCTGGGGGTAGTTCCCCGTGCTTGCGAGCGACCAGCCGGCCGAGCGCAGGGTGGCGGCCGCCCGGGTCGCGAGCCCGGCCCGGCCGGAGCCGTTCAGCACCGTGACGGCGGCCGAGCGGTCAACGGCGGCGGACCCGCTGGACAGGCTCGACGCGCTCAATGCCGGACTCGGCGATGGGTTGGGCGAGGGACTCACGGTGCGTGGGGACGACGGCGACGGGGAGCCCGGCGACCCGAGCTGCTGTGCACTGGCCGCCGGCCGAGCGGCGTCCGGAGCGGAGGTGGGCCCGGTCAGCAACCGCACGCCCACGACCACGGCCGCAACGACGGCGACCGTCCCCAGCAGCGCAAGCGCGACCGCACCGGGCCGCCGGCGCGGTCGGTGCGCGCCGCTGCGTTGACGGGAGGAGGAGCTCATCGGCTCGGACCTGGCCGCCGGGAGCGGTCTGGACGACCTGCCCGGCGCTGCCGGCGTCAGACCTTCAGACCCAGGCGACGGGCCGAGCGGGCCCGCTGGCGGGACTCGCGCATCCGGCGCAGCCGCTTGACCAGCATGGGGTCGAACGCCAGGGCGTCCGGCCGGTCGATCAGCGCGTTGAGCACCTGGTAGTAGCGGGTCGCCGACATGTCGAAGAGCTCGCGGACCGCCTGCTCCTTGGCGCCGGCGTACTTCCACCACTGCCGCTCGAACGCCAGGATCTCCCGCTCGCGGTCGCTCAGGTCGCCACCGGGCGCGGGAACGCCCGAGGTGGGCTGCTGCGCGGTGTCGGACGCGGCGTCCATGCGGGCCTCCTGCGGTGGTCGGTGCAGGCCCAGTGTAGGCACGAACCACACCGGTGTCATTTACCGTCGCCCCCTGCCTGTGCCCCTGCCTGACGGTTCAGGCCATGGTGTCCAGGATCCCCGAGATGTCGGCCTCGGTCGTGCGCGGGTTCACGATCGCGAACCGGGTGACGGTCTCGCCCTCGTGTGAGGTGGGGACGACGAACGCGTAGTTGGCCAGCAGCAGCCGGTCGGACCAGCGCTGGTACTGCTGCGGCGCAGCCGATCCGCCGGAACACCACCACCGAGGTGTCCGGCTCGCGCAGCAGCTCGACGTTAGCCGCGCCGCTCGATCTCGGCGGCGGCGTGCCGGGCCACCTCGAGCGTGCGCTCCACCGCGTCGGTGTAGGCGTCGGTGCCGTGCGTGGCCAGGCTGAACCAGAACGGCAGCCCGCGCGCCCGCCGGGTCAGGCCCAACGCATAGTCGGCCGGGTTGAACTCCACTGCGTCGGTCCGGACGTCGAGGTAGCCGGCTCTCTGAGTGTGCCGACCGGACGGCCTTCGGGTCGCGGTAGAGCAAGGCGCAGCAGTCGAACGGGGTAGCGGTGCACGAGGAGCGAGTCTAAGCAGCCGGGCCTCGCCAACCGGGCGCCCGACGGAGAACGCCAGAGGCCCCCGGCTCGACGACGCGAGCCGGGGGCCTCGGCACCCCAGAAGGGGAGGTGTCAGCGGGGCAGCACCAGGCGCTGACCGACGTAGATGCGGTTCGGGTTGCCGTGCAGGCGCGAGGCGTTCTTGCTGTACAGCGCACGCCAGCCGCCACGGACGTGCTTGCGCGCGGCGATCTTGCCCAGGGTGTCACCGCTGCGGACGGTGTACGTGCCCTTGCTGCCGCGCGAGACCGAGGCCGCGCGGGACGTGGCCTTCTTCTTCACGGACTTGCGCGTCGTGGAGCGGCTGACGCGGGGGGAGCCGCCCTTGTCGGCACGCGACAGGCCGAGCTTGCGCGAGCAGGAGGGCCAGGCGTTCCAGCCCTGCGCGTCCAGGACCTTCTCGGCGATCAGGATCTGCTGGGAGCGGCTGGCGCGGTCGGCGCGGCTGGCGTACTTGCGCCCGCCGAAGCCGGCCCAAGTCTGAGCGCTGAACTGCAGGCCGCCGTAGTAGCCGTTGCCGGTGTTGATGCCCCAGTTGCCACCGCTCTCGCAGGCGGCGAGGCGGTTCCAGGTGCTGCTACTGGCAGCCTGGGCCGGCGAGGCCATCACGAGCGGGGCGGCGAGCAGAGCGCCGGTGGCGGAGACGCCGACCAGGGCCCGGACAGTGCGCTTGCGGGGAGCCGGGGCGCGGTGCTGCCCGGCGTAGGACGTGCGGGGGAGAGCAGGGGACAGCGACATTTGGGGTGCCTCTCACGTCGAGCGCCGACGAGGTGAGCTGTCGGGTTCGGGTCGTGAGCACCCGGCCGTCCCGTTCGGGACGGCTTCACCCCAAGGCCACCGCGGTGGCCACGTGAGTGGGTCCCCCGCCTCCACCCTCAATCAGTCTCGGAGTGGCCGTCGTCGTGCCGGGTGGAGTTTGGCGCTGCCGGCGACGGTCGTCGCCTAGAGCGACCCGAGTACCGTAAAGGGCTTGCCGGGATAAGTTCAACACTCGGCGTGTCGCGGCCGACCGATAGGGTTTCCGGCGTGAATCCACGCCCCCTCGACGAGATCGTCGACGCTGGGTGGGCGCGCGTCCTCGCCCCGGTCGCGGACCGAATCGCCGAGCTCGGCGACTTCCTGCGCGGCGAGGTGTCGGCCGGGCGCGGCTATCTGCCGGCGGGCGACCACGTGCTGCGGGCCTTCACCCGCCCCTTCGCCGAGGTCAGGGTGCTGGTCGTGGGCCAGGACCCTTACCCCACGCCGGGTCACCCGGTCGGCCTGTCCTTCTCGGTGGCCCCGGGCGTGCGGCCGCTGCCGAGGAGCCTGCAGAACGTGTTCCGGGAGCTCGAGGCGGACGTCGGCTGCGAGCGTCCCGTGGACGGCGACCTGTCGGCGTGGTCGGACCAGGGAGTGCTGCTGCTGAACCGGGTACTCACCGTCCGCCCCGGCGTGCCGGGAAGCCACCGCGGGCGGGGCTGGGAGGCCGTGACCGACCAGGCCATCCGGGCCCTGGTGGCGCGCGACGCGCCGCTCGTCGCGGTGCTCTGGGGCCGGGACGCCCAGACGCTGCGGCCGCTGCTGGGCGACACCCCGCGGGTCGAGAGCGCGCACCCGAGCCCGATGTCCGCCGACCGCGGCTTCTTCGGCTCGCGCCCGTTCTCGCGGGTCAACGCCCTGCTCGCCGCGCAGGGCGCGGCACCGGTCGAGTGGGCGCTGGTGCGCGAGGCGCTGCCCGCTGAGCGGTGACTCTCTCAGTGGTGTCGCTCTGAGAGGTGGCGCTCTGAGCGGTGGCCCTGTCAACGGCGACCCTCCGAACGGTGGCCTTCCGAGCAGCGGTGGTCCGGGTCAGCCGCCACGGCGGCGTCGCCGCAGGGAGCGGTCCGCGGGCGCGGCCAGGTAGTCCCCCAGCACGATGCCGGCGGCGATCGCCAGCGCGGTCGCCGTCGCGGCCAGCAGCGTGCTCAACGCCGGCCCGGTCTGCGACCCCTGCGCCAGCTGGCTCATCCCCCGGAAGATGGTGAGCCCGGGCAGCAGGGCAGACAGGGCGGGCACCGCGAGGACCAGCGAGGGCGCCTGCATCCGCTGGCCCAGGATCCGGGCCAGCACGCCGACGACCACGGCGGCGCAGGCAGTGGCCGCGGTGCTCCCACTGACTCCCCCGGCGCGCAGCAGGCCGTACGTCGCGTAGCCGGCCAGGCCGATCCCAGCGGCCGCCAGCGCGTGGTTCCACCGGTCGCGGTTGGCGACGCCGGAGGCCAGGGCCGCGATGCCGGCCGCCACGATGGCCCGGGTGATGTCGGCCGCCGACGTCCCGACGTCCGCGACCTGCAGGTCCAGGCCCAGGCGGCGTGCCGCGCCGAGGCCCAGGCCCACGCCGCTGATGATGGCCGCGGCATTGAGGGCCACCTGCAGGACCCGTCCGGAGGCCGTGACGGCGAACCCGCTGATGGCGTCCTCGACGGCGGCCACCAGCATCCGGCCGGGCAGCAGCACGACGATGCCGCCCGCGATGACCGGACCCGCGTCCGCCGCGGGCAGCAGGCCCCCCTCGACCGTCGCAACGGTGACCAGGCTGGCGACCGCCGCGCCGACGAACGTGACGAAGAAGGGCGGTAGCCCCCGCCGGCCGAGAACCCGCCCGAGCCGGTCGACGGCGAACGAGGTGAGGAACGCCACCAGCACCGCCAGCGGCCCGCCGCCGACCAGCGCGGTGACGCCCGCCGCCAGCAGGCCCCAGCCGGTGCCGACGACCCAGCGCGGCCAGGGCTTGGCGGCCTGCTCGATCTCGCGCAAGCGGGCGAGCGCGTCGCCGCGGGCAATGTTCCCGCGCACCATGTCGGCCACCAGCCGGTGCGCCTCCACCAACCGGGAGAAGTCCCGGCTCTCGCCCCGGGCCACTCGCACCAGGGTCAGCGGCGGGTGACCGGGAGCGGCGTGCTGCACCACCAAGGACTGGACGGTGATGTCGACCTCGACGTGCGTCAGCCCGAGAGCGGCCGTCGCGGCGATCAGCGTGGCCTCGACGTCCCGCGTCCCCGCACCGCTGCGGATCATCAGCTCGCCCAGCCGCAGCGCGAAGTCGACGGCCTCGCGGGCCTGTCGGTCCTCGGGGGCGTCCATCCGCCGGGGGTCCCGGAACGGCGTGCCGCGAAGCCGGTCCACGAGCGGCATCGGACCGGTCGGCTGCTCGGCTCGCAGCAGCCGCTGCCAGGGCGGGCGGGGCCGGCGGCGCGTGTGGGCCGGACGGGGCAGGCCCGGCACCGGGATCGGACGGGTCTGCGGCTCGAGCTCGGCCTTGCGGGCCCGGCGCACCGCCCGGGACGCGCTCCTGGCGTCGGTCGGCAGGGCACCCTGCGGCCGGTCCTCCGCCCGCGGTGGGCCGTCCCGGCGCGCCCGCTGCGACGGCGGCGCGGGCCCGGACCTCCGCGGCCCCGTGCCCGGCCGACCGGGCTGCTGCGGATCGGTCACGACGTCCATGCTGGCACGGCCCCCGAGCGACGGGCCGTGGGCCGGACCTGGGCACGATAGGGCCATGGACGACCTCTCCGCGGGCCCGCTGGCGACCGGCCCGCTACCGACACGCACCGGCTGGAGCCGTTACGTGGCTCTCGGTGACTCCTTCTCCGAGGGCTTGGAGGACCTCGCCCCGGACGGCGGCTACCGCGGGTGGGCCGACCGGCTGGCCGAGGCGCTGGTGGCCGGGGCGGCGGGCGGCGACCTGCACTACGCCAACCTCGCGGTCCGCGGCAAGCTGCTGCCCGAGATCGTCGCCGAGCAGCTGCCGGCCGCGCTGGCGCTGCAGCCGGACCTGGTCAGCCTGGTGGGCGGGGGCAACGACGTCCTGCGGCCCGGCAGCGACCCCGACCGGCTCGCTGATCTGCTGGAGGACGCCGTCCGCACCCTGCGCCAGTCCGGGGCCGACGTCCTGATGGCGACCGGCGTCGACCCGGTGAAGTCCCCGATCATCAGCCTGACCCGCAGCAAGGTCGCCGTCTACAACAACCACATCTGGTCGATCGCCCGCCGGCAGGGTGCGTTCGTCGTCGACCTGTGGGGCATGCGGTCGCTGCAGGACCGGCGGATGTGGGCGGCGGACCGGATCCATCTCACCACCGAGGGCCACCAGCGGGTGGCCTGGCAGGCGGCCGAGGTGCTCGGCGCGGCGTCCGGGCAGGACTGGGCGACCCCGCTGCCCCCCGGGCCCGCGGTGCAGCGGCTGCTGGCCGTGCGCCAGGACGCCCAGTGGGTGCGCGAGTACGTCGGCCCGTGGGTGGGCCGGCGGCTGCGCCGGCGCTCGTCCGGCGACGCCGTGACGGCGAAGCGGCCCCAGCCTGGCCCGGTGCAGCCGCCCCCGGCGTAGCCCCTTCTCCCGCTCGGCGCCTGCGTCAGCCGGCGAGCGCGCGGACGGCGCGGGACGGGCTCTCGCGTCCCATCACGCCGGCCAGCCACGAGCTCGTCGCGACCAGCGCCGGCAGGTCCACGCCGGTGCTCACGCCCAGCCCGTGCAGCTGCCAGACGAGGTCCTCGGTGGCCAGGTTGCCGGTCGCGGACAGCGCGAACGGGCAGCCGCCGAGCCCGCCTGCGGAGGCGTCCACCGTGGTGACGCCCTGCTGCAGCGCGACGAGCGTGTTCGACAGGGCCTGCCCGTAGGTGTCGTGGAAGTGCACCGCGAGCGCCGCGCGGGACACCCCGGCGCCGTCCAGCCAGTCCAGCAGGTCCACGACCTGGCCCGGGGTCGCGACGCCGATCGTGTCGCCGAGCGAGATCTCCGCGCAGCCCTGCCGCAGCAGCTCGGCCACGACCTCGACGACCGCCGCCGGGTCGACGTTCCCCTCCCACGGGTCGCCGAAGCACATGGACACGTACCCACGCACGGCCAGCCCGGCGGCCACGGCGCCACGCGCCACGGCGGCGGAGGTGTCCAGGGCCTCGCGCCGCGAGCGGCCCAGGTTCTTGCGGGCGAACGACTCCGTCGCGCTGACGAAGACCGCGACCTCGCGAGCACCGACGGCGAGCGCGCGCTCCAGCCCGCGCTCGTTGGGCACGAGCACCGGCGCCCGGACGCCGGACAGCAGCGGGCCGTCGAACCCGCCGACGGCCGCGACCAGCTGCTCGGCGTCGGCCAGCTGCGGCACCCACCGCGGCGAGACGAAGCTGGTGAGCTCGACGGCGGGCAGCCCAGCCGTCACCAACCGGCGGACCAGCTCGGCCTTGACGTCGACCGGCACCACGACGGCCTCGTTCTGCAGGCCGTCGCGGGCGCCGACCTCGTACACCGTCACCCGCTCCGGCAGGCCGGCCAGGGGGGTGGTCTGCGGGCTGCGCACGAGGCGACCCTACGTCGGCAACCCGCGCGGCCGCGCCGGCCCGCGGGGTACGCCGTCGTGCCGCTCATCCCGTCGTCCGGTCGACCGCATCCCTCACGCGGTCGTCCGGTCGACCGCATCGGCCACGACGTCTCCCAGCCGACCCGTCTTGGCCAGGACCGCCCGTTGCCGCACCGCGCCGCAGCCCCGGCCGAGTACCTGGTCGAGCAGCGCCCGGACGTACGGGAGGTCGCCGTTGACCTCCAGGGCCGGGCGGACGTGGTCCAGCAGCGCCTGGACGACGACACGCGCCGATCGGGGACGCTGGTCGAGGGGATGAACGAGGCGGTCGGCCAGGCTGGACCGGCTCGCCCGCCACGCCGCCAGCCGGAGCACCGACGTGGGGACGTCCAGCGGCGGAACACCGGCATGCCACTCGGCCGCAGCCGTGTCGACCAGGGCCCGGGCCAGCCCGGCGACGAGCACGGCGTCGTCGACGTCCAGGCAGACGTCGGCCACCCGCAGCTCCACCGTCGGGTAGCGCCAGGAGAGCCGGGCGTCGAAGTAGATCATGCCCTCGTCCAGCAGCGAGCCGGTGGAGACCATCCGGTGGACGACGTCGTGGTAGGCCCCGGCAGACCCGAACACGTCGGTCGGCCCGCTGCTGGGCCAGCGGCTCCAGGCCTGCGTGCGGTAGCTGGCGTAGCCGGTGTCGGCGCCGTTCCAGTACGGCGAGTTCGCCGCGAGCGCGGTGATGACGGGCAGCCAGGGACGGACCCGGTCCAGCACCGCGACGCCCTCCTCGTCGGAGTCGACCGCGACGTGGACGTGGCAGCCGCAGGTCAGCTGCTCGGCACAGGTCACGCCGAACTGCCGCCTCATCGCCAGGTAGCGGCGGGTCTGCGTCAGCCGTGGCGACACGGGGAACGGGGACGTCGCCAGCGCGGCGATCCGCGCCCCCGCCGAACGGGCCGCGTCGTCGGCCGTCCGGCGCAGCCGGCGCAGGTCGAGGGCGAGGTCGCCCAGCGTGACGCGCGGCGGGGTCGCCGTCTCCAGCTGCTCCTGCTGCAGCTCGGAATCGAGTCCGCCGAAGCGACCGGCCGCGGTCCCTACGGGCACCCGGCCGTGGCCCCGGCGCACCAGGGACCCGGCCACCGGCACCGGCCGTCCGCTGCTCGGGTCGACCAGGAGCAGCTCCTCCTCGACCCCGACGCTGCGCACGGGGGTCGGCGCGGGTGCGGGCCCGGCCTGCGCAGCTTCCTCGCGGAGCACCGCAGCCGGGACCCGCTCGAGCGGACTGAGGTCGGTCACGGTCTGCCCCCGATGCGGACCGCCGGCAGGGCGATCCCGCCGGGAGACGGTGCACGGCACGACATCGGTGTCGCAGCCGTTCTCGCCGGCCAAGCGTCGCACGTCGGAAGCCGCGAGGGAACCATCGCCAGGGCCGTGAGCCAACCATGACAAAGCGGACAGGCACCGCGCTCGTTACCGTGGGGCCAGACGAGGATGGACAATGGTCGGGCACGGGTCGACACGCGCCCGTGGTCCCAGCACCAGGAGCGACGTGAGCGGCGGACCCACCACCGAGGGACACCTGGGTTCGTCGCCTGCCGCCCTGGCCGCCGCCCGGTTGCTCGCCGAGGACGTCGAGCGCCTGGCCGCCGCGCGCCGGCTCTCCGCAGTCGTCGGCCGCAGTGCCACCCTGGACCGCCTCGCCGACATCGCGTCCCGGCTGCTCGGGACGGCGTCGTCCCATGTCTCCATGCTCACCGATGTGCACGTCGTGTCCGGCGGCACTGGCCTGCTGGGGCGGGGCATGGGCGACAGCGACCCGCTGCCCGAGTCGCTGTGCACGCTCGCCGCGGTCAGCGAGGACGGCCTCGCGGTGTCGGACAGCAGCCTGGACGAGCGGGTACGTGAGCTGCCGCCCGTGCTGGCCGGCGAGGTCGGTTCCTACCTCGGCGTCCCGCTGCAGACCGAGGACGGCCACGTCGTCGGCGTCCTGTGCGTCTCCGACCCTCAACCGCGGACCTGGTCCGAGCTGGACCTGCGGATGATCCGCCAGCTCGCCGACTCGGCGATCGCCGAGCTGGAGCTCTCCGTCCTCACGGACGAGTACCAGGCCAACGAGGTCCGGTTCGCGCTCGCGGTCGAGGCGGCCGGCATCGGCAGCTTCGACTGGGACCTGACGACCGGTCGGCTCACCTGGGACGAGCGGCTGATCGAGCTCTTCGGCTACGAGGACGGGACCTTTCCCGAGACCATCGAGGCCTTCGAGGCCCGGGTGCACCCGGACGACCTGCCGAAGGTGACCCAGCTGCTGGACGAGGCGCGGGAGGCCGGCGGCAGCTTCGAGATGGAGTACCGGATTCGGCTACCCCGCGGCGACACCAGGTGGGTGCGGGCGCGCGGGCGCGCGCTCACGGACGAGACCGGGCGCTCGACCCGGCTGCTCGGCGCCGCGTACGACAGCACCAGCGTGCGCGAGAGCGACGCGCGCGTCGCGCGGGTGCTCGAGACGATGTCAGCGGCCTTCTTCTCGGTCGACCGCGACTGGCGGTTCACCTACGTGAACGCCGAGGCGGAGCGGCTGCTCGGCATCAGCCGGTCGCAGCTGCTGGGCCAGGAGGTCTGGAAGGCGTTCCCGGCCACCATGAGCGGGGGGTTCAACCGGGGTTTCCGCCAGGCGCTGAGCTCAGGCGACCCGGTGACCTTCGAGGCGTACTACCCGGCCCCGCTGGACCGCTGGTACGAGCTGCGGGCGTGGCCGAGCCCGGACGGCCTGTCGGTGTACTTCCTCGACGTCACCGAGCGCCGGGCGCTGCAGCTGCAGACCGAGCGGGTGGCCCAGCGGTCAGCCCTGCTGGCCCACGTGACGACGGACCTGACCGGCACGCTGGACGCCGAGGAGGCCGGAGCGCGGTTGGCCCAGCTGGTGGTGCCGACGCTGGCCGACTGGTGCCTGGTGACCCTGGTCCACCGTGAGCCCGGCCGCGAGGAGCTCCGCGACGTCGGCTGGTGGCACGTCGACCCGGCGCTGCGCGATACCACAGCCGAGTACGGCCAGCTGCGACTGGACGACCTCCTGGACACGTCCTACCTCGCGCAGGTGCTGCAGACGAGTGAGCCGGCCATGCTGGCCGACGGAGCCGCGGAGAAGATCGCGGCCGTGCTGAAGCCCGGCGGCCGGGCCCGTGACCTCTTGGACCGCCTGACACCGTCTGCGGGCCTGGTGCTGCCGCTCAGCGGGCGTGGGCGGATCACCGGGCTGATCAGCCTCTTCCGGGGATCCGGAAAAGCGCCCTTCAGCGACGACGACCTTGACACCGCGCGCGAGGTCGCCGCCCGCGCCGGGCTGGCCCTCGACAACGCCCGCCTGTACGCCGAGCAGGTGCGGCTCGCCGGGGACCTGCAGCGCAGCCTGCTCACCGCGCCGCCGGAGCCGGA
>Ga0126311_10001419_pt1 | contig 11644 bp, 7 predicted proteins | sample Plot61_FD_92539 | JGI IMG/M metagenome (GOLD analysis project Ga0126311, IMG submission 92539) | Serpentine soil microbial communities from UC McLaughlin Reserve, CA, USA - Plot61 | ecosystem: Environmental > Terrestrial > Soil > Grasslands | place: USA: UC McLaughlin Reserve, Lake County...
AAGGCGTATTGGTCGGACTGGTTCGTCCAGTCCTCGTGCCTCTGCTCGGGGCGGTCGTGGCCGAGCAGGAGGTGCACGGGCGCGCGCGCGGCGAGTTGCTTCAAGGCGGGCGCGAGCGCGGGCGTGTGGTACGCGCCGGAGGCGTAGAGTTCGCCCCGGTCGCTGTGGCCGACCATGTCCATGTTAACGTCTAAGGCCACGACGCGCCGCTCGTCTTTGAGCCACTTGACGAGTGCGCGCGCGCCGAGCAGTCCCTCCTCCTCGCCGTCGAGCGCGGCGAAGATTATCGAGTTAGAGGGGCGCTCGCGCGCGAAGTGCGCCGCGAGCTGGAGCAGGACGGCCACGCCCGAGGCGTTGTCGTCCGCGCCGTTGTAAATCTGCTTGTCGCGCACGCCGAGGTGGTCGTAGTGGGCCGTGACGACGACGAAGCGCTCCGGGTGCTTCGAGCCCTCGACGTAGCCGACGACGTTCGCCGGCCTTATCTTCGACGCGACGCGCTCGCCCGCGTCGAAGGGCTTCTCGTACGAGTCGCCGAAGGTCTTGAGCCCGAGGTCTGCGAAGCGGCTTATGACGAAGGCGCGCGCCATCACGCCGCCCCGCGTCCCCATCCCGCGCCCCTCCATCGCGTCGCCAGACAGCACGCGCACGTCTTCGAGCAGCCGCGGCGCGTTGACGGTCTTCGAGCTTAAACCCGGAGTCGGAGACGCCGCGGTCTCCTGCTTCGCCCCCGCGCCCTTCTGCGACTGCGAAGCCAACGGCGGCGCGCACGACGCCAGCAGGACGAGCGCTATCAGAACTTTCTTCATCGTCTCCATTCCGCTTCGAGCCGCTCTATCGCCAACTCCTTGTGCTTGGCCTCGACCTCTACCCAGGGCACGCGCGCGTACGCGGCGGGCATCCGCGTGACGAGGTCGCTGTGGTGCCGGTCGCGGAAGGACTCGCGGCCGTTCGAGATGTGTACGAGCTGCCACTCCGGCACGGGCCAAGTCCCGCGCGCGGCCTCCACCATCTCCGCGACGCTCGGGTGGTCGTACGAGTCCAAGCCCTCGTGTACGACGTGGTGGTGCGCGTCGAATACCATCGGCACGCCCGCGCGTCTGCACACGTCCAGAATCTCCTGCGCGGAGTAGATGTACTCGTCGTTCTCGAACGCGATGCGCGCGCGCACCGCCTCGGGCAGCAAGCCTATCTGCTCGACGAGGCGGTCTGCGCGCCCGCCCTTCCCGCCGTGAATCTCGACGAGCGCCCAGGCCGAGCGCGGCTGTCGAAGCATGTCCATCACGCGCGCGTGCGTCTCAAGAATCTTCACGCTGTTGGCGATTACCTGCGGCGCGTCGGAGCTTAAGACGACGAACTGGTCGGGGTGCAGGACGAGTCTTATACCCAACCGCGTCGCGCGCCCGCCCGCACGCGCGACCTCTTCCGCGAACTCTTCGAGCACGTCCGAGCCCGCCGCGTCGTCCGCGAACGGGAAGAGGCCCGAGGTCATTCTGTAAAGACTCAGGCCGCGCCCGACGCAGAAGTCGAGCGCCGCGTCGAGGCGCGCGAGGTTCGCCGCGTACAGCCCGCGCAGCAAGCGCTTCTGCCCCGGCGCGTCGAACTGCAAGAGGCGCTTGCGCGTCACGGTCTTGTACCTCACGGCGTCCGAGTGTGTGATGCACACCAGGCCGAGCCTCGGCGTCTGCGCGCGCGTCTCGATTTTTGTAACGGCTTCCATCTTTTCGTCGGAATGCTTTCGTCAGGCTCCGGCGGATTTAACCGCCCGCGCCTCTCCGCCGCGTGTCGGAAAGTTAAAAAAAGCGTGCGCGACGGCCCGCGTCGGAGGCCGCCGCGCACGCGCGCGGCTCTCGAAGTTTAAGGATACTACGCGGCGGCCGCGTCACGGAGTCCTGAAGAGCGTCGCCTCGGCCGTGCGCCTGCGCGTGAGCCCCGCGAGGACTCTGCCGCCCGCCTTGTTCCACTTCGCGAACTCAAGCGCCGCGCCGCCGTAGTCGCGCGCGTTCAGCTTGCGCAGCAGCGTCGAGTTGCGGAGGTTGTTGACGCCGACGTTGAAGGCGAACGAGACGAGGGCCGCGAACTGGTTGTCGGAGATGGGGACTTTGACGAGCCCTTCGACGGGGATGGATGTCGCGTGCAGGTCGTTGCGCAAAAGCGTCTCGGCCTGGGCCATCGTCAGGCCGTCGGGGTAGAGCTGCTTCGCGATGGCCTTCGAGTTCGGCGTCGAAGTCCGGAGGAAGCCTTGCCCCCACACAATCGCGTGCCCCCACCCGATTGTGTAGATGCCGACGGGGTCAACGTACGGGTCGAGGTTGACGGTCGAGGGGTCGCCGTCGCGTATGCCTTCGAAGCTCTTAATAAGGTCTACGCCTGTCTGGTTAAGTTCGCGCATTTTAGGTTTCTCCTGTCCGAAGGGTCAATCGAATGAGTTGGCCGGGCAGGCAGTTATTAACCGCTCGCTCGAACGACTGTCAAGAGAAATCGCTCGCGCCCCGGCGGGGAGCGCCCCCGTTTAACCACGCCCGCGCGCCCCCGTTTCGCCTGCGCGGGAAAACAGGTTATCATTGTCGGTTCGACGTGCCTCCCGGTAGACCACAATGCGCGTCGCGGTCTGTTTTCGAGAGCCATGAGTCAAGATTCGATCATCGTGCGCGGGGCGCGCGTCAACAACCTCAAGAACGTCTCGTTCTCGATTCCGGTGGAGAAGATGACGGTCGTCACGGGCGTCTCCGGCTCCGGGAAATCTTCGCTCGCCTTCGACACCATCTACGCCGAAGGCCAGCGCCGCTACGTCGAGTCGCTCTCGGCCTACGCGCGGCAGTTCCTCGAACGTATGGACAAGCCGGACGTGGACGAAGTGCTCGGCATCCCGCCCGCAATCGCCATCCGGCAGAAGAACTCGACGCGCAACCCGCGCTCGACCGTGGGCACGCAGACCGAAGTCTACGACTACCTGCGTCTGCTCTACGCGCGCGTGGGCACGACCTTCTGCCGCGTCTGCGGCCGGGAGGTTCACAAGGACTCGCCCGAGTCTTCCGCGCACGAAGTCCTCGACACGCTGCCCGAGGGCACGCGCTTCTACGTCCTCTTCCCCGCCGAGGCGGGGCTCAGAGTCGAGGAGAACGGCCAGGCCAAGACGGCGTCGAAGTCTAAGAAGAAGAGGGCGAGCGCGAAGCAGTCTTCCGGCGGGGCCTTCGACCGCAGGGCCGTGACGGCGCACGTGATGAGCCTGATGCAGCGCGGCTTCACGCGCCTGCTCGTCGAAGGCGAGACGCTTGAGCTTCGCTCGCCCGACGACTACACGCGCGCGGACTTCGAAGGCGTCTACGTTTTAGTTGACCGGCTCGTCGCGCGCGCGGACGTGCGCGAGCGATTGGTTGACTCCTTCGAGACCTGCTTCATCGAAGGCCACGGCTCCGCGCGAGTCCTGACGGCCGAAGAGAGCCCGCGCGCGCTCAAGTTCTCGGAGCGCTTCGAGTGCAAGTACGACGGGACGGTCTACGCGCAGCCCGAGCCGCGCCTCTTCAGCTTCAACAACCCCTTCGGCGCGTGCCCGACCTGTCAGGGCTTCGGCAACACCATCGGCCTCGACCTCGGCCTCGTCATCCCCAACCCGCTGCTCTCGCTCGCCGACGGCGCGGTCGAGCCTTGGACGAAGCCGCAGTACGACTGGGCGCGCGCCGAGCTTCGGCGCTTCGCGCGGCAGGAACGAATCCCCCTGGACGTGCCCTTTCAGGAGTTGACCAAGCAGCAGCAGCGCACAATCGTCGAAGGCAAGACCGGCTGGAGCGGCGTGCGCGGCTTCTTCGAGTGGCTTGAGACGAAGAAGTACAAGCTGCACGTCCGCGTCTTCCTCGCGAAGTACCGGGGCTACACGCTCTGCCCGGACTGCGGCGGCGGGCGTCTGCGTCTGGAGGCGCGCGACGTGCTCGTCGGCGGCCGCACGCTGCCGCAAGTCTGCGCGCTCTCGATAAAGGACGCGGAGGTCTTCTTCGACTCGCTTGAGTTGACGGCCGAGCAGACGGCCATCGCCGACAAGGTTCTCTTCGAGATTCGACGCCGCCTTAAATTCCTGGTCGACGTGGGGCTCGACTACCTCACGCTCGACCGGCTCGCCTCGACGCTCTCGGGCGGCGAGGCGCAGCGCATACAGCTCGCGACTAACCTGGGCTCGTCTCTCGTCGGCGCGCTCTACGTCCTCGACGAGCCCTCAATCGGGCTGCACCCGCGCGACTCCGAGCGGCTCATAAAGCTCCTCCACAACCTTCGAGACATAGGCAACACCGTGCTCGTCGTGGAGCACGACGAGGAGATGATGCGCGCCGCCGACCACATACTCGACATAGGCCCGGCGGCGGGCGAGCTGGGCGGGAAGGTCGTCTACGAGGGCGACTTCGACGGGCTCCTGAAGTCCGGCGCGACGCTCACGGGCAAGTACCTGCGCGGCGAGTCGGAGATAAAGGAGCCGAAGCAGCGCCGCGCCGCGAAGAAGAAGAAAATCTCAGTCCGCGGCGCGACCGAGCACAACCTTAAGGACGTTGACGTTGACATCCCCCTTGAGATGCTCGTCTGCGTCACGGGCGTCTCGGGCTCGGGCAAGTCTACGCTCGTCCACGACGTTGTATTCGCGGGGATGAAGAAGCAGCGCGGCGAGTGGCAGGGACACGTCGGCGCGTTCCGGGAACTCGCGGGCATTCAGAACGTTGACGACGTGGTGCTCGTAGACCAGTCGCCCATCGGCCGCACGCCGCGCTCGAACCCCGTCACCTACATCAAAGTCTACGACGCCATACGCGAGGTCTTCTCGCAGACGCGCGACGCGCAGTCGAAGGGCTTCGACCCCTCGCACTTCTCCTTCAACGTGCCCGGCGGGCGCTGCGACGTGTGCGAGGGCGACGGCACAGTGACGGTCGAGATGCAGTTCCTCGCCGACGTTGAGCTGGTCTGCGAAGAATGCAAGGGCACGCGCTTCAAGCCGCAAGTCCTCGACGTTCGCTACCGCGGCAAGAACATCAACGACGTTCTCTCAATGACCGTCCGCGAGGCCATGAGCTTCTTCCGCGACACCGCCAAGATAGCAAACCGCCTGCGCGTGTTGGACGATGTCGGCCTCGGCTACCTGCGTCTCGGACAGTCGGCGACCACTCTCTCCGGCGGCGAGGCCCAACGCGTCAAGCTCGCCTCTTACCTCTCGAAGAAGACCGGCGCGCGCACGCTCTACATCTTCGACGAGCCCACCACGGGCCTCCACTTCGACGACATAAACAAACTGCTCACGGCCTTCCGCACGCTCGTCGAAGCGGGCGGCTCGCTCCTCGTCATCGAACACAACCTCGACGTAATCAAGACCGCCGACTACATCATCGACCTCGGCCCCGAAGGCGGCGACAAAGGCGGCGCCCTCGTCGCCACCGGCACCCCCGAACAAATCATGCGCGCCCCCGACTCACACACCGGCCGCTTCCTCCGCGCACACCTCGCACGCTCGAACGGTCACCACGCCTAAACGGAGACAGACCCAAACACCAAGAAGCCGCGGAGAGCGTTAACAACTCACCGCGGCCTACGTCTGTCGTGACTGTTAACTCGCGGCTCTTCGGCCTCTCACTCGCCCTCGGCGGCCGCGCGCACCCCGGCCAACACGCTTGCCTTGTCGGCCTCCGCCAGCTTGTCGAACACGCGCAGCACGCGCGTGACAACGCCCGCGTCCCTGTTAATCGCGCGCGCAGCCCTGTACGCCTCCGCAGCCTCCGTGGCGCGGCCCGCGTCTCCGCAGACGGCCAACCCGCACAGGGCCAGCCCCTTCGAGTCCAGCGCCTTGAAGTTCTGCGTACTGAGAGTGACCATCGACTCTGCCTGCGCCGCCGCGTCCTTGAAAGACTCGGAGGCGGTAAGGGCGTCGCCCTGTAGAAGGGCGATTATGCCGAGCAGCGCCATGATGTAACTGTTGTTACTCGGCTCGTCATACTTCGCGGCCTCCGAGGCCGCCGCGCGCGCCCCGGGCAAGTCCCCCGTTAGCAGGCGCGCTAGTGCGAGATGCCCGTTGGCGTAGCTGCACACGTATGTGCTCTTGGCGGCCTTGGCAATGTTTATGCTGTCGAGGGTCTGCACCACCGATTCCTCGAAGCGCCCTTCCTCCATCAGCGCCTCGGCCAGATTTCCCAAGACTATGGCCACGATCATGGGCTCCCCGAAGTCGCGCGCGATGCCGAGCGCCTCCTCGTACCCTTTGATGGCCGCGGCGGGCTGCCCCAAGTCCAAGTAACAGTTCCCGAGGTTCGTAAGGTTGTAGCCCACGCGCTGTCTGTCCCCTATTGAGCGCGCGATGGCGAGCGCCTGCTTGTAGTAGTCGATGGCCGATTCGGTCTGCCCCGCGTCGCCGTAGCTATTGCCGATGTTGGTCAGCCACACCGTTTCGCTTTGACGCTCGCCGGCTTCGCGGGCGAGTTTGAGGGCCTGTTCGGTGCAATCTATGGCCCTTTGAATGTGCCCCATCAGCCTGTATGCGCTGCCGAGATTGCCGACGCTGCTCCCCTTCAGAGTCACGTCGCGGAGCTTGCCCTGTAGGCGTTCGTGCATCTCCGCCATCTGCCGGTAGAAGCCCCACCTGAACAAACAGTCGAAATCGATTTCGAGGAGCAGCCACCCGGCGGTGTCGTAATCCTCGCCCGCGCAGCGCAGGTCGAACTCGGCGAGTTGCGGCGCGAGGTCTTCGATGGTCTTCCAGTCCTCGCGCGGCAGGCGGGACTGCGCGAAGTACTCGGCGGCGCGGTTGAAGAGTGCGAACTGCGTGTAGGGCGGCGCGTCTGCCTCTCGGCGGTCGGAGGTCTTGCCGCGGGGGATGCGGGAGAGGGCGTAGGCGCGGTCTACCGGGTGCAGGTAGTAACGGCCGGTCTCGCGGCGGGCGAACTGCATGTTGACGAGGCGCTTTAGGACGGAGGAGCTGTCCACGCCGGGCAGACGCGGCTGTAGAAGGTAGTCCACGGCCGCGTGCGTGACGGGGTGGCCGTAGACGGCGAGCGCCTGCATGACCTGCTGCGCGGCGGTGTCGAGGCGGTTGAAGGCTTCGCCGACCAGCTCGTTGACGACGTTCTCAGGGAGGAGTCCGGCCGTGTCTTTGAGTATGTCGCGGAGTGTCGCGTCGCGGTCGGTCGAGAGTATTGCGAAGAGCGCTTCGAGGGCGCGCGGGTAGCCGCGCGTGCGCTCGCGCGCCTGACTGAGCAGTTCTTCGGGCGCCGCCTTCAGACCGACCTTGCCGTCGGCGTCCATCTCTCGGAGGATGTTTTCGGCGTAGGGGCTTGAGAGCCCTTCGTCGAGGTCGAGGCGGCGCTGTCGTCCGGGCTGGAAGAGCGCGAGCGACTGCGGCGCGAGGCGCGTCGTCAGGATGACTTTGACCGTGTGGTGTGGCAGGCCGAGCAGCGCGCGCAGGGCCTCGTCGAGTTCCGCGTCGCGGACGGCGAGCGTCTCCGGCTCTATCACGTCTTCGAAGTTGTCGAGCAGGACGACGGTGCGCCCCTGCGTAAAGTTCGAGAGCAGCGCGCCCATCTTTGCCTCGGTGCTCGCCTGCGGGTTCCTGAAGAGCGAGTCGAGTTGGGATGCGGCATCCTCGGGAAGCAGCTTCGAGAGGTCTGAGTAGAGGTTGGGCATGTTGACGCGGCGCGTGCCCGTGGCGCTCAGGTAGACGATGCCGTCCACTTCGAGCGGGCCGCCCTCGTCGGGAAGCTGCCCGCCTTCGAGTGACTTTAGAAGGCGGCAGACGAGCGCGGTCTTGCCCGTCCCGCCGCGCCCGACCACGGTCGTCAAGCGCAACGCGTCGTCCTTCAGAAACCCGCCGAGCATCCCCGTCTCGACGTGCCGGTTCTGGAAGTAGTTCGGCGCGAGGCCCGGCGGCGGGTTGATGAACTTGCTGCGCTGTGCGCCGTCGGCCGGGCGTTCGGGCCTGCGCTCGCGTTCGAGGTTCGTCTTGATGCTCTCGTCTACGCGGCGCGCGACTCCCTCGGGGTCGCGCACGACCTCCTCCTGCTTCGCCACGTCCTTCTTTAGCTGCTCGATGTCGTCCTTGATGCGCGCCTGCTGCGCGGGGTCTTTGGCGCGGCGCATGTCGCGCTGCGCGTCGGCGAGTCTATCCTTCAGAGCCTGTAGAGTGCCTTCGGGGGAGGCGAGCCATTCGAGGTGTTTGCTCAGGCGCGCGAGCGCCTTGTTGAACTCCTCGTCCGAGTCGAGCGCGCGCGTGAAGTCTATGTGCTGGCGCGGGGCGAGTCGGAAGGGCATCTCGGCGTCGGCGTGAAGCATGAGCGGGATGACGGGCTTCTTGTACCTGAGCGCGTACGTCCACTCGCGCTTGCACACGGACTCGTCCTCGACGCTGTCGCGCGTCATGACGAAGATGAGGCTGAGACACGTCTTCAGGGCCTCGGCTATCTCCTCGTCCCAGTCCTGTCCGGGTTTGATGTCGCGATTGTCGAGCCAGACGGGGAAGGAGGGATTCCCTGCTTCGAGTTCGAGGCGAAGCCTGAGCGCCAGTTCGTCGCCGTCCGCCGATGAGTAGCTGATGAAGTGTCTGGGCATCGCTTAAGCTTCCGGTGTGAGAATCGGACGGTTGAAGACCGCACGCCGCCGACGTTACTGCGCGCCATTCTAAACCAATAAGGCCGAACGCGGCAGAGTTTTCGGCGAAGCGGCTGTGCGTACCCCTGGCGGTTCGTAAACCTTACGATGCGCCGCTTCGTATTGAAGTGTGCATCCGCTGCCCACGTCCTAAATCCTGTACGAAGGAGAAAATTTTGTATGCAGAGAAGACTGAGGCTCGCGCTCTTGGTGTGCGCGGCCGTGGCGGCAGTAGCGCCTGCGGCGTCGGCGCAGAAGAGTTCGAAGGCGTCCGCGGCGGGAACCGCGGGCTCTTACCGGAGGGCTTATGAGACGGTGGAGGCGGGGTTGAAGGCTCTGGGGGGCGAGGCGGCTTTGCGCGGGGCCGAGGACGTTTGGGTCAAGGTGAGCGGCTCGACCTGGGCGCGTAACCAGAGCGTGCGCGTCGAAGCGCCTTGGGACAAGATGACGCGCGACGAGACTCTGTTCGCCGACTTGCGCCGGAACCGCTTCATCTTCGAGAACAGAGACCCGCTGCCCGGCGGATTCGTCTTCGGCGCGAAGGTGGTCATTAAAGACGGTCAGGCGTTCGCTGCCAACGACCGCGACCGGCTGGTGCAACAGCTCAACCCCGCGAACCTACCGGCCATCACGCTCAACTACGTGCGCCGCGTCCCGCACCTCCTGCTCGCGCTCGCGTTAGAGCAGCGCGCGCCGACGCTTCGTTACGCGGGCGAGGAGACGTTCGAAGGCCGCCCGCACCGCGTCGTCGTCTTCGCCGCGGCCAACGGCGCGATAATGAACCTCTTCTTCGACTCGAAGACGAACCTCCTGTCGAAGTACGAGCAGATGGTCTCGGACGGCGTGGACGGCGACGTGGTGCAGGAGACCATCTTCACGGGCTACCGCGCCGTCGATAACGTAATGGTTCCGGCGGGCAGGCAGACTCGGCGCGGCGGCGACCTCGTCGAGGACGTGAAGTACACCGAAGTCCGCTTCAACACGAAGCCCGCCGACGCGGCCTTCGCCAAGCCCGAAGGGTTCGAGGAGCAGCCCTTCCCCGCACCGCCCCCGCCCGTGCGCGAGACGAAGCTCGCCGAAGGCGTCTATCTTTTCGAGAGCGGCGCGAACTCGCTCGTCGTGGAGTTCGACACCTACGTCCTCGTCGTCGAGCCCTACGGCGGCGGGCGCGGGCCGAAGCCCACGATAAACAAGGCGCGCGAGATGTTCCCGTCGAAGCCGGTCAAGTACGTCGTCGTCACGCACTACCACGACGACCACTCGGGCGGGCTGCGCAGCTACGTCGCCAACGACGTGACCGTCGTCACCACGCCCGCCAACCGGAAGCTCTTCGAGCGGATGGCCGCGGGCAGCTTCACGCTGAACCCCGACGACCAGACGCGCGCGCCGCGCAAGCCCCTCTTCAATTTCGTGACCGACAAGCGGCTCACGCTCACGGACGGCAAACAGACCGTCGAAGTCATAGACATCGGCCCGAGCCCGCACGCCGAAGAGATGCTCGTCGTCTACCTACCCAAGGAGAAGCTCGTCTTTCAGGGCGACCTCGTCAACCTCCCCTTCAGCGGCAAGTACCTCCCCTCGACCGTCAACGACACGACCGTCCACTTCTTCGACGCCGTCTCGAAATTAAACCTCGACGTGAAGCGCGTCGCGGCCGTCCACGGCCCTTCGACGACGTGGGACGACCTGCGCGAGGCGGTTGAGAAGAAGCGCTCGGGGCGTTAAGCTCTCGGCATGAGCCTGAAGGAGAGAATCACGAGCGACATGACGGCGGCGATGAAGTCGAAGGAGGCGGCGCGGCTTTCGACTCTGAGGATGGTGAAGGCCGCCGTGCAGAACAGGGAGATAGAGAAGGGCGGCGAGCTGTCGGACGAGGAGCTGACGAAGCTCTTGCAGTCGCTCGTCAAGCAGCGCAGGGACTCGGTCGAGCAGTACGAGAAGGCCGAGCGCACGGAGTTGGCCGAGAAGGAGCGCGCGGAGATAGTCTTCATCGAAGAGTATCTGCCGCGGGCCGCGACGCGCGAGGAGATAGAGGGCGCGGTCGCCGAGGCCGTGGCCGAGACCGGCGCGTCCTCTATGAAGGAGATGGGCGCTGTGATGAAGGCCGCGCAGGCCCGGCTCGCGGGCCGCAACGCCGACGGCCGCGTCGTGAGCGAGGTCGTCAAAAGTAAGCTGGGCGCGTAAGGGCGCGGGCGGCCTCACGAATACATTCCACAGGCCCGGAGGCCGCGTGCGGAGTAACGACCGCACGCGGCCTCCGGGCCTCATCTTTTGCTGCAATATTTCGACGTGTAGCCTCATAGATAGATGAGACTGCTTTTTGAAACACCGGCAAAGGAGAGGAATGATGTCCGCCGATCCCGCACAAAAGCGTACCCGCACGCGCGACGCGCGCAGGGTATCCCGCCCAACCCTCGCGCGAAAGCTCACTTCCGTCCCGCACCTATTCCCGCTGCTCGTCTGCCTCCTGATCCTGTTCGGGGCTCACGGCCGGACGGCGGCGCAGGGCGGTACCTACGCGACCTTCCTGTATCAACTGCACGACACGGGCGAGATTTGGCTCTTCACGGGCGCGCCTTGCAGCGGCGGCTCGTGTCCCGGCTGGCTGCGTCTCGACAACAACCCCAACTCGCGGGCGATTACCGTCAGCGACCTTTTTATCTAAGGGCCGCCTTGCGAGGGGCCTTCGGCCCCCTCAAACCTTCCCCACTACCCCGCCCTGACTCGCGCGGACTCCCCTCCCCTCCCCTCCCGCCCTGCCTGCTTGCCACGCGCGGGCGCGTACCTTATAATCCGCCTCTTGCTCGGAGCGCGGCGGCGGCGTCCAGTGGGTTACTTGGCCCACTTTTTCTTTTGGGCCGAGGGTTTGTTCGGGGGGCGTGGGAAAGTGGGCGAGGAGAGTTCAACAGAGGGGCGCGTGCGGGAGATAGCCGGGCGCGCCGCCCGCGAGCGCGGGCTCGAACTCGTACACGTCGAATTCGCGGGCGGGGCGCGTGCGCCCATCGTACGCGTTTTCATTGACAAGCCGGGCGGGGTCACA
>Ga0126311_10001420_pt1 | contig 11644 bp, 9 predicted proteins | sample Plot61_FD_92539 | JGI IMG/M metagenome (GOLD analysis project Ga0126311, IMG submission 92539) | Serpentine soil microbial communities from UC McLaughlin Reserve, CA, USA - Plot61 | ecosystem: Environmental > Terrestrial > Soil > Grasslands | place: USA: UC McLaughlin Reserve, Lake County...
ATAGCCGAAGGTGAGAAGGTGGTAAGACGCTACACCACGCGTGGCACCCACCAAGGAGAGACAGAGATGTTTGGCCCTCCCACTGGCAGACAGATAGAGCTTAAGGGCATCACCATTCACCGCATCGAAGGAGGCAAGATAGTCGAGGAGTGGGAGAGCTACGATAATCTGAGCATGATGAAGCAACTCGGGCTTGCTCCCGAGCAGTAGCAGGCTGAGAGAGTTAGCTACTCACCCAGCCGAGGCGAGAAGCCTCGGCCTTTCTTCTAGACTATGGCTAGCTACCTCCAACCATATGCAAAGGAGGGCACTCTCTATGTCCGAAGTATCTACCTTTAGGCTCTACCTGTTGAGGGCCATGTACGTGTTCATGGTCGTCGGTTTGGCGATCTTCAAGTTGGGGCCGGCAATACTCCATCCCGAGAACCTCTCGCCCCAGGACAGCGTGGTTCTCAGCGTGCTCGGCGCGTTCGCGCTCTTGGCAGTGGTGGGGATTCGTTACCCACTCAAGATGCTGCCGCTGCTTTTCTTCGAGTTCGTGTGGAAGTCCGTCTGGGTTGTGGCTTTCGGGCTGCCCCTATTGCTTACCGCTCAGCTGGATCCGAACGCAAGCTTCGGGGGGACAGAAACGCTGATTAACTGGCTGCTGGGCATCGTGTTGGTTCCGATCGTGACACCTTGGGGCTACGTACTCAAACATTATTTGAGGGCGCCCGGAGCTCGGTGGGGCAAGCAGCAGATGAGTGCACTTGCTTCCGAGTCTATCAACGCCGATGATGATGGCGTTTTGAGGGGCGTTGAGCAGCCCGCCGACGTCCTTTCTAACGGTCGTCGTGTCCCTTCTAAGGGTTAGCGCCACGTAGCGAACAAGGGCCGGGGGTAGAGCAGCCTCGGCCCTTCCTATTGCTCAATTCACTAGAGTGTGTGCAACAGGTTTTCTCGGAACTTCGGATGCAGGATCGTGCATAGCACTGGTCGAGTAGCCTCTGATCGGGCCGGGGTATCCTAGCTTCGCTGGGCTCCGACCTTTAAGCTGGTTTGTCCAGATGGCCGACTACAATTGAGGCGTGAGTGCTGAGTAGCAACACGATTGCCACGGTGATTTTGTCGTGTTGGTAGTCGCCTGTCGTTGACCTCATCAAGGAAAGGAGTCCAGTTGAGTTCAACTGGAACGATTGCACTAGTTACGGGTGTATTGTTCGTGATCACGTTTATCACCTCGATCCCCCCATTTGTTTTTCTCTACGTCCCTGTAGTGGACGACCCTCGCTACATCGTCGGTGCCGGCGCCGACAACCGCGTGACCTTGGGCGCGTTCTTGGAGCTGATCCTCATCATCGCCTGAGGATCGGCACCGCCGTCGTGCTGTTCCCGATCCTCAGGCGGCAGAACGAAATCCTTGCCCTTGGATACGTCACCGCTCGTGTCATTGAATGCGTCTTCATCGCCGTGGGCCTCCTCAGCCTCCTTACAGTCGTGACGTTGCGGCAGGAGGCTGCGGGCGCGGATGCCGCCTCGCTCGTCGCGGTCGGCGAGTCGCTGGTGGCGCTCCATGATTGGACCTTCCGGCTCGGACCCGGCTTCTTTGTTGGCGTCGGGAACGGGCTGATACTGGGCTACTTGATGTACACCTCCAGACTCGTGCCACGGGCCATGGCCATGCTGGGGCTCATCGGCGGTCCCCTGATCATCGCTTCGGGGGTCGGCGTGCTGTTCGGGGTCATCGAGGCAGGGGGGTGTGGCAGCTCATCGCGACCATCCCGGAGTTCCTTTGGGAATTGTTCGTTCTCGGCATCTGGCTCATCGTGAGAGGATTCAATCCATCTGCTATCGCTCGCTTACAGCACGAATCACAGTAGGTGCGCTCTTGGACGGTATCGGGCATTCTAGAAGAAGCCCCGGGCGTCCGGGGCGGTGAGCGCGGATAGCGCCTTAGCGGTAGGAGTGTCCGGGCCGGGCCTAAGTACTCCGGCCCTTTTTCATGCCCTTATTCACGGGGTGCCTAGAAGGGGTTTCTTCCGGAAGAAGCGGGATGTAAGGTGTACGCTCTGTACCCTACCGAAGCGAAGGGAGGAAGTCGCCGTGCAGAGTTTTCTCGATGGGCTGGTGCGAAGCACCAAGACCGTCATGACGAGGGTCGAGCTAGGCGGCACGTTGTTCTTGGTGGCCGTCGTAGGGGTGCTCCTGACATCCCGAGACGAAGGGGACAAATCGCCGTAGGCGACATGCGCACCGGAAGCAGTCCGAGCCGCTATGGGTGCGGCCGGAGCGGAAGGACTACGAGCGTTAGCCCCGGCGACGAGATAGAGGAAATCGTGGAGGAGGTCCGCTGGTGTTCGGCGTAGCAGTCCTGAGCTTCTGGCACGTACACGCAAAAGACTACGCTCTAGAGGCCAAAGAGCATCCAGGGGCGGAAGTCACCGCCGTGTGGGACAAGGACAGGAAGCGGGGGCAGGTAGAGGCCTCCGAGCGCGGTGTCTCGTTCTACGACGATCTCGACGAACTCCTCTGCCGCGAGGACGTGGACGGAGTGGTCGTCACAACGCCGACCTTAGACCACCGCGAGGTCATCCCCGCGGCCGCGAGAGCCGGCAAGCACGTCTTCGCCGAGAAGGTGATCGCACCCACCCTTAGCGAGGCGCGGGAGGTGGTGGCGAAGGTCGAGGAGGCCGGGGTGACTTTCGTCATCTCGCTGCCCAGGCTCTACGCAGGATACACGCAGGCCATACAGGAAAGGTTGGCCGGCGGCGAGATCGGCGAGCCGACCTACCTGCGCGTGCGCGTCTCCCACGACGGTGCGTTACCGAGCGCGGTGAGCCCGCATGGATGGCTGCCGGAACACTTCTTCGATCCCCTGCAGTCCGCTGGCGGCGTCACCATAGACTTCGGCGCCCACCCGCTATACCTGTTGGCGCACCTGCTCGGGATGCCCGATGAGGTGAGCGCCGTATACGGCCGCTTCACCGGGAGGGCCGTCGAGGACCACTCCCTCGTGACTGTGCACTACCCCAACGGGACCCTGGGGGCTGCGGAGGCTTCCTTCCTCGGCGCCTCTGCGCCATTTCTTGTGGAGGCACACGGCACCGAAGGAAGCCTCCTCTACGACCCGAGCGGTGGTCTCAGGACGCGCCGCTGGGACGCCGAGCGATGGCACGCCGTCCGGGTGCCAGCCGACGGAAGGTCGCCCTTCGGACGGTGGGTGGAGCTCTCCTCAGCAGGAAGGACTGACCCGGAGAACGTCCGAGCCGCCCTCGAGCTGAGCGCTCTGGCGGAGGCGGCGAACCTCTCGGCGCACGAGGGGCGCCCCGTGCGACCGGGCGAGCTACCCTGACGCAGCCGAATCCTGAGCGTGTACCATAAGGCGCCCGGTGCATCTTCCGGTATCTAACGTCTATGCCATAGAGGAAGTGAGAGGTACACCCGGGGCTATGCATCGAGGTCCGTCTTGTCCCGAAGCGTCGAAGAGAAGGCCTCGAAGGTCTTCCTTACGTAAGTAACTTCGAATAGATCGCCAGAATCATCGTACAGGACTTCGACCAGCATCCCGTGTCCGGTCCCGAACAGAATACCAGTCAAGCCGTTCGGATCCTCTCCCACCATTGGGGACCCATCATCAAGCTCGTCCGTGGGAGCGTTCGGCCATTCGGCAATGAACCGCTCTGCTATCTGTCGTGCTGTCTCTATCTGTTCCTGAGGAACCATCACGGTTTACCGCCTTGATGTGATCACTGTATCCTCGCTGATGTGTGGTCGATACTTGACCGGATTATCAACGACATCGAGCGCCTCTACAACCTGCACCATGAAAGAATCGGTGAGTAACGACCGGACCACCCTGACAGCCCACCATCGGCAGTCCCGCAAGCTAGTGGATTGACGTATGGGGACGCTCCAAGGGTGGCCGTGAGAGGCTACTCCTCTTCCGAGCGTCCACCCCGACCCTGATCTCCCGAACGCTGTAGAGGTTCCGAATTTACACCACCAGCTAATGCGGTTCGGGCCAGAAATCTTCATCCATCTCTCTGTCCCGGTTGAATTTGCAGTGTTCGCAGACGTGGTCCTCTCCGGCGCGGGGGGTCTCGATGCAGATTACCTCGTCGCCAAGCTCTTCAGCGCATTCGTCGCACAGATAGAGCGTGAGGTGCAGGCTAGGGCCGCAAAAAGAGACAGTACGGAGGTCCTCGTAACGTTTGACTGTTGTTTCCATGTCAGCTTTTTCCTCCTGTTTTCGTGGGCTTCGCTCGTGCCTACTGGTGTAGAACATCGGTCGCAGGGGGAGGAGCGCGGGAAAGAGGCTTTGCAGGTGTCCTGTAGGGAACCTCCCAGTACTCGAGGACCGCAGGAAGCGGGCCCGATCCTTCGCCTATTCGGACCTGCATCAACACCCCGCCAGAGGTTGTCGTGCTCATTTTCCCCATGACTCCCTTGATTCGACTTCGACCACGACTGGCGTCTCGGGATCACCAGTGACCTCCTTGACTGCCTCCGACATGCAGCGCATGAGCCACCCGGTGGCCTCTTCGCAGTGGCCCTCATCCACCTCCAGAATAATCTCGTCGTGCACCATCCCCACCAACAGCGGGTTGCCCGGGCAGTCATCCCTTGTCTCCCACAGGCGGGCTATGGTGAGCTTCAGGGCGTCGGCAGCAGAACCCTGGACCGGGTGATTGGTCGCCTCGGCGAACACAGGTTCGTAGCGGCCAGTGTACCGGCCCTTCTGCAGGCCCAGCTTCCTGGGACGTCCGAGCATGCTGAAGGCGACGTCTTCCCCGCGGTTGCACGCTTCTCCTACCCGGTAGTGCCACTGGCGGATGCCGGGGTAGGTCTCGAAGAACGCTTCCCTGTATCTCTTGGCCTCTTCGAGGGTGACCTCGAGGTTGAACTTGTCCCTGGCATGATCCACGAACTTCTTGGCGCCCATGCCGTACAAAAAGCCGAAGTTGACTACCTTGGCACGCTTGCGGTACTCCTTCAGCTCGGTCTCCGAGAGCTCCCTATCATTCGTGAGCGCTCTGGCCGTCTTTAGATGTAGATTCTCACCGTTCCTCAGGGCCTCAAGCATGATCTCCTCGCCAGAGATGATGGCGCCGAACAGGAGCTCTATCTGGGCGTAGTCGGCGACCACTAGGCGGCGGCCCTCTGGAGCCCTGAAAGCCCTCCTGAACCTCGGGTCTCTGGGCAGGTTCTGCAAGTTGGGCTTGCGGCTTGCCATCCTGCCTGTCGAGACGATCTGCCTGTAAGAGGTATAGACGCGGCCGTCGACCACCCGCTCATGATCTGTGGTCCTGGCAGCCTTGATCCACTGCTGACCGTAGGTGCTCACAAGCTTCTGTACGGTGCGGTAGCGGAGCATCGCCTTGACAAACTCCCTGGCCTGCCTGGGCGACTTTATGGACTTGAGGGTCGACTCCGAGACACTCGGCTTGCCTGAGTCGGTCCTGGGTAGCTGGGAGGTGTCGTAACCCAGGAGTTCGAGTGCCTCTACCGTCTGGGGACCGGAGTTCCAGTTCCATTTCTTGCCCTCTTTCGGATGCCGCGGAGCGTAGTGGTTTATCTCCGCTTTGAGCCTCTCGGCCTCTGTGGCATTCTCCTGCGCTAACACGAGCCACGCCTGTTCATCGAAGGGCATGCCGTTATTTTCGGCCCACGTCACCCCCAGAAGGGCGCGATTCTCGATGTCGACCACTTCCAGCAGGCCGAGCTCGCAAAGACGTGCTTCGAGGGCCTCTTCTAGCGGGAGCAGGATCCCGGCGTCCTTGAGCGCGTAACCTATCTGCGCCCCGGAGAGGTTCGGGATGGACCAGTCTGAGTCCTGTTCGCTCTTGTCGAGGGTCTCGCCAAGGTACAGCTTCGCAACGCTACCCAGATCGGAGATCCCCTTCGTCTCCTCGGGATCTTCCAGGTATTTACGCCCCTTCTTCTCGACACGCTTGCCGGCGGCGAAGTAGTTGATGAGGTGCATGAGCATCACGTCCTGGATCTTCCCCTCATGCTCGTAGCCAAAGTCGTTCTTCAAAAAGGAGGTGTCGAACCTGGCGTTGAAGAACACGAGCGTCCTGGTCTTCAGGACCTCCAGCAGCGGGCCGGGGTGGATCTTCGAGACATCCACGGCCTTGTTCAAGTCCCCGGTCGCAACGGAGATCAGCCTTATGGAACCGCTACGGGGATCCAGCGCCCTCTCCGGAGGGCAGGTCTCGATGTCCAGGGCAACTTCGTCGACCTCAGCGATGTGACGAACCAGGGCTTCCAGATCCTCATCCGAGGTTATGAGGTGGTGCTGGCCAGCCTCATCCGGGTGTGGTTTGGCACCCCCCTCTTCGCTATCATCACCATTCCAATCCCTATCTATAGAAGTGGGGATGGTGATGATAGGTTTTGTAGGGATGTGTGCGCTCGATGAGCCACCAGAAGGTTCCGCTCTGTACTCTTCGGAGCGCTCATCTGGCGGCTCTTCTTCGTCATTATCAGACCCGTCACCATCCGATCCTTCATCGTCTGGAGATTCGGGGGGAGTCCGTAGATCTTGGTGCGGCCCTCCGTCTTGACTACGCTGACCGTGCCATCCCTCTCGAGGTCGGGGAGGATATTCTGCACGTACGACCGGCTGAGGCCGGTGTACTCGGAGAGCTCGGCACTCGTCTTGTCACCCTGCCTCAGAGCGAGCCTTATGCGTTCTGTGGCACTCAGGGTCTCCTCCGAGGCATTATCGGCGGCAGTGAGTTCCGCGGTCTTCACATCTATCCGTCCTTCAGAGAACGTAATCTCCACGTCGAACGGTTCGAGCCTGGCGGAGAAGTTGGCCTTCTTGTGCCTGATGCGGACCCGCAGGGTACCAGCATCGCGGTTGTTCTCCACGGCCTCAACCTGCAGGATGCTTCTTGCTCTGTGCTCCTTGAAGGCGCTGCCAAAGGCGGTCTTGCGCTGGTAGCTCTCACCAGTCTGCAGCTTCCCCTGATGATCTATGATCATCGGCGTAACCCCGATGGCGCGCAGAGGGTCGACGTACTCGGCGAAGAAGGCGTTGACATCCCTCGAGCTCTCCATATCCCCGCGCATGGCAAAGCCTATGGAGTCGATTACGGCAAACACTACGCCGACCATCTCGCAGACTTTCACTGCCCGCTCGAATACCTCTCTGGTATTCATGCCAAGCCCCGAGAGGTAGTAGAGGTCGTCCGGGACCGCTATCCCCAGTCCCGCACATAGGGCCTTCACGCGGCGGTGCTGCTCGTCAACATCGAGCTCGAAGTCTATGATGAGGACGGGCCCGTGCCCGAGGATGATGTGGCCCAGGAACTCGGAGAGATAACCCGAGGATATGGAGATGCCCAACAAGTCCGCCAGGATGGACTTGGCCGAACCACCCCCGCCGTGCAGGAGAATAGAGTGTCCCTGGGGCACAAGGTCCTCCACGACGAAGGTGCGTGGTTCGGGCTCCCCCAGGTCCACAAAGCGAACCACCCCGAACATATCATCACCATCCCCATCCGGTATATAGGGTTGGGATAGTGATGATAGGCGTTTGAGCACTTCTCTCGTCCCGCCAGCGTTGATCCAGTCGGTGAGGTCCCCTCCCTCAGGCACACCGGGCAGCCCCTTCAGGACCTTGACGCTCGCGGCGAAGGGTAGGAGCTCCCTGGCTACCATCTCGGCGTGCTCGCGTCCGGGTGCGTCGTTGTCCGCCACGACTACTACGCGGGCTCCCGTGAAGTAGCTGGCGTAATGGGGCTTGAAGTGCTTGGCACCCATCGGGCAGGTCGTAGTGGTCAGCCCGAGACGCTCCTTTCCGTTATCGGCGTCCTTCTCACCCTCGACCCAGACGACCTCCCCGCCATCCAAGGACGCCCGCATAACATCCCTCAGGTTGTAGGGGACGGTCTGAACGCCATCGAGTCCGTAGACGTAGCCGCTGCTACCCGAGTTCGGTCTGGCCTGTCGGAAGTCCTTGTCTTTCCTGTTGCTGTAGCAGTGCTCGCCCCGGCATTTGGGGTGATGCTGCTCATCGTTGGGAGGTGGTTCGAACCTGAGCGAGTGGTGCCTGACGAACTCGCCGTCTGGCGTCTTGTAGTCATAGACGCCGGTGAGGCACATGCGCCTCTTGCGCTTTTTGCTGCCATCAGGGTCAGAACCCGTGCCGTTACCACTAGAGAGGTCGGATTTACTGATGCCCCTCTCCTCCAGCGCCCGCCACACCTTTTCCTGGTTTTTGCAGACGAAGCAGTGGACCAGCGGCTTGTGGTCCTCTCCCTCGGTGACGGAGAGGCTGGGCTCGTGGTCGTCGTGGGCGGGGCAGAGGGCCTTGTAGGAGCCGTCGGATATCTCTTCTACGCCTTCGAGGCAGGACAGGATATGCTTGAGTGGGTTCTCATTACTCATCTCCTGGCGGCTCCAGAAGCTCGTTCTTACGTATCTTGAGTGTTATCCTCAAAGGGACCTCTTTCAATAGGCCCCGCTTGTTAGCGAGGCTTGGGGTTAAGGGGGCCGCCCTTCTGTTGTGGCAATGGGCAGGGCGGTTCCCCGGGTGTCTATCTCTGCCAACCAGACTGCGCAGCCATCACGGCGTGTCGTTCACTCGGTGATCACCTCCTTGTTGATTTGCTCGGTTTATCGAAGCTATCTCCTCGACGATCCTTAGTCGAACGACCCCCGCTACCCGAAGGGCCTTTCGACTGCTCGCTTTCACCTCCTTCGTTGTCGACGCAGCCACCCCTGAAGGCGGATTTGCGGTTTTCTCGGCGTTGTATGAGGAACCTGTAGACACGCGCGAGCACCTCCAGCTCGGCCTCCGGGGTAGCGTCGAGGCGCGGACGGTAACTGTTGGCAGGATTACTCATCCGGCCTCCGGAACCGGCGGTCGTGCAGGCGCTCGAGGTCCTCCTTAGAGTAGATCCGGTAACCGTTACGGTCCCGGCGTGCCCGAGGCAAGGATCCTCGTCTTTCGCCCTGGCGCAACCACTCGGTTGAGAGCCCCAGTTCCCTGGCGGCTTGCGAGATGCTGTAGGTGGGCGGCATATTCCTCATGCTCAAAGCATAAGGCGCTTAAGGCAGCTTGAGGAGTACGGCCAGTGGGGGAAACTGGCCGTCGTAAATTTATCTATAACATGTAAACTATGCTTTTTTGTCTTCGTGTGGAGCTGGCTCGTCTGCAGCAGACGAGCCTATTATCCGAGGCGGGTTTAAGAATCCATATTTTACGTGTTCCAGTAGGGAACGCTCTCCTTGAAGAAGCCGGAACAAAACATCCCTCAACTTATCCCTCTTATCCTTATCGCGGTCTCCGCGATTCTTACGAACGATGTGTATGCGGACGAATTCGCTCTTGTCAGCGAGCGTCCACATCAGTTGGTCTACCTCATCGAGCTGCTCGAAGTGCTTCATCTCGGCTTTAGCTTTCCTGAAGTGCTGCCGGAGTTTCTTCTCGCCGAGGGCTTTCTCGAGGTACTGCTCCTTACCTCGCTTGGCGCTGTCGCGAGCCTTCCGAGCATACTTCTCTTTCTTCTCAGCCTCGTCGCGATAGACCTTCGGCTCTTCTAGACCCAACCCCTCCGCATTTAGCTTCTCCGCTATCTCGTGATTCTTGAGGCCTTCTATGTGCTTGAGTTCGGCTGCCCTCACGTCTCGGCGGAATGTCGTCAAGGGCTTCCTTGTCACTCCCTCGCGGGGCTTCCCGTGCTCCAGGTGCGCCATCAGGAGTCGCAGCGATTCGAGGAAATTGTAGATCTTTCTATAGGTCTCGACCTTCAGATCCTTTTGGACGTCGGGCTCAAGGCTGTCGAAGTTGTCGCGGTAGTAACGAAGCAAGGCCTCTGCGAAGTCGAGCTCGGGTTCGTTCCCGGCATATTGCCAGGATGTTTTAGGCACGGCTTGATCAGCCTCCATGATGGTCAGGACGGCAAGTATCGCCATATCCACCCTGAAAAACTCATCTCTTATGACCATCCTCTTGTAACCTTCAGGGGTACGCTCGCTATCCCGCCACATCAGGAATGTCTGACTATCACCTACCCGAACTCGGTAGACCTCGTCAAGCGGCGGCGTCTCCAGAGTGTCCTCATGGTAGAGAAAGTCAGGTGCACCGTAGCGATCCTCCTCGGACGGTCTTCTCTTTGAGAACCACAATTCGTCGTGTGTTGGACCTCTGCTGCTTATCTCCTCGAACCACTGCAGCGCCAGCTTCGGCAGGTGGGGTAGGTCCCTAAAGCCACGCTCGGAGAGCCGCTTCCTTCCTGCCTTATTTTCGGGGAGGTAGTGAGGGTCTATGGCGCCTAGGATTGTCTCGAGGTCCTCTGTTGAGATTCTGGGCATTGCCGTGGACGCAGGCTGAGTATCCCGGCGGAGCAACCCGCGCCGCGCCTCCTTTCTCTAAGCCGTCGCCCATTCTAACCGCTCGGCGCCGCCCTCGGTCAGCAGGGCGCGGAACTTGAGGGTCGGTGGTTCGTCGCCTAGAAAGCTTCCCGGGGAAAATTTGCACTGAGAGCGCTTCAGGTATCGGGTTTCAGGAATTGGCTGTGATGCTAGCGATCGTAACTACTCGACCACGGCTATGCAGTCTACCTCTACCAGCATGCCTAGCAGGTCTGCTCCTACGGTCGTACGTGCCGGAGGGTCGTTCTCGAAATACTCTTTGTACACCTCGTTGAACTCGGCGAACCGCGTGAGGTCGGTCACGTAAGCATTGACCTTCACCGCGTTGTCGAGGCTCGAGCCGGCGGCCTCGAGAATCGTTCTTACGTTCTCGAATGTTTGCCGAACTTGATCCGTAAAGGCATCAGGCATGGCGCCCGTCTCCGGGTCCACAGGACCCTGCCCCGAGATGAACACGAAGTCGCCGGCGACGACGGCGTGGGAGTACGGTCCGGCGGGGGCAGGTCCCTTCTCGGCCATAACGGTCTTTCTCATCGGTTCTCCTTTCCTATCGCTGTACCTTTTCCAGTCACCATAAGTGCGTTGGAGTCTACGGCTTTCGTCGGGTTGGCGAGGACGTGCGAGATCCCCCGGAGAAGTCAACACCGCAGCCTCCTACCTGACTTTCCCGCGGGCCGCCACCCGCGTCTGCTCTTCCACACCATCCTCCCCAACCAGGTACACCTCGTCGTGCAGATTCACGGTGCTACAGATGTGGTTGGGAATTATCTGCAACGTGTCCCCAACTTCGAGGTCGCAGTCTTCGTCCACCCAGAGCATCCCGTGCTCCTCCGTGAGCCTCTCCAGGACCGCCCTGGGGTATCCGACAACGTGGCCGTACCCCTCCAGGTTCAGGGGTTCCACGCCTGGGGCTACATCGGTGGCGAAGGTCTTGCTCCCGCCGTCGATGATGATCAGGTCCCTGGTAGGCCTGCTCACCGCCGTGCACACCACTACGGCTGCGCATTCATCGAGCGAGCAGGCGCCTAGCCGGGCCTGCATCCTATCGTAGAACACGTAGGTCCCGGGTCTGATCTCCGTCACCCCCTCCACCTTCGCCACGTGCTCCGCCGTCGGAGTAGAGCCCACGCTAACGTCCTCCACACTTAATCCACGCTCCCTCATCCGGTCCGCCAGGGAGACCATGAGTTGCCCCTCTTCGAGGCCAGCCTTCTCGAGCTCCAGCGTCTTTGACTCGCCTAGAACGGCGCCGCGGTAAGTGTAAATCCCGGTAAGGTCC
>Ga0126311_10001421_pt1 | contig 11642 bp, 8 predicted proteins | sample Plot61_FD_92539 | JGI IMG/M metagenome (GOLD analysis project Ga0126311, IMG submission 92539) | Serpentine soil microbial communities from UC McLaughlin Reserve, CA, USA - Plot61 | ecosystem: Environmental > Terrestrial > Soil > Grasslands | place: USA: UC McLaughlin Reserve, Lake County...
CCAAACACGAGGATCTTGCCCATGAAGCCGGCCGTCAACGGCATGCCGAGCAGGCTCAATAGAAACAGGCTCAACGAAAACGCGAGCGCCGGAGACTCGAATCCGATCCCGCGATAGTCCTCAACCGACGTACGCCGGTCACCACTGCGCGCGATCAACTGCACGACCGCAAACGCGCCGATGTTCATCACCGCGTAAGTCAACAGATAGAAGATGACGGAGGTGATCGCGTTATTGCGTTGGGTTAAATCGGCAGTCGATCCAGCCGCGATGAAGCCGACCATTGCGTAGCCCGCGTGTGCGATGGACGAGTACGCGAGCATGCGCTTGACGTTGTTCTGCACGATCGCTACGACGTTGCCGAGCGTCATCGTGAGAATGGCCATAACAACCAGCACGTTCACCCACAGGTTGTGCAGGTTCCCCACTGTTGCATTGGAAGCTGAAACAACAAACGGCAAGCCAAACACAAACACGCGAATGAACGAAGCAAAACCCGCCGCTTTCGGTCCCGCGGCCATGAATGCAGTCACGGGTGTTGGCGCGCCCTCATAAACGTCGGGCGTCCAGATGTGAAAAGGCGCGGTGGCGATCTTGAAACCAAAGCCGACCAGCATCATGGCGGCGCCCGCAAACAGCAGCGCCGGATATTGCGCCTGGCCGACGCGAGTGGCAATCTCGGCGATGTTGGTTGTGCCCGCGACGATCCTGCTGAGCGATCCACCCGGACCGGGTTCAGCGATCGACGTGGCGCCGTAGATGAGCGCGATGCCGTAGAGCAGAAACGCGGACGAGAATGAGCCGAGGATGAAATACTTCAGTGACGACTCATTCGAGCGCACGTCAGTACGACGAAATCCCGCCATCACGTAGGTCGCGATCGAGAGGATCTCGAGGCCGAGAAAAATGATGACGAGGTCATTCCCGGAGGCCATCAACATCATGCCCACAGTCGCGAATAGCAGCAGCGAGTGAAACTCGCCTGCCGGCAGTTGTTCGCCCTGCACCCAGACTGTCGAGATCAGCAGCGTCAAGCCGGAAACCAGCAGGAAGATCAGTGTGAAGCCGAGACGCAGCTCGTCGAGCACGATCATCCCGTTGAACGCGTCGGGTGATGCGGTTCCGGTGGTCCAGAGCCAGATGGTGGCGATTGCTCCGGCAACGATGCCGGCGAGTGAAACGCCGCCCGTGATCCAACGTTGTGTCGGACGCACGAATGCGTCGACGAGCATGACCGTCACTGCCGCCGCACAGACGATCACTTCCGGTGCGATTAACGACCAGCTAATGATCGGCATCATGGATTGTGCGAAGAAAGAATTCATTTAAGTTGCGTCGTGTACGAGCCACCTGCCGGACTTTCTGCCACGCGCGCGCGAATCGTTTCTACACTCTGCTTTGAACGATCGAGAAACACGCGCGGGTAAACACCCATAAAGAGCATCAGCAGGAGCAGCGGCAAGAGCAGTCCGATCTCACGCCTGTTCAGATCGGACAAGCTCGCATTCTCCGGGTTCGTGATCTTCCCAAACACCACGCGCTGCAACATCCAAAGCATGTAAACGGCTGCCCAGATAACACCTGTCGCCGCGAGCATCGTCGTGAGCCACGGGCGACCGACTGCTCGCGACGTCCACGTCCCAATCAGTATGAAAAACTCGCCGACAAACCCATTCAAAAATGGCAGGCCGATCGATGACAGTGACGCAAACACAAACAGCGTCGAGAACCATGGCATCGGTTTCGCTAACCCGCCAAACTCACTGATCATGCGTGTGTGGCGTCGCTCGTAAATGAAGCCAACGAAGAGAAACAGTGCGCCCGTCGAAACACCGTGATTGAGCATCTGGTAGAGCGCGCCCTGCATGCCGAGCTCGGTGAACGAGAACAGACCAAGCACGACAAATCCCATATGACTCACGGACGAATACGCCACGAGACGTTTGACGTCCGGTTGGACCATCGCGACGAGGGCGCCGTAGATGATCCCGATCACGGCGAGGATGATGATCACCCACGCCCAATCACGTGATGCATTGGGAAACAGAGCCAGGTTAAAACGCAGCAGGCCGTACGTTCCCATCTTCAGCAATACGCCAGCCAGAATCACCGAGCCGGCCGTCGGCGCTTCGGTGTGCGCGTCGGGAAGCCACGTGTGAAACGGGAACAGCGGCACCTTGATACAGAATGCGAGTGCAAACGCGATAAACAGCCAGTACTCGGCCGTGTTGCCTGCAATTTGGGCCAGCGGGCTTGTGGCTATCGCTTGCAAAAGCGTCGGATAATCGAAGGTGTGGTAGAGGAAGTAGAGCGCGATGATGCCCACCAGCATCAACAAGCTTCCCACGGCGGTGTAGATGAAAAACTTTATCGCAGCGTAAACGCGACGCTCGCCGCCCCAGATTCCGATCAGAAAGAACATCGGCACGAGCGACGCTTCGAAGAACAGGTAAAACAGCAGTAGATCGAGCGAGACGAAGACGCCGATCATCGCGGATTCGAGTACCAGCAGGAAGGCGTAATACGACAGTTGTCGCTTGCGAACTGATGTCCAGCTCGACAGGACCGCGATCGGCATTAACAGCGTCGTCAGCAACACAAGCCACAGGCTGATGCCATCCACGCCGACGTGATAACGGGAGCCAATGTATCCAATCCAGCTTACGTTCTCCTCGAACCTGAACTCTGCCCCACTCGCGCCGACACCGCGCAGCAGAAAAAGCGAGGCGACGAACGTCGCTGCCGTAACGATGAGGCCGATCCAACGGTAATGCTCCTCACGCTTCCTCGACACGAAGCTGTAGCCAACGAGCGCAAGCGCCCCGGCAACCGGCAAGAGGATCAAAGTGGTCAACATAATTCGTTTATGCGCAGCTAAACTACTGCGGAAAACCAAATGCGGCGAACAGGCCGATCAAAATCAACGCTCCAAACAGAATGATCGCGGCGTAACCGCGTACAAAACCGCCCTGCATGTAACGCGCAAGCCTGCCCGTCTCAGTCACTGTTTCGCCAATCGCGTGCAGCAGGCCGTCGATCACGCCGATGTCGAATATTTTCCAGAGACCTTCGCGCGAGCCTGCTTTGATGGGGCGAATCAGCGTGGCATCGTAAACCTCGTCAACGTAGTACTTGTTTTCCAGCAATCGCGGCATCTGCATCAGCGGTTGCTTCTGGAACATGTACCAGCCTGCGCCGATTCCCAGAAGCCCAACCAGAACCGAGAGTCCGGCGAGCATGCGTTCCGCAGTTATTTCTTCACTCGAGTGTGTGGCAGGTGCGGTCGCGGTCGCGGGAGTTGCTTCGCCGTGCGTATCTTGCGCAGGAGCCGCCGGCGGCTCTGCCCCATGAGTTTCCACCGGCGTGAGTGCACCCGCGCCCGCTGTCGCAACCACCGGATGGAGCGTGTGCTCGATGATGTTGACGTCTTTGTCTGCAAACACAGAGCTCAGCGCATATGGCACCCCGATGAATCCGCCGACGGTCGACAGGACTGCAAGCACGATCAACGGCACAGTCATCAGCCACGGCGACTCATGTGGCTCGACCGGGCCATGATGATGATCGGGCTCCTGTTGTTTGGACGCGTGCGTCTCGCGGAAGCGCTCGTTGCCCCAAAACGTCATGACCATCATGCGCGTCATGTAGACGGCGGTCAGAAACGCCGTCAGCACAGCGATGGCCCAGAAAAACTTGCTCCACCCGGTCGAAGGTAGACTAAAAGCGGGCGCGCTCCACGTGCGCCAGAGAATCTCATCTTTCGAGAAGAAGCCGGCAAAGATCGGCACACCGCTGATCGCGAGCCAGCCGGTCACCATCGTTGCGAACGTGATGGGCATGTACTTCCTGAGCCCGCCCATTCGCCGCATGTCCTGCTCGTGATGCATGCCGTGGATAACGGAGCCTGAGCCGAGGAAGAGAAGGGCTTTGAAGAACGCGTGTGTGATGACGTGGAAGATCGCGGCGATAAACGCGCCCACGCCGCACGCCAAAAACATGTAACCGAGCTGCGAGATGGTCGAGTAAGCGAGAACTTTCTTGATGTCGTTCTGTGCAAGACCGATCGTCGCCGCGAACAATGCGGTTGCAGCGCCGATGAGGGCGACGATGAACATCGCTGTCGGCGCGTGCACAAAGATCTCCGAGCAGCGCACGATCATGTAGACGCCCGCTGTGACCATCGTGGCCGCGTGAATCAAAGCCGACACCGGAGTCGGACCCGCCATTGCGTCAGGCAGCCAAACGTACAGGGGAATCTGCGCGCTCTTGCCGGCCGCGCCGATGAAGAGCAGCACGGCGATCGACGTCGCGCCACCAGCGAGTATCGCTCCTGCGGTGAATGGATCGACGGGCTGAGTCTTGAAGAACGACAACGCCGTATGCGTGGCTTCACCCGCGGCTGGATTAGCGAAGAAGCTGACGGAACCAGTGACAAAGAAAGTCAGCATGATGCCCATCAGGAAGCCCCAGTCGCCAATGCGATTAGTAATGAATGCCTTCTTCGCTGCGTCGCCCGCTTCCTGGCGATCGAAGTAGTAACCAATCAGCAGGTACGAGCAGAGGCCCACGCCTTCCCAACCGACAAACATCAACACGAAGTTATCGGCGAGCACGAGCGTCAGCATCGAAAACATGAACAGGTTGAGAAATGCGAAGAACCGATAAAAGCCGGCTTCGCCGTGCATGTAGCCGACGGCAAAAACGTGAATGAGGAAACCGACGAAGGTGATAAAGAGCGCGTACGTTCCGCTCAAGCGATCCATTGCGAGCGCGAAGTCGGCGCGGAATGCACCAACCTGCAGCCACGTCCAGATATGATCGAGCACCGGCGTCTCAGCTCGCAGCGCGCCGCCTGACTTAAACGCCAGATAGAACGCCACGATGGTTGAAATAGCGACCGACCCACACGCCACAATGCCGACGAACCGCTCATCGCGCACACGCCTTCCAGCGAACCAATTGATAGCCGCGCCCGCGAGCGGTGCAAAAATTATTAAACTGAGCAGATTCGATTCCATCCGTAAAAGATCCGCGTTTTCAATCCGCGTTCTACAACTTCAAAATGCTCGCATCATCCACATCCAGCGACTCTCGATTACGAAAGATCGCGATGATGATTCCCAAACCCACCGCCGCTTCGGCAGCAGCGACCGTCATGACGATGAACACGAAGAGCTGCCCCGTCACATCCTGAAAAAAACTGGCAAACGCTACGAACGTCAGGTTCACGGCATTCAACATCAGCTCGATACACATGAACATCGCGATCACGTTGCGCTTGATGATCACACCAGTCACGCCGATCGTGAACAGGATCGCGGAGAGCGCCAGGTACCAGGAAAGCTGTGGTTCCATTGTCTTATTCTCGCTTGCGAAAATCAGTAATGCCCAAAAGCCGTGCTGCTTCTTCAGACGACTCTGTTTCCACCGCGCGCAAGTCGTCCGGTGCAGCGTTGGGATCGACGAGCGATCTCGGAAATAGTTGCGAGCCGGGAATCACGCGCGCGGTTGGCGAGAGCAGCCCGCCGCGTCGCGCGAGCGTCATCGCGCCGACGATCGCCATCAACAGCAGTATCGAAGTGATCTCAAACGGCAACAGATATCGCGTGAATAGTTGCGTGCCGATCGAATGTGTCAGTCCCACGCCCGATGTGTTTGCAGTTGGGCTAACCCTGAACTCCTGCACGGTTACGAGAATAAACGCTACTTCTGCGATCAGGATCGCGGAGAGCACAATCGCCACCGGCACGAGGAACCGCAGACGAGTGCGTCGACGCTGCTCCTCCTCAACATTGAGCAACATGATGACGAACACCACCAGGACCATGATCGCACCCGCATAAACGATCACCTGCACGGCCGCGATGAACGGCGCCGCCAGCATCACGTACAGGCACGCCAGCGAGATGAAGACGCCAACCAGGGAGATCGCGCTGTAGAGCGGATTGCGCTGTGCGACCACTGCGAGAGCGCAGCCGATCGCCAGTCCAGAGAACAGGATGAAGAGAAGCGCCAGCATCTATTCAAGAGCCTACGAAGCAGGCGTCAAAATAACGCGTGATCTAACCAAGTTCTGCCTGCTTTGCAGGCTTACCGTAATTACAAATTCGGAAAGAAAAATATCAACGTGGCCGTGATGAAGATATTGAGCAGCGCCAGCGGCAACAGGATCTTCCAGCCAAAATCCATTAACTGATCGAAACGAAAGCGTGGCAGCGTCCCGCGCAGCCAGATGTAAATGAACAGAAAGAAGATGACCTTCAACAGAAACCCGATCGCGCTCACGAGGCCAAACAGAAACGTGCCGCGCCCAAAAATGTCTTCCGCAAACGGCACGTTCCAGCCACCGAGAAACAGCGTGGTGGCCAGCATCGAAACCGTGAACATGTTGATGTATTCAGCGAGGAAAAACAGCGCAAACTTCATCGCGCTGTATTCCGTGTGGAAACCGGCAACGAGTTCGGTTTCGGCCTCGGGAAGATCAAAAGGGACGCGATTCGTCTCGGCAATCGCGGCGATCAGGTAAATCACAAAACCAAGTGGTTGGAAAAAGATGAACCAACGAAAGCCGTGCCAGCCGGATTGCAGCTCGACGATCTGCGCGAGATCCAGGGTGCCGGCAAGCATGATGACGCCGATCAGGCTCAGCCCCAGTGCAAGCTCGTAAGAGATCATCTGCGCCGATGAACGCAGCCCGCCCATCAGGCTGTACTTGTTGTTCGAAGACCAGCCCGCGAGCATGATGCCGTAAACACCGATAGACGTGATGCCGAGCACGTACAACAAGCCGATGTCGAAGTGTGTGACTACGAGCGGTATTGTGATTTCGGTAAACGGGATTCTGATCTCGGGACCGAATGGATAGACGATCATCGTCATCAACGCGGCCATCGTCGCGATCACGGGCGCGAGGAAGTAGACGAATCGTGTTGATTTGTCCGGGACGATGTCTTCTTTAAGGATGAACTTCAGGAGGTCTGCGAACGGTTGAAGCAAACCGCCGTAACCGACGCGGTTTGGGCCAAGTCGGCCCTGGATGAAACCGAGCACACGCCGCTCTGCCAGCACGGTGTAGGCGACGATCATCAGCACGACGACAAACGCCACCGTGATGGCTGCGAATTTCAGCGCTATGTCGACCGCAGTGTCCATCAGACTGTCTTAGCCTCGGATTTGATCGATGTGATCTGATAAAGCGGCGAGGCGGCGGTGGTCTCGGGACGCGGGTTGCCGGAGGCAAGCAGCCGAAACTGCGCGACTTTCTCCGTCAGCCTTCCCAAACGGAACAGCTCCGTTCCTACATCAGGTGTCATCGTCACCTTGTCACCGTCATCCGGCAGCGACTCAACCCGATCTCGAATCGCCGCGAGCTCTTCTCCCACGTCAGTTAACCCAATTTCAAACTTTGCCTGCACCGGTTTCGTCTCATCCTTCAACAGCGGATAACGCATGCCCGCAAACGGCGCTACACGTTCTCCAAGCTCTCGAAACACCGCGCTCGCAGACATCTCGTATCCAAAATCCAGCCCCAGCTCTTTTGCGAGTTGATCGATGATCATCCAGTCAGGCCTCGACTGGTGCACCGGCGGAATTGCCTGCCGCACGCGTTGAACGAAGCCGTCATTGTTCGTGAACGTGCCGTCCTGCTCGGCGTACGAAGCAGCAGGCAGCACAACGTCAGCCGCCTGCGTGGTCTCATTTTCAAAAAGCTCCTGGACCACGAGGAAATCGAGCTGCGACAGCGCCGCTTGACGACCTTTGAGATGTTCCGGCAGGAAGCTACCAGCCATGTAGAGCGCCCGAATCTCACCCCCGGCGGCATCGAGAATCTCGCCGGGCGACGTTTGCGCGTACATCATGCCAACTGCGTGCGCGCCGATGCTGTTGTTGAAGAACGGCAACGGATGCAGCAGTATCCGTCGGCCTTCAGCAGCAAACACTTGCGACAACTGAGCAATCACGGCCTGGGCGGCGCTACTGACCTCGTGACCAAACATGATCACGACGTCGCCCTCGGTATTTGCGATGGCCTGGCGCGCGGCATCAATCGCACTCGCTTCAACACCAGCTTTTTGCGCGGCGAGTGAATCGTTGGACGAATTGGCGAGCGCCAGCACGATCGCGTCTTCTGTTCCGGGCCTGGTATGTAGAAAGATTTTTGCCTGCTCGCGCAAGCGAATCGGAACAGAATTGATGAGCACGAGCGTCGAGCCGCCGTTCCTTACTGCCTGTCGCATCTGCCTGCCGGTCAGTGGCTGCAACTCACTCGGATCGCCGCCGATCTGCACAATCGTCTTTGCGTAACGAATGTCGCGATGAGTCGCCAGCGGCGCACCGAGGTTCTTGAAGAAGTTACGCAGCGGGAACAGATCGGTTGTCGTGTAGTTGTCAGTGCCGACTAGCTCCGTCGCAAACTTGTGCAGCACGTAGAGCGCTTCGTTCGTCAAACGCGGACTGCCGATCACGCCGATCGCGTTTCGTCCATGCTCGTCTGCAATCTTGTCGAGCCGCTCCGCGACGTGACGAATCGCTTCGTCCCACGTCGCAGGGATTAGCTTGCCGCCCTTTTTGTAGCGGATCATCGGCGTGCGAATGCGCTCTTCGTGATTGATGAACGGATGCGCGAACCGTCCTTTGACACACAGGAATTCGCCGTTGATGCCGTTGACGTAACGATCGCGCGCGACTGATCGCAGCACTTCACCGCCGCGCGAGCCGAGTGACATCTGGCAACCGTCCGAACAGAAGTTGCACGTCGTGATCGACTGCGCCAGCTCCCAGGGACGCGTCTGGTGACGATAGGTCGCGTCGAGCAACGTTCCAGTGGGACAAACTTCGATACAGTTTCCGCACTGCGAACAATCGAGCCAACCGAGATACGTGCCGATCACGGTGTGCGCGCCGCGACCCCCCGCTTCGATCGCGTCCTCACCCATCCACTCATCGCAGACGCGCGTGCAGCGTTTACACAGAATGCAACGCTGCGGATCGTTCGCCACCATGGGCGAGAGATAGCGCTCGGCGTAGTAGTTCTTCTGCTCAGTGAAACGTTCTTCGAGACCGCCCCAGTCGAAGGTCATCTCCTGTAGCTCACACTCGCCACCGCGATCGCAAACAGGGCAATCGAGCGGATGGTTCGCGAGCAGAAACTCGGTCATGCCCCGCTGCGCTTTTTCGATCTCCTCGCTTTGCGTGGTGACGATCATGCCGTCTGTACAGGTGATGGTGCAGGACGTTTGCAGTTTCGGCATCTTCTCGATGCGCACGAGACACATGCGACAAGACGCCTGCAGCGCGAGGTCCGAGTAATAACAGAAGGAGGGAATATCGAAACCCTTTTCGCGGCACACGTCGATCAGACGCGCGCCCTTCGGCACCTGAAAGTCTTTTGCGTTAATCGTTACTTTAACTAAATCCGTGGACATCCTAATTAAGATCCGTGTTATCCGTGGTTAATTAATCTCTTCTTAAAATCCTCAGGAAACCGCTTGATCGCCGATTGAATCGGCCACGATGCAGCATCGCCGAGCGGGCAAAACGACTTGCCCTCAATGTTGTCGCAGAGATCGAGCATGAGCTGCGCATCCTCAGGACGCCCTTCGCCTTTCTCGATCCGTTTGAAAACTTTTACGAGCCAGTCAGTGCCTTCGCGACACGGCGTGCACCAGCCGCACGACTCGTGTTTGTAAAATTCAGTAAGGTTCTTCGTCGACTCGAAGATATCGACCGTCTCATCCATCACGATGAAACCGCCGGAGCCGACACTCGAACCCGCGGCCACCAGTCCTTCGTAATCCATGCGCACGTCTTTTCCCATAATCTGATCCGCGCGCATGATGTAGACCGATGATCCACCAGGAATCACGGCTTTAAGTTGTTTGCCGTCGAGTATCCCGCCGCAGTCTTCCATGATGAACTTTTCCATGTCGTCGTAGCCCATCGGCAGCTCGTATACGCCCGGACTATTGACGTGACCTGACACGGACCAAACCTTTGTGCCGCCGCTCTTCTCGGTCCCGAGTTTTTGATAAGCCTCGCCGCCCATCTTGATAATGTCGGGCACAGCCGTAAGCGTCTCGACGTTGTTGACGACAGTCGGAGCTGCATACAAACCGGAAACAGCAGGGAAGGGCGGCTTCATGCGCGGGTGGCCGCGCAGTCCTTCGAGCGAGCTCAGCAGCGCAGTCTCTTCGCCGCAAATGTAAGCGCCCGCGCCCGTATGCGTGTAAATCTCGCAGGAGAAGTTTGTGCCGAGAATGTTGTTGCCGACGAGTCCTGCCGCACGCGCTTCTTCGATCGCGACGTCCATGATGTCGATCAGGTACCTGTACTCGCCGCGCGTGTAGACGTAGCAAGTCTTCGAGTTCAGCGCATAGGCGGCGATCAGCATGCCCTCAATGAGCATGTGCGGATCGCGTTCCATCAGGTAACGATCTTTGAAAGTTCCCGGCTCGGATTCGTCGGCGTTGCAGACGACGTACTTCGGCTTCGGCGAGTCTTTCGGCACGAAGCTCCACTTCATTCCGGTGGGAAAACCTGCGCCGCCACGTCCACGAAGTGCTGACTTCTTTACTTCGTTGATGACGTCGTCAGGCGACATGCCGTCAAAGACTTTTTTGAGCGCCTCGTAACCACCATTGCGACGATACACGTCGAGTGAGCGCGAGTTCTCGAGATGAACTCGACGCAGCTGTAGTGGTTCACATCCGATAGCTTCGATACGCATTAGGGCAGCTTGTCCAGTATTTGATCGATCTTTTCCGGTGTCAGGTTCTCGTGATAGTCGAAGTTGATCTGAAACATCGGCGCCGTTCCGCACGAGCCGAGGCATTCGACCTCGCTCAACGTAAAACGCCCGTCGGCGCTTGTTTCGCCGGGCTTGATCCCGAGTTTTTGCGAACAGTATTCAGTGATCTTTCCGGCACCGCGAATCTTGCACGAGAGAGTGCGGCAGATCTGTATGTGATACTTCCCGATCGGATCGGTGTGGATCATCGAGTAGAACGTCGCAACTTCCCAGATGTCCGTGACACGCAACTGCAGGCGACGGGCAAGATAGAGCACGCCCGGCGGATCGAGATAACCACGCTCGCGCTGCACGATGAACATCAACGGCAGGATCGCCGAGCGCATCACCGGATACTTCGCGAGATGTTGATCGATCTCGGCCTCTACCTCCGGTGAAAACGTCGCCGGCTCAACTCCAAGGCTGACTGGTTGAGATAAAGGTTGAATATTTACGATCTGGGTACTCATCCTAACGGTCAATCTCGCCCAACACGATATCCAGCGATCCAATGATCGCAACGACGTCCGCCACCATCTCACCTTCCGACATCACGGGCAGCGCCGATAAATTGATGAAACTCGGACCACGAACATGAACTCGATTCGGTTTTGAACCACCATCCGACCTGATGTAAACACCCAGCTCGCCCTTCGAACCCTCGATCGGGTGATAAACCTCGCCGGCGGGAACGTCGAAACCTTCCGCAACGATCAGGAAGTGATGAATCAAAGCGTCCATGTGACTCTTCATCGCTTCACGATCCGGCAGCACCACTTTTGGCGCGTCAGCTTTGATCGACCCGGGCCGCAACCGCGAAAGTGCCTGAGTGGCAATCTTGTGCGACTCCTTCATC
>Ga0126311_10001422_pt1 | contig 11639 bp, 2 predicted proteins | sample Plot61_FD_92539 | JGI IMG/M metagenome (GOLD analysis project Ga0126311, IMG submission 92539) | Serpentine soil microbial communities from UC McLaughlin Reserve, CA, USA - Plot61 | ecosystem: Environmental > Terrestrial > Soil > Grasslands | place: USA: UC McLaughlin Reserve, Lake County...
TCATGACGTTGTATGAGTCGTATTGCAAGGGTCTGCCTTCGCCGCTTCCGGATCTTGATATTCAGTACGCAGACTTCGCGGAATGGCAAAGGAAATGGATTGACGGAGAGATACTCGATAAGGAGCTCCAATATTGGAAGCAGCAGTTGGATAACACTACGGTAATGTTGGGGCTGCCTACGGACAGACCACGGCCGGCGATCCAAACGCACACGGGCGCGAGGCAGTCGCGCCGTTTATCAAAGCGACTAAGCGATATGCTCGCGGCCTTCAGCAAGGGAGAAGAAGTCACTTTATTTATGACTCTGGCTGCGGCATTTAAAGTAATGCTGCACTGCTATACCGGACAACGGGACATAGTTGTAGGAACACCCATTGCCGGAAGGAACCACCTCGAAATTGAAAAACTCGTCGGATTTTTCGTGAACACTTTGGTGCTTCGCACCGATCTATCAGGTGATCCCACATTTATCGAGCTGGTCAAGCGGGTGAGGGAAGTAACTCTTGGGGCATTTGCACATCAGGATATTCCGTTTGAAAAAGTCGTGGAAGCGATCGATCCGGAGCGCGATCTGAGTCGTTCTCCGTTGTTTCAAGTGATGTTCGATTTCTACAAGCCCGGGAAAGAAGAGCCAAGGATTAGCGGCATCAACGCGCGCGGTGTCGGCTTTGATAATACGACCGCGAAGTTCGATTTGACCCTTGCGGTCATCGATACAGGGCAGCACCTGAACATGGTGATGACCTACAACACTGCCTTATACGAACCAGACACAGTTAGCCGGATGTTGAGCCATATGGAGATTCTGCTTGAAACACTGGCCTCAAATCCGGAACGGAAGTTGTCAACGTTATCGCTGCTGACCGAGGAAGACTGTAACCACCTGCTGGTTGAATTCAACGATACTGCCGTCAACTACTCTCGCAACAATTGCGCACATCACTTGTTTGAGGAGCGGGTTGCGGAAACGCCGGAAACGACGTCGGTTGTGTTCGAAGACGACTGCTTCACATACAGAGAGCTCAACGCACGGGCAAACCAGGTGGCGGCTTACTTGCAGCAGTTGGGCGTTGGTCCGGAGACACGCGTCTTGCTTTATCTCGATCGGTCGTTGCACAGCCTTGTGGCTTTGCTGGGCACGCTCAAAGCCGGAGGAGCGTACGTGCCTGTAGACGCTTCGTCGCCAAAGGAACGATTGCGACTCATTCTTGCCGATGCTGATGCTCACGTAATCCTGACTGAAGCGAAACTCGCAGCAGGGCTTTCAAACTTCAATGCGCGAGTCGTCTGCCTCGACGCTGATTGGACCACCATAGCGGGCTTGAGCGACGAGAATCCAATTAGCCCGGTAACTCCGGAGAACCTGGCATACATAATCTATACCTCGGGTTCTACCGGCATGCCTAAAGGAGTTGCCGTAGAGCATCGCCAACTCGTTAACTACGCGAGCAGCATAATCGAAAGATTCTCCGTTCCTCTCTTTTCGAGCTTCGCCCTCGTGTCCACGTTGGCAGCGGACCTGGGTAACACCGTGATCTTTCAATCTCTCTTTACGAGTGGATGCTTGCACGTCATCTCGCAGGACCGCGCCACTGATCCCGAGCTCCTGGCCGACTACTTCTCCCAACATGCGATAGATTGCTTAAAGATCGTTCCATCACATCTGGAAGCTTTGCTAACGAGCCCGAACCCTGGAGCTGTGTTGCCGCGACGACTGCTGGTCCTGGGCGGCGAGGCAGCTTCACCTGCGTTGCTTGATAAGGTAATGGACCATGCTCAGGGGTGCTCGGTGTTTAATCACTATGGGCCGACGGAGACGACTGTGGGAGTACTGACAAGTCGACTGCGAATCGACGACTCAGAACATCGCTCGTCCACCATGCCACTCGGCCGGCCACTCGCCAACACACAAGCCTACGTCTTGAATAATTATCTCCGGCCAGTGCCCTCTGGTTGTGCCGGCGAGCTGTGCATAGGCGGCAAGAATGTGACGCGCGGATACCTGGGCCGGCCCGACCAAACGGCGGAGAAGTTCATACCGGATCCATTTGGCGCCGAGCCAGGCGCGAGGCTCTATCGTACGGGCGACGTTGTTAGACAAAAGCATACTGGTGAGATCGAGTTTGTGGGCCGGATAGATGATCAGATAAAGATCAGGGGTTTTCGTGTGGAAGTTGGAGAGATTGAAGCCGCACTCAGGGAGCATGAAGCTGTTCGAGAAGCCTTAGTCCTTGCGCGGACAGATGAACGCGGCGACAAACGATTGGTCGCCTATACGGTATGTGATGGAGAGCCCACGAGCGATGAATTCCGAAGCTACCTGACGGAGCGCCTGCCTGCGCACATGGTCCCTTCGTCTTTCGTCCGTCTCACTGAGATGCCTCTGAATCACAACGGCAAAATAGATCGGCGAGCTTTGCCGGTAGCCAAGATTGACGAGAATGGGCAAGGTGACTTCAGCCGTCCGCGCAATGAGCTGGAGCTACAACTGGCCGGCATCTGGGAAGACGTACTCGGCGTTCATCCGATCGATGTTACGAGTAACTTCTTTGCGCTGGGTGGACACTCGCTTTTGGCGGTTCGTTTGATGGCGGAGATCAGAAGCAGATTTGGTGTCCCTTTGCCGCTTGCAAGCATCTTTCAGGGTTCAAGTGTCGAGAAGCTTGCACGGTTATTGCGCAACCAAGGCTTGATGACGTTCTCGCCGTTAGTACCGATTCGGACCTCCGGATCGAGGCCGCCTTTGTTCTTCGTGCACCCGACAGGCGGGGGCGTATTGTGTTACAGCGATTTGGCTGCGCACCTCGGATCTGACGTGCCCTTTTACGGACTGCAAGCACGCGGTCACACCATGGGCCATCCGATTGACGATCTCAAGAAAATGGCCGCCTACTATCTGGAAGCAATAAGAAGCGTTCAATTTCGAGGGCCTTACTATCTCGGCGGCTGGTCTTTTGGAGGGCTGGTGGCATTTGAAATGGCGCAGCAACTCCATGCTATCGGCGAGTCAGTAGGATTGGTGGCTCTCCTGGATTCGCAAGCAGAGACTGCGCATCTGGAATTTGATGCAGCGACGCTCATAGCCGACAACGTGAGTGAACACATTCCGATTTCCGTCGAAGAGCTGAGATCCAAGGACGTGGACGATCAGCTACGCGAGGTGATGAGCCTGGCACGGCAGCGTAACCTCATGCCTCCAGATTTCGCCCTCGAAGATGCCCGGCGTTATGTTGACGTTTACCGCGCCCACTGGAATGCGGCTAATGGATATGAGCCGCGAGTCTATCCGGGTAAGCTTACCCTGTTTCGCGCCAGCGATAAGCCCGAAGAGTTTATCCGGCGGAATCCGGCAAGAGGTTGGGACAAACTGGCCCATGGCGGCGTCGATATCATCGCAGTCCCTGGTTCGCACCAAAGCATGGTCAAAAATCCCCACGCGGAAGTTCTGGCGGAACGACTTCGAGCCTGCTTTCGACAGCCGGAGGCCGTTGGTGTGAGCGGGTCCTAACGTATCATCTCACAAACTTGTAGACCCAAAATCGAGACAGTATTAGTATGGGCTCATCATAGATCGATGTCCCGCCATTTATTAAAGGTATCGTGCGCCTTTTGAGTTCACCGCCAAGAGGGCAACGACACGAGCTCAAGGAGTTCAAAAAGCGTTTTCGGGAGGTCATCGTGGACAAGCTTATCCAGGATATCAAGTACAGTGTCAGGTTTCTGTTAAAGAGCCGAGGTTTCACATTCATAGCAATCCTTACGCTGACGTTAGGAATCGGTGCGAATGCTGCGATCTTCAGCCTGGTGAACGCAGTCCTCGTGCGTCCGTTACCGGTTCAAGACCCTGACAAGGTAGTGGAGATCTTCACCAGCAGTTCCTCCGGCGATCCCTGGAGTCGTAGTTCCTATCCCGATTATCTGGATTTGCGTGAACAAAAAGATAGCTTTTCGGGCGTCATTGCTTACAGCAACATTCCTCTTAATCTCAGCACCGGCGGCGGCGAAGCCGAACGAGTAAGCGGGGCAATCGTCAGCGGCAACTACTTTTCCGTTTTAGGTGTGCCTCCGTATCTGGGCCGCGGTTTTCTTGACGACGAAGACCAGACGCCGGGCGCGAGGGCGGTGGCCGTCATAAGCCATCGGCTCTGGCAGAGCAGGTTCGGGGGTGATACGGCGATCACGCAGAAGACGGTTCTGCTAAACGGCACTACATACAACATAGTGGGAGTGGCGGCGAAAGGATTCAAGGGGACGAGCCTCGACTACAGTGCGGACGTTTGGGTGCCGATGATGATGCAGACCCAGGTGACGGCTTCGAGGGACCGGCTCACCAGAAGAGTCTCTCGCTGGCTGATGGTGATGGCGCGCTTGCAGCCCAATCTGCACCCGGAGCAGGCCCAGGCGGCAATGACTAACCTTGGCGGTCAGCTTCAACAGACCTACGCGCAGACAAATCGTGCGCGCTTCTTCACGGTAAAACTGGCGAGTGACGTGTTGATTCGTCCGGCGACGAGAGGGAAGGTTGTGAACTTCCTGTTGTTGCTGATGGCGGTGGCGATCACCGTGTTGATTATTACTTGCTTCAACGTGGCAAACTTTATGCTGGCGCGAGCGTCCGGCCGGTGGAAGGAGATGAGCATACGCCTCGCGCTCGGGGCCACCCGGTTCCGGATTGTCCGCCAACTATTGACGGAGAGCCTGCTCCTTGCTCTGGTAGGGGGTGGGCTGGGCCTGCTGCTCGCAACTCGAAGCCACGACGTTTTTTCGCTTTTCAATCTCGAAGCAAATCAAAACCTGCTGATCTCGGAAGTCGATGTAAAACTGGATTACCGTGTAATCGCGTTTACCCTCGTGATCTCGCTTCTGTGCGGCTTGATCTTTGGGCTGGCCCCGGCGCTGCAAACTTCGAAGACTGAAATCATGTCCTCACTCAAAGATGAAACGCCGATCAAGGCATTTCATAAAGCCTGGCTGACCAAAGGGTTGATAGTTTCGCAGCTTTCGTTGTCGCTTGTACTACTCATCGCCGCTACCCTCTTTGTGAGGAGCCTGCTCAACCTGCAGGCTATTGATCCGGGCTTCAAGACAGATAATGCTGTGCTTCTGTCAATTGATGTTGGCCCGCAGGGATACGACACTGACAGGGGCCAAAACTTCTATAAAGAACTCATGCCGCGCTTAGCAGGTTTGTCAGGCGTTGATTCAGCAACGCTGGCGAAGGTAGTACCGGTCAGCGCTAGCCGGAATCGCCAGGCAATGATGCTTCCTGACAGCGCAAGGACCGTGACTGACGAGTACGATTACAATATCGTTGCTCCCAATTATTTCAAGACTATGGGCATCTCCTTCTTGCTTGGGCGTGACTTCACTGAGCAAGACAATCAGACAGCGCCCGGTGTTGTGATCGTCAACGAGGATCTGGCTGGTTTAATCTGGCCCGACGGTAATGTGATCGGAAGAAAATTCAAGCTGCCAGGGTCGAACAATCGCGACGTTGAAGTTATCGGAGTCGTAAGAAATGCTAAATACTTCAACCTGCGTGAAGACTCCGTTCCCTACATCTACCTGCCGTTGCTTCAGGAGTATGATCCGGCGATGACGCTGGTGGTGAGGGGCACCGGAAACTCTACAGCGCTGTTGGGAGGTGTGCGTAGCGCGATACATGAGATGGACCCGAATCTGCCGGTTTTCGGAGTGACCACTCTTAGGGAGCATATTGGAGAGGCACTTTCCAAAGATAAGATGGTTGCGAGCCTGGTGACCGCATTCGGATTGCTCGCGCTGCTGCTGGTGTCGCTGGGCACGTACGGTCTCATGAACCATTCGGTGAATCAACGCCTTAGAGAAATGGGGATTCGGATGGCGCTTGGCGCCACAACCCGCGACGTTTTTCTCCTCGTAATGAAAGATGCGATGAAGCTGGCCGCAATCGGAGTTCTAATAGGACTCTTCGGCACGTTCGTTTTGAACCGGATCATGTCGACGCAGTTTTATGAGATTAGTCCCAGCGACCCGATCACACTGTTTGGGGCGTCATTCATCCTGCTGGTGATCGCAGCGCTGGCTACGTTTCTGCCTGCCTGGAAAGCCACGAAGGTCGAGCCCGTCATCGCCCTCCGTTATCAGTAAGATTTTTAGCTACAAAGAGGCACAAAAAGCTCAAAATCAGCAAAACCCTCATCTGAGCTTTGTGCTTTTTTGTGGCACAAAGATTTTTTAGGCAAAGCCTCCCATAAACTTCAGACTGCTTTAGCAATGACATCGCCAATAGGTATTGGAAACCAATCAGGTTCCGGCGAAGTCCCGCGTGATTCGTCTCAATCCTACTATGTCTACACCGAGCGCCATCTCGCTGACATCCCTCAATTGGCTTGTTTGTCGGAGCACCACCGGTTCGCAATGCGGACGGTGGCCAATGTTCTGCCGTTTCGTGTGAATCGGTACGTGATTGAGGAACTGATCGATTGGAGTCGTGTGCCGGATGATCCCATTTTTCAACTTACTTTTCCTCAGCCGGGGATGCTCGCTCCCGAACACTTTGACCGGATGGCGAATCTTCTCAAGAGCGGCGGAACGAGAGATGAGATCAGCGCGCTCGCAACGAAGCTTCGGATGGAGCTCAATCCTCATCCCGGCGGCCAGTTGCAGCTCAATGTCCCGTTACTGGACGGGCACAAGCTTCAGGGCATCCAGCACAAGTATCCTGAGACGGTGTTGTTTTTTCCACCTCAAGGCCAGACCTGTCACGCTTATTGCACGTTCTGCTTTCGGTGGGCACAGTTCGTAGGTGATTCAAGCCTGCTTTTCGTGTTGAGGGAACAGAACAGCTTGCACAGCTACCTCGCGGCTCACAAAGAGGTCACGGACGTGTTGATCACCGGCGGCGACCCGTTGATTATGAAAACCCGGCATCTGGTCCGGCACCTCGAACCTTTTCTGGATCCATCTTTCGAGCACATCCGCAATATTCGAATTGGCACAAAGTCGCTCGCGTTCTGGCCGTATCGTTTCACCACCGATGACGACGCGGCCGACTTACTTCGGTTCATCGAACGCCTGATCAAAGCCGGAAAGAACGTCTGCATAATTGCGCACTACAATCATTGCCGCGAACTGGAAACCACTGCGGCGATAGAGGCGATCCGCCGCTTACAGTCAGCCGGTCCCATCATACGAAGCCAGGGCCCACTGCTCGCGCATATCAACGACGACCCGAATGCATGGGCGCAGCTTTGGAGCAAACAGGTGAGCTTGAACATCGTTCCGTACTATATGTTCGTAGAACGAGACACGGGCGCCCGTCGATACTTCGAAGTACCGTTGGCACGTGCCTGTGAGATTTACCGTAATGCCATAACACAGGTATCCGGCCTCGCGCGTCATGCCAGAGGCCCCTCAATGAGCGCCGGGCCGGGCAAAGTTGAGATCCAGGGCACGGCAGAGATCGCGGGCGAGAAGGTCTTTGTGCTGCGCTTCATTCAGGCTCGCAATCCCGAGTGGGTGCAAAGGCCTTTCTTTGCCCAATTCGACTGTACAGCCACCTGGCTCGATGACCTGAAACCCGCATTCCGGCAAGAGAAATTCTTCTTCGAGAACGAGTATGAAGCTATGTGCGAGTCTGCGGGCACTGCCCGACCTCAACACAAGATCGCGAGCATCTGACGAGCACAAAAAGCACAAAAGCTCACATAGGTTTCGAATAGCTTCGCCGAGTAGAATCGTGAGACCAAGACAAGGTACTTATGCCGCCAGTGAGTTCGGTTTCGCTGGTACGGTTACAACCCTCGTTGACGTTCTGCGCCTGAGGGCGAATCGTCAGCCCGAACTGATTGCCTTCACTTATTTGACGGCGGAGCAATCGGAGGGAGTAAGTCTCACTTATTGTGACCTCGATCGAAGAGCGAAGGCGATCGCGGCATCGCTTCAATCCGCAGTGAACCCCGGCGACCGGGTGTTGCTACTCTATCCCCCCGGCCTCGAATACATAGCAGCATTCTTTGGCTGCCTTTATGCCGGCGCAGTTGCTGTGCCCGCATATCCGCCGCGACTCAACGAAACAAGGCACAGGCTGGAAGCCATCGCCGGCGATGCGCTGCCAGCGCTCGCGCTCACGACTTCCGCGATACTGCCTCGCACAGAATCTCTTTCTGCCTCGCTGCACTCCACAGCTACGGACGTACTGGGCGACGGGATCGCAGAACAATGGCGAATGCCACGCATCGACGGTGACACGATCGCGTTTCTGCAATACACGTCCGGATCTACTGCTACGCCAAAGGGAGTGATAGTCAGCCACAGCAATCTTCTACACAACGAACGGATGATCAAATGCGCTTTCAACCAGTCGCAGGAATCGATCATTGTCGGCTGGTTGCCGCTCTATCACGATATGGGTCTGATCGGAAACCTGCTTCAGCCGCTTTATCTCGGAGCACGATGTATTTTGATGTCTCCGATTGATTTTCTTCGTAGCCCCTTCGAGTGGCTGCAAGCAATTTCACGTTACCGAGGGACGACCAGTGGCGGGCCGAATTTCGCATACGATCTTTGCGTTCGCAAGATCAGCCCGAGGCAAAAAGCGAAGCTGGATCTGAGCAGTTGGACCGTGGCTTTTAACGGCGCTGAGCCAGTGCGGGCCGAGACTCTCGATCGATTCGCAGGCGTATTCGAAAAATGCGGATTTCGTCGAGACGCTTTCCGTCCCTGCTATGGGCTTGCGGAAGCCACGCTCATCGTATCCGGCAAATTGAAGGGTGACACATTTACTATCAAACCGGTCGGGGCCGCCGCACTTGAGAAAGGCCATGTAAAGGAAGTGTCGCCCGAGGAAAAAGATGCGCGTCTGCTCGTGGGCTGCGGCACATCATTACTGGATCAAAACATCGTGATCGCCGACCCGAATAGTCTCGCGCGAACTCCGCCTGGTCAAATAGGCGAGATATGGATATCAGGTCAAAACATTGCGCGGGGTTACTGGAACCGGCCCGAAGACACTGAGCGCACATTTTGCGGCTTTCTGGCCGGCTCCGGCGACGGCCCGTTTCTCCGAACCGGCGATCTCGGGTTCATTGAAGACGGCGAGCTGTTCATCACCGGACGGCTCAAAGGCCTGATTATCATACGTGGTCTTAACCACTATCCTCAGGACATCGAGCTCACGGTGGAAAGCAGCCATCCTTCGCTGAGGCCCGGATGCGGCGCCGCTTTTTCAGTCGATGTCGCCGGGCAAGAACGGTTAGTCGTAGTGCAGGAGGTTATGAATCGACGCCGAGCTGACTTCGATGAAGTGATCGCATCAATTCAGCAATCCGTTGGCGAGCGCCACGAAGTCCAGCCATACGCCGTCGTCTTGATCGGCAAGGGCAGTATTCCGAAAACCTCGAGCGGAAAGATTCAGCGACAGGAATGCCGGGTGAGGTTTCTCGAAGGAAGCTTGAAAGTTGTCGCACATTGGGTTGATGCAGACCGGCAAGACGAACCGGCGAGATCGAGTGAAACGGTTAGCGGAAGCGACTCTGTTGAAAATTGGCTGCTTTCAAATCTGACCACGAGTTACGCGATTGACACTCGAGACGTCGATCAACCGATTTCCCGATACCATCTTGACTCGCTTGCAGCGATCGAGCTTATGCACAAAGTAGAGATCGAGCTCGGCGTGTCGTTGCCAGTGAACAGCTTTCTTCAGAACCTGACTATTCGCGATCTCGCGCAGCAGATATCCGCCGAACAGGACCGCGAGGCAGCATCTGCGACTTCGGACGATGAAGAAACGAGGAAGCGAGGGCGTCTGTCTTACGGGCAAAGGGCTTTGTGGTTTTTGCACGAGCTCAACCCGAACAGCCCTGCTTACAACATCGCAGTGCCCGTGCAAATTAGCGGAGACCTCGATGTGAGAAAACTCAAGGGCGTCTTTCAGGCTCTCGTCGATCGTCATGCCTGCTTGAGAACCAGCTTCAGTGTCGAAGGCGGCGAGCCCGCCAGTTACATTCACGATACAGCGCAAGTTGATTTCCAGGTTTGTGATGCCGGTGGTTGGGATCAAGAGCGCGTAGACGAATTCCTTTCTCGCGAGGCCTTTTCGCCTTTCGATCTTACGAGCGACTCCCTGTTGCGGGTAAGAGTGCTCAGTCGCTCGAAATTCGAAAGCATTCTGCTGATGGTTCTGGACCACCTGGTGGCAGACCTCTGGTCTTTGGGATTGCTTGTAGACGAGCTTCTCGAGTTGTATAGCTCGGGTAAACCCGCGCCCGTGGACGTACCCAAATCGGACTACGGCGACTACGTTGAATGGCAGGCGCGTGCTCTCGCCGGCGCACGGGGCGAAATACTCTGGCAATACTGGAAAGAGCGCCTGTCAGGCGAGTTGCCGGTGCTCAACCTACCGGTGGACCATCCGCGTTCGGCGTCACACCGCTTCTTAGGCGCATCCAGCACAATCAGGCTGGATGCGGAGCTTACGCAAAAACTGATCTTGATTGGTCAATTCCGTGGCGCGACTCTCTACAGTACCTTACTCGCGGCATTTCAAACGTTGCTTGGCAAATACACGGGACAGCACGACATCCTGATAGGTTCTCCAGCCACCGGACGGACTCGTGCCGCATGGAGCGAGATCGTAGGTTATTTCGTCAATCCGATTGTTCTGCGGACGGACATCTCAGACAATCCGACGTTCGAAACGCTGTTAGAACGAACGCGTGAGGAAGTGCTTGCTGCTCTCCAGCATCAAGACTTCCCATTCGCTCTGCTGGTTGATCGGTTGCAGCCGGATCGAAGCGTGAGCCATTCTCCGGTGTTCCAGGTTGCGTTCGCGTGGCAAAGGGCGCGATTGGGCGACTCTGTCAGCTTATCTCCTTTCGCGCTCGGCGAAGCTGGCGGCCGGATCGAAGCGGGTGGTCTGGTTTTCGAATCGATGGCGTCGAAGCAGCGCGCGATCCAGTTCGATCTGACAATGATGGTGGCCGAAGTCAACGGGGAACTCAACGTCTCTTTGCAATACGACGTTGAGTTGTTCGAAGCCGAAACCATCAGACGGATGCTGCGACATTTTCAGACTTTGATCGCGCACATATCAGAGAATCCGAAAACGTTGATTTCTGATTTGCCAATCCTCACCAAAAGTGAGAGGCAACAGATCCTGATCGATTGGAATGATGGCGCCATCGATTTCGACTCAAACCTATGCGCCCACGAACTGATAGAGGCGCAGGCTGGCAGCCGTCCGGAAGCAACGGCACTGGAATGCGACGGCAAGTCTCTGAGTTATAGAGAACTCAACGACCACGCTAATCAGCTCGCGCGCTACCTCAGGCGTCTTGGAGCGGGGCCGGAGCAAAGAGTTGGCGTATGCATGCAGCGCAGTGCGGAGATGGTGGTGGCGCTGCTTGGCATATTGAAAGCGGGCGCGGCCTACGTGCCACTGGATGCCGCTTATCCGCAACTGCGCTTGCAGCACATGGTGGAAGATGCCTGCGCCAGAGTGTTGCTGGTCGATGCAGTCGGCGGAGAAACGCTCGCCGGGACTACAGCGAAGACGGTGGTCTTGCCGGAGCACTGGCGGATGATCAGCGGCGAATCGCGGGAGAATATCGCAAGCGGCGTTTGCGGAGACAATCTGGCGTATGTGACCTACACCTCA
>Ga0126311_10001424_pt1 | contig 11632 bp, 7 predicted proteins | sample Plot61_FD_92539 | JGI IMG/M metagenome (GOLD analysis project Ga0126311, IMG submission 92539) | Serpentine soil microbial communities from UC McLaughlin Reserve, CA, USA - Plot61 | ecosystem: Environmental > Terrestrial > Soil > Grasslands | place: USA: UC McLaughlin Reserve, Lake County...
CCTGGGACGTCGACAACAACGTCTGGGTCGTCGGCGACTCCGCCGAGTGCATCATCGTCGACGCCGCGCACGACGCCGAGGCGATCGCCGAGGCGGTCGGGTCGCGGAACGTCGTCGCGGTGCTCCTCACGCACGCCCACGACGACCACATCGGCGTCAGCAACGCCCTGCGCGACGCCACCGGAGCGCCCTGCGCGCTCCACCCGGCAGACCTCGAGCTCTGGCAGCGCGTCTTCCCGGCCAGCCGGCCGGCCCGGGACCTCGCCGACGGCGAGGTCGTGCACGTCGGCGGCACTCGGCTCGAGGTGCTGCACACCCCGGGCCACTCGCCGGGCAGCTGCTCCTTCTACGCCCCCGAGCTCGGCGCCGTCTTCACCGGCGACACCCTGTTCCAGGGCGGTCCCGGCGCCACCGGGCGCTCCTTCTCGGACTTCCCGACGATCGTCGCGTCGATCCGGGACCGACTGCTCACCCTGCCGCCGGAGACCGTCGTGCACACCGGCCACGGAGACACCACCACGATCGGCGCCGAGGCCCCGCACCTGCAGGAGTGGATCGACCGGGGGCACTGACGCGCTGAGCAATCCGCGACACTAAAGCCGCTGCACGATGGCGGTGGCGACGGCGGCCAGGCCCTCGCCGCGACCGGTGAGGCCGAGGCCGTCCGTGGTCGTCGCGCTCACCGCCACGGGCGCGCCGCAGGCGGCGCTCAGGGCACGCTCGGCCTCCGCGCGGCGCGGGCCGAGGCGGGGGCGGTTCCCCAGCAGCTGCACCGACACGTTGCCGATCTCGAACCCGGCCTCCCGGACCCGTCGAGCCGCCTCGCCGAGCAGGGTGACGCCGGCGGCACCGGCCCACCGGGGCTCGGCAGTCCCGAAGTGCAGCCCGACGTCCCCGATCCCCGCCGCGGACAGCAGCGCGTCGCAGCACGCGTGCGCGACGACGTCGGCGTCGGAGTGCCCCTCCAGTCCGGGCTCGCCGGGCCAGTCGAGCCCGGCGACCCGCAGCGGGCGGGCCGTCCCCTCGGCTGCGAAGGCGTGGACGTCGGTGCCGACGCCAACGCGGGGCATCGGCGGGCGCGCGGAGGTGGTCACGGCGTCATCGTGCCGGATCCAGCGCCGGCCTCAGCCCCCGCGCCGGCTTTGTTCGTGTGGGTCGTCGCGCCGCTCCCGAGCCTCGCGGGGGCGGTCCTGACGTGGGACCCGCGCGCGCTGGCCTACCGGCGCGGCGCCGTCGGACCCGTCCACGCGCGTCGCAGGCACGCCCTGCTTCGCCAGCTCGTGCCAGCGAGTGGCGGCCGCCATCGCGAGCCGAGCCTCCGAGGGGCGCCCGGCCGCGGTGAGGTGGGTGGCCCGGGCCCGGTGCGCCGCCACGGCCGCGTAGACCAGGCCGGTGCTCTCGGCTGCGTCTGCGGCGGCGGCGGCCGCGCTGGCGGCGTCGTCCGGACGCCCGTCGGCCGCCCGGATCGCCGCCCGGGCGAGCAGGCGCAGCACCGTCTCGCGGGGCAGCCAGGACTCTCCCCCGGCGGCCCACTCGAACAGCTCGAACCTGCGACGCGCGGAGGCCCCGTCGTCGGGTGCCTCCAGGATCACCAGCCGGGCCGCCGCCTCCGGGACCATGAGGGTCGTCCCCGTCTCGTTCGCGACGTCGATGACGCTGAGCAGCCGCCGGCGGGCCTCGTCCCGCCGGCCGCGCGCCATCGCCAGCGCGGCCGAGGCACACTCGCGCAGCTGGCGGGCCACCGGACCCGCGTCCTGCGGCACCGGCAGCTCGTCCGCGCGTTCTGCCGCGTCGAGGTCATCACGCTCGGTGGCGCTCCGGACGAGCACCCAGCAGTGCTCACCGTCCGGGCTGAAGGCACCGGCGGCCTCCGCCTCGGCGACCAGCCCGTCGACGTCGGGTCGGCCCAGGTCGTGGGCGATCAGCGCCCGCAGGGCCCGCAGGTCCGCCACGGCCTCGGCCGACGTCCCGTCGACGGCGAGCTCGGACGCCGTGCCGAGCACGTCCTCGGCCACCCGGGCGTTGCCGAGCACAGCGCCGGGGAAGGCGTCGGCCACCAGCAGCTCGGCCCGCCGGGACGGCGAGCTGGCCACCGCGAGCCCTTCCTGGGTTCGTTGCCGCGCCTCACGGAACTGACGCCGGGGCACGCAGATCGTCCGGACCAGGACCGCCCGGGCAGCAGCCTGCCGGTGCGCGTCGCCCAGCTCGTCGGCGGCCCGGACGTCGTCCTGGAGGCGGGCCGCGACCTCCGGATCCGGCGGGGTACCCCGGCGCACGGTTGTGGGAACCGGCACGACCGGGTCCTCCCGAACGGCCGCCGGGGCCGGCCGATCCCCGGCCGGTCCCGGCCGGTGCTCCAGACCAGGATGGACGGCGGGTCGGCCGACCCGGCCGACAGCGGGCTCGGCGGCGTCAGTGGCGGGATCCAAGGCGGGCACGGCGTGCGGTGCCGCCAGTCCGGGCCGCTCACCCGCCGGCCCGGCGCCCCGCGTCCACTGACCCCGAGCGTCGTCGATACCGACGGCCCGGTCGGCCGCCTCCTGCGCCGCCGCGGCGACCGAGTCGCCGGTCGACGCCAGCTTGGCCTCCAGGCGGGGCAGGTCCGAGGGGTCGCCCGCCCGGGCCGCCGAGAGGGCGGTGCCGTAGGCCTCATGGGCCTCGTGGGTCCGACCGAGCTCCAGGCAGACGTCACCCAGGCGCTCGAACAGCTCCAGCCGGTCCGACGGCGCCGCCTCGGCCGTGGCCGGGGCCAGGCACAGCTGGCGCAGGTGCCGCCGCGCGACGTCGAACCGGCCAGCGGCGATCGCCTCGTCGGTGGCGTCCAGCGCGGCGGCCATGGCCAGCTGCGGCTCGGCCGCCTCGAGCCAGTGCTCGACTCGTTCGGACGCATGGATGTGGGCCTGCTCGGCCACCCTGCGGTGCAGCCGCCGCAGCGAGCTCGGCCGCATCCAGGTGAGCAGGGCGTCGTTCAACAGCGGGTCGCGGGGCGCGTACCCCTCGTCCGAGGACGTCAGCAGGGTGAGGTCGGTGAGCCGGTCCAGGGCCCGCTGCAGCTCCTGACGGTCCGCCTCGGTCGGGACCTCGCCCTCCAGGACGACGAGCGGCAGCAGCAGGTCGCGCGGGGCCGCCCGGCCGATCACCCCGACCAGCTGGAGCACCTCGAGCTCGGCCGCCGACAGCCGGTCGACGGCCGACGCCAGCTCCTGGTGGACCGTCGTGCCGAGGTCGGCACGGCCGGCTTGGAGCACCACCAGGCCCGCCGACGTCGCGGCGACCCGGCCGGTGCTCGCCCAGCCGCACACCAGGTCGAGGGCACGTCCGGGGATGCCGCCCGTCTCGGCCACCACCGCCTCGGTCAGCGGCTCGGACACCTGGCCCTGCAGCACACCGCTGCACAGCTGGGCGATCTCCTCCTCGGCCAGCGGCGCCAACGGGAGCACGTTCAGCCGAGGGCCCAGCGTGGGCGCCAGGGCCCGCTCCAGCAGCTGTGGGAAGCCGCCGGAGCTGGTGCGTCCGGCGACGACGACGCTCACCGGTCCCCGCAGGCCGAGCAGCTCGTCGGCCAGTCGGGCCACCCCGGCGGCGTCGAGCGCGCCCGCGTCGTCCACCACCGCGACCACCGGCTCGGCCGAGCCGGGACCTCCTCGCCGGACCTGCTCGGGAAGGCTCGCGCGCAGGTCGACGCAGACGTCGCGGCTGGTCGTCACCGACAGCCTGAGCGCGGATGCCGTCCCGGCCGGCCAGGTCTCGTCGAGCAGCCGGCTGACCCCGGCGCCGGCTGGGCCGTGCACGAGCACGACCTCCGGCCGCCCGGACGCCGCGGCCCGCTCGGTCGCCTGCCGCAGCCACGAGCGCTCGTGGTCACGGCCGCAGAACGGCGGTGGCGGCGACTCGACCGGCTCCTCGGACAGCAGCTCCAGATGCAGCGCCTGGGTGCTCGGCGACGGGTCCGCACCGACCTCGTCGGCCAGCGTGCGGCGGCAGCGCTCGTAGACCTGCAGCGCCCGGGACGCCTCCCCCAGTCCGCGATAGCCGCGCATCAGCGCGCGGTAGGCCCGCTCGGACAGCGGCTCGGCGGCGAGCGAGCGCTCCGCCAGGTCCACGGCGTCGTACCACCAGGACAGCGAGACGGCGGCGTCCGCCGCGTCTGCGAGCAGCTGGCGGTAGGTCGCGGAGAGGGTGGCCCGCTCAGCGACCGCCCAGTCCGCGCTGTCGTGGTGCGCCCGGAAGTCGTCCAGATACAGGGACTCCGCCTCGCGGGTCGTTGTGACCGCCTGAGCCAGCGCGCCGGTCACAACGTGCCGGCGCGCCTCACGGGCGAGCGCGGTGAAGGCGTGGGCGTCCACCCAGGCGTTGGTGAGGACGAGGCCGCCGAGCCGGCGCACGACGCACCCCTCGCCGAGCGCGGTGCGGATCCGGGAGGCGGCCGACCGCAGGCTGGCCCGGCCCCGCCGCTCGTCCACCGACGGCCACAGCGCTTCGAGCAGGACGTCGACCGGCACGGGCTCGTCGACGTGCAGGGCCAGCATCCGCAGCAGGTCGGCCGTCTGGCCCGTGCGCCAGTCGCGCGGCTCGACCATGGTGCCGTCGGTGCGCCGAGCCCGCAGCGTCCCGAGCACGCGCACTTCGGCGGTGCCCTGGGGCGCATCGGGACTCGCGTGAGCGTTCATCCCTCCCCCGGGCGACGGCGCAAAGTGGTCTGGGCCGAAAGCCTAGTGGGGTTCAGGCCGTCACCGAGGTGGTTTTTCCTTGATCACGTGTTTGGTGCGTCCCGGCCAGGCCTGCGACGGCCGCTCCGACAAGCGCCACCGCGACGAGAACGATCAGCAGAGCTGCCCGGTGCTGGTCCGCCAGGACCTGCGCCACGCTGGCGACGCCGGCGCCGGCAGCCGTCGTCCCGGGGACGGGCGTACGGGTGGCCAGGGCCACCGCGAAGCCGCCCAGGAAGGCGGCCGTCGCCAGCAGCAGGACCGCACGGTCGCGGCCGGGCCGGCGTCCACGGTGCGGGTCGTCCTCGAGCACCGACCGGAACAGCGCCGTGCCGGCGGCCAGCGTCCCCAGAACCAGCGCGAGGTGGAGCAGCGGGCTCTTGGTCGCCATTGAGCCGAGCGGCGTGGCCCAGGCCGCCGCCGTGACGGCGACCAGCAGGACGAAGGCGTTCACAGGGTCGCGCAGCGAACGCGCCAGCCGACCGGGCTGGTTCAGTAACCCGGCCGGGGGACGCACCGCGCGGTACAGCGCCGCCGGCGCGGCGAGGGCGACCAGGACTGGAACGACCACCGCGAGGGCCAGGTACTGCGCCACCTGCACTGACACCACCACGGCTGTGGGCGGGCGCAGGGGGGCGCCGAGAGCGGCCAGCGCCACCACCGCGGCGAGCACGGCCGCCGCGGTGCGGCTGCGCGGCCAGCTGGCCGCGCGCGGCTGGACAAACCGCACGCAGCCGGCGATCCGGACTCCGTTGAGGTACGTGGCGAGGGCGAGGAGAACGAGCAGCGTGGCCACCAGGTCGGGCTCCCACCAGCCGGCCACCCGGGCCAGGACCAGCGTGCCCTCACCCGTAGCGGTCGGCGCCGGCGTGCGCGACAGCGCCACCGCGAGACCCATCGCGACGGCCATCAGCACCAGCTCCCCGGTGGCCAGTCGCCAGAAGGCCCGCGGGCGCCCGCCCCGCAGAGCCGCCATGGTCCGGCGGCGGTGCAGCCAGCCGAACCCGGCCAGGCCCACAGCGGCGACGGCCTTGATGGCGAGGACGGCGCCGTAGGCGGTCATCCAGGTGCTCAGGGACGTGCCCAGCCGGGCCAGCGCCGCCAGCAGCCCGGAGCCGATCACCGCGCAGAAGCAGAGGAGAGCCAGCGTGCTGAACCGGCGCACGGCGCGCAGCTGCACCGCACCCGGCTGCCGCAGGTGCAGGAGAATCCCCAACAGGCCGCCGATCCACAGCATGGCGGCGACGACGTGGACGACCAGGCCGCCGGTGGCCAGGGCATGGTCGGCCGCGTGCGCGGAGTGCCCGGTGTAGAGCGGCGGCGTCAGCCCCAGCAGGGCCGCGCCCAGCGCCCAGCGCGCCCCGCTCGTCGTGGCCACGCGAGCGGTCGCCACGGACACCACCGCGGCAACCACGGCGACCACGAGCAGGGCACGGGTCTGCGGCAGCGCCCAGGCGAGCCTGGCTGCGCCGGAGTCGACCACCTGTCCCACCGGCGCTCCTTGGACGTCCGACACCGTGAGCAGGACCGTCAGGGCGGCCGCGGCCGCCCACCCTGCCGCCCACGACGAGGCCGCGCTGACCGCGCGAGCGCAGCCCCCCGCGAGCGGGCCGTTGCCACCAGGGGCCAGCACACCGGCGACGAGAAGGGCGCCCACGCACCCGAGCGCCGCGAGGTCACCGAGCAGCCGCATTGCGGGCAGCCCCCAGCCGGTGACCCATCCGGCGCTCGGCAGCCCCGCCACGCTCGGCTGCGGGCCACCGCCGTCCAGCAGCAGCGTCACGCCCAGCACGATGAGCGCGGTGGCGCAGAGCCCGACGAGCAGAAGAAGCGGCCGGGGCCGACGACGACCCGGGAGAGGAGCGATCCGACTGGGCGAGGCCGCCTCGGACCGTCCCAGGACCGTGCCGAAGCGGGTCGCGCGGAACTGGGCGACGCGGAACAGGGCCGCGGCACCAAGGGCCGGGTGCCGTCTGCGGGCGAGGTCGTGCATGAGGGGCCTCCTCCTGCCGTCGCGGTCCCCAGTGGCCGCCGGTCGTGACTACTCTCCGGCAGTGACGCAACACGGTCGTCAACACGGCGCCTGCAGGTTGGGCCGTACGGTGTTCACGTTGTGATGACGCCTCCTGAGAACGCCCGGCGCTGAGGTGACGCCTGTGCTGACGCCCGCTTGTACGGTCGGTGCGAACCGCGTGGTGACGCCGTGGTGGTGAGGCAGCGGCGCGGGGCGGCGCGTACGGGCAGCCGCGTCCCGGTGTGGGCGGTGGGCGCCGCTGTCGTGCTGGTGGCCCTCGTCGCGGTGCGGACGTTCCTGCTGACGCCGGTGGGCGTCCACGGGGTGAGCATGGAACCGACGGTCCACGACGGCACCGCCCTCGTCGCCAAGTGGACCGACCCTGCGGACCTGCGGCGCGGAGAGCTGGTGGTCTTCCGCGACCCACAGGGGACCCTTGCGCTGAAGCGGGTGGTCGGCGTCGCGGGTGACGACGTCGCCATCCGGGACGCGGTGCTGGAGGTAGACAACCGAACGGTGAGCGAGCCATACGTCGACGAGAGCCGGATCGACGGTACGTACTTCGGTCCGGTTCACGTTCCCGCCGGCACGGTTTTCGTCATGGGCGACAACCGAGCGCCCTCCATCGACTCCCGTATTTACGGACCAATCGCCTTCAATCGGGTACTGGGGCGGGTCTTGCTCACCTGGTGAGGCCGCCGTGTTGACGCACGGTTTGCATTTCACCTGACAACGATCTTGGTCTTCAGTGATCGGATAACGCCGTGTTGACGGCGGCCCGGCACCTTCGTATCAGGAGCCCGGCGCCGCTAGGGGAAGCGCCGAGCGAAGACCACGGAGGCGTTTGACCATGAGCCTGAACCGCAGGGACCTTCTGAAGCTCGGTGGCCTGTCCGTCCTGGGGGCGGCCGGACTGGCTGTGCCGCTGGGTGGGGGCGCCAGCACGAAGAGCATCAGCACCTTGTCAGCCACCGCGTTCCCGAAGCGCTACGCCGCGGCGTTCCAGCGCCCGTCGATTTTGACGCCACTCAAGTCGGACTTCCGGACGCCGTGGACCTCGGGCGCCGACGGGCCCGCCTACTACGACATCGTCGCCCAGAAGGGCACGGCCCAGATCATTCCGGGCCTGACCACGCCGGTGTACGCGTACAACGGCGAGGTCCCGGGCCCGGTGATCAGCGTTGACAAGGGGGTCGAGACCGTCGTGCGGATGCGCAATCACCTGCCCAAGACGGGGCCCTGGGGTGGCTCCTACGAGATTTCCACCCACCTGCACGGGTCGGAGAGCGCGCCGGAGTTCGACGGCTACGCCGCGGACACCACCGCGGTCGGGCAGATGAAGGATTACCACTACCCGAACTCGCAGGCCGCTCGCACGCTCTGGTACCACGACCATGGCCAGCACTGGACGGCGCAGAACGCCTACTCCGGACTTGCCGCGCAGTACCACCTGCACGACGAGATCGAGCGTGAGGAGCTGCCGCAGGGCAAGTTCGACGTCCCGCTGACCGTCACCGACGCGATCTTCTCCTCCACCGGCTCGTTGCAGTACCAGGACAACAGTCACTCCGGCCTGTGGGGCGACGTCATCCTGGTGAACGGGACGCCCTGGCCCGTCATGAAGGTGCAGCGACGCACGTACCGCTTCCGCATCCTCGACGCGAGCATCGCTCGCTCGTACCGCTGGAAGCTGAGCAACGGCATGCCACTGCAGATCGTCGCCACCGACGGTGGCCTGATGCCCAAGGGCGTGGCCGTGACCTCCTTCCGGCACGCGGGCGCGGAGCGCTACGAGGTCGTGATCGACTTCTCCAAGGTCGCCGCCGGCACCCGGGTCGAGCTGCTCAACCTGTCCAACCCGAACAACGTCGACTACGACTACACCGGCAAGGTCATGGCCTTCGACGTCACCGACGAGCCGGTCGTCACATCCGACCCGACCTGGAACCGGAACTACCACGGACGCCCGCTCGCGAGCAGCGAGATCATGAGCCTGCAGCCGAAGGGCACCGAGAAGGTCACCCGGCTGCGGGTCGAGCGCACGAACGGAAACTGGGCCATCAACGGCCGCACCTGGGTGGACGTCGTCAACTCCGGCTTCACCCAGACGGTTGCCACGCCGAGGCTCGGCGAGACCCAGATCTGGGAGATCCAGAACAGTAGTGGCGGTTGGTTCCACCCGCTGCACATCCACCTCATCGACTTCAAGATCATCGGTCGCAGCGGCGGCGCCGGCCGGGTGCTTCCGCATGAGGCGGGCCCGAAGGACGTCGTGTACGTCGGCGAGGGTGAGACCGTCCGGCTGCTCTGCAAGTTCCAGACACCGAGCGACCGGCTCGGCCGCTACATGGTCCACTGCCACAACCTGCCGCACGAGGACCACGACATGATGCAGCAGTTCGCGGTGCTGCCCAGCTCCGGCACCATCGACAACGCGAGGGACCCGCACCACCCGATCAACGCCGCCAAGCCGGTGCCGGACCCCACGTACAAGGCCTGAGCCCACTGCTTCACCCGGCCGTAGCAACAGTTGTCGCCCGTCTGGTCGACCTGTTGCTGCGGCCGGTTCATGTACCGCCAGCTCGATGCTCGCTGCGCGCCTCGATGCTCCCTGCCCTCACGGAGAGGAAGTCGCACCATGCACGTACGACGACAGGACGGTCCGGGCAAGATCTCATCGACGTTCGGAGGGGCACGCCGGGTCGCCGGGCTTGCCGCTGCTGCCGTGGTCCTTGGGTCCGTCCCCTTCGTGACGACGTCGGCGGTAGCTGCCGTCCCCGCATTCCCCGACAACCTGGTGGTCTTCCCTGACCGTGACTTCGTCACGGTCGAGGGCTACCAGGACCACGTCGGTGAGACCGCGACGCTCGAGATCCTCCGCGGTGGCCAGGTCATCGGCTCGGCACAGGCGGTCGTCCAGGAGGGTGACGTGGCCTTCGAGGTCAACCACCCCGGAGGCGCCTGCTGGGGCGCCGGCACCAGCCTGAAGGTGACCCCGGACATCCGCGGCGGCGACGTCGCGCAGATCAAGTTCGGCGGTCAGGTCGCCGGCGACACCAAGGTGCTCGACACGTTGGCGACGGGCGTGCACTACACCACGGGGTCGACGACCTTCACGGTGTCGGGGCACGTCGGCGCAGACGTCGTCCCGGCTCAGCTGGAGCAGCGCATCGTCAACCCGAGCCTGGTCGGCACCTCCGTGGCGCGCCGGGACGTGCGCGCCGTCCCGGGTCCGATGGCGCCGGCTCCCAAGGGCGGCTACTCGTCCGGCCTCGAGGTCACGGGCACCACCTTCACCGCGACGTACGACTTCGACAGCGCGGACGTCGCCAAGATCGCGGCCGAGGGCGGCGGCGCCCGCGCCATGGCCTGGCAGGAGGAGGACGCCGACGCGAACCGGCAGGGCCTCACGATCGCCGAGCTCGGAGAGTCCGGCGGACCTGGCATGGGCGGCTGCCCCGCCGGACCGAGCGACCAGGCGGCCCCAGCCGGCTCCTTCTCCGCGGTGCGGTCGGCCGACAAGGGGTCGTACGTGGTGACCTGGACGCCCGTCACGCCGCAGCCCGGGGCCCCCGCGGTGACCGGCTACAGCGTCGACGCCATGGCGCCGGCGAGCCCGACCGGCGAGCAGAAGGTCGTGGGCGCGCGGACCGGCGCCTCGGCCAGCCGGGTCACACTCGCCACCGACCCGGCCGTGGCGTCGTACAGGGTCGAGGTCCGTTCGCTCGCCGGGGCCCGGATGAGCGAACCGTTCACGGCGATCTCCACCCCGCCGGCCACGCCACCCACGGACCAGACCGCACCTCTGGTAACGGCCTCGCCGGCGCCCGACGCCGACCCGTGCGTCGTGGTCGAGGCGACGTCCGTGACGCTGACCAGTGAGTCCGGCGCGGACATCTACTACACGACCGACGGCACCCCGGCGGTCACCGGCGACCTGCCCTAGGACGGCGCCCGGCTCTACACCGGCCCCATCCCGATCACGGCGCAGACCGACCTGCGCTGGGTGGCGTTCGACCGGGCCGGCAACTTCACGCCGGACCTCGGCACCTACGCCCCTTTGGTGAAGCCGGTCCCGCTTCCCGGTCAGCTCACCGCGCCGGCCCCGACCGCCGGGGAGGAGTCGGCCACCCTGACGTGGGAGTCGACCGACCCGTCGATCACCGGGTACGGCGTCCAGGTCTACCGGAGCACGGCGACCGGCGACGTCGCGGACGGCGCGCTCAAGGAGACGACCGCCAAGACGCTCACCGTGACCGGCCTCACCGCGGGCGCCACGTACACGTTCACGGTCAAGGCGCAGAACTCCGCCGGCTACGGGCCGGAGTCGGCGAAGTCCACGCCGGTCAAGCCGACCGCGGTGACCGACCGGCTCACGATCACCTCGGCCAGGTGGAAGACCGGTGACTTCCGGGTCGTCGGCACCGGCACCGTCCCGGGCTCTGTGGTGACGGTCCACCGGGTCAACGCCGACGGGTCCATCGGGACGGCCATCACCGGGGCCACGGCCAACGTGGCCGCACCGGTCGCACCCTCCACCGTGGGCGCCTACGACGCCCCGCGTTCGCACCGGGGCTCCGACGACCAACCCGGGCCGCGTGTACGTGAAGTCGAGCAAGGGCGGGGTCGCCGGCCCCTTCGCGGTGGCGAACGGCTGACCGCGAACCCCGCACCACCAGCCGGGCCGGGCCCGCCGCTTGAAGCGGCGGGCCCGGCTCGTCGGTGTGCTTGCTGTACCGGGCCAGTGCTCGCTGGACTGGGCCAGTGCTCGCTGTACCGGGCTAGTTGTACTGCCCACAGACGTTGGTGACAGGACACGTGCTCTGGGGTGCGTGACATGACGAGGACCTCCGGGTGAGGTGTGGAGCTGTCTGACGGCATCCACCCGAACACCGGAGGTCCTCGTGCC
>Ga0126311_10001425_pt1 | contig 11628 bp, 8 predicted proteins | sample Plot61_FD_92539 | JGI IMG/M metagenome (GOLD analysis project Ga0126311, IMG submission 92539) | Serpentine soil microbial communities from UC McLaughlin Reserve, CA, USA - Plot61 | ecosystem: Environmental > Terrestrial > Soil > Grasslands | place: USA: UC McLaughlin Reserve, Lake County...
AGCTGAAAGCGAGGCCTAGACTAGCGGCCGATGCGTGCTGAGAGCGGAGCCCGAAGGGCGTAGCGGGCTGACAAGCCTGCGAAGCAGGTGCGCCGTGCTGACAAGCGGAGGCGAAGCCGTAGCGTGCTGACCAGCTTTAATATCCTGGTATCGGCACCTCGTCGAACATCTCCTTGTCTGCCCCGCAGTCTGGGCACTTATCAGGGAGTTCCCCCTCGACGCGGTAGCCGCAGTTGGTACAGGCCCAGTTAAGGGGCACGGCCTCGCCCTGCTCTTCGCGGTTCTCGTCCGTCACTTTTACTCCTTCTCGCCGAGATCCGACGCGGCCATTATGTCACCCGGGACCTCGCCTGGCATCCCGGCCCCTCTGCCGGTGATACACTTGCCCGCGCTCCGGAGAAGGTCCGGTGCTGGCGTCGGTCACGCAAGCGATTAAGAGGTCTGAAGATTCCGCCAGAAGGCAAGACGTCTACGGTTCGGAGTCCCGGGGAGCTACGTGGGATGGCGGGAGCGGTTCCCCCCACTGGCCTCGTGCTCGTTTCAATAGGCTCGGTCCAGCTCGGCGCCGCCTTCGCCAAGGGTCTCTTCGACGAGCTCGGGCCCGCCGGCACTGTCTTGCCGCGCGTCGGGTTCGCGGCGCTCGTGCTGCTCCTCCTGTGGCGCCCGACCCTCGAGGGTTACTCCGGCCGTGCCTACCTGCTCGCCGCCATGTTCGGGCTCGCGCTGGCCGCTATGAACTTCACCCTCTACCAGGCCCTCGACCGCATCCCCCTCGGGGTCACCGTCACCCTCGAGTTCGTGGGTCCTCTGGGCGTTGCCGTCGCGGGGTCACGCAGGCTGCTCGACCTACTGTGGGTGGCGCTCGCCGCCGCCGGCATCGTCCTGCTCGCCCCCCTCGACGTTCTCGGTGAGAGCGACCTGGACCCCGCCGGCGTCGCGCTCGCGCTCCTGGCTGGATGCTTCTGGGCCGCCTACATCCTCCTTAGCGCCAGGACGGGGAGCATCTTCCCTGGCGGGACCGGGCTCGTGATCGCCCTTTGCGTCGGCACCGTGGCGCTCCTGCCCGTAGGAATAATCGGCGGAGGAGCGGCGCTCCTCGACCCCAGACTGCTCCTGGCTGGCTTCGCCGTGGCGATGCTCTCCTCCGCCGTCCCCTACTCGCTCGAGCTAGAAGCCCTGCGCAGGCTGCCAGCCCGCGTCTTCGGGGTGCTCATGAGCCTCGAGCCGGCCGTAGCGGCCCTGATCGGCTTCCTGATCCTCGGCGAGAGGCTTGGGCCAAAGGCCATAGCGGCCGTCCTGCTCGTCACCGTAGCCGCAGCCGGCGCCTCGCGCCTTTCAGCTCGCTCCGGCTGACGCCTCCGCTTGTCAGCCCGCTACGCCCTTCGGGCTCCGCTTGTCAGCACGCTCAGCCCTTATAAGGGCTTCGCTTGTCAGCACGCTTCGAGCCTTCGGCTCTCGCTTTCAGCTAGTCAGCAAGATCAGGGCAGGCTGAAGTGCTGAAAGCGACCGTAGGGAGCGTGCTGACAAGCGGAAGCCGGAGGCTGGAGCGTGCTGAGAGCGAAGCCCTAAAAGGGCGTAGCGGGCTGACTAGCTCAAAGCTATTTCGTCCACTCGCGCGAGACGCCTACCTCGACCTCGACGGGGACCTTCTTTAGCAGGTCCTCGCCGCCGCGGACCATTGCCTCCTTCATCCTCTCGGAGACCTCGGATGCCACGTCCTCCGAGCACTCGACGACGAACTCGTCGTGGATGCAGTTTATGAGGTTGGCGTCGAGCTCCTTGAGCTTGTCTCTCATATAGCCCAGGGCTAGCTTGGCGATGTCTGCGCTGGAGTTGTGCGTCACTATCCCGTTGGCCGCGAACCTTCCGGTCTCACTGTTGACGACGTCGTACATCTCTACCTGTTCGTCTGTGACCTCGACCGACTGTATCTTCTGTGCTCTACCGTATGCGGTGTGGCGTTTGCCTTTGACGGAGAAAGTTGAAGAGATCACGGCTTCTGCCTTCTCTTGCTTCGCCGGGTTCATGAACCCGACCTCGGAGCAGAACAGGGGCACGTCTTTCTTCATCACCCTGACGTTCACGCGGGTGTCGTAGATACCGATCCTGCTGCGTATACCGAGCAACAGCAAAGCCTCTTGTACCTCCCTGGCCCATCCGAGGTGCTTGTCGCCACGCCCGAATGTGAGCACAGGACCGTCGGGGTGCACGGTGCCGTCACCGTCGAATAGACCTCTCAGGTAACCGCACAAGATGCTTCGGCTCCGCCATGCCACGTCAGGTATCCGCTCCTTTACGCCCATGCTCTTCATCTGCCGGCCTAGGGCCGTGCATGAGAAGATCAGCGTGTGTAGCCTCTTCGGCTGGCGCTCCGTCACCCTGGTTTGGTGCGTAACGTGACCGAGCCTTTCGGTCAAGGAGAGCAGCTTGGGCAGCAAGATCTCTTCGTGTTCGGCGATCAGGAGCGCGATCCCCTTCTGCTCGTCCACCCAGCCATCGGAAGCTATGCGTCCCAGCCATTCACCTAGCTCCTCGCGAGTCCCTAATTCGTTCAGGTCCGCGCCGTTGGCGTTCCACGAACGGCCGGGTTCTGCGGGGGGCAATGAGAGATCCAATTCCCACTTTGCCAACCCGTCGGCCAGCACCACGCGCTCCTGAACCCGAATCTCTCCAGCCGGCTTCCATGCTTCTCCACCGTTGTTGTTTCGCACCAGGAACCTGTGGTCCGGACTGCACTCTATCGTGTGCCCGCCCTTGAGAAGAACCCGGACCAGCTTCTTCTTTCCGCTGGGGACGACTGCGGCTTTCGAGAAGCGTTCCCCGTCCCACACCGAAACGGCCTGCCCAGCCAACGATTGTATCGGCACGTAGCCTTTGGATCTTTCGAATACGTGGGTTTCGCTACGCAAACAGCCTTGAATCGGATAGTTCATCGCCTCCCGCCGCAGGGCGCCCCTGTCAATGGAGCTCAGGCCCGAGGTGTTCCCGAACTTGCGGACCCTGCCGGAGAGCGTGCGCAAGGTTCGCGCGCGTATCGCCTCGTTCGCCGTCTCTTGCAGGTATTTCTGCACCTTCGGGTAGTTGGCGAAGTACTCGTCTATGAGCTCGCGTGCCCTGTCCTCGTCGGTGCCGATCTGGGCCGAGAGGCTCCTCGGTCCGCGCCCGTAGGCGAGACCGAAGTTTATCCGCTTGGCAGCCGTGCGCTGCTCCTTTGTGACGGCCTCCTTCTGAACGCCGAACATCGTCGCGGCCGTCACGCGGTGCAGGTCATCGCCCTTCTGGAAGGCCGTGACGAAGCCGGAGTCCTCCGAGACCTCGGCGAGTATGCGCAGTTCGATCTGGGAGTAGTCGGCGATCACCAGGACGTTGCCCTCCTCAGCGACGAAGCAGCGCCTGAACTCCTCCTCGTTTGGGATCTGCTGGATATTCGGTCTTGTGCACGCGAGTCGCCCGGTCGGTACCCTGCACTGCAGGAAGTTCGCGTGGATGCGCCCGGTCTTGGGGCTTATGAAGTCGGGATAGGTCTCGAGGTAGGTGCCGAGCTTCTTCTGCAGCTCGCGGTACTCGAGCAGGAGCTTCGCGGCCGGGTGGTCTATCTTCAGTAGAGTCCAGACCCTGGTATCCGGCAGGTCTATCCCCAAGGAGCGGAATGCGTCCGTGATCTGCTGCGGGCTGTTCAGGTTGAGCCTCGGGCCGAGGCCTTCTAGCGGCAACATCCCCTCGGGCTCGGGGAACTGTGCGTCGAGCTCCAGCGCCGCCCTGTCCCGCCGCTCGCGCACGGTCTTCTCGAGCTCCCTCCACCTCGCGACGTCGAGCTTGATGCCTGCGAGCTCCATCTCGGATATCGCCGCGACGGCCCCGAACTCTATCTCCGAGACCCATCCGAGCTCTTCCTCTTCGAGCGCCTCTCTGAGCCGTTCGTGCAGCGGGAGCAGGATCGCCGCGTCTCGCGCGGCGTACTCGAGCTGCCCCCGGTTGAGCTCGCCGGTCCAGTCCTCGCGGCGGGCTGTCTTGTCCACCGACTCGTCGAGGTAGCGCTCCGCCACAGCCTCCAGCGCGTAGGAGGCGCTGTAATCCCCGCCGTCGAGCAGCTGCGCCGCTAGCATCGTATCGAAGATGGGGGAGAGCGAGATGCCGTGCTCGGCCCAGAGGAAGGCATGATCGAATTTCCCGTTGTGGAGCGCCTTGACCGGCCCGCCCTCCAGCGCTCCTTTGAGCGGCGAGAGGTCCTTCACCGCGAAGAGGTCAATGACGAAGGTCTGTTCGGCGGTGGCGAGCTGGAGCAGGCGCATCTCTCCGTCGCGCGGGTTGAGGGCCGTGGTCTCGATGTCGGCGCCGACGGCCGCCGCGCTCGCGAGGGCCTCGGCGATGGAGGCGAGTTCTTCCGCGTCGGTGACGAGGCGGTAGGTCGAGGTGCGTTCCTCCATACAGCGATTCTAGCAGGATGGCGCGGTTACACTTCCACTTTGTCGGTGGGTTAAACTTTCCGGCGATGGGCAGCTCCTTCACGATAGGCCGGGCGTTCGGCATAGACATCAAGGTCCACTGGACGTTCTTCTTGCTCCTGGCTTTCTTCGCCTACGCCGGCTACCAGGGATCGGGGAGCCTGCTCAACGCTATCGTGACGGCCCTCGTCATCGTCGCGCTCTTCGTCTGCGTGGTATTGCACGAGTTCGGGCACTCGCTCGTCGCCCGGAGGCTTGGGATCGAGACCAGCGACATAACGGTCCTGCCGATAGGGGGCGTGGCCCGCCTGAAGACCCTCCCCGAGAGGCCCATGGACGAGGTAAAGATCGCCGTCGCTGGGCCGCTCGTCAACGTCGTGCTCGCCCCCATCTTCTTCGGAATAGCAGTGCTGCTTGGAGCGAGCCCCTTCGATCCGGCAGACATCCTGAAAGGTGGGGACTCGGTAGGTCAGATCTTCGCCTACCTCGGCCTGATCAACGTAGCCCTCGTGGTCTTCAACATGATCCCGGCCTTCCCGATGGACGGTGGAAGAGTTTTGCGGGGACTTCTCGCGAGCCGTCTCGGACCGGTGAGGGCCACGGACATTTCATCCGCGGTGGGGCAGTTCTTCGCCGTAGCTTTCTTCCTCATAGGGCTTCTCAGCGGCAACTTCCTGCTGGCCCTCATCGCCGTCTTTATCTTCTTCGGGGCTAACGGCGAGGCCCAGATAGTGAGGCAGCGGGAGCTCACGCGCGGGCTCAACGTCTCAGACGTGATGGGTACGAGACCGCGCCTCGAGACCGTGACCCCCTACCACACCTTCGGCCAGGTCCTCGACTCGGTGATCCACGGCTACCAGGAGGACTTCCCCGTGGTCGACGAGGCAGGGGGCCTTGTAGGCATGATCACGCGCAACGAGATCATGGCCGCTGCCCACTCCCCCGACAGGTACTCGAGCGTCCGCGACTTGATGAAGACGGACTTCCCAACCATCTCACCCGACGCCGACCTCTTCACGGAAGGCGCACGTATCCTGCAGGAGAGCGGCCTGAGGGCCCTCCCCGTCGTGAGGGAGGACGACCTCGTCGGCATGCTCACGATGGACGATATCGGTCAGGCGGCCCTGCTGCGCGACCTCCGCAAGGTGTAACACCGGTGCGCGTGGTCTCGCTCCTCCCTAGCGCAACCGAGATGGTCCACTTCTGCGGCGCGCGAGACGCCCTCGTCGGCGTGACCCACGAGTGCGACTACCCCAGAGGCGTAGAAGAGCTGCCCCACCTCACTAGCAGCAAGCTAGACCACTCCATGTCGAGCGCCGAGATAGACGCGGCGGTCGGCGCCCATCTCACCGATTCAGGCAGCATCTACGCCCTCGACGCCGAGCTCCTCGAAGAGCTCGCCCCCGACCTCATAGTCACCCAGGGCCTCTGCGACGTCTGCTCCGTAACGCTGGATCTCGTAGCCGAGGCTGCAACGAAACTGAGATGCGAGCCCGTGATACTCTCCCTCAACCCAACCTCCCTGCGTGAGGTCCTCGACGATATAGTGGCCCTTGGCGAGACCCTCGGCCACGGAGACGAGACCCGCGCGAAGCTCTCCGCCCTCGAAGAGAGGCTCGCCCGCGTCGAAGAGGCCGTCGCGGGGCTCCCGCGTCCCCGCGTCGCGTGCATAGAGTGGCTCGACCCGCCCTTCTCGGCCGGGCACTGGATCCCCGAGATGGTAGGCATCGCGGGCGGGGAGGAGACGCTCGCCTCGCCCGGTCTGCCCTCTACGCGCCTCTCGTGGGATGAGGTCCTCGAAGCCTCCCCAGAGGTACTCGTCCTCATGCCCTGCGGCTTCGACGCGCGGCGCACGATCGAGGAGGCGGCCCGCGTGTTGCCGCGGATCTCGGGCTGGGAGGATCTCCCGGCCGTCAGGGATGGGCGCGTGTGGGCCGTGGACGCGAACGCCTACTTCAGCCGTCCGGCGCCGAGGCTCGTGGATGGGGTCGAGATCCTCGCCCGTATATTTCACCCAGAGGTCTTCCCCGAGGCGCCGGATGCCGCGATCAGCAATTCAGCTAGTCAGCAATTCAGCTAGTTAGCAATTCAGCTAGTCAGCAATTCAGCCCGCTCCGGCCTAGCGGCCTCCGCTTTTCAGCACGCCTGCTTTTAGCAGGCTCTCAGCACGCTGGCTACGCCAGCTTGTCAGCATTTCAGCGTGCCCTGATCTTGCTGACAAGCTGAAAGCGAGGCCTAGACTAGCGGCCGAAGCGGGCTGAAAGGCGCCCGGCGTAGCCGGAGCGCCGGGCTGACAAGCGAAGCCCTTTAGGGCGTAGCGGGCTGACGGCTCATCAGACCGGAGGCCTGTTGTAGAGATCTCTGCGCACCACCATGACCGAGCAGCGCGCGTAGCGCGCTACCTTCTCCGATACACTCCCCATGACAAAGCGCCTCATGCGGCTGAACTTGCCACCGAGGCCCTGGTTCCCGACGACTATGAGCCCGGCGACCAGCTCCTCGCTCAGGTGCAGGATCTCCTCGGCCGGCTTGCCGACGCGCAGGTGGGCCTTATCGATATCGCCCCCTGCCTTCTCGATCTCCCCGACCTGCCAGTCGAGCACTCCCTGGGCCTCGGCCCGGATCTCCTGCTCCGAACCCTGGGGTGGAGTAGGACCAGCCGTGGCGGGAGGGTAGACGTGCGCAGGACCCACGTGGACCACGTGAAGCTCCGCGCCCGTGTCTCGCGCCAGCGAGATGGCGGCCTTGGCTGCCAGCATCGAGTCCTCGGAGCCGTCCGTGGCCACCAGGATCTTCACCGGAAAATCGCTCATCTCAGCCTCCTTGTCTCTACTCCCGGTGCCCCTCGCCAGGCCGAAGACGCACCCTGCCCGCAAGCTCCATTCTTACCTGTACGGGGCGTTGGGCAAACAACGGCGGAGGCCGGGTGTGGATTAAACATTCGTTTCACCGGGTAAAGGCAGTCCGTCGGGAAGGGAGCCCGGCCCAGGTGACATGATATGAGAGGAGGCGGAGGGTGAGCGAGGGAGCTTCGGCGGCGCACGGTACTGTCGAGAGTCGCATCCCGACGAGGATGGACCGTCTACCGTGGGCCCGCTGGCACTGGCTGGTCGTTCTGGCTCTGGGGATCACCTGGATCCTCGACGGCCTCGAGGTCACAATCGTCGGCAACATAGCCGGTATCCTCACCGAGCCCGACTCCGGGCTCGACCTCACCGAGGGCCAGGTCGGCCTCGCGGGGGGCATCTACATCGCGGGGGCATGTACGGGCGCGCTCTTCTTCTCCTATCTCACCGACCGCTTCGGGCGAAAAAGGCTCTTTCTTATCACGCTCGCGGTCTACCTTATCTTCAGCTTCCTCACCGCCTTCTCGTGGGACTTCTGGAGCTTCGTCGCGTTCCGCTTCCTCGCAGGGACCGGCATAGGCGGCGAGTACTCGGCGATCTACTCCGCGGTCGACGAGCTCATCCCCGCTCGGTTCAGGGGTCAGGTAGCGCTCGCCATCAGCGGCAGCTACTGGATAGGGGCGATGCTGGGTAGCGCGCTCGCCATAGTGCTGCTCAACCCCAACATAATCGACCAGTACTACGGCTGGAGGGTGGCTTTCTGGCTCGGGGCGTTGCTCGGCATCTGCGTGCTTCTGATCCGGCGCTACGTCCCCGAGAGCCCGCGCTGGCTCCTCACCCACGGCCGCACGGAAGAGGCGGAGGAGACGACCGACGCCATAGAGGAACAGGTGCGCCAGCAGACGGGCAGGGAGCTACCCCCCGTCGAGGGCAGGCCGCTCGTGGTCGAGCAGCGGGAGAGCATAGGGTTCGGCGTCATCGCCAAGGCGATGTTCCAGATGTACCCCAAGCGCACCATCCTGGGGCTGACGCTGATGTCTTCGCAGGCCTTCCTCTACAACGCTATCTTCTTCACCTACGCGCTCGTACTTACCAAGTTCTACGGGATAGACGCGAGCCAGGTCCCCTACTACATTTTCCCGTTCGCGATCGGGAACGTGCTCGGTCCCTGGCTGCTCGGTCGCCTCTTCGACACGGTTGGTAGGGTGGCCATGATCTCCGGCTGCTACCTGATCTCAGGCGCGCTGCTCGCCGTCACGGGCTACCTTTTCTACCTGGACATCCTTACCGCGATCACCCAGACCGTCCTCTGGGTGATCGTCTTCTTCTTCGCCTCCGCCGCCGCCAGCGCAGGCTACCTCACCGTCAGCGAGGTCTTCCCCATGGAGATAAGGGCAATGGCCATAGCCCTCTTCTACTCGATAGCTACTGCCCTCGGCGGTATCTCCGGGCCCGTCATCTTCGGCCAGCTCATCGGCACGGGCAACGCGGGCAAGCTCTTTATCGCTTACCTCGTCGGCGCAGGCTTTATGATCTTCGCCGCCGTCGTCGAGCTGATACTCGGCGTGAGAGCAGAAGGCCAGTCACTCGAGAACGTCGCGACGCCGCTCACGGCCATCGAGGAGGCGACCGGCTCGAGCGCCGCCGCCCGAGCATAGCCGCCTCAGGCGGGACCGCGGCACTATCGCGGTCCCGTCCTTTGTTGCTACACTTGCGAACCAATGAAGCCGCTCGCCGAAGAGGTGGATGAGCTCGTCGCCAGGGTAGGGACGCACCCGGTCTGGGGCCACGCCCACTGCCTGCGGGTCCACGCGCTGGCCGAGGAGCTGGCTAAGGCCGAGCACCTCTCCTACGACGCGGAGATCCTGCGCATCGCCGCCCTCCTGCACGACGTAGGCCTCTACAAGGCCTACGCCTTCCGCGAGGCCCCCGACCACGCCAGGCGCTCCGCCGACGTAGCCGAGCGCATCCTCAAAGACGGAGACTTCCCCCCGCAGGCAACGAGGGCCGTGATCGAGGCGATAGTCCATCACCCACCCGGCGCCACCCCCGCTGCCACGACGGAGGCAGCCCTCCTCAAGGACGCCGTAGCGCTCGACTACCTGGGCGCCATAGGCCTCGCCCGCATACTCGCCATGGTAGCCACGGAAGAGGACATCCCCGACATCCCCGCAGCCCTCTGGCACGCCGAGAGCCTGCGGCGCAAGATTCCTGGCCTCCTCGTCTTCGATGCCAGCAGAGCCATAGCCAGAGAGCGCATCATCGAGACCGAAGACTTCCTCAAGGACCTGAGAAACGCTACACAGAACCTGAAGCTTCTATAGCGAGTCAGCACGCTGGCTACGCCAGCTTGTCAGCACGCTCCCTTCGGTCGCTTTCAGCACTTCAGCCTGCCCTGATCTTGCTGACCTTGCTGAAAGCGAGGCCGCAAGGCCGAAGCGTGCTGACAAGGCGCCCGGCTGTAAGCCGGAGCGCCGTGCTGACTAGCTTTCTCCTCGCGCGCGTGCCATTCTCGAGAGGAGGGTACGGAAGCGAGGGTCGGCGCGCAGGGGTGCGAACTCGAGGGCGCTCGTGAAGTGCTCGGCGTCGATCTCGCCGGCCTCTACCGCCTTCTCTATTTAGTCGAGGGCGTCGCGGTAGTCGCCGCGGCGGGCCCTCACGCTGGCGAGCGCGGAGAGGGCCGGAGAGTAACGGGCGTCGGAGGCGACGGCCCGCACGAGCAGCTCCTCGGCGGTCTCCAGGTCGTCGGCTGCGTAGTAGAGGCTGGCGTAGGAGTAGAGGGCGCGGGGGTTGGCGGGGTCGCTCTTGAGCGACTCGACGAAGTGCTCCTCCGCCTCCGCAACCTCGCCCCTCCCCTCGTGCAGGATGCCGAGCTCCAGGTGCGCCTCGGGGTTCTCGGGGTCGAGAGCGAGCATGGCGCGGTAGGCCTCGGCTGCCCCTGTCTCGTCCCCGAGGGAGAGCCTTACTTCCCCGAGGGTGTGGAGGTGACGGATCTCGTCTCTCCCGAGCGCGACGGCCTCCTCAGAGAGCCCGAGCGCCTCCTCTAGGTTCCTCCGCTCGGTAAGTAGGTGGGCCGCCAGCTCGTCTCTAATCTCGGGCGAGCCTGGGCAGTCAACGAGGCCCCTCCTGAAGGCGGACTCGGCCTCGGCTGGATGGCCGTTGCGGGCGTGGCAGATCCCGAGGTTCGCGTGTGCCTCCCACCAGTCGGGCGTCTCGGCTATTACCTCCTCGTAGGCCGCTACCGCCTCTGGGTAGCGGCCCAGCATGTCCAGGGTGTTGGCCCTGAAGGTGCGCGCCCCGCTCTTCTGCTCCGCCTCCGAGGCTGCCTCTATTGCCTTCTCGAAGAACTCGAGGGCCTGGGCGTAGTCGGCAGCGTCGAAGGTGGTGAGACCTGCGTTTATGAGCATGTCTGCGTCCTCGGGGTGGCGCCTGGTCCAGCGCTCGAAGGTGGCCTTCGCCAGCGAGGGCTCGCCCATGATCCCGTAGTAGCGGCCGAGTTCGACGTAGGCGTCGGGGTACTCGGGGTCTGCCTCGATGGCACGCTCGAGGTGGTGTACGATCTTGAACGGCTCGTCGCGCCTGAGCGCGACCATGGCGAGCCCCATGCGCGGTGAGATCCACTCCGGGTCGAGCTCGAGAGCGGAGAGGAAGCTGGCCTCGGCCTCATCGAGCCGGTCGAGGTTGAGCAGCGTCCTTCCAACGGCCTCTATGACCTCGGGGTTCTCGGGGGCGGCCTCGAGGGCCTGCTCGAAGCGGGAGAGGGCCTCGTCGAGAAGGCCCTCGCTCGCGAGGGTCTCCCCCTGCTCAAGGTATTGCTCGTACTCCATCCCCCCAGATTAAATCAGATGAGGGAGGGGAGAGTGTGTACAATCCCCTGGGCGAGGAAAGGGGCGAAGCCTTGAAGAACCCGCCCGTGATCGTACGGGTCGCCATCCGGTACAAGGACCTCGACCCCTACGGCCACGTCAACAACGCCGTCTACCTGGAGTTCTTCGAGGAGATCCGGCTCTCCTACTGGCACGCCCTTGTCGACATCATGGGCTTCGATAACCTCGAGGCCGGAGATGTCCCGGGCGCCCGGTACGTGATCGCCGAGACAACCGTCCGCTACAAGGCCCCGATCTTCCTCGACGACACCCTCTACGGCGCCGCGAGCATCCCCACCGTAGGGAACCGCTCCTACGCCATGGACTTCGAGCTCCGTACCGGCGCGACCTTCGAGGGCGGCCCCGTCGCCGCCGAGGGCTTCGCGGCCCACGTCTTCTTCGACCCGACCACCGACGAGGTGAGGCCCCGCCCCGACTGGTTCCTCCCCGCCGTGGCACGGCTCGAAGGGC
>Ga0126311_10001426_pt1 | contig 11622 bp, 10 predicted proteins | sample Plot61_FD_92539 | JGI IMG/M metagenome (GOLD analysis project Ga0126311, IMG submission 92539) | Serpentine soil microbial communities from UC McLaughlin Reserve, CA, USA - Plot61 | ecosystem: Environmental > Terrestrial > Soil > Grasslands | place: USA: UC McLaughlin Reserve, Lake County...
AAATCAGAACTGTGGACTCGCATGTTCCATTTCTACAGCTCGCATCGTGCGGAGTTTTTGCAGCACTACCACAAGCGGTCCAACGTCGAAACCAAGTTCCACATGATCAAGAGTAAGTTTGGTCAGAGACTTCGCAGTAAAACACTCACGGCACAGATCAACGAGGCTCTGTGTAAGGTGCTGTGCCATAATCTCTGCGTCGTGATTCAGTCAGTGCATGAGCTAGGGATTGAAACTAATTTTGGGGCAGAATCGCAACTTGCCTCATAAATCGGATCGATTATGGGATTATAAGGCAAAGCCCGATGTAACATAATATGTATTATCAGACCCAAGGCTTATAATCTTCTCCGTACAAAACTGCGCTCGAAACTCGGGCTGAGTTGGACGTTCGAAAGCTTCCCTGCTTAAACCACAAAATCATTTGGCACCAAACGTTGCCAACCGAAAATCCTCGCGCTAACCTCAACTCTTACGAAGATGACGCCACGACATCGGCAGTTGTGCGGTGTCAATGTGTGATAGTTTGCGGTCAGCAAATCCAGGGTGAGAGCGGTAGCACGATTCTCAAGCCGAACTACCGCTCTCGGCGGAACGCAAGACCCACAAGTTTGCCTTCAGGCATGCGCCCCGAACTGTGTCCAGGTGTAAAGGAGCAAGTATTCATTAAGACCGGAGGACATACCCACTAGTGAGTTGCGCCCGATCCAATCGGGCGTCCCGGTTATCCTCTGGTTCGGCGCGCAGTGTAAGTGCAAATACACATAAATTCAAGAGCGCATCTTCGTCAGGAGTTGTTGCCTGATGGGACGCTCGCCGCGAAACAAGCCGATGAAGCTGAGCCATAAACTATTGGCGATTAGAAAACGTCTGCGGATGAGCCAAACGGAAATGGCCCGCGCGCTGGAATTGAAGGTCCACTATTCCGCTGTTTCGAACTATGAACTCGGCACACGCGAACCGGACATGCTCATCGTGCTGCGGTACGCAAGACTCGCAAACGTTTCAATGGAAACGTTAGTTGATGACCAGTTGAACTTGCCGGAATAAGAACTTAAGCACCTGCTTCTGCATGCGCGCGGAGGACGCTTAAGAAGGCGGCCGCGGCCGGTGAGAAGTTGGTGCCCCGGCGATGAGCAGCCCAGAGAATGCGATTGTGTGTGAGACCGCGGACCGGCACAGTCACCAACACTCCGCGCTCCAACTCTTCACGCACACACATGCGCGGTACAAATGCCACACCAACACGCTTCTGCACAAATCTCTTAATCGTTTCGATCGTCGCGAGCTCGAGCGTGATGTTCAGCGGTGTGTGCTGTCGTGCAAACGCCTCAATCACCTTCACGCGCGATCCGGACTTCACGTTATGAGCCACAAACGATTCTTTTCCTAGGTCCTTGATCTTTACTGAGGGACGCGTGGCCAGTTGATGCTTCGGACTCATTATCAAAACCAACTCATCCTTCAACAACGGAAACGCCTCGAGATCACGATCGGCGGGTTCGGAAGCCATCAAGGCGAAGTCGAGGTTGCGCTCCAGAACCTCGCGTGGCAGACGGCTCGAAACATACCGAAAAATCTCTACTTTAACTTCCGGATGCTGCTCGCGAAACTTCAGGACCAACTCAGGCAGGAGATACAGCGACGTGCTTTCATTTGCTCCCACACGAATCAGTCCCCTCTTGAGGCTCTGCATCTCTGCAATCGCCTGGCCCACCTGATCGCGCAGACCCAGGATGCGTTGCGCGTAGTCGTAAACCACCTGCCCTGCCTCAGTAAGCACAGGCATCTTCTGGGTCCGATCCAGTAACGGCAAACCTATCTCTTCCTCAAGACGGCGAATCGCGATGCTCACCGCTGGCTGAGTGCGAAAGACCTTATCCGCAGCCTTCGAAAAGCTCTTCTCCTGCACTACTCGCGAGAAATATTCCAGTTGGGCCATTTCCATAATTGTGTTTATTATTATCTTAAGAGAATAAATTTTACAAACTGTGGGGAGGCGTGCGTTAAGACAAGTTTTAGCCGCAGATTTCGCGGATGAACGCGGATCAGAACACCCTCACTTGACCGTCTTCACTGCCTTCCCCTAAAGTGACTCACTTCTATGGCCATACGCATTGAGAACCAGTATGAGGGCGCTTTACCGAAAGGCGCTTTGGAACAGATCGAAAACGCCTTTGATAGCCTGCCGCGCGAACACACACGCGGCATCGAGCGCATCAGGCTGGTGCCTTATATCACCGACCCGCGAATCAAGGGACAATTTCAAGCCACCGAGCTACCCGGACTCTATCATCCGCGCCAGGGCCCCAAAGGCGCGTGGCTTGAAATCGCCGTAAACGTCCTGTTGCCGTCCGACAAGCCGTTTCACAAGAAAATAATTCCGCGACTCTCGTTCAAGAGCAATCTCGTGGCGCTCGTGTTTTCACTCGTGGCACAGCACTACCACTTAACGCTCAAGCACTCGCTAAAGAAGACTCAACTCGAGCCCGCGGTGCGTGCGTACACTGAGAAACAGTTGAAGGCGTGGAACGAGAAGAAGCACAGCTTCCGAGCGAAACTGTTCAAGCCATTGCAGCCGACGTTTGAGCGTTGGGCGAAAGCATTGCAGAAGCGTGCCGCGGCAGAAAAGAAAAGGCAGGCGAGTTAATCCTGCGCGGGCTCGTCGTCGATCTCGTCAGCGACAGCCCTCAAGATCAACGCCACTTCCGCATCCGAAACCTGCGACGCTTTGAAGCGCACCTCGATATTGAAATCTTTGTCCGGTGACGCGTATTTGAAAGTGTAAGGCTTGCTGTCCGGCACGACGCGCGGTCCCATCTCTTGGCGCCGCACTTCCCTCGCATCGTTTCTATTCAAACCACGAGAAGCGATCTCTTTCGCGAAGCGTCGCATCGAGTCGTCGTCAGGCTGGCGCACGATCTGAAGCAGTGACGACTTCGCGTTAATCTCAGCACCACGACAAACTCCCCTCACGTCGTCAGGTATACGCGCAATCGCGAGCGCCTCGCTGACAGTGGTCCTACTCTTACCGACTTTGCGCGCTACGTCGTCATGCGTATAACCAAAACGTTCGCACAGCGCCAACAGCCCGTCTGCTTCTTCCCAGACGGTGAGATCCTTGCGCTGCATGTTTTCAATCAACGCGATCTCAGCGACGGTGCCGTCGTCAACTTCCATCTCGACACATGGAACTTCCTTGAGTCCCGCTTTTTGTGCGGAACGCCAGCGACGTTCGCCCGCGATGATCATCCAGCGCCCGGTCAGCCGATTCGGTTTGACTAACAGAGGTTCGAGCACGCCCTTCTCTGCGATCGAGGCAGTCAGTTCGGTCAGGTCGCCGAACTCCACGCGCGGCTGCTCCGGATTTGGATCAAGTTTATCCAAAGGGATCATTCTGCCGACCTGCGTGGGCCGGTGTTGTGAGAGTTCTTCGACGTAATGCGCGTCGTGGCGCATCTGCAGTCCGGTTGGCAATCCCCTCTTAGACACGGCTTATTACCTCTTCGCAAAGTTTTCCGTACTCAACCGCTCCCGACGAGTTGGGAGCAAAACTAAAAATCGACTCCTTGTATGCAGGCGACTCTTCGAGTCTGACGCTCTTTGTAATCACAGTATCAAAAAGTTTTGGACCAAAAACGTTGCGGATCTGTTCGTGAACTTCGCGCGCGAGCGTAGTACGCTTGTCGTGCAGCGTCACTAACACGCCGAGCAACACGAGATTCGGATTGGGACGCGCTTTCACTTTCTCGATCGTCTCGAGCAGATCGTCGGTGCCTTCAAGTGCGAAGTATGACGACTGAATCGGTATCAACACGTGCGACGCGGCTACGAGCGCGTTCACAGTGATCAAGCCGAGCGTTGGCGGTGTGTCGATGACGATGACGTCGTATTGTTGCCGGAAAGGTTCGAGTCGATCCTTGAGCCGGAAAGGCGCGTCGAAATCGCCGACTAACTTGGCCTCGAGTTTCGCGAGATTAATGCGCGCGGGAACGACGTCCAGGTTCTCTACCGGAGTTCGATAGACTGACTCTTCGACCGGCGCCATTCCGTCCGTCATCAATTCATAGACTGAGCGCTCGACGGTTCGCGGATCCAGGAAGGAGATGGAACTGTTGGCTTGTGGATCGAGATCGAGAAGAAGGACGCGTTGTCCTTTGCGGGCAAAGGCGGCGGCCAAATTGATGGCGGTAGTGGTCTTCCCTACCCCACCTTTCTGGTTGGCGATGGCTATTACCATTCGCTGCACAGTGGCAAACTATCGCTCCATACACTCATCTGCGTATCTCTGCGTAAAAACTCTGCGCTCTCTGCGTTAAGACTGCGTCTCTCGCATTGTAACGCAGAGGACGCAGACCGCGGAGAACTACATCGGTAAATCCCCGGCCTCGCCAATAACGTCGGGCCATTCTTCTTCACCCGTCGTCATCTCGGCCTCTTCACTCTCTTCAGCCGGCATGGTATTTCGCGATGCCTTGATGACTTCCATGTCGACATAGATCGGGCAGTCGGCACGTAATGCCAGAGCGATCGCATCTGAAGGTCTGGAATCAAGGACCATCTTATCACCGTCGCTGTTGTGCATTTCGATCACGGCGAAGAACGTATTGTCGCGCAAGCTGGTGACCACTACTCGATCCACCTGAACTCCCAGTTCGACAATCAGGTTACGTAACAGATCGTGAGTCATCGGTCGCGGCGGCGCTATCTTCTCGATCTCCAACGCGATCGCGTTTGCTTCGTACGCGCCCACCCAGATCGGCAGCATCGTATCACTCTGAACGTCTTTTAAAATAATAATTGGAGTTCCGCTGTTGGGATCCATCATTAATGCTCGGATCTTAACCTCGATTTCCATACGTTGGTACCCCTTACGCTACCGCTAACCTTTAAGGATTATGATGTTAATCCTGTCTCAAAAACCCATACAAACTATTCGTCTTCGCTTCAGTGATAACCACATCAACGATCTCACCTTCAAGACTATTATCAGCTTTGAAGTTAACCACCTTATGACACGTGGAATGACCTGTCAGATCGCTTTCAGATCGCGAACTCTGTCGTTCAGCCAGCACGCTCAGCTTTCGTCCCACGTACGACTGGTAAATCTTCTCCTGCGCCGCACGATGCACTTTTTCGAGCTCGAGGAAACGCGCAGTCTTTTCAGTTTCAGGAACGTTATCTTCAAACTCCGCGGCTGGAGTGCCGGCGCGTTTTGAATACTTGAAGATGTAAAGACTGTCGTACTCACACTCGCTCACGAGCGTCAGAGTTTGCTGGAAGTCTTCATCTGTCTCCCCGGGAAAACCAACGATGATGTCGCTCGTCAGCGCCAAACGACGACTCGAATTCTTGATGCGCTCAATTCGTTTGAGATAGTCGCTGCGTTTGTGACCGCGACGCATCAGTTTGAGAATGCGATCACTGCCTGACTGCACCGGGAGATGAACCCAATCACAGAGATTCGGATTCTCTTCAATCGCCGAGACGATGTCCGGATGAAAATCACGCGGGAAAGACGTCGTAAACTTGATGCGCGGCAAGCCCGTCGCGGCGACAGCACGCAACAGACGACAGAATGGCGTTGCGCCAGTGAATCCCTCGAGGCCGTCTTCAACGCGCGGCCGGTAGCTATTCACGTTCTGGCCGATAAGATGAATTTCCTTGTAACCAAGTGCCTGCAACCGTTTCGCTTCGACGATGATCTCGCTTGCCCGACGACTGCGTTCGCGTCCACGTGAGTAAGGCACGATGCAGAACGAGCAAAACTTGTTACAGCCTTCGATGATCGGAATGAAAGCGACGTGCGGCGAGTGACGCTCAACCGGAGAAACGTCCCATGAATCCTGCTCACCGCGCTCACCAAGATCGAGGACTCTTCGTTGACCTTCGCGCGCGCGTTCAATCAACACCGGAATGCGATCGGTTGCGCGCGTTCCGATCACCATGTTCACGGAAGAAGTATGGTTGAAGATCGCACCGCCTTCGAGCTGGGCCACACAACCCATGACGCCCACCAGCAGATCTCGTTTATCCGGTCGTGCCGCACGCACTTCACCGATGCGCGTGTAGACCTTTTGCTCAGCTTTCTCGCGAACAGAACAGGTGTTGAGCAACACAACGTCAGCATCGTCGATCGACTTGCAAAGGTCGTAGCCCGAAGCACGCAACCCTGTGGCTGCACGCTCAGAATCAGCGACATTCATCTGGCAGCCAAACGTCTCGATGTACACTCGCGGCTTCATTCGTCTCAACCGAATTGACGGTGGCGACAGTCTATCAGAAATCATTTAGGGAACGCGATAGCGACACTTCTCTGCGTATCTTGCGTTCTCTGCGTTAAAACAGGCAGTCGCTTGACCGCTTTGTTGGACGCTAGTAGTATCGCGGCGGTCAGTTAACCCAGAAGAAGAAGAGAAAGGCTCCTCATGTCCTTCAATAAAATAATTATCGTGGGAAATCTCGGGCGCGATCCCGAGTTGCGTTACACAGCCCAGGGCACTCCCGTTTGTAGTTTCAGCGTGGCCACGAACGAGCGGCGCAAAGATCGAAACGGCGAAATGCAGGACCAGACGACCTGGTTTCGCATCACTCTCTGGAACCGTTTGGCGGAAACTGCCTCACAGTATCTGCAAAAAGGTCGGCAGGTTTATATCGAGGGTCGCCTACGCGTCGAAGAGTACATCGATCGTGATGGCAAGCCGCGCCACTCGCTTGAAGTGTTTGCGACTGACATGCAGTTTATCGGCACCCGCGGCGGTGAAGACATGGTGCAGGAACGCGCTGCATCGGCGAGCGCGGGCGCGGGCCCACCCGATTCGCAACCGGATTTATCGGACGACGATATTCCCTTCTGAGCCACAAAAAGGCACATAAGGCACAAATGAACTTTTTGCCATTGGTGCTACTTCTTCTCCGGAAAGAGCGTCACCTTGATGAAGTTCTTTGTGTCGAGATACAACTTCGCCGCTTCCAGGACCGCGGCTGCATCGAGTTTTTTGTAAAACTCCGGAACCAGCCAGACTCCAGCCGGATCCTCGCCATTGTAGTACCGCGCTTGAATCTGAGTTAGTAGATAACCATTCTGTTTACTGCTGGTCTCAAACTCACGAAGCAGCGCTTCCTTCTCGTCAGTGAGTTGTTTCTCGGTCGGTCCATTAGCCTTAAATTTTTCGATCTCCTCAAACACTCGTTTGATCAGATCGTCGGTTCGTTCAGGTGAGCTGCCAAACTGGATCATGATCGAATATTCCGGCTTCGGAAACTTCGAGTAATTGTAATTGGCACTAATGCCGTAGGTACCGCCAAGCTCCTCGCGAATAACCTCCATCAAGCGGTTTTGTAATATCTCCGCCATTGCACGAATCGCGACTCGCCGCGGCTGTTCATATACAAATGGACCACTAAAAACGATGGCTGCACGGCTCTTCGGCTCGATCCCCTTCTCGACCTTCTTCTCGATAATTCCTGTTGGAGTCTTAACGCCGATGTCTTTCCACGTCTCTTTTCGCCCTATCGAAGGAAGCGCGCCGAGGTAACGCTCGACAAGCGGTTTCAGCATCGCCTCCTCGAAACTGCCCACGAAGAAAAACGTGAAGTCACTCGCATCGGCAAAACGGTCTTTGTAAAAGGCCAGCGACTTGTCAAGATTCCACTCATCGACCGTCGCCGCAGTAGTCATGCGACGGCGCGGGTGTTTCTGATACATCGAGTTCAGGAGTGCTTCAAAGAAAGCAAAATCCGGCGACACGCTTTGATTAGTCATGAACGTCCGCGCCTGTGTAGCCTGAACTGCGAAGGCGTTCGCATCGGCCCTTGGTTGAGTGAAGCGCAGATAGATCAGTTGAAACATCGTTTCGAGATCTTTGCGAGAACTACTTCCGGTCAGGCCCTCTTCCAGTTCACCAATGAACGGAGATGCTGATGCGATCTTTCCCGCCAACATTTTTTGCAGATCAATGGCGCTGAACTTCGCAACACCGCCCGCCGGTATCACTTGCGAGGCAGCACTTACCGGAACGTAATCAGCATCACTCACGAGCGACGTCCCGCCAGGACTCGTAGCCCTGAATAAAATCTCGTCTGCGCGAAAATTCGTCGGCTTGAGCACGACCTTAACGCCGTTCGCCAGTTCCCAGGTTGTCAGACCAGTCTTCTCGTCTGTCGCGGCTTTGGCAATTTTTCCTGGCGCAGGCAGTGACTCGAGTAGAACCGCTGAACCTACAGTGTCGACATAGGGCTTCAGCTCCGCAGCGGGCGCTTCTTTGATGACCGCTGCCAGCTTCGACTCATCAGGTACGGCGAGTCCGCTTTTCTCCGGAGCCGTAACTATCACCAGTCGATTTTGTGCATTAACAGGAAACCACTCACGCGCGAGTTTGTTGATCTCTGCAAGCGTGATCTCGGGAACAAAACGCTGGTGCAATGCATACTCATCATCGGAGCTGGGAAGAGTTTCGCCTGTCAGGAAGGCGCGAACGTATTCGTCGGCCTTGGAAGAGGACAAAGCATTTTCTTTCTCCAACGCAAGGCGTTCGTAATTGCGCAACATACTTGCCTTTTGGCGCGCCAATTCCGTCTCGGTGAACCCAAAGCGCGCAACCCTTTCGGCCTCGGTGATTAAGGCTCGCATGGCATTCTCGACGGCGCCCTCCTTCACAAGAGCATTGAGGTAAGCGACCTCCCTGGTACGGACCAGAAAACCACCACGCCCCGAAAAGCCAAAGACGAATGGCGCGTCAGGCTTTTGCGCGAGTTCAGCAAATCGTGCGTTCAGCATCCCTGCAAAGAGCCGGTCAACCGTCTTCTGCCTGTAAACGCCTATCGTACCCTCCTGGCGTGCGGGCAAGAGCGTGTTTACCTGAACGCTCGTCGTGGTCGTCTCTTTGTCTGTATTGATGGAGTAACCTGTGTCGGTACGGTCGGGCAGGTCAAATGTCTCTCGCGGTCGCGGACTCGTGGGTTCCGGTATCGATCCGAAATGCGTGGTCACGAGTTTTTCCACAGCAGCTTTGTCAAAATCACCAACCGCGATAACGGCCATCAGATCGGGCCGGTACCAGTCTTTGTAATACTGCTTTATCCGCTCCGCCTTGCCGCCCTGGATGATTTCGGGTTTGCCGATGGGAAGCCTGTTGGCATAACGAGATCCTTTGAACATCACCGGAAACATCTTTTCCGCATTGCGCATGCCAGCGCCGCGACTCGAACGCCATTCTTCCAACACTACGCCACGTTCTTTTTCGATCTCGGCAGGATCGAACGAGACGTTTTGCGCCCAGTCCTCAAGCACTTGAAACGACTTTTCCATTGCGCCCGGCTTATCGGTTGGGACCTGGAGCATGTAGACCGTTTCATCAAAGCTGGTGTACGCATTGAGGTGTGCGCCGAAACGCATGCCCAACGATTCTATGAACGCGAGTAGCTCGTGCTTGGGAAAGTTCTTAGTGCCGTTAAAGGCCATGTGCTCGACGAAGTGGGCGAGGCCAAGTTGATCGTCTTCTTCAAGTACTGAGCCGGCCTTGACCACGAGCCGGAGTTCGGCTCTTTTCTCCGGTTTCTTCGTGGTCCGTATGTAGTAGCGCAACCCGTTCTTGAACCGACCCATCATGATTTGCGGGTCGACAGGCATTGGCTGCGTTAATAGCGCACTGCTATCTGTGCTCTTCGTAGCTTGCTGCTGCGCGCTTATAACGGGGACGACACTCAGAACAAGAGCCATCAGGAGGGAGAGTTGTTTTTTATAGACGTGAGTTTTCATGGGTACTCCTTTGGAAATCCGGGCGTTAGATTGAGGCGTGAATTGTACTGCTCATGATTAGGATTTGCTACAAAGCTAGTCTTTACCGGCTGTGCCCCAACGACCAAAGCCTCGCAGTTTGCCGTAACGACGCTTCAGCCTGTCTTCCTGCGAACAGCTCACGGCTTCGGCAAGACGCTCGCTCAGAGCTGAGTCGAGGTAACGTGCAGTTTGATCGTAGTCGTTGTGAGCGCCACCTTCGGGCTCGGGAATAATCTTGTCGACGATTCCCTCTTCGAAAAGATGCTGTGCAGTGAGTCGAAGGCCTTCGGCGGCCTGGTCTGCGCGTGACGAGTCTTTCCAAAGAATTGCTGCACACCCTTCGGGCGTGATCACTGAATAGGTCGCATTCTCGAGCATCAATACTTGATCACCGACGCCGATCGCGAGTGCGCCGCCTGAACCACCTTCACCAATGACAGTAACGATGATCGGCACTTTGATCTTCGCCATCTCGCGCAAGTTGTAGGCGATCGCTTCAGCCTGGCCGCGCTCTTCAGCGTCGATTCCCGGATAGGCGCCGGGAGTATCGATGAAAGTAAAGATGGGACGTCCAAACTTCTCGCCGAGTTTCATCACACGCAGAGCCTTTCGATAACCCTCGGGCTTGGGCATGCCGAAATTTCGATAGCTGCGCTGCTTTGTGTCGCGACCTTTCTGGTGACCGACTACCACTACGGGTAAGCCGTGAAAGCGAGCGAGCCCGCAAACAATCGCGGGGTCTTCCGCGAACCGCTTGTCACCATGAAGCTCGACGAAGTCTTCAAACAGTCGTTCGATTAGATCGAGTGTGTACGGGCGGTCAGAGTGTCGAGCAAGCTGCACACGTTCGAAAGCAGTTCTCTGCTCAACTGGTTTTGCGTTATCGGGTTGCTCTTTTTGCTGTTTGGCCATTCGGGTTTCTTCAAGTTAACACTAAAGCGCAGTCGTTTGCGACCACCGCACAGCGCCCGTCTGATCGATAAACTCTTCCTTGATTGTGTCTGGTCCAATCGTCAACATCGCGAAGCCGTTCAACGCGCGATTGGTTTGTTGTAGATCGATATTCTCATAGGCACTTGATAGCAACTCGTGAGCGAAGTATTCAACTGAAGGTTTGTTGGTGCCATCGGAATTCTGCAAACCCCACGCGACGCCGAAAGGGATTGCGCCATGTCCTGCACAACGCGCCTTCACGCCGTTCTGCGCCGGAAAAGAAGTGTTCGAGTAGACCATCGCGTTGTGGACGTGGCCCCAGTACCAGTAATCAGGGGCACGGCCGAGAGCTGAGAGCACCTGATTCCAAAGCGGGAGTTGCGTGGCGCCTTGTGAGGTGCCGGTTCCCTCGATGTTCGTTGGATTGTGATGCGTGAGCACGATGACCGTCTTGTTAGCGGTATTCAAACCCTTGATAAAGTTGATCTGGTTCGCATCGTTGAGAGCGCCATTCATAAACAAATCGCTCTTGTCATAATAAGCGCTGTCCAGGCCGATGATTACCCACTTGTCACTCTGAATGGCAAAGTAGCTCGTATTCTGCTGCAGGCTGAACTGCGGCGCTTTTAGTCCCTTGCCGAAAAAACCTTGCGCACCGCTGTACATCTCGTGATTCGAGTTGAGCATGAACGAGCCTTGAGATCCACTCGGCCACACGTTTACAAAGTTACTTAGCTCTTCATCGGAATCGAGAAAGCCAGCGGTGCCGGCGTAGTAAACGTCGCCGAGATGAATCGTGTAATCGGGTGTCAACGACTCGACCTGGTTGATTACTTCCAGCGCGGGATAGATGATGTTGCCATCGGTCCAGGACCCGGTCCCCCAGTCTCCCACGAGTGCGATCGTAA
>Ga0126311_10001427_pt1 | contig 11616 bp, 5 predicted proteins | sample Plot61_FD_92539 | JGI IMG/M metagenome (GOLD analysis project Ga0126311, IMG submission 92539) | Serpentine soil microbial communities from UC McLaughlin Reserve, CA, USA - Plot61 | ecosystem: Environmental > Terrestrial > Soil > Grasslands | place: USA: UC McLaughlin Reserve, Lake County...
ACCGATGACGTTGGCGTCGGAGTCGGAGTCGGAGTCGGAGTCGGTGTGGGCGTCGGGGTTGGTGTAGGTGTTGGAATAGGTGTGGGCGTTGGAGTTGGCGTCGGTGTTGAAACTGGCTGCGTCCCATTCCAAACACCTGAAACTGATCCGCGCGTCAAGTAACTCAGAGCACTCATGTCGACGCCCATGTCAGTGTTATCAAGGGCAGCACCTTTTCCAGGACTTCCCGCGACGAGTGTGAAATTTCCGTTTGCGTAGTCTACAAACTGCGCGGTCCAGGAACCGGTCGCCATATAGGCCGAAGTGGGATAGATAGCGCTGCCTGCATTGACGATGAAGTTTCGATTCCAACTCGAATTGTCACCCGGTGGCAAAAATTTGCGGATGTTAGCGCTGTTATCCGTCACAGTGGAATTGCTTCTGAAACCATAACCGCCATGCTGGTGCACGTTGTTCAACCACAGCGACTCGTCCGCACCACCGTTTTCACCGAAATCTGTGATCATTCCATTCGTGTTGTCCGGCGCCCCGTTGTCGTGCGTGTTGTGGATCAGAAAGATTCGCTTTAAGCGCACGTTGCTGTTCTGCATGTTGATCAGCATGTGCGCAGCTCCCGTATTGTCGAAGTTCGTGCCTACGTTCTGAAACAGGTTATTGCGAAACGTGATGTCAGTGGTTCCCTGCGTCGGCCCAAAGTAATCGTCTGATAACACGTTTATTCCCGCTGATGCATTGCGAACGATGTTATTGCTCCACTGCACCTCGCGCACTACTGCGGCCGCTGATTCGCCGCCAGTCCCGTTTCGCACCGTGAACACTACCCCGTACGCTTGATCTGCTATCCAACTGTTCTCCAGCACGTTCCCGTCCACCACCACATAGCGGCTGAACTTCGTTTCCCACAGGTTCTTGATCTGATACGTGATCCCATTCCAACTCGGGTGCTTGGGCCACCACTTCAACGGCTTGTACAAATAGTTGCCGCGAAACTCGATGTATGAAGGCGTCACTCCCCACTTCGCCGCGCCCCCGTTGTCCGGGGCCGTTGGTATCGGATCAAAGGTCACCGTGTTGCCACTGATCGAGCGCACAATCGTGGTCTGTATAGGACTATATCTGCCACCTACCGGCAGCGCGATGTTTTCATCCAACTCCAGGTTCGTTACGTTGGACAGCGTCGCGCTCGTGGTCGTCGCATTCGAGATCGTCGCACTGTTCAACTCCGTCGGCCCACCCGCGATGTTGAAGTTCTCCGACGTCGCGATCATCGTGTTATTCCAAAACGCGTACGGCCCCTGCCCGGCACTCAGCGAAATCGCCGCGGCATCCACTCCGGTCCCGATTAACCGCATCTCGCCCACATAATTGTCCATCAGCGAGACTACGTTGGCGTAGATCCTCACGCCATTGGTCATCTGCGAACTGTCACTCGCGCCGCCGTCAAACCAGCAACGATCCACGATGAAGTGGTGCGGTATTTTCGAGATCAGTGTCTGTCCCCAACCACTATCAGTCCCGATACTCAGCAACGTCTGCTGCGGCTTCGTCTCATCATCTTTTCGGAGATGTAGTCCTTGAAAGCGATAGTGATGCGGCGGGCTCACAGGCGCGGGCACAACGGTCCTAAGCGCTGGCGATACTGCGCCGGTCGAACTCGGCGCCGTAATCACCGGCATCAAACTCCCACTGCCTGGTCCAACTCGGTTACCAGCCGCCAGCGAGCCTAAACTTCCACTACGAATCGTGATGTACTTACCACCCACCGGCGTAGGCAAAAAGATCGATCCCGCGAATACTGCACCCGCAGGCAACACGATCTCCTGCTCAACTGTGTTTCGCGTCGCGGCTAAATTTATTGCTGCTTGCAGATTGGCGCCATTGGTTGCGGGATTACCAGTATCCGAAAGGGTCTGCACATTACTGCTGCCGGCCGCAGGAACAACAGAGATGACGATTGTCCTCTGCACCGACGCGGTTGCACCGGCGCTGTCCTTAGCCGTCAGCGTGATGGTGTACGTTCCTGGCGCGCGATAAGCGTGACTGCAGGCGATGAGGTTTGCAGAAAAACCGTCGCCGAAGTCGATCGTCACCGAAGGTCTACCATCAGCTTGTGGAGACTTCGAGAAGCCTGTCGATTGACGCGCATCAACCAGAACTACTTCATCGACGAATGCACTCGTTGCCGCATTGACTGAGACCTGTGGTGTACCAGCATTCGCAACTAAATTATTGCCGCTTACAATTATGAATAAGAACGCAATAAAAGATCTGCACGTCGAAACAAGCCTGGGGGAAAGAAACATTTGAATCCCTCGCCTGCGACGATCTCCGTGTCTGTGTGCAGAGATTGTCTTTACGGACCCGCACGAATGCGGTGGTCAGTTTCATCGGCGATTACTCCATCTCAAAAATTGTTCGGCTGCAGATGAGGTTGGTCAGCAGAAGCAGAAAAGCGAGTGCACAATAACTTATTAATGTTGCCGCGTTATTGTGGCGTGCTTACAAACTCGGGGTAAGTTGGACCATCTCGTGATGGTAGAAACAGCAGTTCGGCTCGGCCGCGTTTATTGGAGATAGAAGAGATCGCTTGCGTAACTGAACACGGATGGATAGTGAACGCAGAGGAGACAAGACCTTCGTTAGAAACAGGTCGAGGGGGCGAATTGGCAAGAAATCCAATCCGGGTTTTCTTCAATCATCCTTCGGTAACCAGACTATCTCGATGGTCCGTACCCCATCGAGCTCACGGCTTTGCGCCCCCGCTTACCGGGTTTGCCTTTTCGGGATGCCAATCGCATGGAAAAGATCGGTTTCAAAACGACTGAATTGTCGTCAAACAGACTTTAACATGGTTTGACGCAGGATGGTCAAGTATTTATTTTTGCCAGTAAATACGGGTTATTGAGTGACTTGGCTTAGGTCAATCTGACATGGCTGGGCGTTACCGGCTGACTCAAGGATTCGCAAGCAGACGACTGTTGCCCTGGCGCCGTCAATGACATCTACAACAGGTTCTTTCCCTTCGCGTATGCCATCGAGGAAGCCTTTCAGTTGTTCCATGTAGCCCTTATCCGCCCACCAGAGTGATTTGCTTTTACGAATCTTTGTCTGAACGTTGAGGTGCTTGAAGTCATGGGTTTCGACGCCGAGTCCCTGGGCAAATACTTCGACCCGCTCTCCAGCCGAGCCGTTACTGCCAACTGTGCAATAAGTGAGATTGCCGATCGAGCCGTCCGCAAAGCGAAGACTCGCAACTATGTTGTTCTGTCCGATCGGCTCTTCTGTATCGGTAGGAAAGGAATAGGCAAAAACTGATACGGGCTCTGAGTCGAGTAACCAATACATTAAATCTACAAAGTGGCACGCTTCTCCAAGAATCGCACCACCGATCGACGGATCAGCCATCCAATAACTTCCGGAGATACCGGGTGAATTGACGCGACAGTTGATCACGACTGGACCAGATCGCTTTGCGAGTTGACGTTTCTGTTCTACATAAAATGGCGCGAAACGACGGTTGAACCCGATAGTCAACTGTTTCCCTGACTCGTTAACCGCTTGCAATACGTTGCGACACTCCGCTTCGGTTAACGCCATGGGCTTCTCGAGAAATACATGCTTACCCGCTCGCAGCGCTGCGACTGCCTGCTCCGCATGGTATTGATTGCGACTCAGGATCAGGACGACATCGACCTCAGGATCGCGAAGAATCTCATTGAAATCTGAGCAACAATAATTCGCGCCAAAACGTTGTGCGTAGCTCTTACCCCGTGCTCCGGAGGCCGAGTAGACGGCATGTAGTTTTGCATGCGGTATTTTTTTCAGGTTAGGCAGATGCGCCCAACGCGCGAGATTGCCGGCACCCACCAAAGCAACTCGTAAATCGGAAGCTTTTGCAGTCGATTCCGTAACACGTACTCTTCTGGCAGGTGAAAAACTTTCGGGTGAGATTTCAGTTGCCGCGCTATAGCGAAGTACAACGGCAAGACTATTTGCCGCCGGATTAAGAATGGTTGAATATGCCTCGGGCGCACGTTCCAACGGAAACTCGTGCGTCACTAACGGAGCTAACCTGATTTGCTGTGTGGCAACGAGGCGCAGAAACTCCTCCATGTTTCGGTTTTCTGTCCAACGCACATAGCTATGAGGATAATCCTGGCCGCGGCGCTCATAGTTTGGATCATAACTGCCTGGTCCATAGGCTCTGGACATGAAGAGTTGGATTTCCTTCATGTACATCACGTCCCACGGGAAACTCATTTCGACTGCGCCGACCACAACGATTCGGCCGCGGTCGCGGCAAAGGTCAAGCGCGAGATGTGCGGGCGCCGAAGACTTCGCAGCGGCAGCGATGATTACACAATCAGCGCCCTTACCGTTGGTCAACGAAAGAATTTGCTTCGCCGCTGAATCGGATCCTTTTACCGCGTGCGTAGCTCCGAGCTCTCTCGCAAGCTCAACGCGATCATCCTTCAAATCAGTAGCAATAACGACAGCGCCTTGGAGACGAGCAAGTTGGGCAACAAGTTGTCCAACGAGTCCGAGGCCTATTACAACTACGACATCACCTAAGCTGAGTGTCGCCGTTCGGACGGCATTGACCGCGATACTTCCCAGCGTGGCGAAGCAAGCCTGATCGAAAGGAACTGTATCCGGTATGCGCGCGACCAGATTGCGGCCCGTCAGAATAGTTTCGCCGTGGCCGGTTCCTTCTCCTCCATAACTGACCCGGTCGCCGATCTCGAGGTCTGTCACCGATGGATGTTTATCTACAACGATGCCGGCTCCGGAATAGCCTATGACAGCGTATTCGCTGAATTTGGCGCGCACTTCAGCCGCTGTCCTGACCGGCCCCTTGTCCTTCATCACGTTCCAAATCATTTCGATGTGGCGAGGATTCTCACTTACTTCTTTGATCAATCCATCGGTGTGAATGCTCGCCGTTTCAGTGCCACTGCTGATCAACGAGCAATGAGCACGCACCAGCACGTGATGAGGAGTGACCACCGGATCGGGCACCTCATCCACGATGATTTCTTTTAGTCCTCTTCTAATTACCTGCTTCATTGTGGTAGGGATGAGCTATCTGACCTTCGACGACTCCAATGTTGTCGGAATAAAGTTCTCGATAAAGGCGGAGCCATTCAGCACGCACGCCTGCACTAGTAAATCTCTTGCTGGATTCTCTGGCATTCCTGGTGAGTCTGAGTGCGAGTTCGGGATCATTGAGTAACCGACATGACGCTTCCGCCATTGCTTGATGATCGTTTCGCGGGACCATCAAACACGTCTCTTCATGCGTCACGATATAGGGAATACCTCCGGCATTGGTCGTGACCACGGGAATGCCTGACGCCATACATTCCGTAATCGAGCTCGGCATGTTATCGAGGTCAGTAGCCGTGAGATAAATGTCTGTCTGGTCGTACAAAGCAGGCATTTGTTCAAAGGGCACGAAACCAATGAACTTCGTGTCGCGCAACTCGAGTTGCCGGGCAAGATCTTCCAATTCGGAACGAAGCCAACCATCCGCAGCGACAGTCAATTTGGCTTCGGGGTAGCGTTGCTGAATGATTGCGAATGCACGGAGAACGCAGGCCACGTTGTAAAGCGGTTCTAAAAGCCGGCTGACAAGAAACACCGGTCGAAGTTGCTTTCGTTCACGATAAGAGAAACGATCCAACTCGACGATATTGAAGATCGGTTTCGCCTTCAATCCAAATTTGGCGAAGACATCAACCAGATAACCCGAGGATGCGACGATGACATGGGCCAGACGGATTATGGGAATAGCTGTAAGACGCCAATTCGCAAGATGATCTTCTGCCTCGCCACTACGGTAGTTGAGAATGCATCGCTTACCGAACAAGCGCGCGACCAGAATGGCCGGGGCAGCGGAAAACAAATACGAGTAATAAGACGCTGAGAAGATATGAACTATATCGTAGCGAGGGATCTTAACGAGCAGTAGCAGAATGTAATAAACGGTTGTGAGAACCGTACGCACATACTTGATTCGCTGAAGCAATCGTAAAAAACCGGGTAGCCGCGGGTTGTGTGGCAGGAATCCGACTTCCAGGCTTGGCTCAGCGCGCAACGCCTCCATCAAACGTATAGCTTGACGAGATTGACCTCCGAGGATATCGAGTGAGGGAGCAACGATAACAACCTTGATCGTGCGGTTGGTTTCTGAGACGTCACTTTCTGTGCCGGTCATTTCCATTCTTCGAACGCTTTCTTCTGATTCCCAGTAATCCCGCCAAACCGGAGCTGAATAGTAGCATGCTGGCGGGCTCGGGAACTGACTGGACACTCACGCCGGAAACGGTTTGACCCAAAACGAAAGTCTGAGATTGAAGCTGGTACAGTCCGTTGGGACTGAGCACATAACTCAAGGTAGTTGTTCCGCTACCGGTCAGGAAAGCGCTGAACAACGGATCACCTTCGCCCACTCTGAATCCCGGATAGCCTTCAATTAAACCTGCAGTTAACGTGAATGGCGCAACGACCACAAAGCCGGATGCCGGTTGAAGCGGAGCTACAAACGATTGGGACGAAAATCGCAATTGCAGTAACACGCTCGTCGGTGAAACCGCGGTCCCACCGATCGTGATTGGCGCGAAGACAACAATGTCTCCATCCTGTGTGTCGGCGCTCCCACCCGTCTGTAGCGTGCCTCCGGCAGGAATGGGACCATTCGCGAAAAGACTCAAAAACGAGTTCAAAGGCGGCGTAACTCCCGTCGCGTTGAAACCTGAGCCTGAAATGAAGTATGGCGTAGCGCCGGAACTCGAATACACAATGGTTCCGGTAGTTATCGTGATGGGATCCGCCGAAGCGATGGCAGGACACATCAACGCCGCGCCCAGGACGAGAAGCGAAATGCTCGCTTTAATGAGTGTTTGGTTTACAGAGGTCATCGCGTTATCCGCCGCAGGTAAGTATCTGTTTGGGTAAAGCACTAAACACTAAACTGTTCCATAAAACCGACGATGCGCTTGCATCATCAGATCCTCGCATTTTCACATCCGTCGCAGTATGCAAACGGCCGCACTTACCAAAAACTCTCGCACAACCGGAACTTTGTCAACCAAGGGAAGGTTCTTAGTCGAATGGTACTTCAGATATTCGACTTTCATTCCGCTCGAGAACATGATCTGTTCGAATTTCTTTAGCGTCATTCGGTTGAGACCACCTTCTACTTCTTCGTACCGCGTAGCCCCGTCGTCGCGGAAACGGGAGCGAACGTTGAGAACCGTGCTTTCGGAAAACCAAACATTTACCCAGGGAACTTTTGTAAAGAACACCATGTGAGCGCCACTATGTGAGTACCACGGCTCAGCGAAAGTTACGATCACCATTCCCCCTGGTTTCACGAGGGTCGCCATTTCAGCGAGGTTGTCCTCTGGTTTGGCAAAATGCTCGAAAGAACTGATTGAAACAACTACATCAAAAGTCCCGATCCGGCTCTTATCCACCGATCTGGCAAATTGCACCGAAGACGAGCACTGTTCCTGATCAGCAAGTGCTCTCCCAGCCGATAGCCAACGCTCATTTATGTCAACACCTAACACGCTCGCCGCTCCACATTGCGTCTTCATGGCGACGGCTTGCCATCCTGGACCACAACCGTAATCTAAAACATGCTTTCCTTCAATCTTTTGATCAAAATTCGGAACGGTTTTCCGCGGAAAATTCAGTGCGTTCTGCAGATTGTATTCGGAAGTGGTGGTGGCGTAATCACCAGTTCCGGGCCGGCGGCTCAACGCCAGCAGTAGTTGCTCACCTATTTTCATGACTTAGTTGGATGGCCGAACTGTTCTAGGCCGTGTTAAGGGCGCGGGAGATGTCGCCTCGGAAGAAACCACTGATTGTCCTCGAATCGCACCATCTGTGGCTGCCTTCAATGCCTGCATATTAACACCGATGTCTGTTCCGTCTAGTGCTGCACCCTTCCCTGGGTTTCTCGGTGCTAAGGTGAAATCACCGCCTTTGTAATCGACGAACAGCGCCGGCCATGAGCCTGAAGGGTAAAATCCGCGCGGTTTTTCAGGATACGTCGAATTGCCGATATTTGCTACTAAGTTTCTATTCCACACTGTCGGCCCGCCTGGAGGAAGGAATTTGCGGATATTGGCGGCTGCATCGCTCACGTTTGCATTACTGCGGAATCCGTAGCCGCCATGCTGGTGCACGTTGTTCAGCCACATCGACTCATCCGCGCCGCCCTTTTCACCGAAGTCTGTGATCATGCCGTTCGTGTTATCCGGCATTCCGTTGTCATGCGTGTTGTGGACCAGAAATAGTCGTTTTATGCGCACGTTCGCGTTCTGCATATTGATCAGCATGTGCGCCGCGCCCGTGTCGTCGAAGTTCGTGCCCACATTCTGAAACAGGTTGTTCCGAAACGTGAGGTCACTGCTGCCCTGCGTTGGCCCAAAGTAATCGTCTGATAACACGTTAATTCCCGCCGACGCATTGCGAACGATGTTATTGCTCCACTGCACCTCGCGCACTACTGCTGCCGCTGATTCTCCCCCCGTCTGGTTTCGCACCGTGAACACGATCGCGTACGCTTGGTCCGCGATCCAACTGTTCTCCATCAGGTTCCCGTCCACTACCACGTAGCGGCTGAACTTCGTTTCCCAAAGGTTCTTGATCTGGTACGCGATCCCATTCCAACTCGCATGCTTCGGCCACCACTTCAAGGGTTTGTACAGATAGTTGCCGCGAAACTCGATGTAGGAAGGTGTCGCTCCCCACTTCGCCGCGCCGCCGTTGTCGGGCGCCGTTGCAATCGGATCAAAGCTCACCGTGGTGCCATTGATCGCTCGCACAATCGTGCTCTGTGCCGGACCGTATTTCCCGCCTACGGGCAGCGCGATGTTTTGATCCAACTCCAGGTTCGTCACGTTTGACAGCGTCGCGCTCGTCGTCGTCGCATTCGAGATCGTCGCACTGTTCAACTCCGTCGGCCCACCCGCGATGTTGAAGTTCTCCGAGGTCGCGATCATCGTGTTGTTCCAAAACGCGTACGGACCCTGGCCCGTCGTTAGCGAGATCGCCGCCGCGTCCACTCCTACACCGATTAACCGCATCTCGCCTACATAGTTGTCCATCAGTGAGACGGAGTTGGCGTAAATGCGCACGCCATTGGTCATCTGCGAACTGTCGCTCGCGCCGCCGTCAAACCAGCAGCGTTCCACGATGAAGTGGTGCGGTATCTTCGAGATCAGTGTCTGCCCCCAGCCACTGTCAGTCCCCACGCTCAGCAAGCTCTGCGTCGGCTTCGTCTCATCATCTTTTCGCAAATGCAGTCCCTGCAGCCGGTAGTGATGCGGCGGGCTTGCCGGGGCCGGCACTACGGTCCTGATTGCCGGCAATACGGCGTTGTTGGAACTCGGCGCCATGATCACCGGCATCAAATTGCCGCTGCCTGGTCCAACTCGGTTACCGGCCGGCATTGATCCTAAACTTCCACTACGGATCGTGATGTACTTCCCGCCCACCGGTGTCGGCAATGAGATCGTTCCTGCGAATACCGCTCCCGCCGGCAACACGATCTCCTGCTCCACTGTGTTTCGCGTCGCCGCTAGATTAATCGCGTTTTGAAGCTTCTTCGCGTTTGCCGCTTCGTTTTGATAACTCGCTTGTGGGATGTAGAACGCCGCGTTCCCGCTCGCGCTCATATCGATGACTGCTTTCGCAGCGGGAATATCGCTGACGCTGATCGTCGTCGTTACCGGCGCCCCCGCACCTCTATTCTGACCACTCACAGTGATCGCGAAAGTGCCGGCTTTCCGATAAGCATGACCACACGCCAGAAGGTTGCACGTTACGCCATCGCCGAAGTCAATTGTGACTGACGGTGTTCCATCGTTCTGCGGCTTCTTCGGCACTCCGGTCGACTTTCGCGCGTCAATCAAAACAACTTCGTCTGTATAAGCCGACACTGGAGCCGCAACCGACAGGACCATGCCCGCCTGTTCGCTTCCAACCACCGTCTTTACTTCAGGACCAGAGAACCGTGGCAGCTTTGCGGAGGAATCGTTCTGAGGTGTTCGATACCGAGCCCAGTAGTAGATCAATTTCGGATATTCGGTGGCTACTACTTTCCAACCCGAAGGTTGCAGCCACCAGAAGAATGGTTGCGGAGTCTGTTGTCCTGCCGCAACAGGTTCGAGGCTTACGTCAATGCCACTGTCATTGAAAACTTTGCGAAAAATCCAGAGGGCCCGGCGAGAATGATACGCAGAGGTCACGACCACTAACGATTTCAGTTGATTTTGCCGGGCGTAATCGAATGTGCGAAGAGCTTCCGAATACGTGCTGGTTACCGGCTCTGACAACACTTCTATCTTGTCGTCACTCACACCAGCCTTATGCAAAACGTCTTTCTCCCACTCGTAGGTGAAGAGGTTCCGTTGCTGCGATTCGGACCAGCGGCTGATCTGGTTTTCGTTAGTGAGGACGATTCTGGATGCACGTCCGGTTAGAAACAAATCAGCGGCGCGCCGGCTTCGTTCTTCAAGGAAATCGGTATTGGATAAAACGACAATCGCGTCAGCCTTACCTGTACCTTCGGCTTTGACGATCAGACTCTTTGCCGCGACCCAGGCCAGCAGTGGCCACGCAACGATGACGATAACTAGCAAACGGATGAAAGTTCCGCGTGCCTTCAATGTATTACGAAAACTCTTTCGCGAAGTGGCTATCGGCGTAAATGCCAACTGATGTACTGCACCTGTCACCAACATATACCCTGGTACGAATCGTTCGATGTGCGGCCTTTAAATAGACGAACCAGATCGATGATTTTCTTGTCACCTTGTAGTTGCTCTATCGCCTGGCGAAACTCCTCTGACTGGTTACCGACAATCAACACATCTGACACCTCAACTACGTCCGCAATGCTCTGACGCATCAGTTGCGAAATGTGCGGGATCTCTCCCTCGATATACTCCTTGTTCGCCCCCATCAAGCGCGCGAGTGAAACGTCCGCGTCATAGATTGCGAGACTATAGCCTTTACCGATTAAGGTCTCGATCAAGGTGACGATTGGCGACTCACGCAAGTCGTCGGTGCCTGCTTTGAAACTAAAACCCAGCACTCCGATTCGTTTCTTGCCCGTTGTTTTCACCATCTCCAATGCGCGCTCGATCTGATTCTGATTGCTCGGCAGTATAGCCGACAAGACGGGCACGTTAATATCGAGCTCCTTCGCCTTATAACCCATCGCGCGTAAATCTTTCGGCAAACACGATCCGCCAAAGGCGAACCCCGGTTTCAAATAATAAGGCGAGAGATTGAGCTTTGTGTCCTGACAGAACACTTCCATTACCTGATGGCTATCGATTCCAAGTGCTTTGCAGATGTTGCCGATCTCGTTGGCAAAGCCCACTTTCAATCCATGAAAACAATTGCAGGCGTACTTCACCATTTCAGCCGCTTTCACCGGCACGACAAACAGTGGCGCATCAATTCCGCTGTATAACCGCCGCACACTCATTGCCACTTCCTCGTCGTCCGCGCCAATGAGAGTGAACGGCGGTGAGTAGAAATCCTTGATCGACGTTCCTTCACGCAAAAACTCCGGGTTGATACAAACCTGAAAAG
>Ga0126311_10001428_pt1 | contig 11615 bp, 12 predicted proteins | sample Plot61_FD_92539 | JGI IMG/M metagenome (GOLD analysis project Ga0126311, IMG submission 92539) | Serpentine soil microbial communities from UC McLaughlin Reserve, CA, USA - Plot61 | ecosystem: Environmental > Terrestrial > Soil > Grasslands | place: USA: UC McLaughlin Reserve, Lake County...
TCGCGCGCAGATGCCGGACGAGCTCAGCACCCGTCCCGTTGATGAAGGCCTCCCTGTCGCCCCGCCGCGCGGCCACGAGGCGCTTTATCTCCTCGTAGCGCCGCGGGTGCAGGGTAGCGAACGAGAGGTCCTCGAGCTCCCACTTGAGCGAGTAGATGCCGAGCCGGTGGGCGAGCGGAGCGTAGATCTCGAGCGTCTCCGTCGCCTTCCTGAGCTGGGTCTCGCGCTTGAGGTAAGCGAGCGTGCGCATGTTGTGCAACCGGTCGGCGAGCTTGATGATGATAACGCGCACGTCCCGGCTCATCGCCACGATCATCTTGCGCAGAGACTCGGCCTGGGCCTCCTCCAGGTTCCCGGAGGGCAGCCTCTTGAGCTTGGTGACCCCGTCCACGACCTCCGCCAGCTCCTCCCCGAACCTGCCAGCGAGCTCCTCCTTAGTTACGCCGGTGTCCTCGAGCACGTCGTGCAGCAGCGCCGCCGCGATGGTCGTCGGGTCCAGGTGCAGCTCGGCGAGGACGTCAGCCGTCGCGAGCGGATGGTAGACGAAAGGCTCACCGCTCTTGCGCACCTGGCCCCTGTGGGCCGCGTGGGCTACCCCGTAGGCCTCGGCCAGCAGCTCCTCGGACCCCTCGGGACCGTAGGCGGCGACCTTCTCTATAAGGGAAGATATGGTTGCGTCGGGCGCCGGTATGGCCCTCGGATGTTCCTCTGTGCGAACCGGTTCCATGCCTAAATTATAACAGTCAGGCTTCAGGCCTCAGTTTCAGGCTTCACGTATCATGGCGTCAGCGACTTTGGAGAGACAACACCTCCCTGCCCTTCCCGATGCCTGAAGCCTAAAGGCTTCTAGATCTGAAGATTTTGATGAGCAGGATAGAACCCATGACCAGAGAGAGCGTGAACCCTACGAAGCTGAACACGGGTACCCCGAGGTACGGTACCGTGGTCCCGCCATGGGCGAAGGCCCCGAGCATGCACGACCCCAAAAGCAGCGCGCCGGAGACCAGGGCGAAGACGAGCCGGTTGGCGAGGACGTCTACCTCGCCGACGAGCTCGTCGAGGCCGCCATGCCTGAGCTGCACCTCGAGCTCGCCATCCGCCACCTCGGAGAGGAGCTGCCAGAGCTGCTCCGGGTAGTCCTCGGCGTACCGGGCGTACTCCAGCGCCCTCTCGCGGACCCCTTCGAGAACCGCTTCGGGTTCATAGCGCTCCAGCAGAAGCCTCCGCGCGTACGGACGCGCGACCTCGTAGACGTTTATCGTGGGATCAATAGCACGAGCGAGCCCTTCGGCGGTGACGAGGGCTTTGATCAGAAGCGGGAAGACCGGCGGCACGCGCAGCCGGTAGTTCCTCGCCAGCGCGATGAGCTCGGAGAGCGCCTGCCCGAGCGTGACCTCCCCCACCGAGAGCCCAGAGTACTTGTTGAGGAACTCGCGGAGGTCCCGCACGAGGTCGCCGCGCACCTCCGTAGAGTACCGCACGCCCAGAGACTCGAGCCCGCGCAGGGCAGCGGCGGCGTCGCGCTGTACGATGGCGATGAACAACCGGCTGAGAGCCTCGATGTCGCCCCGACTCATGTAGCCGACCATGCCAAAGTCGAGCAAGGCGAGGTCGCCCTGCGGGGTAAGGATGAGGTTGCCCGGGTGAGGGTCGCCGTGGAAGAAGCCGTCCTCGAAAGCCATCTTGAAGATCGCGTCTGCCCCCATCGAGGCCACCCTCCGCCGCTCAGACGGCGCCAAAAGCAGTGGCCGGATGTCACGGAATCGGGTTCCCTCGATGTACTGCAGCGTCAGGACGCGGGGGGTCGAGTACTCCAGGTGTATCCTGGGGATCACGACCGGCGTCTCGGCGAAGTTGGCCGCGAAGCGGCGGGCGTTGGCGGCCTCGGCTGTATAGTCGAGCTCGCGCCGGATCACGGCCTCGAACTCCGCCACGAGGCCGCGCACGTCTACGAAGATCCTGCGCCCGAACCTGCGGTCCAAAAGGAGCGCGAACTCCCGCATGAGCTCGAGGTCTGACTCGACCCTGCCGGGCGCCTCGGGACGCTGCACCTTGACGGCCACAACCTCACCGCTCCGCAGCACAGCCCGGTGTACCTGCCCGATGCTCGCCGAGCCCAACGGGTCCGGGTCGAAGCGCTCGAACACCTCGTCCACCGGCGCCCCGAGCTCCCTCTCGACTATCGCCTGCGCCGCTCCACCCGGCATCGGCCTCACCGTGTCCTGGAGCTTCTGGAGCTCGGAGAGCACGCCCTCGGGCAGGATGTCCGAGCGGGTGGAGAGGATCTGGCCGAACTTGACGAAGGTCGGCCCGAGGTCGTCGAGGGTACGCCGGAGCCGCACGCCGAAGTTCGGCGCGAGAAATTCCTGGAGCCCCTTTTTCTCCCGCCTGTCCCGCCTGACGTCAAAGACGAAGCCGAACCCGTGGCGGACGAGGACACGTCCTATCTGGGAGAAACGCCGCAGGCTCCCGGACGGGTCGGCCGGCGGGAGCGCTCCGTTAGCCAAGGGTGGGTCCTTTTAGAGGCCGGGCGGGGTGTCAGGCTCGTCGCGGGGCGGTTGGGGGGCCACGTCTGGGCCGGTCGGCGAGGCCTCCGGGCCGGTCACGCCCTCGGGTCCGCCGGCACGCGGGGGTGGCGTGACTGAGGAAGGCGGCGCGACGGGCCGGTTCTCGAGCATGCGCACCCGGTGCTCTAGTTGCTCGACGCGGAAAACCAGGTCCTCGTAGTTCTCGCGGGTCGGAAGACCGGTCCTTCTGAGCCCCTGCTGCATCGAGGCGTCGAGCAGGGAGCGGGCGCCGACCGAGCGCTCCCGCGCCCTTCCAGCGACCTGATCCACCAGGGTCTTGCCCTCCTCGCGCTGGATGCGGCCCTGCTCTACGAGGCCCTCGACCACCTCTTCGATCCGCTCGCGCGTGGCCGCTGCGGCCCCTATCTGCAAAAGGATTAAACGCTCGAACGTCTCGCCGATCGTCCCGCGCATGTCTCACCTCCCGGAGTGTACACCGCCCACATGATACACCGCAGGCTCGGTACGGCAGCAAAGCGATTCAGCTTCGCGGGAAGCTGCTCTAGGCAGAGCGCGGGGCCTGGTGGAGCTTCCCGGCGCGCCAGGCCTTGTACAGCGACAAGACGGGCGAGGCGATGAAGATCGAGCTGTAGGTGCCGGCACCGATGCCAACGAGCAGGGCGAAGGCGAAGTCGGCGAGGGTGGTCTCGCCGAAGATCAGGAGGGCGGTTATCGGGATCAGGCTGCAGATCGAGGTATAGATCGAACGCCGCACGACCTGCCGGATGGAGGCGTTGACGGTCTCGTCGAAGCGCCGGCGGTTGTAGCCTACGCTCGGCGTGTTCTCCCTGACGCGGTCAAAGATAATGATTGTGTCGTAGAGCGAGTACCCTAGGACTGTAAGGACCGCGACCACCGTTACCAGGCTGACCTCCCGCCCGACGATGGCGTAGAAGCCCACGGTTATCAGGATGTCGTGCAGAAGCGCCACCATCGCGGCGGGCGCGAAGGCAAACTCGAAGCGGACGCTTATGAAGGCCACGATGACGATAAGCGCGGCCGCAACAGCCTGGAGCGCCTGGTCGCGGACCTGCCCGCCGAACGTCGGGCTCACGCTGGTCTGGCTCACCTCCCCGCCGAGCGCCCCGCTCAGGGCCTCGCTGACCTGCGCCCTCTCCACCGCGTCGAGCACTGGCGTGCGGATCTCGTAGCCGTTGCCGATAGTCTGGATCACCGCTTCCCCCGCCACGAACTCGGGGAGCGCCTCCCGGACCTCGCCCTCCCCCAGCTCCCGCTCGGGGCTCGATACCGTGAACTTCGTCCCGCCCTCGAACTCTATGCCGAAATTCAGGTTTCCGAGCAAGATCGCCGCGACGCCCGCCACGACGAGCACGCCCGAGATCGCGAACCACAGCTTCCAGCGTCCGACGAAGTCCAGCTTCGAGAACACAGCCCTAGCTCTCCTTCTTCCCGATCTCGCTCTTCGAGACGCCCATCATGCTGGCCGAGAGGTGGAAGCCCCGGCTCGAGACCACCCCGAGGAGCGCCCGCGTGACGACTATCGCTGTGAACATGCTCAGTACGACGCCGATGATCAGGAGGACCGCGAAGCCCCGGACCGAGCCGCTGGAGAGCGCGAAGAGGATGAAGGCCGTGATGAGCGTCGTGACGTTGCCGTCGAGGATCGCGCGGAAGCCCTTTTGGTAGCCGGTCTGGACGGCGGTGCGGGGCGTCTTGCCGCGCCGGATCTCCTCCTTGATCCGCTCGAAGATCACGATGTTTGCGTCCGCCGCGACGCCGATGCTGAGGACGATCCCAGCTATCCCCGGCAGGGTTAGCGTAACCGGGATCGCCACGATGAGCCCCCAGAGCAGAAACGCAAAGACGAGCAGCGCAAGGTCCGCTACGACTCCGAGCACCCGGTAGACCGCCAGGAGGAAGAGGAGCACGAGCCCGAGGCCCACCAGGGAGGCGATGAGCCCGCTACGCAAAGACTCCGTGCCGAGCGTCGGCCCGATGGTCGTCACTGAGAGAACCCGCATGTTCACCGGGAGCGCGCCGGTCTGCAGCACGATCTCCAGCTCCCTCGCCTCCTCCTCGGGCAGACCCGTGGGCGAGGTGTCATTCGAGATGGAGACGTCGCCGCCTACGATGCTCTCCTCCACGGTCGGGGCACTCACCACGTCCTTGTCCAGCACTATGGCGAGCCTGCCCGTCCCCGGCTGCCCTGAGGCGAGCGCGTTCTCCGCGATCCCGCCCGAGAGGTCCGCGAACTGGCCGGCTCCTTCACGGTTAAAGGACATGGTGACCTCGAGCCGGCCCTGCGGGTCGCGATTCAGGTTCGCGTTCTCCAGGTTCTCACCCGTCATGTCCGGCTGGTCGTTGACGATGTAACCGGCCACGTACGTTCCCTCACCCGCCGGAGAAGGGCTCTCCTCGAAGAGGATCTTGGTCTCCCCCTCCTCGAACGCGTCGTCCCCCCGCAGATCTTCCTCGAGTTCCTTCTTAGTCTCTTCTATCTCATCCTGCGAAACCGAGATCTCCTCCTCGAAGGCGAGGACCTCGTAGAAGCCGAGCTGGGCGGTGCGCCCGATCACCTCGACCGCTCTGTCCGCGTCGGTGATGCCAGGGATGTTCACGGCGACCTGGTCCTGGCCCTGGATCTGTATCTCCGGCTCCGTAACGCCCAGGCTATCCACGCGCTGCCGGATCACCTCCACGGCCTGCTCCATCTCTTCGCTGGTGACCTGGCTGCCGTCGGTCTGGTAGCCCTCGAGCAGCACGCTGACCCCGCCCTCCAGGTCGAGCCCCAGCTTCGTTGCCTCCGCTACCGGCTGGCGGATAAAGATCAGGTACGCGGCGACCCCGAGGAGCACGACCACCAGGCCGAGGATGATGAGGTTGTTTCTCCGGCTACCCATAAGGTCGGATTATAGCTTGTCAGAGATCAGAGCTGGTCGTCTTCTCAGCGATAGTCCTCGCGGTAGCCAGTGGGCAACGCACGCGCATCACGCTCCTTGTAAGCCTCCGCGCCGAGCCTCTGGCCCGATGGTTAGCCGGCTACTAGGTTGAGGTGTAGCGGGTCATCCAAGCCCGAGACCATTCCTCAAAGCCGCCGACCAAGATCTCCTCCCTCGCCCGCCGGCACAACTCGACCGTGAAGCGGACGTTGTGGAGGGTGAGAAGCCTATGGCCTAGCAGCTCGTCCTCCCGTACCAGGTGCGCCAGGTACGCCCGGCTGTATCCCGTGCACGCCTCGCACGAGCACTCGGGGTCGAGCGGTCCGAGGTCGCGACGGTGTTTCGCGTTCCTCAGGTTGATGCGGCCCCTGGCTGTCATCGCCGCCCCGTGGCGGGCGAGGCGTGTCGGGAGCACGCAGTCGAACATGTCAACTCCGAGCGCGATGACCTCCAGTATCCCGACCGGGTCGCCGATGCCCATGAAGTAGCGGGGCTTGTCCGCCGGGAGCATGGGCGCGGTCAAGGAGAGTGACTCCAGCATCTCTTCGCGCGGCTCCCCGACCGAGAGGCCGCCGACGGCGTAGCCGGGGAAGCCTATCTCGACCGTGCGGCTCAGGCTCTCCTCTCGCAGGTCCGGGTAGAGCCCGCCTTGCACGATCCCGAAGAGTGCCTGATCCCACCTCCCGTGCGCTTCTTTGCAGCGCTCGGCCCACCGCGCCGTCCTCCTCAAAGATTCGGCGTGGTACTCGCGGCTGGCGTTCGCCGGCGGGCACTCGTCGAGGACCATCGTGATGTCGGCGCCGAGGTCCTCTTGCACCTTCGTGGTTAGCTCCGGGGTGAAGACCTGGAGCGAGCCGTCGTAGACGGAGGCGAACTCGACTCCCTTCTCCGAGATCCTGCGCGTCTCGGCGAGCGAGAAGACCTGGTAACCGCCCGAGTCGGTGAGCATCGGGCCGTGCCAGCCGGTAAACGCGTGCAGTCCGCCGGCCTCCCGCACGAGGTCCGTCCCAGGCCGCAGGTAGAGATGGTAGGTGTTACCGAGAACGATGCCAGCCCCCACGGATCGCAGATCGCCGGGTGTCAGCCCTTTGACAGTCCCCTTCGTCCCCACGGGCATGAAAGTCGGCGTCTCAACCGCGCCGTGCGGCGTCCGCAGCACCCCCGCCCGCGCTTCACCGGCGCAACCCACGACCTCTATAGAGACCGGGCCCCTTACCGCCCTCTCCCGCCGTTCAGGACTAGCATCGCGTCCCCGAACGAGTAGAAGCGGTAGCGTTCCTCGACCGCTACCCTGTACGCCTCCCGCACCAGCGTTGTGCCGCCGAAGCTCATCACCATCGCCAAGAGCGTCGAGCGCGGGAGGTGGAAGTTCGTCAGCAACGCGTTTACCCGCCGCCACTCATAGCCGGGATGGACAAAGAGGGTCGCCTCGCCCTCTCGCTCGCCGCTCGCCGCCCAGGACTCGAGCGTCCGCGCCACGGTCGTCCCCGCGGCCACAACCCTCTCGGAGCCCTCGATCACGCACGCGGCCTTCTCGGGGACGGCGTAGTGCTCGGCGTGCATCCGGTGATCTTCGAGCCTCTCCACCCGTATCGGGGCGAAGGTCCCAGTGCCGACGTGCAGCGTTACCCGCGCTATCTCTGCCCCGGCGCGCTCCGCCCCCTCCAGTACCCCCTCGGTGAAGTGGAACCCCGCCGTCGGGGCGGCGGCCGAGCCAGGGTTGCGCGCGTAGACCGTCTGGTAGGCCCCCTCCGCCACCGCGGTTGCCCGGATGTACGGCGGCAGCGGCATGCGCCCGCTCCGCTCCATCGTCCCCCGCAGGTCGCGTCCCGCGACGATCCAACGCCCCTCACCCAGTCTTTTCACGACCTCCAACCTGTCGCCGTCCACGGTGAGCGCCATCCCCGGTTTGAGGCGCTTGCTCGGCCGAGCAAGCGCCTCCCAGGAACCACCGAGCTCCCTCAAGAAGAGCAGCTCCACCTGACCTCCGCCAGGCCTGCGGGCCGGGACGCGAGCCGGGAGGACCTTCGTCTCGTTCAGGACGAGGGCGTCACCGGGGCGCACAAAGGCGGGCAGGTCGCGGAAGACATGGTGGGTTATGGTGCCCGTCCGCGCGTCCACCACCATCAGGCGCGAGGCGTCGCGCGGCTCGGCGGGCTTCTGGGCAATCAAGGCTTCGGGCAGTTCGTAGTCGAGCTCTGAGGTCAGCACGGCTTAGCGCCGGAAGAAGAGGTTCAGGAGGATCGTGCCGACGCCGGAGAGCAGGATCATAAGCCCTATCGGGAAGTAGAGGGTGAGGTTGCCGCGCTTTAACACGAGGTCGCCGGGGAGCCGGTCCATCCCGAAGCGGCCGAGCAACACGAAGATGATGCCAAACACGAGCAGCACTACAGCGCCGCCGATGAGAAGCCTGCCCAGACCTTCTAAGCCCACACCCGTATTCTATACGCCGCTCCCTCTCTTGCCCCGCGAGACCACGCCTAGTCGTAGTGCTCGAAGCGCGGCCAGGCCTCTTCAAAGGCCATCTTCGGCTCCCGGCAGACGTACACGGGCAGGTTGTCCTCGTCGGGCATGCAGTACCGGCACCTGACCGTTTCGACCTGCTCGACCCCACCGAAGACGCCTCGCAAGGTTTCGGGGGACCCCGACGCTGATGACCACCTCGCCGGCGCAGTTCCCGGGTCCCCAGATAGAGTAGCTGTTGTGGCCGCTTATGGCTTTCGGGAGACCGTACCTCGGGCCGAAGAAGTCCACGGCCCCCGCCTCCCCGTAGTTGCCGGTGAGGATGCAGGCTCTTTCTCTCTCCTCCGGCGGTAGTTCCTCGTAGGCACCGGTGACGGTCGCGACCATGCTCTGCCAGCCGAACCTGTCGGCGAAGTTCTGGGGAAGCTGGCCCACCTCCCGGGTCTCGAGCTGCACCCTGGCTTCCCCGCCCGCGGCGCCCGTGATCCTCGCCAGCGTCTCGACCGGGAGCACTGGCACCACCGTGATCGGGGCCACCACGATCCCCGAGATGGCGAGCAAGGCGACGTAGGCGGGCTTCGGCCAGCTCCAGCCGCGGCGCGCGAGGAAGCACTCGGACGCAACCGCGCCCGCCGCGAAGAGCATGGGGTAGGCGGGGGTTAGGAAGTAGAAGCGGGCGTTCTGGGCCATCAACAGTACAAAGAGGATGACGTACACCAAGCCCAGAGCGCGGTAGGGACGACCGTCTCTAGAGAACAGGTAATAGAAGAGCCCCGCAAGCCAGAGCGGAAGCGTGGGCGGCTGCATCGTCACGATCGGCTCGACCAAGAACTCCAGGGGAGTGGCCTCGTCTATCTTCTCCCCGTAGTTAGACCAGAACTCGATCGTGGGCCAGCCGTGCGAGATCTGCCAGACGACATACGGGAGCAAGAAGAGAAAGGCGAATCCGCCCCCGAGCCACGGCCACGGCGTGAGCAGGTGCCTGCGGCTGCGCGTGAACAACACGGCGACGAAGACGGCGAGGCCGAGGTAGAGCATTGTGAGCTTGGCCAGCAACCCAAGCCCGGCGACGATGCCGAACACGAGCCAGAGCCGCGGTCGATCCCACTTTAGGATGAAGACGAGGACGTAGGTACCGAGCACCCAGAATAGCTGGTCGAACGCGTCCATGGAGAGCCAGGTGCCGAAGACGAGGAAGGTCGGGGGTATGAGGGTCGCGAGGGCGGCGAGGCCCTGCGCGAACCGGCTGCCGCCCAGCTCCCGCGCGATGAGGCCCGCCAGCACGACCACGACGGCCCTGGCCAGGGCGGAAAAGACGTGCAGCGCGGGGAGCGAGTCCCCGAATAGCGCGCGGGTTACAGCCGCGACCACCGCCACCAGGGGCGGGAAATCCACGTAGCCGAAGTCGAGGTGCTCCCCGCGGCGACGTAGTAGAGCTCGTCCCTGAAATAGCCGTAGTTCTCCGCGGTCAGGAGGTGCAGCAGGAGCCTGAAGAGCCCCAGGTAGACCAGGATCGCCGTGGCCCCGAACAGGGCTCCTCGCGCTGAGGGCCGTCGCCGCACCGACTCGCTCATGGACCAATTATCAGCGGGTCCGGGACCCGCGACCACTGCGGGCGCTGAAGGGGCGCCCGGGAGTGAAGCCCCTAGCTATCTAGCTCGGCGAGCAGACCCTCTACGTCGAGCGGCTGGGTCACCATCGCGAGCTTGCCCTCCGCGTCGCGCGGCCACTGGTCTTCGGGACGATCCCTATAGAGCTCGACGCCGTTGCCGTCGGGGTCGCTCATGTAGAGCGCTTCGGAGACGCCGTGGTCGGAGGCGCCGTCTATGGGGTACTGCGCGTCCAGGAGCCAGCGGAGGGCCTGCGCGAGGTCGCGGCGCTCTGGGTAGAGGATGGCGAGGTGGAAGAGCCCGGCGGCATTCCTCGGGGCCGGGGACGCGTTCTTGCTCATCCAGGTGTTCAGGCCGATGTGGTGGTGGTAGCCGCCGGCGGAGAGGAACACCGCCTCGTCGCCGTACCACTGCGTGATCTCGAACCCCAGGATATTCCGGTAGAACGACAGCGCCCGCTCGATGTTCGCCACCTTCAGGTGGACGTGCCCGATGCGGGTGTTCGGGTTTATCAAGCGCTTCGTGCGCCTCTCGGTCTCCATGCCGTCACCTCTCTTTCACTCTCTCAATACCGCAGGAGCGTTAATTCTACCGCCGCCCGCCGCGCGTGTTGACGATCACGACGCCCGCGAGCGTCACGACGCCGCCGACGACCGAGAGGAGTGTCGGCACCTCCCCCAGCCACAGCCAGGCGATCAGGTAAGCCAGCACGGGGATAAGGTAGAGGAAGCTGACCGCCCTCGAGGCGGCCATGCGCGAGAAGGCGTATGCATAGGTGCCGTAGGCGATGGCGGTCGGGAAGACGCCGAGGTAGACCATAGCGAGCGTGGTGCCCGGCGGGGCCGCCGGAACCTGAGAGACGAGCCCGGGCAGAAAGGGGAGCGCGAGGAGTGTTCCGGCCCACACGGCGTAGGTCGTGAAGGCGAACGCCCCATATCTCTGCAAGTACGGCTTCTGGAAGACGAAGTAGATGCTCGAGGAGACGGCCGCCAGCAAGATCGGGAACGCCCGCGGGTCCAGGCTCAAACCCTCGCCCTCCCCGAGCGAGATCAGGGCTGCCCCGCCGAAGCTTACCGCCATTCCCACCCAGCCCAGAGCTCGGAGCCGCTCCCCCAGAACGGTCACGGCCAGCAGGGCGGTGAAGATCGGGACCGTATTGATCAGGACGCTCGCCGCCCCGGCGCTGACCGTGACCTCCCCGTAGTTGAGCGCCGCGTGGTAGAAGGTGAAGGCGAGAAACCCGGCCAGAAAGACCGCCGGCAAGTCCCGCCGCTCCGGCATGCGCATCCTCACGACAGCGGCGTACCCTGCGAGAACCGCCGAGGCGACGAGGAACCGGAAAAGGGCGATCTGCCCGGGCCCATACGCTTCGAGACCGGCCCGGATCCCCGCGAACGCCGAGGCCCAGAAAACGACCGTCACCGCGAGCGCCGCCACCACCCTCGCGTCGAAACCGGAGCCCTTCACCTGACTATTCTAAACCCGAGCCGGTGCCGCTGGCGTACCGTGGCGCCGCTCTCTATACTCAGGCGGCGTTTAAGAGAAGCATCTAGGACGGAGAGAAGCCATGCAGACCGACAACCGGCACAAGAGCCGCGCCATACTCGAGGGACGGGACAGGGCGGGAGCCCGGGCCATGCTCAAGGCCATTGGTTTCGACGACGACGACCTCGCCAAGCCGATAGTCGGCGTCGCCCACACCTGGATCGAGACGATGCCCTGCAACTTCAACCAGCGACGCCTCGCCGAGCGGGTCAAAGAGGCCGTCCGGGAAGCTGGCGGCACCCCGATGGAGCTCAACACCGTCTCTATCTCCGACGGCGTGACGATGGGCACCGAGGGGATGAAGACCTCCCTCATCAGCCGCGAGGTGATCGCCGACTCCATAGAGCTCGTCGGGCGCGGCCACATGTTCGACGCCCTCGTGTGCATCGTCGGCTGCGACAAGACGATCCCCGCCGGCGCGATGGCGCTTCTGCGCCTGAACGTTCCCGGCGTCGTCGTCTACGGCGGCTCGATCGCTCCCGGCCGCTTCCGCAACCGCGACGTCACCATCCAGGACGTCTACGAGGCCA
>Ga0126311_10001429_pt1 | contig 11611 bp, 11 predicted proteins | sample Plot61_FD_92539 | JGI IMG/M metagenome (GOLD analysis project Ga0126311, IMG submission 92539) | Serpentine soil microbial communities from UC McLaughlin Reserve, CA, USA - Plot61 | ecosystem: Environmental > Terrestrial > Soil > Grasslands | place: USA: UC McLaughlin Reserve, Lake County...
ACGCAGGGCAGCCCCATCGCCTCTGCCGCCGCCACCGTCGAGCCGGAACCCATAAACGGGTCGGCGATGATGCCCTTGCCCAGGGGCAAAGCCGAGTACACCAGCTGCCTGAGCAGGGACTGCGGCTTGAGGCTAGGATGATTGGCTATCCGCCGCTCCCGCTTTGGCGTGCGTTCGCTCGGGATCACGTCGCTAAACGGTCCACCGTCTAAGCTACGCCTCAGCCCACCCGTGCCGAACTTCCGTAAGCAGTCGCTGACCTTCATCCCGGTCGGCAAGGGTTTCCTGAACAACCCCCACGGTTCGTAACCGCCGCGTGGCAGCGAACACACGTCGGGGAACTCCTTCTCGGCGTTCTTGGGCCGGTCTCCGCCCCGCAGGGTACGCACCAGCCGGATGATCTCGCCCCGAAACTCGAGCCCCCCTTCGACCAGCGCGGTGAACACCATCTGCGACAGAAACGAGTTGCTGGCGATGAACACGTGAGCGCCCGGTCGAAGCGCGGGTATCAGCGTCCTGGCCCACAAGACGAAGAACTCGCGCAGTAGCTCGCGCTCCTTGTCGTTGAGCGCGGTGAACCTTGGCAGCGGAGAACGTGTGTTACCGTCGAACGCCGGCGGAATCCGCCATATCCCGCCCTTTCCGGCCGTTCTCTTCTCGATCTGGTCCAGTTCGTACTCCTTGACCCCGTAGGGCGGGTCCGTAACGACCGCGTGGAGGCTTTCTTCCGGGATGCGTTGCAGCCATTCGAAGCAGTCCGCGTGCACGATGAGGGAGCGCCCCACAACCTCGGAGCGGTAGTCCGGCGCGAATGTGTTAGTCCACTCAGCCTGTTCCATAACTAGTCTCTTCCCTGCTGACTCAGCCAGCGGTTGCGTCCATAATACTTGTCGTCGTCCTCTTTTTCTCGCCTGACCTTGTCGTCGGCCTGCCTGGCGAGGAACTTGAATCCTGGCGCGCTTGTGGTTGAGAAACCCCGGATTCAGAACGCGATCGAGGTACCTTATCCCTATACCGAGCTCTGTTCTAGCTTGAAGGCACCTACGGTTGGCTATTCGTAGATGCGTCGCTTGACCAGAGAATGGTACGGTGACGTGAAGTGGACCACCTTCCTCACACTAACGGGCCGATGTTGCGCACTCCTATCCTGGCCCTGCTCGGGGCCAACGCGGTCTCTGAGACCGGAAATGTCCTGGCGTTCGTGGCTATGCCGTGGTTCGTCTTGCAAACCACGGGCAGCGCCGCCAAGACGGGCCTGACCGGTGGAGCCTTCCTGCTCGCGGCCGTCGTGGCCGGTGTCGTCGGCGGGCCCGTCTTGGACCGCATAGGCTTCAAGCGGGCGAGCATCGTGGCCGACCTCGCAAGTGCGGTAGCGGTAGCGTCGATACCTCTGCTCTTCCACACGATCGGGCTGGCCTTCTGGGAGCTCCTCGCGCTGGTCTTTCTCGGCGGTTTCCTCGACGCGCCGGGCCACACGGCCCGTCAGAGCCTCGTCCCCGACCTCGCCGGGAAGGCCAGGATGCGTATCGAACGCGCCAACTCGGCCTTTCAGGGGATCCAGCACGCCTCCTTCTTGCTGGGTCCGCCGCTTGCGGGGGTTCTTATAGTCTTGCTTTCGCCGAGCAACGTGCTGTGGATAGACGCGGCGACTTTCGTCGTCTCGGCGGTCCTGCTCGCCGCGCTGGTTCCTTCGGTCGCCCCGCGCTCCGGCACGGCCGCCGCGGAGCCCCGACGCGCTGGCGGGTACCTCGCCGAACTCGCGGAGGGCATAACGTTCATCCGCCGCGACCGGCTCGTCTCCTGGATGTTCGGCATCGGGGTCGTCGCCAACTTCCTCGTTCTGCCTCTCTTCGCCGTGGTCTTGCCCGTCTACGCAGAGCAGACGTACGGTAGCGCGGTGGATCTCGGGCTGATGCTCGGAGGGTTCGGCAGCGGCGCGCTGTCGGGTACCTTGCTCTATGGGGCCTTCGGCCATCTCCTGCCGCGCCGGGCGACGCTCGTGTCGGCGATCGTGCTCATGGGTCTGCCGTTCTGGGTCCTGGTCGCGACCCCCTCGCTCGGGATCACTATTGGGGCGCTCTTCGTCGCGGGTTTCGCCCTCGGTCCTCCCAACCCGCTGACCTACAGCGTGTTGCAGGAGCGCACCCCGCCGCGGATGCTCGGCCGGGTGCTCGGCGCCAGCGTATCGCTCTCGATGGTCGCCGTCCCGATAGGGATGGTCCTGTGCGGGTTCGCGCTAGAGATCCTCGGCCTGCGTCCGACCCTTGCTGGCATCTCCTCCAGTTACCTGGCGGTTGGGCTACTCTCGTTCCTCAGCCCGGCCCTGCGCGAGTTGGGCAAGCCTCAGGAGACAGGCGATTGATCGTTTCGGCTCTTGTCAATGCGGATGCTGTAGTGACCCTCGACGGGCAGGAGTTCCCGGATCGGTCCCCCTTGCGGTTTCACAGGCGCCTGCCCGGCTACGAGGAGACGCCGCTGGTAGATGCGCCAGGACTCGCCGACGCGCTGGGTGTGGGCAAGGTTCTGGTGAAGGACGAGTCGAGCCGGCTTGGGTTACCCGCCTTCAAGATTCTCGGGGCTTCCTGGGCGGCCTACAGGGGACTGGAGGAGCGCCTACCCGAGGGTACGTTCGGGGATTGGGAGACGGTCGAGGAACTCAAAGAGAGAATAGAACCCCTGCGGCCCCTCGACCTCGTGGCGGCCACCGACGGCAACCACGGCCGCGCGTTGGCGCGCGTGGCAGGGTTGCTGGGGCTCGGGGCGAAGATCTTCGTGCCCTGGGACATGGCGACCGCCAGGCGCGAAGCCATAGCCGGCGAGGGTGCCGAAATGATCGTGGTCGGCGGCACCTACGACGAGGCCGTCGAACGCTCGGCCGCAGAGGAGGGGGAGCGCGGGCTCGTGGTCTCGGACATGTCCTGGCCCGGCTACGAGCGGATACCCTCCTGGGTGATAGAAGGTTACTCGACGATGCTCTGGGAGATCGACGATGAGCTCGGAAGGAGGGGAGAAGCGGGTCCCGACCTAGTCGTGGTGCAGATCGGCGTCGGCGCCTTCGCAGCCGCCGTGATCCGCCACTTCCGCAGTCCAGAGACCTACCGAAATCCCAAGCTGCTCGGCGTAGAACCCGCCAACGCGGCCTGCGTGCTGAGGTCGGTGGCGGAGGGGCGCATCGTATCAGTACCGGGGCCGCACGATTCCATCATGGCAGGCCTAAACTGCGGCCGGCCGTCGTTAGTCGCCTGGCCGAGCCTGTCGAGGGGTACGGACGTCCTCGTGGCCGTCGACGACGAGCCGGTCCGTGAGGCGATGCGTCTGATGGCAGCATCGGGCATCGTCTCGGGCGAGACCGGGGCGGCCGGCCTTGGCGGGCTGCTGGAGCTTCTGCGCGGGAAAAACTCCGGGCAGCAACAGGAGGAGGCGCGCAGGGCGCTGGGCGTGAACCGGGAGAGCCGCGTCCTCATCTTCAACTGCGAAGGCGCCACCGACCCCGACCACTACCGGGGATTGGTGGGAGGGGCACGCTCCTCGCCGTGAAATGTCTCCCGGGTCATTGTTGGTAGTCTGCACAACCCCGGTCCTACACGCTCCGTCCCGGGTGGGCGTCAACCCCCTATCCCGGTTCGAGGGGACCGTAAGGATTCCGCCTCCGGTTGAGATAACGGGGGTGCCAGCATCCGCCACGGCCATTAGACTTGGCGGGTGTTGACGGAGACCGATCCGGATACGGGAAGAGGTGCGGATGTGAGTTCCTGGCCGAAGGGCATCGGTGCTATCACCCTGTTCGTCGAGGACCTGGAGGCCGCAAAGCGGTTCTACCGGGAGGTCTTCGGCCTTGCTGTGACATTCGAGGACGAGGACTCGGCCGTGTTCGACTTCGGGAACGCGATAGTCAATTTGCTCAAGACCACGGCGGCGGGAGAACTCATCGAGCCGGCAGCGGTAGCAAGTAAGGAGGCTGGATCCCGCCTCGTGTTCACCATCGAGGTCGACGACGTAGACGCGATGTGCGCGGAGCTCAGCGCCCGCGGAGTGAAGCTGCTGAACGGCCCGATGGACAGGCCCTGGGGCGTGCGAACCGCCAGCTTCAGCGATCCCGGCGGCCACATCTGGGAGATCGCGAAGTAGTAGCCGGCTATCTGGTCCCACCCATAACCGCGGAGAGCCCGATGTCGCAACCGACACTGGGTAGGGAGAGAACCCCCTGAATGCCGGGTTGAGCAGCACTGCTGCGAGCAATGCCCGAACGTTTCTCACTTCATTGTGCGGACCAGGTCACACCGTCTCCCTGATCTCCATCAGCCGCCTAGTCTCCTCGATCACCGCGTCGCCGACGGATTCTCCATAGGTGGCATGGATGGGGCGTCCGAAGTCGACTCGGGCATTCACGTTGCGCAGGGCCGGTATGAGCAACTGGAACGTGGCTGCGAGCCACTCGCGCTCGCGTTTGTGACGGCGAAGGTGGATCAGGGGGTTGCGCAGGGCGGAAGGCGAGATCACGCCGCTGACCACGACGGGGACGACCGTGAGCCCCGGGGTCAGGCGCGCGAAGAGGTCGGCGCTCGAGGACCAGTGGTCCAGGGCTCTGACGGCGCCGGGCAAGACCGCGGGGTCGGGCTCGATCCTGCCTCCTGGGAACGTCAGTACGGCACCGCCGCCCCGCAGGTGCCTGGCCGCCACCCGCGCGACCCCCGAGCGTCCCGTGGAGGTATCCGCGACGGTCAGAAGGTAACGTGAAGTATTCGGGAGGGTATCGAGGAAGGGACGGTCGGCGGCGATCACACGCAGGTCGTCCCTCGGTGTCGCCGCGAAGAGGGCGACGGCGTCAGCGAGGCCAGGATGGTTGGAGACGAGGAGCAGCGGCCCACCGCGCGGCACGTTCTCCTGGCCCTCTACTACCGCGTTGCGGGACAGCCTCTTCAGCGCCCACTCGCCGCCCGTCCGGAGTCCCCACTCGCCGACTATCGTGTCGTAGGTCAGGATCTGGCGCGCCAGACGCCGGGCCGGTATGCGCGAGAGAGACCCCATTACTGCTCGCCCGTGGCTTACTCCGCCCAGGCCGAAGGCAGAGATAATGTCGTCCACACACACCTTCGTGAGACGTTCGAGGTGATCCTCATTCTCCGAAAGGGCGTGGAGCTCCGCGATTGCGGTAGGCAGTTCGTAGACGCTTTCCATAGCGCTTCCGCGTGACCCTTTCGCCACCACGTGTGTCACCCTTCCGCTTGCTCTGGACGTCTCTATGTCATTTGTTAGTACGCACGGGTCGCAGATGCGGTTCGGGTACCACTGTGAGGACACCCTGGGGGTTGCTCCTAGCTTCCTGGTTCGGCTTCACGGCGGCGCAGGACCTCGACGGCCGAGCCGGCGAGCACGGTATCGTCGAGCTTCACGTGCGGCTTGGCGACCCTCACCTTTACGGCTTCGACCGCGGGATGTTCGTCGAGCGTGCTTGCGGCGATCCTCTCTGCCAGGGTCTCGGTGAGTTGCACGGGCGGTCCCTCGACGATGTCGCGCGCCATGCGGTGGACTTCGCCGTAGTCCACGGTCTTCGTCAGGTCGTCGGAGGTACCCGCGGGCCGCAGGTCGAGGTGCAGCTCGACGCTAACGACGAAAGGCTGGCCTAGCTCGTGCTCGGCATGCAGGGTCCCGTGGCGGCCGTGGAAGACCATGTCTGTAAGAAATATGCGATCCTCGTTCATCGCGACTTTTCGCTCCTTTCCATCCGAATCAGTATGCCAGAACGTAAGAACAGGTATGCTACGGATGCGGATGGTGAGAAAAGTCGGCTATAGTAGATCCTCGGGCTACTCGACCACGACCTAGAACGGACACAGGGACTATGCCTTCGATCCGACGCGTTGAACGAGCCGGGCTGACAACCGAGATGCTCCTCGAGCATCCTTCGGTCGGCGGAGAGGCCAGAATGCGCCCTTCTGTCACGGTGAGCTACGCACAGACGCTCGACGGGCGCGTGGCGACCGCGACGGGGGAGTCCAAGTGGATCAGCTGCCCCGATTCCCTGCGCTTCGCCCACGAGATGCGCGCCGGCCATGACGCCGTCCTCATCGGCGCCGGCACCGTCTGCAACGACGATCCGCGCCTGACGGTTCGTCATGTCCCTGGCACGAGTCCCCTGCGCGTCGTCGTCGACAGCACACTGCGGACGCCCCTTGACGCCGCCGTGCTCGCGGACGGCTCGGCCCCGGGAACGGTGCTCGCCGTTACGGACCACGCGCCCGCAGAACGTTGTGAGAAAGCCCTCGCTTTGGGTGCCACTGTCCTTGATCTGCCTTCCGACGCCGACGGTCGCGTGGATCTTGCGGCATTGCTTGGCGAGTTGGTAGCGTTCGGCATCGGGTCGGTTATGGTCGAGGGAGGGGCCACCTTGATCACTGGCTTCTTCAGGGCTGGGTTGGTCGACCGGCTCGCCGTTTGCGTCGCGCCCAAGATCCTGGGCGACGGCATAGAAGCCATCGGCGACCTCGGTATCCGTAACCTCTCCCGGTCCCTCACCCTCACCGACGTCGCGATGGAACCCTACGGGGTGGATCTGATCCTCAGCGGACGCGTCGAATACCCCGATGGCAACTCGCATCGGGGATGAACTGAAGGCCAGGGCCCTCTGGTTTACCGCCCCACGCACCGCCACGCTCCGCGCGGAGACCGTACCTCCTCCCGGACCCGGCGAGGTACGCGTCGAGACCATCGCCTCGGGGGTAAGCGCGGGTACGGAGATGCTTGTCTACCGCGGCGAGGTACCGCAGGATCTCCGATTGGACCTACCCACGTTCGCGGGGAGTTACAAGTTCCCGATCAAATACGGCTACGCCTCCGTAGGACGCGTCCTCGACACAGGCCCTGATGTCGAACACCTTTCTCCGGGGGATCCCGTCTTCGTCCACCATCCGCACCAGGAGGTCTTCGTCATCCCTGCGCGGATGCCCGTGCGACTCCCCGACGACCTCGACCCCCTGCTAGGCGTATTCAGCGCCAACCTGGAGACCGCCCTGAACGTCGTCCACGATACGCCCGTACGACTCGGTGAGACGGCGCTAGTTTTCGGCCAGGGCGTCGTCGGCCTCCTCGTGGCCCTGCTCTTGAAGCGCGCCGGAGCGGAACGGGTACTCGTAGTCGACCCTCTCGAGGAGCGCCGCAAAGCGGCGCTCGCCGCGGGCGTAAACGGCGCTTTCGGGCCAGAAAAGCTGAAAGAACGCGTCACAGAGATCACAAGCAGGCGAGGAGCCGACGTGGCGGTCGAGGCCAGCGGTTCCGGGGCCGCCTTGCAGAGCGCGATAGATGCCGTGGCTACAGAGGGGACGGTCGTCGTTGCTTCGTGGTACGGCACCAGGCCCGTCACCCTCTCGCTCGGAGGAAATTTCCACAGGGGAAGGGTGAGGCTCAGATCCTCGCAGGTCGGTCGCTCGAATCCTGAACTTGCGCCACGCTGGGACCGGGACCGGCGTATGGACACAGTCCTCGGCCTGCTGAGCCGCCTAGAGTTGAAGAAGCTCATCTCCCACCGCATCCCGTTCGAAAGAGCTCCCGAGGGCTACCTGCTCCTCGACGAGAGGCCGGGAGAGGCGCTGCAGGTGATCTTTACCTACGAGGGAAGTCGAGGAGGCCGAGATGTATGAGATCTACATCGCCGCGAGGTTCGAGGCCGCGCACAGGCTCGTCGGGGACTTCGGACCTGCTACCAGGACGCACGGACACACCTACAGGATGGAGGTGATCGTGCGCGGCCAGCATCTGAAGGACGACGGCACACTCTACGATATCGGCGAACTGGGCCGGGCCGTCGAGGGGTTGGCCGGCTCCATGCATTACAGGGACCTGAACGAGGTCCCCGGTCTGACGAAAGTCAACACGACGGCCGAGGCTGTGGCCGATTACTGTTGGGAGGAGCTGGCACAACCCCTCCGCAACCAGGGACTCGACGCGCTCACGGTGCGCATCTGGGAGTCCCCCGATGCCTACGCCGCCCGCGAAGACACGCTGGCCTGAGGGAATCCTCCTGCGCGTCGCTTTCATCACGGTGGGAGATACGGGCCGCAAGACCGGCGGCTACCTGTACAACGCGCGTGTGATCTCTGATCTTCGCAAGAGGGGCGTGGAGATCGAGGAGGTCGTGGCCGGCGGAGCGTCTCCCGAGGAGCAACGAACAGCCGCCCCAAGACTCGGCTCCACGTTCGACACTTCGAAGTTCGACACGATAGTAGTCGACGCCCTCGCCCGCATCGCGGTCGCCCCGAACCTGGAACGCTGGCTGGCCTCCTGTCCTGTTGTGGCGCTGGTCCACGAACTGCCTAGCGCCGCCCGCGGTGGGTCAGGACCCGAGACCGTAGCCCGCGAGCGGGACTACGAGGAACCCCTGCTGCGCGCGGATCGGTTCATAGCCGTGAGCGACCACGAAAGGAACGTACTTCTGGGCCGGGGTGTCTCACCCGGACGTATCCGCGTGGTGTCGCCAGGCTTCGACGGCATTCCGGCAGACCATGGGTCTCGAGTACAGGTAGATGGTTCCGTTCGCGCCCTCTGCGTCGCGCAGTGGATACCGCGCAAGGGAATACTGACCCTGGTCGAAGCGTGGGCGCTGCGCGGACGTAAGAGCGCGGTGCTCGAGCTGATCGGGGAGACGGATGCGGATCCTGATTACACCGCCCGGGTCAGGGCCGCCATCGGCGCCGCACCGCAGGGCTCCATCGTCGTATCAGGGTGCGTGGACGATGCGTCGCTCGGTGCCTCCTACGCGTCGGCCGACCTCTTCGTCCTGCCCTCGCGCTACGAGGGATACGGGATCGTCTACGCCGAGGCACTCGCCTTCGGGCTGCCGATAGTAGCCTGCGACGCCGGTCCCGTACCAGATCTCGTCGGCCAGGAGGCCGCGATCCTGGTCCGGCCTGACGATAAGGGAGAGCTCTCTGCAGCCCTGGACCTCCTGCTCGAGAATCCCCGACTTAGAGCGCAAATGTCCGCCGCCGCAATCCGCCGCGCCTCCCATCTGCCACGCTGGCAAGACACAGCCACCGCCTTCGAAGACGTTCTAAGGAGCGCTGTCTCCGCGCCGAAGCAGGCCAGAATACCTGATACCTAATCGGGTAGACAGCCCCTGGAGGCACACGGCCTCTGCAGCCGTGGATTCCCGCTTTCGCGGGAATGACGTGTATGGGAGGGCCTCTGCGTGTACCCGGAGCCGAACGCGGCCCCGTTCTAACAGACTCGGTCTGAAACCTGATGCCTGTAGCCTACTTACGGCGAGAAGAAGAAGGCCAGCGCGGCGATAATGTACACGCCGCAGAGCATCGCGCCTTCGAGCCAGTTGGACTTGCCGTCGAGGGCGACGAAGCCAGTCACGATCACGGCTGCCCCGAGGGCGCCGAGTTCCAGAGGGGTGAAGATCAGGCGCAGTGGGCTGCCGAGAAGGGGCCCGAGGAAGACGAGGATGGGGGTGACGAGCAGGGCGACCTGGATGGAGGAGCCGAGTGAGATGCCCATCGAGAAGTCCATGTCGTTCTTGTAGGCGATCTGGACGCCGACGACGTGTTCGGCGATGTTGCCGACTATGGGGACGAGGATGACCCCGACGAAGAGCTCGGAGATACCGTACTCCTCGGTAAGGGGCTCTATCGCCCCGACGAACGCCTCCGAGGCGTAGGCAACGGCGGCCGTCGCCACGAACAGCAGCGCCAGCGAAGCCGTTCTACCGAATGGGGCCTGTCCCTCACCCCCCGCGCTGCCTCCGGGGCTGCGAAGGATGTAGAGCAAATACAAAACATAGAGCACGAACATCACCACTGCCACCTCGATACTCAGGGTGGTCGGGGTCGGGCCTGGGTGTGTGGTGGCGTAGATGGTCGGCAGGGAGAGCGCGGCGGCCACGATGGCGAGCATCGAGGCGTTGATGCCGGCTATCTCGGCCGAGAAGCTCTGGATGCCGTTCTTCAGACCTCCGAAGAGGATGCTCGCTCCGAGCACGAGCAGCACGTTGCCGATGACCGAACCGATGATCGAAGCCTTCACCACGGTCGTGAGTCCCGCAGAGAGGGCGAAGATGGTGATTATGAGCTCTGCGGCGTTGCCGAAGGTGGCGTTGAGGACGCCGCCGATGCGCGGGCCCGCGTGATGGCCGAGGCTCTCCGTGGCCTGCCCCAGGACCCATGCAAGGCCGATCAGGGCGAGGGCGGAGGCGGCGAAGATCAGGAGCGTCGGGGCGTGCAGAAGCTCCGCGGCCACCACGGCCACCGTGAGCGCTGCCGTTGCGCCGTAGGCTATCCTGCCGAACAACGAGGCACTCTTCGGGGCTCCTGGCAGATAAACATGGCGACTATCTTATAAGATGGGAGGGTCGAGAGTAACGACTTCTAGTGAGTGGCCTTTGATCGACTACCACCTGCACGTCATAGCCCACGGCGACCGTCCGATGACCGTGGAGAACATACTGAAGTACTGCGAGATCGCCAGGGCGAGGGGCATCAGCCAGATGGGTATCACCGAGCACGACCGCTACCTCGACGAGATAGACCTCGCCGCGTTCCAGGAGGCCCGTGAGATCTCGCAGGACGTGGAGCTGCGGCTCGGGATCGAGATAGACTTCGTGCCGGGGGCCGAGGAGCGGATGGACAACGACGCCACGGCCCTCCCCTACGATTACGTCATCGGCAGCGTGCACAGGGTGGACAACGAGGAGGTTGACAGGGCCACGGACCAGAGGATCTACGACCGGTACGAGACCTACGACCTCTACGCCGCTTACTACGCGAACGTCCGCAAGGCCGCGCTCTCCGGGCGGTTCGAGATCCTCGGTCACCCCGATCTCATCAAGATCTTCCGCCACTTCCCCGACAGGGACATCACACCTATCCTGGAGGAGACCGCCGACGCCGTCGCCGAGGCCGGCGTCGTCGTCGATGTGAACTCCGCGGGACTCAGGAAACCCATAGGCGAGGTCTATCCTGCCAGGGACTTCCTGGAGATGTTCCACAAGAGAGGCGTCCCCATCGTCCTCTCCTCGGATGCCCACGCCCCGGATCAGGTCGCACTGGGCTACGACACGAGCCTCCCGCTCGTACACGACATCGGCTACCGCGAGGTCGCCACCTTCAGGAACCGCGAGCGGGGAACCCTCCCACTGTGACCAAAGAGCTGTTCCTGAAAGACTCCTATGCAAAGGAGTTCGAAGCCCGCGTCGTGAAGCTGGAGGGCCGCGAGGTGATACTGGACCGTACGGCCTTCTATCCTGGCGGGGGAGGCCAGCCGCCGGACAGGGGATCGCTTGGCATCGGTCCCATCGGGGCGATGGTCGTGGACGTGAGGCGAGAGGGTGAAGATATCGTCCACGTCACGGACGTAGCCATCCCTGATACCGTGCGGGAGTTGAAGGGGGCGTTGGAGTGGGATCGGCGGTACGCTCACATGCGATACCACACGGCGCTGCACGTCCTCTCCGGTGTGATCTGGCGTAACTTCGCCGCCAAGGTCACGGGCGGCCAGATGCGCGCAGACCGCGCCAGGATGGACTTCTCTTTTCCCGGCGAGTGGTCCGCCGGCGTCGTCGGTGAGATCGAACGCCTGACGAACGAGGCTCTCGCCGAAGAACGTCCGGTCAAAG
>Ga0126311_10001430_pt1 | contig 11611 bp, 14 predicted proteins | sample Plot61_FD_92539 | JGI IMG/M metagenome (GOLD analysis project Ga0126311, IMG submission 92539) | Serpentine soil microbial communities from UC McLaughlin Reserve, CA, USA - Plot61 | ecosystem: Environmental > Terrestrial > Soil > Grasslands | place: USA: UC McLaughlin Reserve, Lake County...
ATCTTTGCAGTTTCAATAGTGCGTATAACAGGACTGACAAACACTTCTTCTATTGGCACATTCTTCAGATATTTAGCAGTATCAGAAACCTGCTGTTTTCCATATTTTGTAAGATGTGATTCGATATGTCTACCTACCAAGATTCTGTTTACATTATTGTCAGCCTGCCCATGACGCATCAGTACTACGAGTGGCAAATAAAATCATTGAAATTCAGCATGATATGAGAATATTAATTTTCGCCAATTAGATAATTAAATCCAATACTTCTTTTTTCGTTTTTTGATCCTAAAAAATTGAAAGTCAATTCTTGGAATATTGCATAAACTTAATATCTAATTATTCATGAAATGAATTGACCTGTATTATGAGGGTGGGAATAATTGGAGGTACTGGAGGCATGGGGAAAGGTTTTGCTCTAAGATGGTGTTTTGGCCATGACGTTACTATAGGCTCCCGTGATGCACAAAAGGCAAAAGAGGTAGCTCAAAGTTACACAGAAGTTGCCAGGGAAGCATATGGAAACAGCATGACAGGGAGCATTTCAGGAGATGATAATTTTTCTTTGGCTAAAAATTCTGATATCTTAATTTTATCTATTCCATATGAGTCTATCAATGACACATGTGATAAACTGGTAAGAGAAGTTAGGAATAATTGTGTCATTGTTTCGCCAATAGTTCCCATGGCCAGAACAGATGCTGGGTTCATTTACCTACCTCTTGAAGAAGGAAAAAAATTTGCAGCAGAGATCGTAGCAATCAAGTTACCGCCTAGATCCAGAGTTGTTTCAGCATTCCATACAATCTCAGAGATTAAGCTGATAAATGTAAAAAGGAGCCTAGACGCAGATACCTTCGTATGCGGAGATGATCAGGGTACAGTAGCTATATTAAATACTTTAATTTCTGACATTAATGGGCTTCGTTCTATATATTTAGGTCCGTTGTCCATGACATATCAAGCTGAAATACTAACCCCTATGCTACTAAATGCAGCTAAAAGAAACAAGATGAAACATCCGGGTATTAGATTAGTGTAAAGAATAATGAGGTACAGAGAAGGAAATGGAGAGAGAAGCCGTCGTGGCAGAAATTGGATGTCTGCTATGGGTGTCCTCTTCATAGTCATGGCTATTATCATCGCACTAAGAAATCTCTATTTTGTTACGACAGAATTTTCTTTTGAATTTTATGTTGATAACTATACCAATGGCCAACTTACAAATGAAAAATTCGTTATTGCTATGTTAATTGCTGGCGGAATTTTGCTATACTGGGGTTACTTCAAAAAGAAAGAAGATTATGGACCTCCAGATGAACATGAACGACGCAGATTTAACTATGGAAAATAGTTGTCTAAAGATAAGATAACTGATCTACAGTATATTTAATAGTTATTTATGACCATTATGATATGATTTAGATTGGGTCTAACAAATCGTCTTTCAACAGTAATAAAGCAAAAAGTGAATCAACTTCTTGATAAGTATGAGGATCCAAGGCAAGCACTTGATTATTCTCATGTGAAACAAACTGAAATGTTGAACAAGTTACGTAGAGATATTGCAGAAGTGGTAACTTCTAAAAAGCGACTAGAAATGCAGAAGGCAAAATTATGGGATAATATTCGTACACTTGACGAGCAAGCTCATCGTTCAATTGATGTTGGAAGGGAGGATTTGGCAAAATTGGCATTAGAGCGCAAGAATTCCAATTTGCTTCAAGTACAAGGCTTGGAAAAACAAATCTCAGAAATGCAAAATGAACAAGAAAAACTTGAACAGACGGAAAAACGTCTGTCTACGAAGGTTGAAGAATTTAAGTCAAAAAAAGAGGTTATCAAGGCACAATATTCCGCAGCAGAAGCTCAAGTCCGCATTAAGGAAAGTGTTTCAGGAATTTCTGAGGAGATGACGGATGTAGGCATAGCAATGAATAGGGCAGAGGATAAGGCTGAAAAAATGAAAGCAAAGGCTCAAGCTCTAGACGAATTGATAGATTCCGGAGTACTTACAGATTATACGTCAAATAAAGACGATATCGATAAGGAACTAGAAAAAATTACAGTAAAAGGTTCAGTAGAAGAAGAATTAGCAAAGTTAAAGGCTGAGAGGGCACGTAAAAAGAAGCAGGTAATGGAGGAGCAAGAAATACAACAATGAATGGCAAAAAACGCATCAAAAGCGTCAAATCCTCAAAGAATCTAAAGGGTCAAAAGCCATTGAAAAGAAAATTCCTTAAGGCATCTGCTTTAAAGGAAACAAATTCTAAAGTAAAGAAAAAAGAAAAGGCAAAGGTAAAAAGAGGCAGTTCTTCAAGAAAAGTAGCAAATCCAAGACTAAAAACACTTCCCTCGAAACGTAAAGTATCAACACAGGCAGCCGTTAAGGCAAAAAGAGCAACCGTAGGAGCTAGACCAATAGAAAAGAACAAAATTGTCAGGATTATGGGTCAAGGCCAATTCAAGGTCGATATTAAGATACTAAAAAAACTTAACGAAATGGATAATTCCATAGTCCAATTAGTAAGCAATGATAGATCTGATGACATAGAGTTTAGAAAGCGCCTAACAGAATTAACAGATATAGTAGAAACAAACGGAAAACAACTCGATCCAAAAGAAATAATCCAGTCAGACATCATATTACCTAGTCCTGATCTTTCCATTGAAGAAGCAAAAAGGCTTTTCAAAGGCGACGGTGTAGTTCCAGAATTCTAAAGTGGCAAATCCCAAAGAGGATACCAGAGAGTCATATCTCTCTCTAGGGGGACCTCGTCGACGATTGTAGCCATCATCTTCATCTCTTCTTCAGTATTTCTTGATTTTTGACCGCTTTCTAATGGTACAAAAGGATAAAATGTATTGCGCTTGTAGTTGTAAATCAAATACTGCTTTTTATTTTTATCATTAGTAAATTCAAAGATTGCTGCAAGTAACTGATTTGAAAAACCCTTTTCATCAACAGTATCTCCTACTGCACTAATTCCTGCGAGAAGGTCTTCCATTCTTTTACCTTCAAGTATAATCCAAAGATAACCATACAAATCAGTATGCGTGCGATAGGAAAGTTCAAAATCTGTCTTGCTTATATCAAGAAACCGCTTAATATCCTCTTTCATTTCATTAAAATACATTCCACTGATATTTTTCATACTCAATGCACATCTTCCGGAATTTTTTAGACCTATCTTGCTCTCTATCGTAAGATATGCTGAAGATAGCGAAAAAAGGGCGTCAGAATCCGTTTTTGCATTATAATCCTTTTTTATAAATTTTCCAAAGAATCTCAACTCATGGATGCCTCCATCTCCATGAGTTTTTCTACTCTTTTTTCTACAGGAGGATGAGTAGAGAAAAGATTTCCGATCGTGCTTCCAGAAATAGCTGGTATAATAAAAAATGCATTTAATCCTTCTACTTGTCTCAAGTCTTTTGTAGGAACTTGGCGCATATTACCACTAATCTTCATTAAAGCATTAGCCAATTTGACAGGTTTTCCAGTCATCTGGGCAGATCCCCTATCTGCTGAAAATTCTCTGTATCGAGCAATTGCTCTAATAATAAGAAAACTTATAATCCATACTAGAACGGCTACCACTATCACGATTATCATAGTGCCGCCATTATTTCGATCTCTTCCATATCCCATCCCACCACCATATAATCCGCCATAGAATCCAAACTGCATAAGATACCATGCAACGGTAGCGAAAATACTTGCAAGCGTTAATACAAGTACATCTCTGTTTCTAATATGTGTTAGCTCGTGTGCTATCACGCCTTCTAACTCTTCAGGATCAGATAAAAGCTCCATTAGACCTGTTGTAACTGCTACTACAGCGCTCTTTCTCCCTTTGCCTGTCGCAAAGGCATTAGGCATCTTTGTATTTATTACAGCTATCTTTGGTTTTGGTAGATTATTTCTTGAAACTATTCTTTCTACCATATCATGCAGTTTTGGAAACTGATCTCTAGTAACTATCTTTGCTCCAGAACTCCATAGCACTATCTTATCTGAAAAATACCACTGTGCTAGAACCATCAAAGATGCAATTATCGTTATAGCAATAAAATCGAATCCAATATACGCAAGTACACTTAGAAATACCGCGTAGAGTAAGGCAAGAATTGCAAAACTAAGGATCATCCTAATTGTTAGGCCATTATCTCTTCTTTGCCATGAAGGGGTCCTCGAAACAGAACTCAACTGTAATACTAATTGTACAGTAACCACTTTTAATTATTTGCTCGATTGATATAAAAAATATTCAAGATTGTCAATTGCTTGCTCAAGTGTCTCTTCTTTTGGGAGGTAAACTATTCTAAAGTGGCTTGCACCAAATGCTGTTCCGAATCCTGAACCATGCACTGTTAGCACTCCAGTATTGTTGAGTAAATCTATGACAAAATGCTTGTCATCTTTCCATCTATGATCAAGGTCAATTTTCGGAAATACATAAAAGGCGCCTCGAGGCATTCTACATGAAATACCTTTTATTGCATTTAGGCGCTTTACTGTATAATCTCTTCTTCTGCGCAACTTTTGTACCATCTCTGCAATATGTCCCTGTGGTCCTCGTAATGCCTCTACGGCAGCAATTTGTACGGGCAAATTAGTAGATATTCGTACTCTTGCAAGTTTTGGAATGTTGTTTCGCAACACGTCCAATTTTTTAGAAGCGCTATTCATGCATATATAACCGCAACGCCATCCACTCATTAAATATGCTTTTGAGAAGCCATTAAGAAGTATTACTGGCGCATCTTTTGCCACTTTTCCAATTCCAGTAAATTGATCATCAAAAACTATTTTGTCATAGATTTCATCACAGATTACATACAGATCATGTTCTGCTGCGAGATCAATTATCTGTTGAAGACTTTTCCGGTCAAATACCTCTCCTGTAGGATTATTCGGACTAATTATACATATTGCACGTGACTTTGAATTGATTTTTGATAAAAGATCCTCAAGATCCGGTTTACCATTTTCATGTAGTTTGAATTCAACAGGCTTTCCTCCATAAAATTTCACATATGATGCATAAGGTGGATAATAGGGACCTGGCATGAGAGCCTCTGTATTAGGATCAATAACAGATGCCAAAGTCATCTCAAGACCTTCAGAAACACCATTAGTAACCAAAACATCTTCTTCTGTTATTGATAATCCTTTTTGTGATTCTTTCTCTACTATTGCTTTACATAATTCAGGCAATCCTTCTGATTTTGTATAATAGTTTTCATCATTTTTTACGGCTTCAATTAATGCAAGTTTAATATGCTCAGGAGTCTTGAAATCATATTTTAGTGGGTCTCCTATATTCAAATAGATTATTTCTTTTCCAGACTTTTCATAGTCACTTGCATATGAAATAATATCACGAATGGCATATTCTACTCCCTGCGTCCTGTCAGAGGCTTTCAATTAATATATAAAAGAAAAGTATACTAAAATAAATTGTTATTTGTCAAAAGACAACGTACAACAAAAATTTAGGAGCAAAGATGAATAAACAGGCTACACTTTCAAGATCCCCTTAATCGTTGATGAAATCTGCTATAATATTATTAAAAAATTCTGCTTTGTCAACGTGTGGCCTATGACCACAATTTTCAAGTAAAATCAATCTGCAATTTTTCATCTTTATGAAAGGTTCAATAAATTTTACGGGAATAATACGATCTTCTTTTCCCCAGATCAATAGGGTATCTGCCTTTATTTTATGTAAACGCCTGTTCAGTCTTGCTGAACGAGCACTACCACGAAGGGCGGACAGAAATGCCTCTTTCGCTCCTGGCATAGACAACTTCTGATAAACTATGTGTGCGTAAGTTTCATCAATAGAATTGTTATCTACATAAGTTAATGCTCTTTTGACTTCTTGTACTGTCCTTGCTTTTAAAATATTAGCATACTTTAGTAGAGCAGGTGTTCCTCCAAATGAAATAGGTAATACGCCTGCAGGACTTACTAAAACAAGTTTGTAAACAATCTTATAATAATGTATAGCAACTTCTGCTGCAATATGGCCTCCAAGTGAAGAGCCGACAATAGATACAGGACTTAGTATCTTTAGATAATTAATGAATTTTGCAACAAATTTTGTATAAAAATCTATTGTATAATTGATTTGAGGTTTATCACTTGAACCAAACCCGGGAAGATCAATTGCAATTACCCTGAGTTTCTTTGTTGAAAGTGTGTCAATATTATTCATCCAACTTTCTATCGATCCGCCTAAACCATGAATAAGCAATACTGATTTGCCTTTCGATTGTGTATCTATATAGCGAATAAGAAGGTCATCAACGTTCAAATAATGAAATCTATATTTTATCAATTGAGTCTTTAATTTTACATTATATAAAATACCTTTCGTATAATAGCTTTATGAAGCAACATGTCATTGCTAAAAATACCATCATAGAATGCATACAGATCTTTCTTTCAAGTCAGCTTTAGAAATTTTATTGAAGATCTTCATTGTATTTACATTCTCGGCATACTATTGTTATCATATCATCTAATCCAGTTATTGGATGAATTGGTATAATAAATAATAAACAAAAAGCTATTTGAAAAGAATGGATATTTTGGAAATAGCATAATGGAATTCATTATATGGAACCCATTACAATATAACATACTTATTAGATATTATTTTGGCCATATTTCAAGAACAAGAGTTTTATAACTGGTCCAAACTGCAAGTAAGTATTATGAGTAATAGCAAATACAACTTTACTCTTTCTGATAGTGAATGGCAAACTATCTTAGACGCTCTTAGTAACACAATATTTAACCAAGATCTTACCGAGGACGCTAGAAAAAATGCAAAGGAATTATTTTTGAAGCTACAAAAAGAGTTTCCTAATAAGTGAATTAGTTAATAGATATTCACATGATAACAAACGACAATTTTATGCTTTAAATTCAAAAAGGGTGTTATCTCCATTTTTAGTGGATTACTACTAGAATATATAAGCTATGGTCAAGTCTGATTTTGCTATGCTCTTTGTCTATTGAAGAACCTTTTCTCCTTTATCTAATGTAGCAATATTAATTGCCTGATCTATAGTAGATACGAAAATAACTCCATCGCCATGTTCACCTGTCCTAGCAGACTCTGTAATAGCCTGAATAACAGAATCCAACCGATTATCAGGAACAATGATTTCAAATTTTGCCTTAGGAAGGAGGTCATATGCAACAGGTTGGCCTCTCCATTGTAAATGGAGTTCTCTTTGTTTGCTCCATCCTGAAACCGTAGAAATTGTCATACCACCGACTCCCAATTGTCTAAGGCGCTCCTTGACAAATGGCATTCGCTCCGATCTTATAATTGCGTCTATCCTCTTCATAAGGAAATTAGTACGAGATTAGTCTTAAAATGTTTATGGCGCTAATGTATTTGAAACTCAGCTCGGGAATCAAAAATCACTTTTCTTAAGAAGGCAAAAGAAAGTAAAAGATCGAATTAAGTAATTTCAGTTAAGAGTTAGATATAATTTTGTGAACTAGTAGTCAGTCAGTGTTGATGTTCTCTTCAAGAGTAATTAACAGGCGAATCAAGATCAGGTTGGATATATTCTATAGAATGCATGACTGAGTCGACAGGTACTCAAGAACAAATGTTAAAAACTCTTTATCCTCCACTTAATGAGACTGATTCAATGACAGTACAACCGATGTTATGTGATTCAGGATCTTGTGTTCATATGTTACTTTCTCGTTGTTGGTCCGTTCATATACTCTTTCATTAATTATCTTTACCTAGCTATGTGCAACATTACTGCATATATGCTCTGTAACAATATCAATTTGCTTATGCTCCCAAAGATCACATGTTTCATACATCACTGGTTTTGATAGTTTGTCATAAAAGTCAGTCAAACCAAATGATTCGGTATATTTTTCGTAAATTTTAGTTATACAACTTATTGAATTACCATTAGATAATCCTATAAGTATTTGCGCACCAAGTTTCGATAAGGCAACGATACTTTGAATATCTACTCATGAACCATAAGAAGATAAAAGAAAGCAATAATTCTTGGGTCATTTCTATACCCTATGGTATATTAGTTAATTGTATGGTAGATATTTTTGAGATATTTATTGTCTCCTGTCTAGAAGTATCCTGTTTTGTTCCAAATGCTTTGAACCAAAATAAACATAATCAGCTCTCTTTACGTTCTTTTTTTCTAGTATAAACAGACTTTATTTGATAATATTATTGCTAATAATTTTAAAGTACCTCTACTATGCTGAGTGTCATATCCTTTATTATTCCCAATTATCCGTTCTGCTTCCAATAGTAAGTAATATAGTTCTATATTCTATACTAAATCGTCGAATATCTTCAATATACTAGATGATGACTGATTATTGCTTATGTTAATTCTCCATTTTAATTTAATTTGAAAATTAAAAAAATAATTATGGTCAGCTATAATGCAATTTCTTTCATAGTTAATTTAATTATTGAAAGAACTCCATCAAGGACAATAATATACCTCTTTACTGTATATTCCTCTCAATAGAAAGTAAAAAATGAGATGATCAAGGCATTTCTTATCACCTCTTATTTTGACTTATCTAATCTAATGAACTTACTAATAATTTCTGTATATTCTAGTAATATATATTTCGAAGCAGTTATTCTGCATACTATGTTAGGAGATATTGATATAAGAAGACTGATCGAAAAGAAAATTGACAAAATATATGATGACTTTACGAACGTAGATAGGAGTAATCCTAACAGAATTCATGCTCTTGAAGTAACTAGGTGTACTCGTTTATCATACTATGAACGCAAAGATCCTCTCCTTGCTGATAAAACTGCAAGGCTCTCTATTCTGCTTAAGGATGGCATAAGACGTGCATTTAATAATATTCATGGCGAATACAAAGTTGATAACTTAATACTTGAAGTCAATGCAGATATGGTAATTAATGAAGAGTTTATTCTAAGATTTGAAGTTGTAGCGAACCTTCCTGAAATTCCTCATCCACGAGATCTTTTATATCTAAACGCATGTCTTTTCGCGTTTAATAAAAGTGATGGAATAATAATGTATATTAACTTGGAAGGAAGAACTATTGAATTTTCTGTTACTAAAAACAATAGGATGTTCGAGGAGATTATACGAAGAGCACGCGTGCTAAATACATTATTGAAGGAAAGCAGAGTACCCATAGTAGAGCCGTGTGAGCTATGCTTAACATGCAAGTATTATGAGAGATGCTATTATAGAGAAAAGAAAACTTCCAGCTTTTCTCTGGAAACATTGTTTGGTATTGGAAAAAAAGAGAACGGGTAGATGGTACTATTAACTAAGAGAGACGCAGCATCATTATGATCGTTGTTTGGATCAACTCCTTTATTACTTATCTTGCTCTCGCTTCATAAATCACATCCATTAGTAACGAAAATCTAGTTATCCAGCATATACAAACATCAACTATTATCTGTGACACTCGAATTGTTTTATACCTTTACATAAGATGGATTTGTAAAACTATATTATCATAAAAATGTTAGGGGAATGTTAATTTAAAATCCATATCTCCTCCTGTTGCCTGAAAACTTGAAGTCTGTTTATATGAATATGTTCCATTTATAATATAATTCGCACGGCCATTTACTACCTTATCCCAGATGGGAGCATTCATATCATTTCTCTCCACAGTTTGAACATCTTTTAAAGTTACTGTACCATTTCCTATAATAGGATAGATTCCTTCTTGTGAAGCTACAAATCCTTCTGGCTTTTCACCAATATCTCCAGAGATTACACGCATATTATCTACAAAGACATTATATCGAATTGCTTCAAGAATTACAGTTCCCATATTTGGATTATATGCATCAAAAGCAACTCGAATTTCGGTAATATTATCAGCAGTTCTGTTTGCAACGAGATTATTGACAGAAAGTGCTATTGCCTTTATATTCATTAACGCGCCCTGATTAAAGCCTTGTCCAATAGAGTTAGTATTTGTTAATATTCCTGTATTCATAATAAGATATATCGCTACTGCCACTGCAGCAATACCTCCGCCGGCTGCATAAATGGCCTTCCTATCCATATGATGTTCATGATTATGGTTCTTTATAAACACAGAGAGATCTACATGGCCTGACAGATCTATATTATATAGATGTACTATCGTAGATAAGATTAACTAACTGTTATAATATAATAATTATTTTTTAATGCAAGTCAGGTAGCATTGTTGTAGTAGTTATATAATGATTGCAGTTATTACTACCTCTTGTGTACTTCCCACCATTGAAGACAGAACGATTCCTTCGAGAATATGATAGTTGATCCATCCCTGACTGATTAGAGAGATACTTTTAAGATTGAATGAAGTATAATAAATATCAACTAAAGAAGTAGGATGAATGACTACAATCCTGTTAGTAATAAAATAATAATATCGTAAGTATGTAAGAAATTCGTTATTCGAGTCCATAAAGAAGAACCAGCCAGAGAATAAATTGCTAGGCATGTTGCACTGAATGCGCTTATCGTATTCGAGGAAATACCAAAGTAATAGTAAAAGATTTTATAAAAGAACTAGAAAAAGAAGGAGAATATTTCGGTTACAATAGAGGAATTGCCTTGGAAATGGTGTGTAAAGCTAACGGTATTACTGTGAGTCACTTATATTAAAACAAGCAAGCAGACAATACTACTTGAAGTTTCAGACAGTTAGGATGAATATATTATTTGAGGCGATAAAGTAATCATGATATAGTTTACCGCATTTTATTATGGAATCAACTCGCAAATTTGGCATATTAAAGCTAAATTAGATAAATGAGATACAATGATAATGTCTCATTTTAGATATTAATCTGATTCAGACTGCTTCTTCTTAGGCTTGGAGATAGTATAAAATCCATGAGCAGAGATTAGAAAAGCAGCAAGAGACATTTTGGTCGCAAATACAAGATTCCACGGCGTTTTGGGATTAGGATATGCTACATTTATGTCATCAAGTCTTATTATTCCTTTTATTGCATCTGCTGTGATCAGTGAATTCCATACTATAAAGTTGTAAATGAATTCGTACAGCGCTAGTACTGCGAGAGATAAGACAATGAGCTGTAAGATAGACTTTACAGTTTTAGGAATATTTTTTACTTTCTCGCCGCCTAGTCTGGTAACACAATACCATCCCAACACAGACACTATCATTAAATAAGTCACGAGTTTTGCAAATCCAGGGACTGGAAATTCTGTGTTTACAAGTACTTCACCGATGACCACTCTTCCTGTAGCAAGATATTCTAGTGTACTAATATACAGAGCATAAAAGGTGATAATCGCCATAGCAGCAGCGCAGAAGTAGAAGATTCCTAGAAAAATCTTCTTTGTTGTTGTCTCATCTCTCTCCAGAGTTGGGTTATGCATACCGTACGATGGTTACTAATCAGATGGGAATATAAAAATTGTATATACCGAGCAGTTCATTTACTTTAAGCTTTTAAGTAATGTATCTATAGGTAAAGTATTAAGTATATCTGATTGTTTTGCCCAGCCCCGTCTGGCTTGACCTATGCCAAGTTTCAAAAAGGCAAAATGGACA
>Ga0126311_10001431_pt1 | contig 11610 bp, 6 predicted proteins | sample Plot61_FD_92539 | JGI IMG/M metagenome (GOLD analysis project Ga0126311, IMG submission 92539) | Serpentine soil microbial communities from UC McLaughlin Reserve, CA, USA - Plot61 | ecosystem: Environmental > Terrestrial > Soil > Grasslands | place: USA: UC McLaughlin Reserve, Lake County...
CTGGTTGTAGTAGGCGGTCGTCGTGTCGGGCGCGAGCGTGTCGGGGATGGGGATGACGCCGTAGGGCATGCGCGGGATGGTCTTGAAGACCTTGACGAGGTTCGGGTCGATGCGCTTCGCCGTCGCGCGGTATGCCTCGAGGAGGTCTTCGGGGCGCTTGTAGTAGAACTGTTCGTCGGTGCGCAGCTTCTTGAAGAAGTCTTTGAGCGAGCCCTTGAAGCCGACCTGCTCCATCACCTTCTGCATCTCCGCGCGTATGCGCGCGACCTCTTCCAGGCCCTTCGCGTGAATCTGCTCGGGCGTCATCTCGGTCGTCGTGTAGCGGCGCGCGAGGAAGGCGTAGGCCGCCGCGCCCTCGGGCCACTGCCAGGCGCCCACGCGGTCGAACGACGCGGGCAGGTACTCTTTCGTGAAGTAGTCTTTCAACTCGCGGTACGCGGGCAGGACGGACTGTGTTATCGCCTCGCGCGCTGACTGCGAGAGCCGCGCGCGGTCTGCCGCGGCGATGTCTTCGGGGAACTCGCGGAAGGGCTTGTAGAAGGGGCTCTCTTCGGCGCGCGGGACGAGCTGCTTATCTATCTGCGCCGAGACGCGCTGCTCGACCGACTTCGGCCAGAGGATTTTCTCGCGCACGCCCTCGCGCATGAGCGACATCGTCTGTCGCACGTAAAGGGGGAGCGCGCGCATGCGGGCTATCCAGTCCTCGTAGTCCTTGACGGTCCGGAAGCGCAGAAGCTCCGTCAGCTCGTCGAAGGTCTGCACGCCGCCGCGCTGGTTGACGGGCATGAGGTAGAGCTTGAACCTGTGCTGCTCTATGTCGGCGTCGAGGTCTTTGGCGAAGAGGTCGTAGTTGAGGCGGTCTGCTTCGGAGAGCTTCGCGCGGTCGATTGCGCGCAGGCGCTTGCGGGCCTCAAGCCTGTGCTGCTGACGGCGCTCTATGCTCTCAAGGCTCACGTCGTCGAGGCGGTCGTTGTAGCGCCGGTCGCCGAGCGTCGAGGCGAAAGTGGGGTTCTCGCGCATCGTCCACTCCCACTCGTCTTCGAGCAGCCTTTGAAGCGCGCGCGCCTGCGTGTTCGCGCCGCCCGCGGGCCGCGTGCGTCGCTGCGCCGCGGCGGGGGCTGACTGAAAGGCGAGCGCGGCGGCGAGCGCGCAGAGTGTAAGCGTCTTCAAGCGGGGGCGCATCGCGTTCGTTTGCTCCTTCGTCGGGCTCGAAAGGGTTGGGAAGTCTCTGGACTGGGTCGGAGCATACAACACGCGCGCCTTCGACCGGAAGTCGTAAGTCTTCGCGCGATGCCCGCGCCGCCGCGCGACGGAAACTCATCACTTTTGACAAACTCGCCGCCTATCGTTTCCCGCGCGGGGGCATCTAAAGACTCGCCATGGGTGTTTCCGTCAAAGACATCAAGACCTACACGAGCTTCGCACGGCGCTTCGCGGGCAAGTTCGTGCGCGAGCGCGTCGAAGAGCGGCGCACGCCGATGCTGCCCGCGCCGCATAGACCTGAGCCTTCCGTTTGGAGTGATGAAAGGCTGACGGTCGCGTGGCTCGGGCACGCGACCGTGTTGATAAACTTCTACGGCACCTGGCTCCTGACAGACCCGGCGCTGCGCTCGCGCGTAGGCGTGCGCTTGGGGGCCGTGACGCTCGGGCCGCGTCGGCTCGTGCGCCCCGCGCTCGGAATCAGGGAACTCCCCGCGCTCGACGCCGTGCTCGTCTCGCACGCGCACATGGATCACTGCGACATGGGGACGCTCCGCCGCCTGCCGCGACGCACGCGCGCCGTCGTGCAGGAGGGCAACAGAGACTTGGTTCGGCGCTTCGCGCGCTCGGACGAGTTGAAGTGGGGCGAGTCCGCGGAAGTGGGCGGCGCGCGCGTCGAGGCGATTGAAGTCAACCACTGGGGCGCGCGCAAGCTGACGGACAAGCACCGCGGCTACGGCGGTTTCTTAGTCGAGAAGCAGGGCCGCGCGCTCGTCTTCGGCGGAGACACCGCCTACACGAACGCCTTCTCAAGACTCAAGAGCCGCGGCACGCGCGTTGACCTCGCGATTCTCCCGATAGGCGCGTACGACCCTTACGTCTACGTCCATGCCAACCCCGAACAGTCCTGGCAGATGCGCGGCGAGATGGGCGCGGAATACATTCTCCCCATGCACCACTCGACCTTCCGCCTCAGCCGCGAGCCCGTTGACGAGCCCCGCCGACGCATACTCGCCGCCGCGGGCCAAGAGCGCTGGCGCGTCGCGTTGACGGAGGTGGGCGAGACGTGGACGCTGCCTGAATAAAACGGAAACGCGGGCGGTGGCGAGCGGGTCGCGGGCTTCGAGAGACATACGCATCTCGAAGCCCGCGACCCGCTCGCCACCGCCCGCGTTTCTGTTGTTAACGCCCTACCATTCGAAGCGCTGGCGGTATTCGGTGGCTTCGATGAAGGCGCGAACCATTTCGGCCTTGTGGAAGTCGCCGCCGTTGTCGTCGAGCTTCTTGCGCCAGAAGTTGAAGCCGTCGAGGTTCGCGTCGCGCCCCTCGTCGGGGTTGCGGTGCAGGTAGCCGAAGTACTGCATCAGGACGAACGCAGGGTTCTGCTCGCTGCGCCGGAACTCGGCGTTGTCCGCTATCTTTCGGAGGGCGGTCGCGCGCGTCTCCGCGCCCGAGTTGAGACCCTGCACGAGCGCGTTGCGCTCCGCGGCGGAGGGCGGCACGCCCGCGTTCTGGAAGAGCGCGTCCACGTACTGCTCGTTCGAGAGCGAGCCGAAGCGCTGCTGGAACTCCGCGCGCGCGACCCACGCGTCGGCGACGCGGCGCTTGTTGTCTTCCAACTGCTGCTCCCAGCCCGCGCGGCCGACCACGACGCCCTGCGCCGCCGCCTGCATGTCAACCAGGAACGCGTTGCGGCGCGGCATCACGCCGAACGAAGCCTTGTTGAAGCGGTAGAGCATGTAGCCCGTCTCCTGAAACTCTATCGACAGGAAGAACGCGCCCGAGGTGTTGACGCGCGAGCGCTGCACGCACGCCACGTCGCCCTTGCAGTCGGCTATCTGCGAAGACCAGAAGCCGAGGCCCGAGTCGTCGGCCTCGCGGCCGAGGAAGTCTCTGTACTGCTGCTCGACGAAGAAGGTCGTGGCGTCTATGTCGTTCGAGAGCATCGTGACCGTACCCACGGTGTTGAAGACGCCGCTCACAATCGTCTGCCCCTGCGCGTTCGAGACGACGACCGTGGATATGGTCGTCACGTCGGGCACGAACTGGCCGTGCTCGCTCTCTACCTCGAACTCGTTTTCGAGCGTCGAGCTTATCGTCAGGTCGCCGACCTTCACGCCGTCCACGAAGACGTTGAGGACGGTGCCCGCGGGCAGGTTGACCTTCTCGACTTCGACTTCGAGATTCCTGTTGCCGCCGAGCGAGCGGAACTTCGCGTGGCCCGTCGGCGTCAGCCCGTTAATCGGCGCGCCCGCGAGACGCGCCTCTATGCGAACCTCGCCGTTGGGCGCGGGCGTGGGCGTCGGGTTCGGCGTCGGCGTGGTCTGCGGCGGGATGTTCGAGAAGGAGCCCGCGACGACGGTCACGCCCGAAGCGTCTGCGACGACGACGCGCGTGCGGGAGTTGATGACGGGGACGCTCTGGCCGTCCTCGGTCTTCAGGACTAGCTCGCTTCGCTGCAAGCCCGCGGCGACAGTTATCGTGCCGACCTTCGCGCCGTCAACCAGCACGTCGAGCACGGTGCCCGCGGGGAGGTTGACGTTCTCTATGCGAACCTTGAACTCGCGGTTCGTGCCCTCTATCTCGAACTCGGCCTCGCCCTTCGGCGTCACGCCGTTGACGGGCGCGCCGGAGAGCTTCGCCTCGAACTCGTTCATGACGGGAGTCGGAGTCGGGGTCGCGCCGGGGGTCGGCGTAGCAGTCGGAGTTGCGCCGGGGGTCGGCGTCGCGGTCGGCGTGCCCGCGGGAGTCGGAGTCGGCGAAGCGGAGCCGAAGACGCCTGAGACGATGGTCGCGCCCGACTGGTTCCTGACGACGACGCTCGTGCCGTTAGCGACGGCGGGCACGGCCTGCCCGCGTTGCGTTTCAAGCTCTATCCGTCCCGCGCGAAGCGAGTCGAGCGTGATGCTGCCGATGTTCTGGCCGCCGACCGAGACGTTGAGCACGGTGCCCGCGGGGAGGTTCACGTCCTCGACTTCGACTTCGAGCTTGCGGTCGTCGCCGGGCCGCTCGCGGAAGGTGGCCTCGCCGTGAGGGGTCTGGCCGCCGATGACGGCGCCCGAGAGCCCGGCCGTGATGACAGTCTCGTCGTCGCCCGCGAAGGCGGGCGCTGCCGCGAGCGCCGCCAGCGCCGCGAAGAGGGCGACGCACGCGAGTGCCGCGCGACCGAATGCTGAAAGTTTCGAAGTATTCATTAGAATTGTCCGGAAGGACTGCCTCTCGCTTCTCATCGTCTTGACCCCAAAAAATTTCGTACAGACTCGAAGTGTAGGGGAGTTTCTACGACCTTTGGGGAGCCTCTACCGCGCAGACAGTGCGGCGGACGACCCCGAAAATACGTCGCGTCGCATAAGTTTTCCCGCGGCGGACGGCGCGGGGCTGTGCGCGCGCACGCGCGGACGCGTTATTATTGCCGCAACGAAAGAGCACGCGGGCCGGGCTTGCCTTAAGTCTTACTTAAACGAAAGGACGAGTATGGAGAGAGACGAACACGCCGCGGGCGGGGGCTTCCAGACGCGCGCGATACACGCGGGCAAGGGCGAGAACCGCACGCACGCGGTGACGCCGCCCATCTGGCAGACGACGACGTTTAGCGCGGACTCGTCCGAGCACTTCGCAGAGATAGCGACGGCCGTGCGCCCCTCGGAGTTCTACACGCGCTACGGCAACCCGACGCACAAGGAGGTCGAGGCGACGCTCGTCGCGCTCGAAGGCGGCGAGGCCGCGCTGCTGACCTCTTCGGGGATGGGCGCGATATTCACGGCGCTCATGTCGGTCTTGAAGACCGGCGACCACGTCGTCGCGCAGACGAACCACTACGCGGGCGCGATGACCCTGCTCGACGAGATGCCGCGGCGCTTCGGCGTCGAGGTCACGCTCGTTGACCAGACGCGCGCCGGGGCGTTCGCGGAGGCGCTACGGCCGAACACGCGCGTCGTCTACGCCGAGTCGCCCACGAACCCGCTGATGCAGATAACAGACCTGCGCGCCCTCTCGGAACTCGCGCGCCCGCGCGGCATCACGACCGTCGTCGATAACACCTTCTCGACGCCCGTCAACCAGCGCCCGTTAGAGTTGGGGATAGACGCCGTCATACACAGCGCGACGAAGTACCTCGGCGGCCACTCGGACGTGACGGCGGGCGTCGTCATCTCCTCGCGCGAGTTCGTGGAGCGCGCGTGGCACCTCTCTCTGCTCGCGGGCTCCATCCTCTCGCCCTTCGACGGCTGGCTTCTTCTGCGCGGCCTGCGCACGCTCGGCCTCCGGGTCGCGCAGCACAACTCGAACGCGCACGCGCTCGCGCGCTCCCTCGAACGGCACGCGAAGGTCGCGCGCGTCTACTACCCCGGCCTCGAATCCCACCCGCAGCACGCGCTCGCGCGCTCGCAGATGTCGGGCTTCACGGGGATGCTCTCGGTCGAGCTTCGCGGGGACTTCGACGCGGCCGAGCGCTTCATCTCTCGTCTGAGGCTCGCGACCAACGCCGCGAGCCTCGGCGGCCACGAGACGCTCGTCGTACACCCCGCCGCGATGTGGGGCGGCTACATGACGGCCGAGCAACTGCGCGCCAAGGGACTCAGCGACAGCCTCGTCCGCGTCTCCGTCGGCCTCGAAGACGAGCGAGATTTGTTAACGGACTTCGCTCAGGCACTTGAGTAAGAAGTGATGAGTGATAAGTGATGAGAGAAAACAAGGCGCGCGTCCTTCCTTCTCATCACTCATCACTCATCACCGGGAGAATCGATGAGACGACTACACTACCACCGCGTTGACGTGTTCACGGATCGCGCGTTCGGGGGGAACCCGCTCGCGGTGTTCACGAACGGGCGCGGGCTCGGGGCGGAGACGATGCAGGCCATCGCGAAGGAGTTCAATCTGTCGGAGACGACCTTCGTCCTGCCGCCCGACGACCCCGCGCACGACTGGCGCGTGCGCATATTCACGCCGGGCTCGGAGCTTCCGATGGCGGGCCACCCGACCGTCGGCACGGCCTTCGTGCTGGCGCGCGAGCACCTGATTCGGCGCGACGCGCGCGAGACGACGATTGTGCTCGAAGAGGGCGTCGGCCCCGTCCCCGTGCGGGTCGAGTTCGAAGGCGGCGAGCCCACGTTCGCCGAGATGACGCAGCCGCTCCCGACCTTCGGCCCCGTCCTCGAAGACCGTCAAAGCGTCGCGGCGATGCTCTCGCTCGAAGAGTCGGACTTGGAAGCAGACCTGCCCGCGCAGATAGTCTCGTGCGGCGTGCCCTTCATGTACGCGCCTCTGAGAAGCCTGGACGCCGCGCGCCGCGCGCGCCCGCGCGTCGATTTGATGGAGCGCGTCGCGGAAGCGCACGGCATCCCGCCCCAGGTCTTCGTCTTCACGCGCGAGGTCGAGCAGGAGGGCTCGACGGTTCACAGCCGAATGTTCGCGCCCGGACTCGGCATCACGGAAGACCCCGCGACGGGCGCGGCGAGCGGCCCGCTCGGCTGTTACCTGGTGAGCCGCGGCGTACTCCCCGCGGGCGACATCGTCAGCGAGCAGGGAATCGAGATGGGACGCCCGAGCCTCATCCATATCAGAATCGAAAGAGAAGGCGACCGGGTAACGGCCGTGCGAGTCGGCGGCCGCTGCCACTTCGCGGGCGAGGGCTTCATCGAGGTCTGATTTCGGAATGCGGGTTTCGGACTGAAGGGGGATGAGAGCAAGGCTTGCTCTCATCCCCCTTCTTTAATCCACGACTGAAGGCGCGTTAGTAATTTCGATTCTGAGGGCGTCTGAGGTTGTAGTTAAGCGGACGGTTGAAATTGCTCACCGGCTGCCTCGGCGTAGGCGTGGGCGAAGCGCTAGGCGTAGGCGTAGGAGAGGGCGTGGCTGTGCGCTGCGGGGTCGGAGTCGCGTAGTAGACGTTGGCGTTGTTCGCCGGGAGTGTGTTGCCGTTGTCTCTGCCCCCGCGCATCGCTAAGACCGCGACCACGATTCCAATCAAGACCAACGCGCCCACGCCCGCGGCGACAATCGCGAGGGGGAACGGCTTCCGCCCGTCTCCCGTCCCACGCATGACAGGCGTCCCGTCGCCCGTGCCCTTGAAGCTGTCGTAGTCACGCGGCGGATTGGTCGGGTGCGTAGGCGTCAGAGGCTCGACCGGCCGCGCCGCGTCGCCCGAGCGCGCGAGACGCGAGCGGACATGCTCGACGAGGCGGTCGAGGTGTTGTTCAAGTGGGGGCGTCGAGGCGTCGAGCCATTGGGCCGAGCCGAGGTAGTAGCGGAGCGCCTTGTTGTATTCGATGTCGTCGATGCGCAGCGGCACGACCGGCTTGGCGGAGTCGCCGGAGCACGCGTTCTGAATCTCGCGCTTGACGTGCGGCGACGCGTTCGAGTGTGAGGAGAGGACGAGCACGAGCAGGCGGCTCGACGCGATGGCGTCCACGATGGCTTCCTCGTAGTCGGCGCCGACGGGCACGTCGCGCGGCGCAATCCAACACTTGATGCCGCCGCGTTCGAGCGCTTCGCAGACCTTGTCGGCGACCTGCCGGTCTTCGGCCGCGTAGCTGATGAAAACTTCGTGAGCCATAAGGGCGGGGTCTCCCGCGGCCTCCCCTTTAGGACGGCCGACCCTTTCTTAACGAGTGCGAACTTTACCAGAACCGCGCGCGCGGGGGTAGGAAAATCTCCCGCACGTCGGCGCGCGCCTGAGAAAAAAATCGCGCCGGAATCCCAACAAAACCGCACGTTTCTATCGAATCCCGCCCGCCCCGCCCCCGACTCAAGAATTTCTCAAGTCGCGCCGGGTACATTTCCAAACGGTCTTAGCATCGGGGCCAGGAGTCGGCCCCGCCCGTTGGAAAACTTTTGCCCCGGAGTCAGACACTTTGAACGCCTCACCTCAAAGAAACAGAGGGACACAGATGGTGCAGGTCATCCCCGAAAAGATCACGCCCCCGGTCGAACTGCCGCGCGTCTCGCGCGAAAGACTTCTCGCGACGCTCTCGGAAAGCCTCGAAGGCTGCAACTCGACTATCATTCAGGGCCGCGCGGGCACCGGAAAGACCATGCTCGCGACGGACTTCGCGCGGCGCTCGGGCCGGCGCGCGGTCTGGTACAAGCTCGACGCGCCCGACTCGGAACTCCCGGCCTTCCTCCGACACCTCTGCGCGGCCGTCGGCAAGGCGCGACCGCGCTTCGGCGAGAAGGTTCTGGAACGCCTCGGCGGGCAGTGCGGCGTGGACGACGTGCCGCTCGCGGTCGAGTACATCGTTTACGAACTGTTGGAGTCGAACGAGCCTCTGCTCGTAGTCCTCGACGACCTGCACCTCGTGTACGACGCCGAGTGGGTGGTGCCCTTCTTCCGAAGGCTCCTGCCGCTGCTGCCGCCCGAGGTTCACGTGATGCTCCTCGGCAGGAGTCTTCCGCCGACGCCGCTCTGGCGCATGCGCTCGAAGCAGACGCTATGCGTGCTGGACGAGGCGGCCCTCGCGTTCACGCTCTCGGAGGCGCGCCGCCTCTACGCGAGCTACGGGCTCGCGCCCGAGCGCGCGGAGACCGCGCTCATCGAGACGCGCGGGCGGGCGTCGTTGATAGACGCGCGGGCGCGCGGCGAAGGCGTCCCGCTGGAGACGGAGCGCGCGGCGGGCGCGCGCACCACTCGCTCGACGGGCAGGCTCACGCTGCGTCTCGTGAAGGGCGGGCGCAAGTCTTCGCTCGGCACGGCCTGAGCGCGGCGCGCGTACGACCTTCAAAGTTAGACCGCGCGCGCGCGCGTTGTTATATAATCCGCGCACCGACCCCGAAGTTCCGAAAGCTACGAGAGGCCGCGCGAGAGGTTCGGCCTTCCACGTCGCGGCCCGCGCGCCGAAGCCCCGAGCGAGACGCGCAAGCTCTTAGGCGATGTCCAACTTGCCCAACCGACAGCAGGGAAGCATACACGACACGCAGCCCCCCGCGCCCGTGCCGCAGCTCCCGACTTTCTTCCTGCGCACGAAGCTCCTGCCGCCGCGCGCCGCGCCCTCTTTGCTGCCGCGCCCGCGCCTGACCGAACGACTGCAACAGAACCTCGCGCACGCCGTCACGCTCGTCACCGCGCCCGCGGGCTCGGGCAAGACCACTTTCGTCGCGGACTTCATACGCACGGGCGGCCACCCGTTCGTCTGGTACCAGCTCGACCACGCCGACTCGGACCCGCTCGTCTTCCTCGGCTACGTCGCGCACGGCATCAAGCAGATAGTCCCCGGCTTCGGCGACGCCACGATGGCCTACATGCAGGAGGCTTCGAAGGAACTCGCGCAGGCCCCCGAGCGCGCCGTGGACGTTCTCCTGAACGAAGTGCTGGACAGGGTCGAGCAGCAGTTCATACTCGTCTTAGACGACTATCACCACCTCGGCGTCGAGACTCCGGTTCACAGAGTCGTCGACCGCCTGCTCGCGTACCTGCCCGACCTGATGCACGTCGTCATCATCTCGCGCGACATGCCGCCGCTCGCGCTCGCGCGCATGCGGACGCAGGCGTCGCTCTCGGTGATCGACCGTCAGGAGCTTCTCTTCACCGACGAGGAGACGCGCGAGCTTTTCCGAAACGTCTTCGACTTGGAACTCACGCCCGAACAGCTCGCCGAGTACCGCGAGCGCACTCACGGCTGGATTACGGCGCTGCAACTCGTACGTCAGGTCGCGCAGCGTCAGGCGCTCGCGCGCGGCGTCGGCGCGGCCGAAGCCGCGCCGCCCGACCTCGTAGAGATTCTGAGGCAGAGCGAGCGCGACATCTTCGACTACTTCGCCGAAGAGGTCTTCGCCGACGAGTCGGAGGACGTGCAGCGCTTCCTGCTTCGCGTCTCGCTGATTGAGCGCGTCGAGCCGGACACGTGCGGCCGTCTCTACCCCGACTCGGCGGCGACCCTTCGGAGCCTCGCGCGCCGCAACGTCTTCATCTCGCTCGCGTCCGACGGCCGCGGCGAGGAGTACCGCCTGCACCCGCTCTTCCGCGGCTTCCTGCAACGTCGCTTCCGCGTCGAGGCCGGGCGCGCCGCGGTCTCCGCCGAGCACGCGCGGCTCGCAGACTACTTCCTCGGGCGCGAGCAGTGGGAGCAGGCCATGCACCACCTGTTAGCGGCCGAAGACTTCGAGCGCGCGGCCGAGACGATTGCCGAGCGCGGCGACGCGTGGATAACCGCGGGCGCGCTCTCCTCGCTCGCGTCGTTCGCGGACGCAGTCCCGACGCAGGCTTTGGAGGCGCACCCGCGCGCTCTCGCGCACCGCGCGGAGGTCGCGCGCCTCAGAGACGAGTACGACTCCGCGCAGTCGCTCTTCAACCGCGCCGCGACGCTGCTCCACGAGCAGTCGGACGCCGAGGGCGAGGCCGAAGCCTTCCACTCGCTCGCGACCATCGCGCGCAGGCGCGGCGACTGCGAGACGGCCTTCTCATACTTAGACCGCGCGATGGAGCTTTCCGGCGAGCGCTCGGTCGTGCGTACGAAGTGCGGCAACACGCGCGGCCTGTGCTTCGTCGCCCTGGGTCAGTGGACTGACGCCGAGCGCGAGTTCCGCGTCGCCTTGCAGTCGGCCGAGGAGCGCGGCGACCGTTATTACGCGCGGCTCATCTCGCACAACCTCGGCACGCCCGCGGGGATTCGCGGCGACTTCGGCGAGGCCCTGCGCTGGATGCGCCGGATGCTGCGCGAAGAGTCTGCGGCGGCGGGCGCGCCGCCCGTGCCGCAGGAGGCCATCGCGCACCTCAACATCGCGCGCTGCCAGATGCACATGGGCGACTACGCCGCGTGCGAGCGCGACCTCGACCGCGCTCTCGAAATCTGCCAGCTCTTCAACCTCTCTGCGCTTCGCGGCGAGATATTCGAGTTCTACGGGAACCTCTACCGCGAGCAGGGCGAGGTGGCGCGCGCCGTCGAATACTACGACCGCGCCGCGCGCGCCTACGACGAGGCCGGGATAGAACTCACGCGCACCGAGCTTCTCGAAGAGCGCGGCGTGCTCGCGCTTCAGCTCGGCGACCTGAACGAGGCGCGCGCCCTGCTCGACCGCCTGCTTGAGGCGCGCAGCACGCAGGACGAGATGGGCCGCCAGCGCACGACCGTGGCGCGCGCGCGCGTGCTGATAGCGCAGGGCCGCACGGAGGACGCGCGCCGTGACCTCTACCCCGCGCTCGAATACTTCCGCTCGCACGGCATCTACTGCTACGAGGCTCCCGTGGCGATGCTCGTCGCCGTCTGCGAGCACGCCGCGGGCGACGAGCCCGCCACGCTCAACCACCTGCGCCGCGCCGTTGACCTCACGGCGCGCTACGACTACGAGCACTGGCTGCGCGGCTGGGTCGAGGCGAACCCGCAGGTCTTCTCGACGCCCGAGGCCGCCGAGCTTCTGCCCGCAGACCTTCGCGAACAACTCCCCTCGTCGGGCCAACTCGACGCGGCGGTCGCCGCC
>Ga0126311_10001432_pt1 | contig 11609 bp, 8 predicted proteins | sample Plot61_FD_92539 | JGI IMG/M metagenome (GOLD analysis project Ga0126311, IMG submission 92539) | Serpentine soil microbial communities from UC McLaughlin Reserve, CA, USA - Plot61 | ecosystem: Environmental > Terrestrial > Soil > Grasslands | place: USA: UC McLaughlin Reserve, Lake County...
AACAGGTTCGGGCGCAGGTACAGGTACGGGTGCAGGCACAAGTGGCAGCAGTACCGGAACCACGGGTTCCGGCACATCAGGATCTGGCTCAGGTTCTGGCACAAGTGGAGGTACGCACCGTGATACAACACGTCACTAAAATGGCGTAATGCGATAACAATTTCAATCAGTTTATGTTGATATCGGAAATAAAAAGTTCTGCTTTGCAGAACTTTTTTGCTGTGGACACCTATAAATAGATTTAGTTTAACAGCCTTGCAACGATAAATACAACGGCACAAATGCCCACTACAAAAAATACAGTAATGCCTTTTAGAAGTTGCTTGTCTTGGATTTTGTTTCTGCTTTTACGCTGGTAGGTACGGTACATAATGGATACTGGTTAGTTTGGTTTTAGTGAAACTACAAAGTGCATTTATTTTCAGCAACCGCAAGTGTAATCATTTTCACCGGGTAGGGGTTACTGCTCATATTCTGCTATAGGTTGATATGGATACAGGCAATGCATGTATTTGCCGGGTTGGAGAAATCATATGCAATGGCATTTTCAAATAAGTGACGCAGCCTTAAGCAACCTGCCTTTTTTCTTTTTTTTCTTCCAGCAGGTAACGCCCCAGCGCATTATTCAAGGTTGGAAGTAAATGACCTCTTTCACTACCCAATGCGCTGTATATTGGACGTTTAGCTGCATATCTTAACTCATCAGAGTCAACTACATGGATAAGTGACCTGTCAAGGTCAAGGCCATCTGCTATAGTAAAGGCAAGATCAGCCCATGTAATGCTTCCCTGGTTGGCCATATGCCAGATACCTGTTTCTTTATCTATTAAAACATCCAGCGTGTTATGTGCAAGATCAGGGACATATGTGGGAGAGATGCAAGCATCTTTTGCAACCAGCATAACTTCATCCTGTTGCAAACTTCTCCGAACATGATGTGCAAAATTGTGTTCATCCCAGGGGCCGAAAAATGCACTGGTGCGGATGATAAGAGAAGAAGGTGCTTCTTTTTGAATCAAAGCTTCGCTTTGAGCCTTACTTTGTCCGTAAACGTTTAAAGGATTGGTAACATCGCTTTCAATGTACGGGGAGTTTTTTAATCCATCAAAAACCAGGTCAGTAGAAAAGTTAACCAATTGCACACCCCATTTGTTACAGGCAATGGCAAGATTAAGGGGACCGGCTGTGTTGTCTCTAAAACAAGCTTCCACGTCTTTTTCCGCATCATCAACCCTTACATAACCTGCTGCGTTAATAATAGCCCAGGGCTTGAAATGTTCAATAATACTTTCTATTTGTTTGATGTCACTGATATCACAATCCTGGCGGCTAAGCAGTTTATATGAAATGCAACGTTCATCGCAAACTTTTGCAAAAGCTTTTCCCAGGGTGCCATTCCTGCCAATGATCAAAAGTGGTGCATTTTCGTTTGAAGCATGCATACGAAGTTCTTTAATAACGGGAGCATATATAATACGTGAGCTTCTTTGCCACCAGCCTTTTTCCATAGAAAGGGGATGCCTGCATTCATTGGTTTGCGTTGCCTCTTTGATAAAACGTGCCAAAGCCGTTGGCCGCAATTTACCGCCTCTTAAATCAAAAGCCCCGGGTTCATAATCTCCATTAGGTTGTGTTAATAATTTATTCCAGCCGAAAGATCCTAACATAGCCCATGTTGTTATTGCCTTTAGGTCAATTCCTTCCGTTCGCAGTTTTTGACCAGATTCCCACACCTGCTTAAACCATCGCAATTGTTCTTCCCGGTGACAATGCAGGTGAACCTCAGTAACAGCCATTGGTTTTCCATAACGGCTCCATGCTTCTTTTAGTAAAACTTCAATACCGGTTTCTTCTTCTACTTCTACACGCACGGCCTCCACATCAGCATAACGGTGTCGACCATTACCGCCATGAGTATGTTGCGGATATAAGTGTAATCGTTCGTCCAAATATCTTTCGGAAGTCAGGTAATGATTAAAACCAAAAATATCCGGAGGGCAGGGGTTATCAAGAAAAAATTTCAGGTCCTCATCAGTAACCATTAATCTTTTAAAGTGCTTCCAGAGTTTATGTTTATCGTTAAACTTCCCGCACAAAATATCATACGTAAGCCAACGCCTTTCATTTTCAAAACGGGCCTGGTACTGGAGCTTTGGCGTACTATAAATTTTGCCCAGGTCTTCTGTTTGAACCAGTTGCGCAGCAGTCTTTACTTTTTTTATTTCCTGCATTGCTAACACAGTACCCTTTAATTCATTCAAAAGCATTCGTACAAAACCCCGGGTATTTCTTTGGTGTGGATACCACAAGCCATATAAGCCACTGAAACGTGCCGTTGTCAATGGTTCATTTACCGGTGTATAATAATTTATCCATGGGAATTGCTCTGCAACATTTCTTGCATACTGTGCCAGTAAGTAGGGAAATTGTGGATCTGCCAGGTTGGTGAAAGCAGGTCCGCTGCCATGATGGACAAGGCCTGCAATAACATCTATACCTTTATCTTTTATTTGTGAAAGTCTTTTGTGCGACCAGTCCCAGTTGATAACCGTATTTTTTTCAGGCTGGTGTTTTTCCCATAGGATAGGGTACCGTATCTTTTGGATTCCCAGGTCAGCGATATCATTAATATCGGTATCGCGGTTATAATGTCCTGAGTAATCTAACTGATCAAGAAATTCCTTTTTTACTCTGTTTATTGTGCATTCAATTCCGCCCCAAATTTCAGGATTGTAATATTGTTTGTCCATTGATATGATTTTCAGGTTGACCTTGCATAATTTTCTTGAAGGTTGTTAATGCTTGGGCTACCACCTGATCCATATTGTAATATTTATACGTTGCTAATCGTCCCACAAAATAAGTATTGGTCATAGAAGAAGCTAATTGCTGATATTTTTTATAGAGCTCCGCATTTTCCGGACGTGGTACTGGATAATATGGATCGCCCTCTGCTTTCGGATACTCGTAGACAATAGCTGTCTTCGTATGCTTTTGACCTGTTAGATATTTAAAGTCTGTTATTCTTGTGTAAAGTTGTTCATTCGGGTAATTCACCGTCCCTGTTGGTTGGAAAACCTCCTTATCCACTGTTTCAAATTTGAATTCCAGCGAACGATAGGGAAGTTTTCCATAACAATAATTAAAGTATTCATCTACGGGGCCGGTAAAAATTAAACTGTGGTACGGAATAAAATCGATAATCTCTTTATAGTCTGTGTTGAGCATCACCTTAATATTGGGATGCGACAACATCTTTTGAAACATGTTTGTATACCCATACAAAGGCATTGCCTGGTAGGTATCAGTAAAATAACGGTCATCGCGATTGGTTCTCGTTGGTACGCGGGCTGTTACACTCGCATCTAACTCAGATGGATCAAGGTCCCATTGTTTTCTTGTATAGCCACGGAAGAATTTTTCATATAATTCTCTTCCTACTTTACTCACTACTACATCTTCAGAAGTTTTTACACCGGCAACCTTCTCCGCTTTTGATGCGAAGAAATCTTCTACTTCAGAGCTATTTAAGTTTAGTCCATACAATTTATTAATCGTATTCAGGTTGATGGGGATAGGAACCAACTGTCCATCGACACTTGCCAACACTCTGTGTTCGTATGGCCTCCATTCTGTGAACTGTCCCAGGTATTCAAAAACTTCTTTGGAGTTAGTATGAAAAATATGCGGACCGTATTTATGAATCAAGATGCCATCGTTATTATAATAGTCATACGCGTTACCTGCTATGTGGTCTCTTTTATCAATGATGAGAACTTTTTTGTTGGCTTGTGTAGCTAAACGTTCAGCCAATACACTTCCGGCAAAACCGGCTCCTACTATTAAATAATCAAACATAAAGTTTTCCCTTTACTTTGGTTTTTATAGATGTTGTTTGCGCCAGTGTATCTTCAATATTGCGAACCATCTGGCTCCAGGTTCTGTCCCAGGAATTAAACGCTAAAAATTCGTCCACTTTTTTTAACCATTGTGCTTTTCTTTTTTTCTTTAATTCAAGTTCCGCGGCTTTGATAAATTCTTCTGCGTTGTTTACAATGTGCACTAATTTATTATCTCCATAAGGTGATACAACATCTTTAATAGGTGTTGAAATAACAGGTTTACCCGCTGCCAAATATTCGGGTGTTTTTGTGGGACTGATAAATTTTGTGGATTCATTCATCGCAAAGGGTATAGTTGCTATATCCCAGCCAGCTATATAAGAAGGAAGTTCTTCATATTTTTTTCCTCCCAGGTAATGAACGTTATCGTACTTAGGCAATGTAGCAGGATCAATTTTTACGACAGGGCCTAATATCACAAAATGCCAATCAGGTCTTGCCTTTGCTACACCATCCAATAATTCAATATCAAACCGCTCATCTACTACACCAAAAAAACCGAAACGCGGATGTGGAATATGTGCCTGGTCAGCCGGGTCATTTTTAGTATTGCGTGCAATACCAAAATGATGTTTGTCTATACTGCTTGGAAAAGGGTAAATATTATGATGTGCATTCTTCTTTGATTCATAAATGCTATGTCCACCTGTAAATACAATATCTGCTTTTTTAAATAATTCTTTTTCTTTGATGGTTAATTCGGGAGGAGCAAATTTGAATGCAGACAATTCATCCATGCAATCATACACCACTAATTCCGGTGTAAGATGTTCGGTAAACGGTAAAGCCATTGGCGTATAGTACCAACTGAGATAGCGGTTAACCTGCATGTTTAAAAATAAACTGTTGATAAACCTTCGTTGTCGCGCATGCACATCGTTCTCCGACAAGCCATGCTTGATGTGTGGTGTAACTACATATAAGTTTTCATTGAAGTTTTCTATATGTAATTTGTCTTCACCATCATGAAAAACGGGTTCTTCAATAAAGAAAACTCTTTGATGCTTTGAAAACCTACTTAGTAAATGGTTGGGGCGTTGAAACACAAATCCCCACCTAAGGTGCGAGAAACAAACTAAATCGATATCGTGCAGGAAAGCACATGAAACGTCTTCAATATTTTTTATCATGCACGTATATATACTATTTACATGCCAGCAATTTTTAAATTAGAATTTAAAACTGCTTTTAACCGTTTGAAACTAAGTGTAGAAAATAGTCCTCATGATTTAAAACAAAGCGAAGTATTAGCCTGTTTTGGCATAGCGGTGCTGCACGAAATGAGCGATGAAAGGAAGAACAATATTTTGTTGTAAATACCTAGTTTGAACGTCCTGTGGCAATAGATCAAAATCAGTAATAGTTTTTCTGCAATTCTTGTTTCCACAACTGCACTGCATTGTCCAATGACGTTCTAACATTGATGTGGAATAATCCCAGAATAATTCCTCATGCTTATTGATGTCATACAATGTTAACATCTCCATGTATCCGTTGATGCCACAATTAGGATTACACGAATGATTAGAAAATAAAAAAGGAATGTTGCAGTAAATGTATTTGTCAATATCGACTTGTAACGTGTGGCTTTCTTTTTCTTTTAGTTCGACGGTGTCATTAAAATGTAATGGTGGTCCTGATATTTTGCAGATGACAGTTCCGGCCGGAATATTTTTTTTAGCAAATAAACCTCTGCCAAATTTAGATTTTTTAATTTCAACGAGTCCCGTTCGGTCTTTCATGTTTATGATTTTATAAAAAATTACAAAACACATTCCATAAAAATCAAATCAATAATAGAGAAATTTTGCACATAAAAAAAAGCGCTGCATTAGCAACGCTCCAAAAATTTACTTTAGAAAACTCAAGCAACTTTAGAAAGCTCTTCCTTTTTAATTTTAGTAATTTCTTTCAAAAAAGCTACTTCATCAGCTTTGTACGGTTCTCCGTTTTCGCGGAAAATGTCATGGAACCATAGCTTAGGTTCGTTTTCATATTTGGTGCTCCAGGAATCCCAGGGACAATGCGTTTGAGTTTTGCCGGCAACCAGGCCCCAATTGTAAGCGCCTACGCCATATTTTTTAAATAAGGGCAGAATTTCCTGGAATGTATTACCAAAAGGCCTTGCCATATATTCAGTACAAAGCAGTGGACGCCCAAAACGTTTTAAATGTAATATTCGTTTTTTCGTACTTCTTTTATTCTCGTACCAATGGAAACTGATAATGTCAGAATGGGTGAACATATAGTTGTCAAGTGCTGTAAGTTTTTTGTCGGAACTCCAGTCTTCCTTCCATGGTGCCATCGTTATTGGCTGAATCGGATTTACTACTCTTACCCAGTTAATGGTTTTTTTGAGCAACGCCATAGACAACTCCGCTTTATGCACGGCATAGTCATCATCCTTATAGCTGGCTATGTTCATGTTGTCGGGTTCATTAAACAAATCCCAGATCAACACCCGGTCATCATTTTTAAAATGAGAAACTATACCATGAACATAATTGTAAAGGCTGTCATATTGAGTAGGGTCATTCAGCACATCATAACCCGGGCTTTGAACCCAACCTGAATTATGTACATTATGCTTAGGAACGGGCTGAACGCCGAGTTTGGGAAAGGGGTTCCAAACAGAATCGAATAAAACCAGCATAGACCTGATTCCATGCTTGCTGGCAATAGAAAGATACTCATCAATACGATTGATGAAACCCTGGGGGTTTTGTTCCCACAATAAATGATGAAGGAAAACTCTTACGGTATTAAAACCAAGACCAGCGGCCCATCCTAATTCCTGGTCAATACGTGCAGGATCGAAAGTTTCTTCCTGCCACATTTCTAGCTGGTTGATTGCATTACTTGGGATGTAGTTACACCCTACCAACCATCCATTCTTTTCCATCCATTCGTTTGCTCTTGCTTCTGACCAGCGGTGGGCCAGTTCGGGATCGTGCTCTAAAAAAGGTACGGTAACTTTGGCGGTTAACATATACTAGGTATTAGATTTATTCCGGGATTCAGATTGTTCGGAATTATGACTCAAAATAAGGTCAAAGGATAAAACTTACAAGTTCGTTTTCGGCAAAAAATATTATTTATCGGTGAAACAGGTAATATGCAAGATAAAGGAGAAGGGTCCTGTTTTTATATGAAGAATGCAGTAGTTTTAAGATTGTATTTTTTATTGTTTTTTAAGAACTGGTATGGCCATAAATAGCGAGATATTCAAGGAAGTAAAAGAAAAATTCAGGAAGCGTTTTAATGAAGAACCAACCCTGTTCCGCTCTCCGGGAAGAGTTAACATTATTGGTGAACATACCGATTATAATAACGGTTTTGTATTACCCGCTGCTATAGACAAGGCTATTTATATTGGAGTCTGTAAAAGAGCTAATGAAACCATATCTCTATACTCCGAAGAATTTGATGAAGCGTTCGAAGTAAAACTTTCCGAGGTAATGCCTACTGACAAGGGGTGGCCTAATTATATTTTGGGGGTTGTTGACCAACTTTTGAAAAGAGGCCATGTTTTCGGAGGTTTCAATATGAATATAGACGGTGACGTGCCTATTGGTTCAGGGCTTTCTTCTTCTGCTGCCGTTGAATGTGCTACGGCGTTTGCTTTAAACGACCTTTTTGAGTTAAATATTTCTAAACAGGACATGGCTTTTATAGCCCAAAAAGCGGAACATGAATTTGCAGGGGTGAGAGTGGGAATCATGGATATGTTCGCTTCTCTATTTGGCAAAAAGGATCATGTGATCAAATTGGATTGCCAGAGCCTGGAATATGAATATGTGCCTCTAAAACTGGAAGGCTATAAAATTGTTTTACTGAATACCAACGTAAAACATTCTCTTTCATCGTCTGAGTATAATACACGAAGGCAACAGTGTGAAGAGGGGGTAACCTTAGTAAAGGCACATCACCCGAATGTTAGTAGCCTACGTGACGTGACTGTAGAAATGCTGAATCAATATGTTAAGCCTTTAAACGAGGTAGTATATCGCAGGTGCAAGTACGTGGTGGAAGAAAGCCAGCGCTTGTTAGCCGGATGTGAGGATCTGAAAAATGGACATATTGATGCCCTTGGCAAAAAAATGTTTCGGACGCATGACGGTCTTAGCAGGGAATATGAAGTAAGTTGTAAAGAACTGGATTTCCTGGTGGATGCGGTACGTAACAACCCTGATGTATTGGGAGCCCGCATGATGGGTGGTGGATTTGGGGGTTGCACCATCAATATTGTTAAAGAGGAAGCAAAAGAAAACCTCATAAAGCAAATTTCAAAATCTTATAAGAATCAAATGGGTCTTGAACTTTCACCTTATATTGCTCAGACGGAAGATGGTACGAGCAAATTAAATTTATCAAAGTTTGCCTAATCTTTCCCTTTTGGTTTATTAGCTGAGGTTTTAAGAAAATTTATAGATGGTAGTTGATTCAAAAATATCACCAGGAACTATTGTGGTTGAAGGAAAATGGGGGTGGTTTGGAGAATCAGGAAAATGTTGCGTTTCCAGGCAAAAGGCAGTACGATAATGATCTGGTACACCTCCCTTCATTATATTTTTGCCGGACATAAAATTTCCGGTATAGAATTGAACACCTGGCTGGTTAGTTAACACTTCCATTTTAATACCGGTTTTATCTCCTGTAGCTTTAGCGGCAAAACCAATGGGCCCACCGTCTTTGTTAATTACATAATTATGATCGTAGCCTTTCCCATGTCTTAATTGGATATGATCGTTATTAATTCTTTTTCCAATAATGTTTGCAGTTGTAAAGTCGAAAGGAGTTTCGGAAACCGGTTCCAGCTTCCCTGTCGGTATTAATGTATTATCTATCGGGGTGTATTGGCTGGCGTTTATTTCTACAAGATGGTCCAGAATTGTACCGCTACCCTGACCATTTAAATTAAAATACGAATGATTAGTAAGATTCAATATTGTTTGCTGGTCAGTTCTGGCTTCGTAATTTATAACCAGATCATTTTGGTCCGACAAAATAAACTGCACTTTGATCCTCACATTACCGGGGTAACCCTCTTCACCGTCAGGAGAAGAATAAGAAAGAACCATCGCGTTTTCTTTTACTTCCTCCACATCCCAAATCTTTGTGTGAAAACCAAAAGGCCCGCCATGAAGGTGGTTGAGCCCATTATTAATCGGAAGTTTGTACTCCGTCGCATTTAATTGAAATTTTCCTTGAGCAATACGGTTGGAATAACGGCCTATAGTTGCACCGTGATAAAATTCAGTTGACGTTAAATAACCGTCTATTGAATCGAAGCCTACTACAACATCCACGGGCTTTTGATTTTTATCCTGGACCACCAGGCTTACAATTCTGTTGCCGTAATTAGTAGTATATAACTCAGTACCTAAGCTATTTTTTAATTTGAAAAGCGAAACCTGTTTTCCATCTATTATCCTATCAAAATGTTCCTTACTAAGCATAGAATCAGTTTAAAACGACCTAAAAGCGCCAAAAATTAAACAGAAAAGTTGAAAACAAAGTCCTTGATTTCAAATTCATGAATAGCGGGTTTAACAATAGCTTGAAAGGTAAAAGTTTAATGACCTGAAGTAGCTCTTTTATTGTTGTCTACATTTGCGTTTCAAATTTGTGGATTGAAGCATCTTAAGGTATTAAATAAATATTTCTGGAAGTATAAAATAAGGCTCGGCGTTGGGGTACTTTTCATCTTTGTCTCGAACTATTTCGGTGTGCTTGCCCCGCAGATAACGGGTTTTATCATTGATTTTGCGCAACGTGGTTTACCGGGCTACCAGCCAAGAACAAAAACACCCGTGTATGATATTGCTGTTACTAAATTCATTCAATACGTTGAAGGGTTAACGGTTTCTCCCATCAAGGTAGTTGTATTGTGTGGTTTAACTATTCTTGCCCTGGCTTTGCTGAGAGGCTTTTTCATGTTTCTGATGCGGCAAACCATTATTGTTATGAGCCGGCATATTGAGTATGACCAAAAGAACGAAGTGTTTGATCATTATCAAAAGCTGGATGCCGGTTTTTATAAAACACATAGCACGGGCGACCTGATGAGCCGAATGGCCGAAGATGTAAGCCGGGTAAGGATGTTTACAGGACCAGCCGTGATGTACCTCATCAATTTAGTTACACTTATTTCCATGAGTGTATTTTTTATGTTCAAACGGCAGGCGGAGTTAACACTTTATGTTTTGGCGCCCTTGCCCATTTTAGCCCTTATTATTTACCTTGTCAATACTATTATCCATCGCAAAAGTGAAGCTTTACAGGCGGCATTGGGAAGCCTTACAACGAATGCGCAACAATCTTATTCCGGAATTCGTGTGATCAAATCTTTTGTACAGGAAGATTCCATGTTCCGTCAGTTTGAAGAAAATAGCGAAAAATATAAACAGCAGGCTGTAAGCCTCGCTAAAGTGGAAGCATTATATTTTCCGTCAATGACCTTCCTGATTGGCTTAAGTACTTTACTAACAATCATGATAGGTGGTATCTATTATATTAATGGACAACAGGATATTGGGATCGATACCATAGTGGAATTTGTTATTTATATAAATATGCTCACTTTTCCTGTAAGTGCCATTGGTTGGACGGCCAGCATGATACAAAGAGCAGCAGCATCCCAAAAAAGATTAAACGAGTTTTTGCATACACAGCCAACAGTTTCGGCAAGTAAGGCAAATAAAAAGACGGTGCTTTCGGGAGATATCCAATTTAAGAAAGTAAATTTTGTATATGCACATACCGGCATTCACGCCATCAAAAATTTTGAGCTCCATATTCGTGCCGGTCAACGTATAGCTATTGTTGGAAGAACCGGAAGCGGTAAAACAACCCTGGCACAGCTTCTAATGCGCATGTTTGATGTAGATTCGGGAAGGATAGTGCTGGATGGAATTGATATTACCGACCTGGACCTATTGTCTTTACGTAAACAGGTAAGCTATGTACCCCAGGATGGTTTTCTGTTCAGTGATTCCGTTGCGAACAACATAGCATTCGGCTCTATTGAAAAACACTTATCTGCAGTGAAGGAGGCAGCCCGCCTGGCGGTAATCGCCCGTGAAATTGAAAGTTTTCCAAAGGGGTATGATACAGAAATAGGAGAGAGAGGAGTTACCTTAAGCGGAGGGCAAAAACAACGTATTTCTATTGCAAGGGCTTTGATGAAAGATGCGCCTATATTGATAATGGACGACTGTTTAAGTGCTGTAGACGCCCGAACAGAGAAGGAAATCATTGGTAACTTAAGCGCATACCTGGAGGGAAAAACCTCTATTTTGATTACGCACAGGATTTTCAGTCTTTTAAATTTCGATACCATAATCGTGCTTGAGGAAGGAGCGATTGCCGAACAAGGTACTCACGATGGACTTTTACAGAAAAAAGGATTGTATTACAAGATGTATCAACGGCAGCTCCAGGAAGACCGTAATGATAATAATCCTGCAAATTTGGCTGTTGAAAAAACATAATTATATTTGTTGGAATTTCAACCAAAACCTTTTAATTAACTGTAAAAAATTTACAACTGTGGCGTACGACAACAATGACAAGAAAATGGAGAGCATTTACAGCAAACGTATTCGTGCCGGAAAGCGGAGGACTTACTTTTTTGATGTAAGGGCTACACGTGGTAATGATTATTATTTAACAATCACAGAAAGCCGTAAACGTTTTAATGACAAC